>FTAI01000197.1_pt1 | contig 10456 bp, 8 predicted proteins | sample 1638941 | NCBI WGS metagenome assembly FTAI01 (sample SAMEA3914813, study PRJEB12502) | metagenome | biome: forest; material: soil | place: Canada | collected 2011-07-07 | depth 0.3 m | reverse complement strand
GGGCGCCGGCATGGTCTATGTCGCCGGCCGCCAGGACCACAAGGTCGACAACCACGCCATGGTCGACCACATCGTCGAACTGGTCGAAGCTAAGGCCGCCGAACTGGCCGCGATTCCGGAGGCGGCGGAGTGACATCAATGAGCATCGCCGCATCTCGGAAGGGTTCCGACCGCGGGAGGGGACCCGCCGAGGAGCGGGAGGCAGGGCAGCGGCGTCTGGCTCAGGCGCTGCAGTCCACGGCCACCGAGGTGGAGGCCGCGCTCGACCGCCTGCTTCCTCAGCCCGACGGCTTGCACGGACGCGCGCAGGAGGCGATGCGCTACGCCGTCTTCGCGGGCGGCAAGCGCCTGCGCCCCTTCCTCGTCCTGCAGTGCGCCGGGCTCTTCGGCGCGCCGCGTGAGGGCGCTCTGCGGGTCGCCGCGGCGATCGAGGCGCTGCACACCTATTCGCTGGTGCACGACGATCTGCCGGCCATGGACGATGACGACCTGCGGCGTGGCAAGCCGACCGCCCACCGCCAGTTCGACGAGGCGACCGCGATCCTGGCCGGCGACGGCCTGCTGACCTTGGCTTTCGAGCTGCTCGCCGACCCGGCGACCCATCCCTCGGGCGAGGTTCGCGCCGAACTCGTCGCGAGCCTCGCCCGCGCGGCCGGCAGCGACGGCATGATCGGCGGGCAGATGATCGACATCGAAGCGCCGAATCATCAGTTGACCGCCGACCAGGTCATCGAGCTGCAGCAGAAAAAGACCGGCGCCCTGTTCGAATTCTCCTGTGAAGCCGGCGCCATCCTGGGCGGCGCGGCGCCGGCGCAGCGGGCGGCGCTGCACGCCTATGCGCAGGATTTCGGCCTCGCCTTCCAGATTTGCGACGACCTCATCGATGTGCTGGGTTCGGCGGATGCGGCTGGCAAGCAGGTCGGCAAGGATCAGGCCCAGGGAAAGGCCACGCTGGTCTCGCTCTGGGGTGTCGAGCGCGCCCGGGCCGAAGCCGAGCGCCTGGCCGAGCGCGCGAGCGCCACCCTTGCGCCGCATGGCCCGGCTGCTGATTTGCTCCGTGCGCTGCCCTTCTTCTTGCTGGATCGGCGTAACTAAGGAACGTTGGGTCCGGGATCCCCGGGTCGCTTCTCGTTTGAGGTCTTCATGAGCGTCTACAGTCCGTTACTGGATCAGATCGTCGTTCCGTCCGACATGCGCGGACTTTCGAAGGACGACCTGAGGCGGCTGGCCGAGGAACTTCGCAACGAGACGATCGACGCGGTTTCGGTCACCGGCGGACATCTGGGGGCAGGCCTTGGCGTGGTCGAGCTCACCGTCGCCCTGCACTACGTCTTCGACACGCCGCGCGATCGGCTGATCTGGGATGTCGGCCACCAGGCCTATCCCCATAAGGTGCTGACCGGCCGACGCGACCGCATCCGCACGCTGCGCCAGGGCGGCGGCCTCTCCGGCTTCACCAAACGCAGCGAGAGCGAATACGACCCCTTCGGCGCGGCCCATTCGTCGACCTCCATTTCGGCCGGCCTGGGCATGGCCGTGGCGCGCGACCTGGCCGGCGGCGACAACCGGGTGATCGCCGTCATCGGCGACGGGGCGATGAGCGCCGGGATGGCCTATGAGGCGATGAACAACGCCGGCGCCCGCAAGGGCCAGCTGCTGGTCATCCTCAACGACAACGACATGTCGATCGCCCCGCCCGTGGGCGCGCTCAGCCGCCACCTCGCCCAGATCGTGTCGTCCAAGAGCTATCAGAACCTTCGCGCGCTTGGCCGGGAGATCGCCGAGCGGCTGCCCAGGCCCCTGCACAAGGCCGCCGCCCGCGCCGAGGAGTACGCGCGCGGAATGGTGGCCGGCGGGACGCTCTTCGAAGAGCTCGGGTTCCTCTATCTCGGACCGATCGACGGCCACGACTTCGACCACCTGCTGCCGGTGCTGGAGAACATCCGCGACAACGGCATCGACGGGCCGGTGCTCCTGCACGTCGTCACCGAGAAGGGCCACGGCTATTCGCCCGCGGCGAGTTCCGCAGACAAGCTGCATGCGGTCAGCAAGTTCGACGTGCTGACCGGCGTCCAGTCGAAGGCCCCCGCCGCCGCCCCCAGCTACACCAAGGTCTTCGCCGAGGCCCTGATGCGCGAAGCCGAGGAGGACGACCGCGTCGTCGCGATCACCGGCGCCATGCCGTCCGGCACCGGCCTGGACCTCTTCGAAAAGCGGTTCCCTGACCGGATGTTCGACGTCGGCATCGCCGAGCAGCATGCCGTCACCTTCGCCGCCGGCCTGGCCACCGAGGGCTACAAGCCCTTCTGCGCCATCTACTCCACCTTCCTGCAGCGGGCCTACGACCAGGTGGTCCACGATGTGGCGATCCAGGGGTTGCCCGTGCGCTTCGCGATCGACCGGGCGGGCCTGGTGGGCGCCGACGGGGCGACCCATGCCGGCGCCTTCGACATGGCCTACCTAGGCTGCCTTCCGGGGTTCGTGATCATGGCCGCCGCCGACGAGGCGGAGCTGGTCCACATGGTCGCCACCGCGGCGTCCTACGACAAGGGTCCGATCGCCTTCCGCTACCCGCGCGGCGAAGGCGTCGGCGTCGCCCTGCCCGAGCGCGGTGAGGTGCTCGAGATCGGCAAGGGCCGCGTGCTCCGTCAGGGCAAGGACGTGGCCATCCTCAGCGTCGGCACGCGCCTGCAGGCGGCGCTCGGCGCGGCGGAGCGCCTGCAGGCGCGCGGGATATCCTGCACGGTCGCCGACGCGCGGTTCGTCAAGCCCTTCGACCATGAGCTCGTCCGCCGCCTGGCCCAGAGCCACCACATGCTCATCACCATCGAGGAGGGCTCGATCGGGGGCTTCGGCAGCCAGGTCCTCGACTACCTGGTGAACAACGACCTGATGCGCTCGGGCCTGTCGGTTCGGACGCTGACCCTGCCCGACGAATTCCAGGACCATGACGACCAGCAGAAGCAGTATTCGCGGGCCGGACTGAACGCCGCCGACATCGTTCGCGTTGTCGAGATGAACCTCGCCAAGACCGCGTGAGCCGAATGCGCCGAGCGACCTCCTCCGTCCTAGCCTTGACCCTCGCCATGACGGCCGCGCCGCCGGCCGTGCACGCCCAGCAGACCGATCCGGCCGCCGCCCAGATCGAAAAGTTCGACGACGCGGTGCTCGATGTGATGCGGCAGGCCAAGAAGCTCGGCCCGCGCGGCCGGTTTGAGGCCCTGCAGCCCGTGATCGAGCGCACCTTCGATCTGCCGGCCATGACCCGCTTCGCCGTGGGGAGCGCCTGGAACAGCCTTTCGCCGGAGGACAAGGCGGCCCTGGTGAAGGCCTTCACGCGCATGACGGTCGCCACCTACGCGCACAACTTCGACAACTATGGCGGCGAGAAGTTCACCGTCGAAAAGGTCGACACGCGGGGACCGGACAAGCTGGTCCACACCCGGCTCACCGGCAGCGGCGCGCCGACGGAACTCGCCTATCGCATGCGGCAGGACGGCGGCGTCTGGAAGGTGATCGACGTCTACTACAACAGCACCGTCAGTTCGCTCCTGGGGCAGCGTTCCGAATACGCCGCCACCTTGAGTTCGGGCGGCGTGCAGGCCTTGATCAAGAAGCTGAACAGCCGCGCCGACCAACTTGTCCAGGGCCGCTGAGGGCTCCGGTCCGCGGCTCAGGCATGGGCCCTCAATCCGCTGAAGACGATCTCTCGCGTCCGCAGGCTGACCGCCTGGCGTGCGGCGAGGTCGCCGTTCAGGCCGGCGCTCAGCAGGCTGGCGATGACCGGGATCTCGTCGGCGCTCAGGTCGGAGCGGACCAGTCCGGCCTCCTGGGCGTCGCGGAGCGGGCGCTTGCCCGCGTCGGCGATCATTCGCCGGAGCGGCGCGACGGCTTCCGGAGCGGCGTCCCGCAGGGCGCTTGAGACGCTCGCCGTCCGCACGCAGAGATCGGCGATTTCGTCCAGGAACCACAGGAAGACGTCGGGCTCCCCGGCCCAGGCCTCGGCGCGGTCGGCGATATCCTCCAGGTCCTGGGTGACCACCGCCAACGCCAGGGCGGTGCTATCGGGGAAGTAGCAGTCGCCCCTCGGGGCGCGGCGCGGTTCGGCGGTCATGGGAGTCCCTCCGCAATCGTCAGCAGGATCTGCGCTCCAGTGCGAGCACCGCGGTCGTTCGCAGGCGGCCGGGCTCCGAACAAATCGCACTCGGTGCGATAATTGGCATATTACACCCGGTGTAACTTTTCAAGCGCCGGCTGGCATGTCACAACACGCCCATGACGAGCGTTGGGGACGCGATCGGAGGACTGCGCGAGCGGAAACGGCAGGAGACGTTTGAGCGGATCGCCGAGACCGGACTGAGGCTGTTCGTCGAGAACGGTTACGAGGCCACCACGCTGGAAGCGATCGCCGCGGCCTCGGGCATCTCGCGGCGGACGTTCTTCTACTATTTCGAGTCCAAAGAGGAGATCCTGCAGCACTTCCAGGGCAGCGGCTTCCATGAGGCCCTGGGTCCGACGTTGCTGGCGATATCGCCGGATCAGGACCCGCTCGACGCGGTGCGCGACTGCGTCCTGGGCCTCGTCTCCAGGTACGAGACGCCGCAGGCCCTGACGATCGACCGCCTGCAGCGATCCTGCGACATGCTTCGCAGGCAGAAGCTCGTCATCTTCGATGAGATCGAGGCGAAGATCTTCGCGGCCCTGCAGGAGGTCTGGCCCCAGCCGGACCGGCGGGAGGCGCTTCAGGTGGTCGCCATGGCGGCGGTCGGCGCGATGCGGCTCGGAATGGACGCCTGGCGCCGGGACGACGGCAAGCGGCCGATAGCCGCCTATGTGCGGGAGGCCTTCGACCGATTGCGGGCCACGATATGAGGGCCTTGTGCGCCCTCCGCGCCAGCGCGCGCCGGGAGGATCGTGTCGGCCACGACATGTTTGACATGATTGACATGTTTGATGCGGAGCGGGGCGTCACTAGCTATAGTCCTGCAGAGGAGTCTTGAGCGGGATGTCGCTGAACTGCGGGCACGCCAGAACGTCGAAGCTGTCGAAGGCCGCGATGAAAGCCGCGATCGCGGTCGGCCGGACGCGCTGCCAGGATGCGCGGCAACGCTGGACGCCGCAACGCGAGCGGGCGCTGGAGCTGCTGCTGGAGGCGGGCGGGCCGGTCAAGGCCTACGACCTCATGGGCCGGTTCCAGGAGGGCGTCACCACCGCGCCGCCGACCGTCTATCGCGCGCTGGACGCGCTGGTCGAGCTGGGCCTCGCCCACAAGATCGCCAGCCTCAATTCCTACACCGCCTGCCATATCGATGGCCGCGGCCACACCGCCTCGTTCCTGATCTGCGACTGCTGCGGCTCGGCGGAGGAGATCCCCACGCCCACCGGCGACATGCTCCAGACGATCCAGGCGCAGAGCGACTTCCAACCGACGCATGTGACGATCGAGGCGCACGGCCGCTGCCGCAACTGCGCCGCCTGACGCGAGTGTGCTGGATTCGAAGTTCGCCAAGGCCGGCCGCAGGGGCCCGCGAACTTCGAAATTCAGGACGCTGGGATCGTCAGAACGCCTTGCTGACCCCGACGAAGAGGCCGCGCCGCGGTCCGAACTGCGGCGCGCCGACGCCGACGCCCGATCCGTCGCGAATGCCGTACTTCTTGTCGAAGGCGTTGATCAGGTCGATCCGCAGGGTCACCGGCCCGCCGGGCAGGCCGGTGATCTCCTGAGCCGCCCCAAAATTGACCTGGAGGTAGGTCGGCTGGTGGCCGCCGTTGGGCGGGCCGCCGGCGGGCGTATTGCGCAGGCCCGAGCCATAGATCAGGTCGGTGGAAACCCGGGTGTCGCCGAACCGATAGCTGGCCCCGCCCGAGGCCGTGTAGGTCTGGTCGTGGTCCAGGGAGATGAAGTGGTTCTGGATGTAGGCCAGGTCGTCGGGATTGAAGTTGAACTGGCTCGAAATGATGTTCTTCCCCTTGGCCTCTGACCAGGCGAAGTTGCCGTAGAGGCTGAGGGGCCCCCGCGCATAGTTGGCCGACAGCTCCACGCCCTTGGCGTAGCCCTCGGCGTAGTTGAACGGGGTCAGGATGATCGGTGCGCCGAACTGGCCTTCATCGATGAGGTTCTTGGCCTTCTTGTAGTAGGCGTCGATGCCGACGGTCAGCCCGCCCAGTCTCTGCTGCGCACCGACGTCGAAGTAGTTGTCGCGCTCCGATTTCGGCAGATCGTTCTGGGTCCCCTGCGCCTCTGCCGTGGTGCCCACGAACTTGCTGACCGTCTCGGTCGCCACCAGCTCGAACGGCGGGGGCGTGAAGAAGCGCGAGTAGCCGGCGTGGAGGGTCGTGCCTTCCATCGGGACCCAGACCAGGTTCACCCGCGGCGACAGCTGGTTCTCGCGCCGGAAGGCGTCGACCTGGTCGAAGCGCACGCCGTAGTTCAGCGTCAGCCCCTCGATGATCTTCCACTCGTCCTGCAGATAGGCCGAATAGGTCCAGGCCGTGGCCTTGCTGTTGTCGATTATGGAGGTCGGGAACGGCGAGGTCTGGACGCCGGCACTGTCCAGCAGGAACACCTGGGAGTTCGTCTTGCTCTTGGCGCGGTCGGTGGAGACGATCAGGCCGCCACGGATCGTGTGCGCGTCATTCAGGGTGTAGGCGCCCTCAAGCTGGGTCCCGAACGACAGGTCGGTCTTGAGGGCGGATTGGGCGATTCCGTTGAACAGCAGCTCGCCGACCACGTCGGGCCTGTAGCGAAGCTCCGAATAGCGGCCGAACACCGAGGCCTGCAGGGTGAACTTGTCCAAGGTCTTCAGGTAGCTGAGGATGCCGTAGGTGGTCCCCTCGCGCTGGTTCTGGTCGAGTTTCTCGGAGGCGAAGTCCGTGCGGCCGCCCACATTGAGGCCAAGGTCCGGATGCAGGCCGCGGACGTTGGGGATCTGGAAGTTTTGCTGCGAGGTGCCGAGGATCGCCGAGATGCGGCTGCTGTCGTCCAGGATGTGATCGAGATAGCCGAACGCCTGGTACTGGTCGGAATGGTCGTGCAGCGGGGTGCCGCTGCCGTCCGGGCTCTCGATGCCGACGTCCGTGCCCGTATAGCTGCCGGAGAAGAAGCCGCTCGTGGAGCCCCACGACCCGCCGTACTCGAGGCTCGGCGTGATCACCCCGTGGCTGCCGCCATAGAGCGAGACCTCGCCGCCGTCCTTGAAGCCGGACTTGGTGGTGATGTTGATGATGCCGGCCGTGCGCAGGCCGTACTGCGCCGGAAGGGCCCCGGTGATCAGGTCGATGTTCGAGGCAAGCCTGGGCGACAGGGTCTGCCCGAACACCTGTAGGCCTTCAGGCAGGATGACGTTGTTCAGCCGGTACTGGATGTTCCCGTGATCGCCGCGCACGTGCAGCTGGCCGAAGCTGTCCTGCGCCGCGCCCGGCGCCTGCAGGATCACCTGATTGAGCTGGGTGTTGGCGCCGGCCGGCAGGTTGGCGATGAAGGCTTCCGGCAGGGAATAGCTGGTCGCGCCCAGGGCCGGTTCGATCGTCGAGCGCGCCGCGTCCAGGCGCTGCGCCGTGACCACGATCTCGGAGACCTGGGCGGCGGCCGGCGCCGCCGCGGCGTTGGATTGCGCCGACACGGCCGTGGCGACCAGCGCGCCGGCGCTGGCGGCGGCCAGCAGGAGGAGTTTATGCGACATGGGTATCCCCTGAGGGCCGTCTGCTTGGCCAAACGTTATATGATAACAGTTTCGCTATGATATAACGTCACGGCGCGTCAAGTCGCATCGGCAGCATGGGTCTGGGTTTCCGGAGGGCGTTGCGAAGAACGCACAAACCCTCGGCGTCGCAAGGCCTTAATGTGGCGACGGCTCGGATTTCGTTCGGGCGCCTGGGAGGCGGGCTCCTCGGGCGTCGGCTTTTCCAGTCCGCCCCCGCTCAGGCCGACGGGGCCGCCACGTCTCCGCCGAGCGCCTTGTAGATCGAGACGACGTCGACGTTCGCCGCCGTCTGGGCCTGCGCCAGGTCGTCCTCGGCGCCGAGACGGGTGCGCTCTGCGTCGAGAACCCGCAGGAAGTCGATGCGCCCCTCCTTGTAGCGGATGTGCGCCAGGTCCGCGGCGCGCCTGGACGCGGCGACCTGCTGCGTCAGGCTGACTACCTGCACCTGTCGCTCTCGATAGGCCACCAGCGCGTTCTGCAGGTCCTCGACGGCCCGCAGCACCGTCTGGTCGTAGAGCGCCAGGCTCGCGTCGCCGCGCGCCTGCTGCGCCCGCAGCCTCGCGTGGGCGCCCCCGAAGTCGAGGCCGGGCCAGGTCAGGGTCGGGCTCACCGACCAGGCCTGGCTGCCGCTCTTGAACAGGCTCGAAAGGTCGCCGGAGAGAAAGCCCACGAAGCCGGTGATGGTGATGCGCGGGAAGAGATCGGCCGTGGCCACGCCGGTGCGGGCGGTCTCCGCCGCCAGCCGGCGCTCGGCGGCCTGCACGTCGGGCCGGCGGCGCAGGAAGCTCGAGGCCTCGCCGATCGGGACGGCGGTCGGGGCCGGCGCCTGAGCCGCCGCCATGGGGGCCGCAAGCTCCGCGTCCAGCGCGCCCGGCCGCTGGCCGACCAGCACCGCCAGCCGGTGCGCCGCCTGGGCCTCCGCCGTCCGCAGCCCCGGGATCGCCGCCTCGGTGGCGTTGAGCCGGGCCCGGGCGCTTTCGACATCCACCGGGTCCCCGGGGCCGATCTGGTAGCGCACCTCGGTCAAACGCAGGGTGTCTTGTTGGGTGCGCGCGTTCTCCTCGGCCACCGCGCGCCGGGTCTGGGCGCCGCGCAGCTCGAGATAGTTCCGCGCCACCTCGGCGGCGACGGTCACCTGGGCGTTGCGCAGGTCGGCGCGGGCCGCCTCGGCGTCGGCCTTGGCGGATTCCACCTGATGGCGGACGCGGCCGAACAGGTCGATCTCCCAGGCCGCGTCGAAGCCGATGTCCGCCTGCTCGATGTTCACGCGGTTCTTCGAGAACCCCGGCGCCTGTTCCTTGCTCCGCGTATAGCTCGCCGAAGTGGTCACCCGCGGCAGCTGGTCGAGCTCGGTGTCGCGGAACAGGGCCCGGGCCTCGCGCACCCGGTCGAGCGCGATGCGGACGTCGAGGTTGGAGGCCAGCGCCCGGCCGATCAGGCGGTCGAGCTCGGGATCGCCGAACGTCCGCCACCAGTCGGCCGCGGGCGGCTGCGGCGCCGCCACGAGGTGCGGGTCGAGGGCCGTCAGCGCCACCGGCGGCTCGCTCGGCGCGTGGTAGCGCGGCCCCACCGCGCAGGCGCTGAGGGTGAGGGCGGATGCGGCGAGCATCAGGATACGCGGAAGACTCATGGCGTCACTCGGTGTGGGATGTTGAGGCGGCGATCGCCGCGGGCTCCGGCGCGACGGGACGCGCCCGTCGGGTCTTGCGCCAGTCGCCCCGCGTCCCGGTCAGCCGCCGGATGGTCCAGTAGAAGACCGGGGTGAAGACCAGGCCGAAGAGGGTCACCCCCAGCATGCCGGAGAACACCGCGATGCCCATGGCGCGGCGCATCTCCGAGCCCGCGCCCGTCGCCACGGCCAGGGGAAAGACCCCCATGATGAAGGCGAGCGAGGTCATCAGGATCGGCCGCAGGCGCAGGCGGCAGGCGTCGAGGATCGCCTGCATCAGGCTCTCGCCCTCATGCTCCCGCTCGCGGGCGAACTCGACGATCAGGATGGCGTTCTTGCAGGCCAGCCCGACCAGCACGATCAGCCCGATCTGGGTGAAGACGTTGTTGTCGCCATGGGTGAGCTGCACGCCGACCAGGGCGCAGAGCAGGCACATCGGCACGATCAGGATGACCACGAGCGGCAGGCTCCAGCTCTCGTACTGGGCGACCAGCACCAGGAAGGCCAGCAGCACGCAGATCGGGAAAACGAAGACCGCCGTGTCGCCCGCCAGGATCTGCTGGTAGGTCAGTTCGGTCCATTCGAAGCCCATGCCGGCCGGCAGGTCGCGCGCGGCGATGGTTTCCAGCGCCTTCTGCGCCTGGCCGGTCGAGTGGCCGGGCGAGGGCCCGCCGCTGATTTCCGCGGTCAGCAGGCCGTTGTAGTGCGCGGTCCGTTCCGGCCCGGTGGTCTCGTGGGTGGTGACGAAGGCGCCCAGCGGGATCATCTGACTCGCGCCATTGCGGGTCTGCAGGCGCAGCAGGTCTTCGGGCTGCAGCCGGAAGCGCTGGTCGGCCTGGACGGTCACCGGGTAGGTGCGGCCGAACCGGTTGAAGTCGTTGACGTAGAGCGAACCCAGATAGACCTGCATGGTCTCGTAGAGGTCGGTCAGGGACACGCCCTGGGCGCGGGCCTTCTCGCGGTCCACGTCGGCGCGGATCTTCGGCACGCCGATCTGGTAGGAAGAGAAGACGCCCACCAACGCGGGGTCCTTCGAGGCGTCCGCGATGACCTTCTGCGTCGCCTGGTAGAGGGCGGTCGGCCC
>FTAI01001192.1_pt1 | contig 10493 bp, 10 predicted proteins | sample 1638941 | NCBI WGS metagenome assembly FTAI01 (sample SAMEA3914813, study PRJEB12502) | metagenome | biome: forest; material: soil | place: Canada | collected 2011-07-07 | depth 0.3 m | reverse complement strand
GTGTCCTCGCTGTGGTTCTCGATCTCGATCGTATAGGCCCAGACATAACGGCTCTCGATCGGGTCGGACTGTTCGGCCAGGTAGTTGGTCTTCACCCGCACAACGACGTCCCGGGTCCGCGCCTCGTAGACCGGCGATTCCTTGGCCCTGCGGCTGGGGATGCGGTTCATGTTCATGCCGCGTCCAGCGCCTTTTCCAGGTCGCGCGCGAGATCACCCGCGCCCTCCAGGCCCACCGAGACCCGCACCCAGCCGGGGGTCAGGCCGATTTCCAGCCGTTGTTCCTCAGTCATGGCCCGGTGGGTGGTGGTGGTGGGATGGGTGGCCATGGACTTGGCGTCACCGAGGTTGTTGGAGATGTCGATCAGCTTCAACGCATTCAGGAACCGGAACGCCGCCGCCTGATCGCCCAGGTCGAAGGCGATCAATGTGCCGCCGCCGATCATCTCATTGGTCCCGCCGGTCATCTGGCGGCGGGCGACCTCGTGCTGGGGATGGTCCGGCCGGCCGGGATAGCGCAGGGCCTTGATCTTGGGGCTGCCGGCGATGTGGTCGGCGAGATCGGCGGCGGTCTTCGACTGGGCGCGCACCCGCAGGTCCAGGGTCACCAGGCCGTTGAGCAGCACCCAGGCGTTGAACGGCGACATCGATGGGCCGGTGTGGCGGATGATGTCGCGGTAGGTCTCGTCAATGAAGGCGGTGTCGCCCAGGATCGCCCCGCCCATCACCCGGCCCTGGCCGTCGATATGCTTGGTGGCCGAATAGACCACCACGTCCGCGCCCATCTGGAAGGGCTTTTGCAGGATCGGGGTGGCGAAGACATTGTCGACGATGACCTTGGCCCCAGCCTCGTGGGCGATGGCCGAGACGGCGGCGATGTCGGTGATCTCCAGCAGGGGGTTGGCCGGGCTTTCGATCAGGAAGACCTTGGTGTTGGGCCGCACGGCGTTCTTCCAGGCCGCAACGTCCGGGGCGTCGACGAAGGTGGTCTCGATGCCGAACCGGGGCGCCCAGGTGTTGAGAATCCAGCGGCAGGAGCCGAACAGGCACCGGCCCGCCACCACATGGTCGCCGGCCTTGAGCAGGCCCATGAGCGCCAGATGGATCGAGGCCATGCCCGAGGCTTGGGCGCGGCAGGCCTGGGCGCCTTCCAGCAAGGCCAGGCGGTCCTCGAACATCTTCACCGTGGGATTGCCGTAGCGGGTGTAGATGAAGCCGGGGTCCTCGCCGGCGAAGCGGGCGTTGGCCCCCTCGGCGCTGTCGTAGACATAGCTTTGGGTCAGGTAGAGGGCCTCGGCGGTCTCGCCGAATTCCGAGCGGACCGTGCCGCCCCGGACCAGGCGGGTGGCGACTTCCCAATCGGCCGGCGCGTCGTGCTTCTCGTCGCCGCCCATGACCGCCTCGCTCCGCAAAAAATGGAGCGGCATGAAAGGCGCCTCGGGGGGTGAGGTCAAGGCCGCTCTGGCGTGGGTTGACGCTCGCTCGCGCGTGTGGCGCGGCCATTGGTCCGGCCAGGGACATGGCCCTGGACACGGGCAGGGGCATTGGCGAGTGTCTCAATAATGAGTCATGACCCCGCGGCCGGCATCCTGCCCTGCCAATCCATCGACGCCCTGATCGCCACCGGCGCCATCGCCGCGCCCACCCCGTTCGACGCCAACCAGGTGCAGCCGGCCAGCCTGGACCTGCGCCTGGGCGCGCGGGTCTGGCGGGTGCGCGCGTCGTTTCTGCCTGGCCACGGCCGGCGGGTGATCGACCGGATGGCCGACGTGGCCATGCACGAGCTCGACCTTTCCGCTGGGGCGGTGCTGGAGCGGGGCTGCGTCTACATTGCCGAGATGCAGGAGCGGCTGGCCCTGCCCCCCGGGGTCAGCGCCCGGGCCAATCCGAAAAGCTCGACGGGCCGGGTCGATGTCTTCGTGCGCCTGCTCACCGATCACGGCGCGGCCTTCGACGATGTGGCTGCGGGATATTCGGGGCCGCTCTATCTGGAAATCGCGCCGCAGACCTTCTCGGTGCTGGTGCGCACCGGCACCCGGCTGAACCAGCTGCGGCTGAAGCGGGGAGACCCGGCGCGCCTCTCCGTGCAGGACGTCGGCGTCGATCTCACCGGCGAGCTCGCCGGTTTCCGCGCTCGCCGCCACGCCGGGGTCATCGACCTCGACCGCGAGAACGGCCACGACCCCCGCGACTTCTGGGAGCCCTTGGTCGCGCGACGGGGGGAACTGCTGCTCGATCCCGGCGAATTCTACATCCTGGCGTCCAAATCGGCGGTGGAGATCCCGGTGATGGAGGCGGCCGAGATGCTGCCCATCGATCCGTCGGTGGGCGAATTCCGTGTCCACTACGCCGGCTTCTTCGACCCCGGCTTCGGCACCGAGGAGGCCGGCGGCCAGGGCTCTCGCGGGGTGTTGGAGGTGCGCAGCCACGAGACCCCCTTCCTCCTGGAGGACGGCCAGACGGTGGCGCGGCTGATCTTCGAGCCCCTGACGGAGCGGCCAGCGCGTCTCTATGGGGCGGATGGGTCGCACTATCAGCGCCAGGGGCTGAAGTTGTCGAAGCATTTTCGGGCGTGGTGATCTAGGCCTTGTCCCGTCAGGAATCCGCTTTGAGATCGTGCGTGGTTCGAGACGCGCGTGAAGAACGCGCTCCTCACCACGACTAGGATTTTTGCAGCCCACTATCCTAGTCATGGTGAGGGCGACCGAAGGGAGCGTCTCGAACCACGCACGCTGGTCTTGCAACGTTCTAAGGCGGAAGGGCACTACCGCGTCAGCCCATAACTCCGCTCCAGCGCATATCGCGTCCCCTCGCTCGTACTGGCGCTGGAGTAGAGCCCGAACCGGCTCACCTCGAAGGGCGGCGACTTCAGCAGGGCGTGGCTCTGCAGCCAGGCCGCCACCTGGCCGGGGTCGGGACGGGTGAGGTAGGCGAGGGTCACGTGCGGTCGATAGTGGCGCTTGTCGGGCGCCAGGCCGGCGCGCTGGGCCGCGCGTTCGCAGCGGCCGGCCAGCACCCGCAGCCGCTCGTTCTCGGCGACTCCGGCCCAGACGGCGTGGATGTCCGGCCCCTCGCCGAAGAAGCCGGCGCCCTCCAGGTTCAGCGTCAGCGGCTCGCCGCGCACCGCCTCCAGCGCCAGGTCCAGGTCGTCGGCCGCCGTCTCCTGCAGGTCGCCAAAGAACCGCAGGGTGATGTGCAGGCTCTCCAGCGGCCGCCAGCGGGCGCCCTCGATCCCTGTCTGGCGCGGAACCAGGGCCTGGCCGATGTCGTAGGGAATGGAAAGGGCGGCGAAAAGTCGGATCATAAAGATTGGCGCATCAGCGCGCGGTGAGCGCCCGGGTGACCACCGGCGCGAGGCGGGCGGCGATGATCTTCACCCCGGCGGGGTTGGGGTGGATGTGGTCGGACTGGTTCAGGCGCGCGTCGCCGCCGACCCCGTCCAGCAGATAGGGATAGAGAGCGGCATGCTGGCTCTTGGCCACCGCCGGAAACACCGCGTCGAATTCCCGGGCATAGCCGGCGCCGATGGCGGCGGGGGCGTGCATGCCGGCGATCAGCACCTTGTACCGGCGCGCCTTCAGCCAGCGGACGATGGCGGTGAGGTTAGCCTTGACCACCTTGGGGTCCACCCCTTGCAGCAGGTCGTTGCCGCCAAGGGCGACGATGCAGAGGTCGGTGTCTGGCTGGATGCTGAAGTCCAATCGCGCCCGGGCGTCGGCGGTGGTGTCGCCGGAGACCCCCGCCCCGCGCACCCGCGCCGGGGCGCCCATCTTCGCCAGGGCCAGGGAGAGTTGGTTCGGCAGGGCGTCGGCGGCGGATAGGCCGTAGCCGGCGGTGATGGAGTCGCCGAGGAGGGTCACGGTCTTCGAAGGCGCGACCGCCAGGGCGGGCGTGGCCGCGAACGCCGCGCCCGTGGCGAGCAGGGCTCGGCGGCTGAGCCGCATCAAGGCTGTCGAATCCGTCATCACTCCCTATGTAGGGCGATCGGCCTTCCGCTCAAACGAAAGCTTGCATGACGCCCGCACCGCCGCTCGCCTTGGAAGGGGTTGAATTGACCCTGCCGTCCGCCGCCGGCCCGGTGGAAATCCTGCGGGGGGTGGACCTGACGGTGGCGGCGGGGGAGCGGGTGGCGGTGGTCGGCCCGTCCGGCTCGGGCAAGTCGTCGCTGATCGCCGTGGCCGCCGGGTTGGAGCGACCCACCGCCGGCGGCGTGCGCCTGTTCGGCGAGGATCTGGCCGGCCTTAACGAGGATCGCCGGGCGCGGCTGCGGCGGGGGCGAGTGTCCCTGGTCTTCCAGTCGTTTCATCTGCTGCCCAATATGACCGCGGAGGAGAATGTCGCCGCGCCGCTGGAAATCGCCGGGGCGGACAGGGCCATGGAAACCGCGCGGGGCTGGCTGGATCGCGTGGGCCTTGGCGGACGTCGCCGCCACTATCCGCATCAGCTTTCGGGCGGGGAGCAGCAGCGCGTCGCCCTGGCCCGGGCTCTGGCGGCGCGGCCGGCCCTGCTGTTCGCCGACGAGCCCACCGGCAACCTCGACGCCGACAACGCCGTCGCCGTGGCCGACCTGATGTTCGACCTGGTCGCCGAGATCGGCGCGGCCCTGGTGCTGGTCACCCACGAGGCCAGCCTCGCCGCCCGGGCCGAGCGGCGGGTGACCATGGCCGGCGGGCGCATCGTGAGCGACGCATGAGCGGCGTTCCGTTGCGCTTCGCCCTGCGCGAACTGCGCTCGGGGGTGAAGGGCTTTCGCATCTTCCTGGCCTGCCTTGCCCTGGGCGTCGCGGCCATCGCGGCGGCCAGCTCGACGGCGGAGGCCTTCCGCCAGGGCCTGGCCAGCCAGGCGCGGGAGATTCTCGGCGGCGACCTCTCGGTGTCGGTGGAGGATCGCGACTTCACCCCCACTGAGCGCGCAAGGCTCGCGGCCACCGGCCGGCTCGCCTACGCCGCCGCCGCGCGGGCGATGGCGCAGGCGCCCACCGGCGATCGGCGGCTGGTGGAGCTGCGCGGGATCGACGCCGCCTATCCCCTGGCCGGGACGGTGCAGGTCTCCGGCGCGCCGAGCCTGGCCGCGGCCCTGGCGCCGGATACCGATGGAACGCCCGGGGCGGTGGTCGAGGCGACCCTGCTCGACAGGCTGCACCTACGGCTGGGCCAGCGGTTCACCGTGGGCAACACTGTCTTTGTCGCCCGCGCCGTCCTGGTGGCCGAGCCGGACCGCATGGGCCGGGGCTTTGCCCTCGGCCCCCGGGTGCTGACCCGGCTCTCGGCGGTGGAGCGGTCGGGGCTGCTCTCTCCCGGCGGCCTCTTCGGCCGCACCGTGCGCATAGCCCTTCCCGCCGGCGCCAATCCCGCCAAGGCGGCGGCCGCCCTGCACAGGGCCCTGCCGGGCGCCGGATTTCGGATCCGCGACCGGGGCGACGCCGCCCCCGGGGCGCGCAAGCTTATCGACCGGCTGGAGTATTTCCTGGGCTTCATCGGCCTGGCCTCCCTGCTGGCCGGGGGCCTTGGGGTGTTCGGCGCGGTCTCGGCCTATCTGGAGACCCGCAAACCCTCCATCGCCGTACTCAAGGCCCTGGGCGCGGAGGGGCCGCTGATCCGCGACGTCTACCTGATCCAGGTCGGCGTTCTGGCGCTGGTCGGGGTCGCCATTGGCTTGGCCATCGGCGCCGCCACGCCCCTGCTGCTCGGTCTGATCGCCAAGGACCAGCTGCCGATCCCGGCCCTGTTCGGGGTCTATCCCTGGCCCCTAGCCAAGGCGGCCCTGTTCGGCCTGCTCTCGGCGGCGGCCTTCTCCCTGGAGCCCCTGGCCCGGGCGCGATCGACGCCCCCGGCGTCCCTGTTCCGCCGCGATCTCGCCGGCCGCGCCGGGCTCGGGCCGGAGACGATTGGGGCGGTCCTCGCGGGCCTCGGTCTCGCCGGCCTGACCGTCGCTACCGCCCCGACCCCGGTCATGGCGCTGGGCATGATCCTCGGGGTAGCCGTGGCGCTGGGGCTGCTCTGGGGCCTTGGCCGTGTCGCGGTGCTGATCGCGGCGCGGGTGCGGGGCGGAACGCGAGGCTCTCTGCGCCTGGGCCTCGCCAATCTCGCCGGTCCGAGGTCTGCGGCGCGGACGGCCACCCCGGCCATCGGCCTTGGCGTCGGCCTGCTCAGCGCGGTGGTGCTGATCCAGTCCAGCCTGCTGGCCGAGGTGCGCACCGCCGCGCCCAAGAGCGCGCCGGCGGTGGTGTTCACCGAAATCCCCGCCGATCGCGCCGGCGCCTTCGACGCCGAGGTCGCCCGCGCCATGGGGCCTTTGAGCGCCGACCGCTACCTGCGCGCGCCCATGGCCAGCGGCCGGATCACCGGACTGAAGGGCCGGCCGGTGGAACGCAAATCGATCCCCGCCAGCCAGCGCTGGGCCTTCGACAGCGACATCGGTCTTTCGGCCCTCGGCCCGGAGCCGGCCAACGCCGGGATCGTCGCCGGCCATTGGTGGCCCGCCATGTACGCCGGCCCGCCCCTGGTCGCCATCGAGCAGCGGATCGCCGCCGCCGGGGGGCTGAAGGTCGGCGACGCCATCACCCTGTCCCTGCTCGGCCGGGACATCGAGGCCCGGGTGGCGGTGATCCGCAAGGTGGACTGGGGCGGCTTCGGCCCCAGCTTTGAGGTGATCGTCGATCCGGCGGCGGTGGCCGGGGCGCAGCTGCGCAACGTCGCCATCGCGAAGATGAGCAAGGCCAGCGAGGCGGCGGCCACTCGGGACCTCGGCCGCGATTTTCCGGGCGTGAACGTGATCAGCGTGCGCGAGGCCCTGGAGGCGGCCGCGGCCCTGTTCGACCGCCTGGCCCTGGCCATCCGCGGCGCGGCGGCGGTGGCGGGGCTAGCGGGCCTTCTGGTGCTGGCCGGCTCCATCGCCGCCGGCGCCGGGGCGCGCGCTCGGGAGGCGGCGGTGCTGAAGGTGCTGGGCGCCGGCAGCGGGCAGGTATTGGCCGCCTATGGGATCGAATATGGCGCGGTGGGCCTGATCGCGGGCCTGGCCGGCGTCGGCCTCGGCGCGGCGGCGGCCTGGCCGGTGGTGGTTCTGCTGTTCGAGGCGCCCTGGAGCGTCGACTGGAGCGGCGTCGTCGCCCTGATCGGCGTTGCGGCCGGGCTGACCGGCGTGGGCGGGTTGATCGCGGCGCTGCAGGCCCTGTCCCGGCGGCCGGCGCCGGTGCTGAGGGGAGAGTGACGGACGACCTGACGACGCTGACCCTGCAGGCCCATTTTTCGCCGCCAAGCCATGCGACGCAGGCCACAGCGCCCCCGCGGCGACGCTACTTGTCGCCCCTTGCGGCGGAGCGCATGCTGACCGATATCTCTTGCGAGCCCTTACCGGGCGCTAGATAGGAAAAATTCTCGATGAGCGACTTCAACCGCGGCTACACCGGCCCCGCGACGGCGGGCTCCGCCGACATGGCGGTGGACGCTGGACTGCGTGGATTCATGCTCGGCGTCTACAACAAGGTGGCCCTGGGCCTCGTGCTCTCCGCCGGCATGGCCTACCTGACCGGCGCCTATGAGCCCGTCCGCAACCTGATGTTCCAGCTCACCCCGGACGGCCGGGTGGGATACACGATGCTGGGCTTGATCGTGGCGATCGCGCCGCTGGGCATCATCCTGTTCTCCAGCTTCCTGATGAAGTCCGTCACCCCGCGCAGTTCGGGAGTCGTCTACTGGTCGATCGTCGCTCTCCTGGGCGCATCGATGGGCGTGCTGGTGCTGCGCTACACCGGAGTCAGCATCGCCTCGACCTTCATGGTCACCGCCGCGACCTTCGCCTCGCTCAGCCTGGTAGGCTACACCACCAAGCGCGACCTGACCGGCATGGGCAGCTTCCTGATCATGGGCCTGGTGGGGATCATCATCGCCATGGTGGTCAACGCCTTCCTGCATTCCGCGGCGATGGCCTTCATCGTCAATATCCTGGGCGTGCTGATCTTCGCCGGCCTCACCGCCTACGACACCCAGCGCATGAAGATGACCTACTATCGCCTGGGCGGAAATGAAGCCGCGCTGGGGGTCGCCACCAACTACGGCGCCCTGAGCCTCTACCTGGACTTCATCAACCTGTTCCAGTTCCTGCTCGCCATGATGGGCGGCCGCCGCTAGAGCCAGCCTCGGCGCGGAAACGACAGACCCCGGCGGGTGACCGCCGGGGTTTTTTGTCGCCCGGTCAGTCCACCACCTTGAACCGCCCCCGGTCGAACAGCTTCAGCACCTGGTCCAGCTCGTGACCGCGTTTGAGCACCACGTCCCCCTGGCCGATCACCGCCCAGGCGCCTTGCCGGGCCGCCAGGGCCGGGCGTTTTTCGATGCGGTAGAGGGGCGCCTCGGCGGTGCGGCGGAAGACCGAGAACACGGCGGTGTCCTTAAGCCCGGCGATGCCGTAGTCGCGCCATTCGCCGGCGGCGACCATCCGTCCGTAAAGCCGCAACAGCCGGTCCAGCTCGCGCCGCTCGAAAAAGACGACGCGTGACGCGGCGGCGGGAAATTGCGCATCCAGGCTCACAAGGGCCAGCCTAAGCCCAATTGCGGGGACTTGGCGAGAGCGTTGCTCGCCGGACACATCGGGGAAGCTTTGGCGTCGACCGGCGGCGGCTCGTCATGAAAAGACCTTATTTCGGTCTCGGACCGGCCCCCTTGACCCTCGATATTGCGATGGTCGACCGGTTGGAAGCGCTCAGGTTTCGGATCCTGAACAGCCCCCCCAGCCCCCCGGGATTTGAGCCCCAGCCGGTCGATAATAAAAAAGAACGGCCCGCGCGGTTTCCCCCCCTCCGCGCGGGCTTTTCCTTGTCTGGGCTTCTAGAAGTCCCGCGCGCCGATGATCGGTCCGCCGTGGGCCCCCTGGACCAGGATCACCGTCTTCAGGCCGTCCTGCTCCGCCGCGGGCAGGTGCAGCGCCTTGGCCTTGCCCGACCAGCCGCCCAGGCGGACAAGCTGGCGCACGACGTTGTGGGCGACGATGGTCTTGCCGCGGTTCTCACCCTTCTTGACCAGCACCGATTGGGCCTTGGGATCGTAGCGGACCAGCCAGATGTCCGCCCCGCCGTGGGGCGCATCGCCGGCGCCGATCGAGAGGCGGTCCTTGGAAAGGGCCAGGGCCGGGGGATGCCGTCGCACCCGCTCGGCGGCCTTGACCATGTCCTGCAAGGTGTCGGCGTGCAGGGCGGCGGCCTGGGCCTGGCCGTCCACAACCATCTGCGGGGTATAGACGTCGCGCAGGGCGAACCGCTTCATATAGGCCCGCTGGCGGTCGGTGAATTCGGACTTGGCGAAGGTGTCTTCCCAGCCGAGATAGTCCCAGTAGTCGACGGCGAAGGTCAGGGCGATCACATGCGGCTTTTCCGCCGCGTCCTGGAGGATGTCGCCGGACTTGACGCAGGACGAGCAGCCCTGGCTGGTGAACAGCTCCACCACCACCGTCGGCGCTGCCGCGGCGCGCGGGTGGGCCAAGGCGGGCGCGGCGACGGACCCCGCCATGCCGGCCGCCACCATCCCGAGGATCGCCAAGAGGGCTTTACGCATCGGCGGGCACTTAACCGGGTTTGACTGGATCATGCCCCTCACGAGCCCGTGACCTGATATCGCCAAGCCTTCACCCTTACGCGAGAACAAAGGCGTCGTCCTGGACCGGCCGCGCGGGACCGATCCGGGACGATCGCGATCGGCCGGTTACGCCGCTTCGCCGCGCGCCAGGTTGCGCAGCACGTAGTTGAGCACGCCGCCGGCGCGGAAATAATCCAGCTCCGTGGGCGTATCGATGCGACAGATCACCGGGAAGCGGGCGATGCGGCCGTCCGACGGGCGGTAGAGCTCGACGGTCAGGGTCCGGCGCGGGCTGAGGTCGTTCAGGCCGCGGATGGAGACGATCTCCTCCCCGGTCAGGCCCAGCTTCTGCCAACCGTCCACCTTGAACTGCAGGGGCAGGACGCCCATGCCGACCAGGTTGGAGCGGTGGATGCGCTCGAAGGTCTCGGCGATCACCGCGCGCACGCCCAGGAGCTTGGTGCCCTTGGCCGCCCAGTCGCGGGAGGAGCCGGTGCCGTATTCCTTGCCCGCGAACACCACCAGGGGCCGACCTTCGGTCTGGTAGCGCATGGCCGCGTCATAGATCGACATCACGTCGCCGGAGGGGAAGTGCTTGGTCACCCCGCCTTCGATATCGGGGGTGATGCGGTTACGGATGCGAATGTTGGCGAAGGTGCCACGCATCATGATCTCGTGGTTGCCGCGCCGCGCGCCGTAGGAGTTGAACTCCGAGGTCGGCACCTGATGGTCGCGCAGGTAGACGCCGGCCGGCGAGGTGGCCTAGATCGAGCCGGCCGGAGAGATGTGGTCGGTGGTGATCGAGTCGCCGAAGACGGCGAGCACCCGGGCCTCGACGATGTCGGTGACCGGCTTGGGGTCCATCGACATGTCCTGGAAGTAGGGCGGGTTCTGGACGTAGGTCGAGCCCACGTCCCAGGCGTAG
>FTAI01001820.1_pt1 | contig 10505 bp, 7 predicted proteins | sample 1638941 | NCBI WGS metagenome assembly FTAI01 (sample SAMEA3914813, study PRJEB12502) | metagenome | biome: forest; material: soil | place: Canada | collected 2011-07-07 | depth 0.3 m | reverse complement strand
GTCTTGGCCATCTCCGGCACCAGGGTCACCGCCGTGGCGCCCGAGCCGATCACCACGACCTTTTTGCCGGCGTAGTCGAGGTTTTCCGGCCAGTGCTGCGGATGGATGGTCTGACCCTTGAACGCCGCGGCGCCCGGGAACTCCGGCGTATAGCCCTGGTCATAGTCATAGTAGCCGCCGCACAGGAACAGGAAGTTGCCGGTCAGGGTGGTTGGCTTGCCGCTCTTGGCCGCCGCGATCTGGACGGTCCAGGCGGCGTCCGCGGTGGACCAGCTGGCGCCCACGACCTTGCTGCCAAAGCGGATATGCTGGTCGATCCCGTGATCCCGGGAGGTGTCGCGCACATAGCGCAGGATCGAGGGGCCGTCGGCGATGGCCTTGGCCTCGGTCCAGGGCTTGAAGACATAGCCCAGGGTGTACATGTCGGAGTCCGACCGGATGCCCGGATAGCGGAACAGGTCCCAGGTGCCGCCGGTCGCCTCCCGGCCCTCGAGGATCGCATAGGTGCGCCCCGGGCAGTTGGTCTGCAGATGCACGGCCGCGCCGATCCCCGACAGGCCCGCGCCCACGATCAAGACGTCGAAATGCTCGCTCGCCACTGAGGTCATCCTGGAATGCGCGCCGGGAAGGGCGCTTCAGGCTTCATTTGGCACTGGCGCGCCGATATTTCCATCACGCGTTTGCGCGCACCTCGCGCGTGCCCGCCGGTGTGCTTGACGGGGGAGCGGCGGCGGCGGCAAAGGGAGGCGTTCAGCCTTGGCCGTGGGCGCCCCGCCGGCCAGCCTTCGACGGACCTCGCCATGGATGACTATCCCGCCGACATCTTCACCGAGAACGACGACATCGACGTCGACACCCTGGCCAATCTGGGGCCGCTGCGGGCCTTGGCCGGCAAGTGGGAGGGGACCAAGGGGCTGGACGTCAATCCCTATATCGATGCGCCCCGCCGTCAGATCTACGTCGAGACCATCGACCTGCAGCCGATCGATCCCCAGTCCAATGGCCCGCAGCTGCTCTACGGCCTGCGCTATCACACCCATATCGTAAAGCCGGACGAGGTGGAGACCTACCACGACCAGGTCGGCTACTGGCTGTGGGAGCCGGCGACGGGGACGATCCTGCACTCCCTGACCATCCCCCGCGCCCAGGTGGCCTTGGCCAAGGGCCACGCCGCCGCCGACGCCACGACTTTCGAGGTCACCGCCGTGCGCGGATCCACCGAGAACGGCATCTGTTCGGGGCCTTTCCTTGAACAGGCCTTCCGCACCGACAGCTTCCGGATGGTGGTGACGGTGAACCCCGACGGCAGTTGGTCCTATTTCGAGGACACGGTGCTGCAGGTGCAAGGCCGGCCGGAGCCATTCCACCACACGGACCGCAACACCCTGCATCGGGTGGGGCCGGCGGTCCCGAATCCGTTGGCGCGGGGCTAGCGGTAGCGCATCTTTACCTTCTCCCGTGGGGAGAAGGAGGGGCCCGCGGAGCGAAGCGGAGTGGGAGGATGAGGGCGTACGGTCTGTCCGGTTAGCCGCCTGACACCGTAATCCCTCACCCTCCCGCGCGAAGAGCGCGGGCCCCTCCCTCTCCCTCCGGGAGAGGTGTTTCAGGGCTAGCGGTAGCGCAGGGGCGGGATCCGCAGCCACAGGGTGAACCGGCCGAAGGCGCCGTCGGCCATCAGATTGGGGCTGACGGTGAAGACATACCGCCCCGACTGCGGCAAGCGGATCGGTGAGGGCAGGCCGGGGCCATCCACATGGCCGTCCGGATAGGTCATCACCACCCGCACCGTCGCGCCGGTCTCGCGCCAATAGAGCGTCTGGCCGGCCCGGGCGTCGAAGCGGTAGGCGCAGCATTCGCGGCCCTGCCGTAGCACCCCGGTGACCTGGGCGGAGTCGCCGCCCCGCTGGAAATAGATGGGAATCGGCCAGCGGCCGGAACCCGGCTGGGCGCCGGCGGGGCCTGCGGCCAGCAGAAGAGCGGCTAGGGCCGCAAACGCGGTGGTCTTGGTCATCCGAGGGCTCCTGAAAGATCATATCCCGCCGCCGCGCCGAGCCCGATCAGCTCCTGGCGGCTGCGGGCGCCGGTCTGGGCCTGGCCCAGGGACCAGATGGTGATGGAACGGGTGCCCGAGCGGCAGAAGGCCAGCACCGGGCCGTCTGCGGCCTCCACCGCGTCGGTCATCGCCTCGACGAGGTCGGCGCTCGGCATGCCCAGCACGGGGATGTGGGCGTATTCCAGGCCCGCGGCCGCGGCCGCCGCCGCCATGACCGCATTGGCCGGCTGATCGGGCGCCTCGCCGTCGGGGCGGTTGTTGATCACCTTGACGAAGCCCTGCCGGGCGGCCTCGGCGAGGTCGGCGGGGGCGATCTGCGGGGCCACCGAGAAGGTCTCGGTCACGGTGCGGAATTCAGGCATTTTCAAATGGCTCCAAAAGGCCGGGCGGCCACGTTTGACAACATCCAGGGTCCGCGCCAGTTTCGCAACCGCGACGCGCGCCGGCGAGCGATCTTGGCCGGCCGCGCCCGCCAGGACGCCGCAATCTATGTTCCGCTTTCTCTTGCGCCGTCTGCTCGTGGCCATCCCCACGCTGCTTCTGGTGATCACCGCCGCCTTCTTCATGATGCGCGCCGCCCCCGGCAGCCCCTTCGAGACCGAGCGCAAACTGCCGGTCGCGGTCGAGAAGAACATCATGGCCAAGTACGGCATGGATCGGCCCCTGCCGGTTCAGTACGCCGCCTATCTGGGCGGGGTGATCCATGGCGACTTCGGCCCGTCCCTGAAATACGCCGACAAGAGCGTCCTCGACATCGTCCGCCAGGGCTTTCCCACCAGCCTGACCATCGGCCTCTCCGCCCTGACCCTGGCGTCGTTCCTCGGCGTCTTCCTGGGGGTGATGGCGGCGCTGCGGCAAAACCAGGCCTTCGACTTCGCCACCATGGCCCTGGCCATTCTCGGGGTCTGCGTGCCGACCTTCGTCACCGGGCCCATTCTGCTGCAGGTCTTCGCCTCCTGGCTGGGCTGGGCGCCCACGGGGGGCGTCTCCAATGGCGCGCTCAGCCTGGTGCTGCCGGTGCTGACCCTGGCCCTGCCGCAGATCGCCATCATCTCCCGCCTCACCCGCGCCGGGATGATCGAGGCCCTGCGCTCCAACTATGTGCGCACGGCCAGGGCCAAGGGCCTGCCCAACTCGGCCATCGTGTTCAAACACGCCCTGCGCGCCGGCATATTGCCCCTGGTCAGCTACCTGGGTCCGGCCTGCGCGGGCCTGGTCACCGGCTCCCTGGTGGTCGAGCAGGTGTTCAACCTGCCGGGCCTGGGCAAGAGCTTCATCACCGGCGCCCTGCAGCGGGACTATACCGTGGTGATGGGGGTGGTGATCCTCTATGCGACCCTGATCCTGGCGCTGAACCTGCTCGCCGACATCGCCCAGGCCCTGCTCGATCCCAGGGTGAAGCTCTCATGAACCTCGCGGTGGGATCGCGCGCCGGCGCCGCGGCCATGGAGGTCGCCGCCGACCGGGGCCGCAGCCTGTGGGACGATGCCCGCCGGCGCCTGTTCCGCAACCGCGCCGCCGTGGCCAGCATGATCCTGCTCGGCATTCTGCTGCTGGCCGCCATCATCGGCCCCTGGCTGCTCCCCTATCGCTACGACGAGATCAACAAGAACGACGTCTGGGATGCGCCCATGGTCGCTGGCCACATCCTCGGGACCGACAGCCTCGGCCGCGACCTGATGGCCCGGCTGCTGATCGGCCTGCGGGTGTCCCTGGCCATCGGCATCGTGGCGACCGCCGTCTCCCTGGTCATCGGCGTCGCCTGGGGCGCCACCGCCGGCTACCTTGGCGGGCGGGTGGACGAGTTGATGATGCGCATTGTCGACGCCCTCTACGCCCTGCCGTTCATCTTCTTCGTCATCCTGCTGATGGTCACCTTCGGCCGCAACTTCATCCTGATCTTCCTGGCCATCGGCGCCGTGGAATGGCTGACCATGGCCCGGATCGTGCGCGGCCAGACCCTGTCGCTGAAGCAGAAGGAGTTCATCGAGGCGGCCCGGGCGGCGGGGCTGACCACCCCGGCGATCGTCGCTCGCCACATCGTGCCCAATCTGCTGGGGCCGGTGGTGGTCTATGTCACCCTGACCATTCCGGCGGTGATCCTGGCCGAGAGTTTCCTCAGCTTCCTCGGCATGGGGGTGCAGGAGCCGCTGACCTCCCTAGGCACCCTGATCTCCAACGGCAACCAGGACCGGGATCTGGCCCCCTGGCTGCTGATCTTCCCCTCGGTGGTGATGGTGGCGACCTTGATGGCCTTCAACTTCATCGGCGACGGCCTGCGTGACGCCATCGACCCGAAGGACCGCTGAGCCCATGGTCCCGATCCCGCGCGCGGCGCTATTGGCGGCCCTGGCCCCGATCCTGATGTTCACCCTCGCCGCCTGCGGCGACTCCAAGCCCCTTCGCGCCCCCTGCGCAGCGGGCAAGCTCTGCCTGCAGTTCGGCAACACCGCCGAGCCCACCTCCCTCGACCCGCCCAAGACCGTCGGCGTGTGGGAAGATCGCATCCTCGGCGAAATGCTGATCGGCCTGGTGCAGAACGACATCGACGGCCGCCCGGTCCCCGGCATGGCCAAGTCCTGGGACATCAGCCCCGACGGCCTGGTCTGGACCTTCCACCTGCGCGACGCCAACTGGTCGGACGGGGTTCCGGTGGTCGCCGACGACTTCGTCTTCGCCGCCCAGCGGCTGATGAACCCAGCCACCGCCTCGGAATATTCCTACCTCGACTACGTGATCAAGAACGCGGCGGCGGTGAACGCGGGCAAGCTGCCGGCCTCGGCCCTGGGGATCAAGGCCCTGGACGCCAAGACCGTGCAGATCACCCTGGAGCACCCCGCGCCCTACCTGCCGGAACTGCTCAAACACCAGACCATGTACCCCGCCCCCCGGCGCGCCATCGAAAAATGGGGCGACGCCTGGACCCAGCCGGCCCACTACCTGGCCAACGGCCCCTATAAGCTGGCCGAATGGCGGTTCGGCGATCACATCCGCCTGGTGCGCAATCCCGCCTACTACGCCGCGAAAAAGGTCTGTTACGACGAGGTCAGCTTCTATCCCACCGCCGACGCGGTCTCCGCCGAGCGCCGGGTGCGGCGGGGGGAGCTGGACGTGACCACCGACATCCAGTCCAACCGCATCGCCTATCTGCGAAGGCCCGACCAGATCCCCGCCTATGTCCACGTGGCCACCTACCTCGGCACCGCCTATCTGGTGTTCAACACCCGCGATGTGCCGGCCTTCCGCGACAAGCGGGTGCGGGTCGCCCTGGACATGGCCGTCGACCGGGAATTCATCACCAAAAAGCTCCTGCGCGGCGGCCAGCTGGCGGCCTACACCTTCACCCCGCCGGGGGTGGCCAACTATGGCGGCGCCAAGCCGCCGGTCTGGGCGAGCTGGAGCATCGAGCGGCGGCACGCCGCGGCGCGCGTGCTGCTGGCTGAGGCCGGCTACAACGCCAGCCACCCGCTGACCTTCGAATACAAGCACATGAACACCCCCGATCCGATGTTGATCGCCCCGGCGGTGCAGGCGGACTGGAAGGACATCGGCGTGACCATCACCCTGGCCCAGGAGGACGGGCAGATCGCCTATCAGGACTACCGCCTGCGCAATTTCCAGGCCGGCTTCACCTCCTGGATCGCCGACTACAACGACGCCACCAGCTTCCTGGGGCTTTTGCAGTCGCAGACCGGCGCCCAGAACTACGGCGACTACAACAACCCCAAGGTCGACGCCCTGCTGAACGCCGCCGACCACGAGCCCGACGTGGCCAAGCGGGCGGGGTATCTGCGGCAGGTGGAATCCATCGTCTTGGACGACGCGGCGGTGACGCCGATCTACTTCTTCGTCAGCAAGAACCTGGTGAACCCGGCGATCACGGGGTGGCAGGACAATATCGTCAACTGGCACCGGGTGCAGTACCTGTGCCGGACGGGGCGGTGAGGGGGCGCGGGGCTTAGCCAATCGCGCATGCGACTGACCTCTACGCCCTCCTGTTCCTCATCCTGAGGCGCCCGCGAAGCGGGCCTCGAAGGACGCAGCGGCGGCCGCGTGCGTCCTTCGAGGCTCGCGTTGCTCGCACCTCAGGATGAGGAGCAGTGATGATGTTTCCGCAATGGCCTTTCGTAAGAGCGACACCACCCCGTCGATCGCATGCCAAGCCTACTTTCGAGACTGAGGATCACTCAAGGACGCGGCCTCTTGGCCGCGCCGCTCTGCGGCGGCCCTTCGGGCCGTCCTTGACTGATCCTCAGTCTCGAAAAATCATTCCATCATGCGTTCGACGACGCGGACTGACGGTGGCGCGCGAGTGTTTCACGTGAAACATAGGGAGAACATCGACGCGACCCTGGAACACCTCTCCCGGAGGGAGAGGGAGGGGCCCGCGAAGCGGGAGGGTGAGGGCTTACGGTCTATCCGACCGATCCTGAACCACCGTAACCCCACATCCTCCCACTCCGCTTCGCTCCGCGGGCCCCTCCTTCTCCCTCCGGGAGAAGGTTGACCCTACAGCCGCGGCACGTCCGCCAGCACCGTCGCTCCGTGGGCCCGCATCTGCATCGTATTCAGCTGGTCCACCATCCCCTGCGCCTGAGGATCCGCCAGCAGCCGCTGCAGCCCCACCAGGGTCTTCAGCGAGGCGGCGTTCGCGCCAAGGCCGTGGAAGAAGGCGGCGAAGGGTGATTTCGGCGCGCCGATCGTGCGCAGGCGCACATCGCCGGTGATCCCGGCCAGGGTCTTGGCCTTGTTCACCGCCTCGTAGAAGCCGCCGACCTCGTCCACCAGACCCAGGTCCTTGGCCTGGGCGCCGGTCCACACCCGGCCCTTGGCGATCTCGCGCACCCGCTCGGGGGTCAGATGGCGGCCCGTGGCCACCCGGTCGATGAAGCCGTCGTAGACCTTGTCGATGGCGGCGGAGAAGGCCGCCTGCTGGCGGGGGGTGAAGCCTTCGCCGGATCCGCCGGAGCCCGCATAGTCCCCGCCGACGCTCACCTGGCGCAGGTCCACGCCGAACTTGGCCAGGGCAGGCCCCACCACCAGCTTGCCGCCGAAGACGCCGATGGACCCCGTGAGGGTGCCGGGCTCGGCGACGATGGCCGAGGCCTCCGACGAAATCCAATAGCCGCCGGAGGCGCCGTAGCTGCCCATGGACACCACCACCGGCTTTTCCGCCTTGGCCGTCCGCACGGCGGCCAGGATCTGTTCGGACGCCGTGTCCGACCCGCCCGGCGACGACAGCCGCAGCACGATGGCCTTCACCGACGGGTCCTTGGCGGCGGTGTAGAGGGCGCTGGAGACCGCGTCGGAATTGATGTTGTCCGAGCCGAAGCCGTCGCTGACCCCGGTCATGATGTCGCCCTCGGCGTTGATCACCGCCACGGTGGGCTGGCCCAGGCCGCCGCCCTCGGTGTCGCCGGCCGCATAGGTGTCGATATCGATCAGCTTGGCGCCGTCGCCGCCCAGGGCCACGGCGGCCAGCTGGGCGTCGCGCACCTGGCCCAGCTTGTCGACCAGCCCCTTGGCCAGGGCGTCGCCCGCATCGTACGGACCGGCCTCGATGATCGCCCGCAGGGCGGCGGGGTCCTTCTTGCGGTCGGCGGCGGCCGCGGCCAGGGCGGTCTCATAGACCGAGCCCATCCACGACAGCTGCGCCTCCCGGTGGGCGGGGGTGTAGTCGTCATAGAGGTAGCCGTTGACGGCGTTCTTATACTGGTAGCGCTGCTGGAAGTCGGCCTTCACGCCATATTTGTCGAAGAAGCGCTTGAAGAAGACATCCTCGGTGGCCAGGCCCACCGCCTGGAACGGCGCCCCCGGCTGCATCCAAAGCTCGCTGGCCGCCGCGCCCAGCATATAGGTCGAGGTGATCACGCCGGAGGGATAGAGCCCCTGGCTGTGGGCGACGATCGGCTTGCCGGCGGCGCGGAACTTGCCGAAGGCCAGCCGCAGCTCATCGGCCTCGCCGGGGGAGATGCCGGTTTCCGGCAGGCGCACAAACAGGGCCTTGACCCGCCCGTCGGTCTCGGCCCGGTGCAGGGTCTGCACCACGGTCATCACCGACAGGGTCGAGCCCTTGAAAAGGTTGATCGAGCCGCTCTCCTGATCGGTCAGGCCCCGGCGCAGATCGAGGGAAAGAACGGCGGCCGCCGGCGGCGCGGCCGGCTTGGCCGAGCCGGCGATCATGCCGATGAACAGCATCGGCACCCCGATGAAGAACAGCACGAGACCGGCGAACACCCCGGCCATCGTCAACAAAAACTGCTTCATCACCGGATCCCGCCCTTACCGACTGGATTTCAACCTAGCGGGCCGGCGGCCGCGGTCAAATGGAGTCGCGCCCCGGGGGCTGCGGATTCCGGTCCTGTGTGGCTTCTGGGCGGGAAAGTTGGTCGGAGTAGGAGGATTCGAACCTCCGACCCCCGCCTCCCGAAGACGGTGCTCTACCAGACTGAGCTATACTCCGACGCGAGCCGGGGCTTATAGACGAGGGCCTTGCGGGCCGCAAGCGGCGTGCGATGGCAGTGTTTCACGTGAAACATTCAGAGAACATTTGGGGTGACCCACGGAACACCTCTCCCAACGGGAGAGGGAGGGGCCCGCGCCCTTCGCGCGGGAGGGTGAGGGATTGCGGTCTATCCGACCTATCCTGAACCACCGTACCCCCTCGTCCTCCCACTCCTTTTCCCCACCGGAGACGTAAGTAGAGCGACACCCCGCCGTCGATCGCATGCCAAGCCTACTTTCAAGGCTGGGGCCAACTCAAGGACGGCGCCAAAGGCGCCGCCGCGAAGCGGCGCGACCAAGCGGTCGCGTCCTTGACTTGGCCCCAGCCTCGAAAAACCATTCCATCATGCGTTCGACGCCCAGGTCTGACGGGTACGTGGGACGGCCCAACCCCCACCCGGTTGCAATGCCCGGATCGGTGCGATATGCCCCTCCCCCTCGCGCCCGGCCTGCCGGCGCGCCAACGACGGGCCTGTGCGTAACGGGGCCGCTCTGTTGGGGGATGGTGTAATGGTAACACTGCGGTTTTTGGTACCGTCATTCTAGGTTCGAGTCCTAGTCCCCCAGCCAACCTACGCGCGCGCAGCGCGGGTAGGCTGTCCGCCGGAGCCTTGGCGAAGGCGGACTGTTGCAGTCCCCGCGCACTTCGGCTGGCTTACGCCGGGCCAGTTGGAGGTGGGTCAATGGGTATGCTGTCGACCTATTTCAGGGGCTGATTGTGCCAACTTGTAATATCTGCGGGCAGCACATCGAGTTTCGGCGCATCGGCGGCAGATCAATGCCCATACACGGGGATGGTTGGTGCCCGGGCTCTCGTTCCAGTTCTGCTGTGGGGGCCGGATCGGGTGGAGATACCGGACCTGTCCTCCCAATACGCAGTTTCTATTCCAATGATGCCGCTTTCCTTACAGCACACTCCGTTTCTGAAACACGCTATGCTGCGTGCTTCGTAAACCCTAACGCGACCTGTCCAGTTTGCGGAGAACGAGTCTATTATTATCAGAATGCCTATGGATCGAAGGTATATTTCGACGATCTAGGATGGCCATGGCCCAAACACCGCTGCGTCGATAAGCAACAAGAAAAAAGAAACAACCGGCATATGGGGGCAGCTACATTTCCCAATGAGCGGAGAGATCAGAATATATCCGCGATCCTTGTGCGAGTGGCTCATGAAACCAGCATCTTTTTTAAGAAAACTCTTGTCAACGATGGGTGGCATCTAGGTATTCTGATAAACATTGATACATTTGATAATAATACAGATGCATCTGTCGAATTTCTAGAAGAAGAGCGCCCGACGGGGCGATTTTTATATGACGGAACATCACCATTTTTGAAAAAAGATTCAATCATTTCCTATAATGGTGATCTTGTTTCCTTGCCGGACGCAAAAACTCTTGAACCGGTGACGTTTAGAGTAAAATGGCGACGGTAAATCGAAGCTCGTGAGGCGGTTCGTTCTCCTATCCAGCCACCCAAAAATACTGCTACAAAGCCGTCATCGCAACGTGGCGCGGTCTGTAACGCTCTGTTTTGGCGTGGATTTTACGGGGGCTTACTCCTCCTAGTCCTCCAGCCAGCCTACCCGCGTGCTTCGGCTGGCTTACGCCATGCCGCTCACGGCAACACCCTAAGAAACGACGGATCGCGGAAGGGTTCTCCCTGCCGAAGCCGCTCGTGAAACCCGCTCACGCGCGGCCCGGCCGGCCCGGGCCGTTTGTCGTAGATCGCGTCGGTTCCAAAGAACCGCAACGTCAGTGTCCGCCGCCGCCTGCCCGCATGGGTCGGGGCGCCGCCGTGCAGCATGGCGGGGTGAAAGACGATCAGATCCCCCGGCTCCACGGCCCAGGAGACGATGTCCCAATCGCCTCGGGAGGCCTCGATGTCGGGCAGGCGGCGGCGGACACTGACGTTGCGGTTCTTTGGAACCGACGCGATCTACGAC
>FTAI01001208.1_pt1 | contig 10529 bp, 9 predicted proteins | sample 1638941 | NCBI WGS metagenome assembly FTAI01 (sample SAMEA3914813, study PRJEB12502) | metagenome | biome: forest; material: soil | place: Canada | collected 2011-07-07 | depth 0.3 m | reverse complement strand
GCAGTTCCTGCTGCTGTTCCTCTACAGCCTGAACGAGGCGGTGGAGCGGCTGGACGCCTTCGCCTTCTCCAACCGCCTGGTGGCCGTGGGCGACATCCTGAACGAGGAGGCGGCCGAGGCCGCCATCGCCGCGGTCCTGATGCGCATCGGCATGCGGTCCACCGACTACGGCCAAGCCCTGCAAGACTTCGCCGACCTGCACCTGAACGAGATCGACCGCCACACCACGGTGATCATCCTGGGGGACGGGCGCACCAACTACGTCAACCCGCGCATCGACATCATGCGGGCGATCAACGAACGCGCCCGGGCGGTGGTCTGGCTGAACCCGGAGCCGGAAAGCTTCTGGACCCGGGGGGACTCGGAGATGGAAAAGTACCGGCGGTTCTGCCACGTGGCCAAGACCTGCAACACGCTGAACCAGCTGGAGCGGATCATCGACGATGTGATGCGGACGTATTTGCCGAAGTAGGCTGCCCTTTTACTCCACCGTGAAACGGGGGAGCTGGCCGCGAAGCGGACTGAGGGGGCGTCGGTCAGCGGCACGGACCCGAGGCCTGCCGTCAGGCTGAGGCGTTGACCGTTGGTTAGCAGAGTGCGGCGGACCGACGCCCCCCCGTCACTTCGCTTCGCTCAGCGCCACCTCCCCCGCTTCGCGGTGGAGGACAACAAAGCGCAGCTGCCCTACGGCCCCACCTCCACCGTCGTCTTCATCACCGTCGCCTGGTACGGATCCCACGTGGACAGCAGCCAGTAGAGTGTCGCCGCCTTCGCCTTGGGGCTCTTGGCCTTGGCGGGCTCGGTATAGCGGCTCATCACGAACGGGGCGTAGAAGTAGCCGAAGCTGAAGGCGGGGATCTGCTGGCTGACCAGGCCCGGGCAACCGCCGCCGCCGTACCATTTCCAGAACAGGGTGCAGAAGACGCTGGGGGTCTGCACGGCGCTGAGTAGCATGGTGGGCTTGGACCAGGGGCCCCAGGGCTGCGGCGCGGTGCGCGCCTCAACCTGGGCGCCGCCGCAGGTGTAGGTCAGCAGCCAGACATGGAGCTCGGCGCTCCAGGTCACCGAATGCTCGCCGACGCAGCGTTCGTCGCCGGAGCCGCTGAAGGGGTTGGGGCCGTTGGCGTAGAGCTCGGCGCCGGCGGGGGGCGCCCACTGGCCGTTCGCCTGGCCCGCCTGCCACTGCCAATAGGTGATCCAGTTGGGGCCTGAGGCGCCCATGCCGGCATAGTATTTCCAGGTCTTGAAATCGGCGAAACTCGCCTGGGGCGCCATGGCCAGATAGGGAATGCTCATCCGATAGCGGGCCACCCCGAACACCGGGATGTTCGGCGCCTTGGTGAGCTTGGGATTGGCCGGCGGCGGCGGCACGGCGGCGCTCACATAGACGAAGCCGTTCGGCATCTGCGGGATGACGGCGAGCGGGGATTGCGGGGCGACCTGGGTGAAGGCCAGCGGATTGCCCGGCGCGGCCCAGGCCAGGACGCTCCGGCCGAGGCTGGTGGCGACCGAATTTTCCGGACACCCCGATTGCGGCGGGACCGGCGTCGCGCTCGGCAGGGCGAGGGGATTGACCGAATTGGGCAGGAAGCCGTTGGGGCCCAGGCAGTGGTTGGTCCAGAAGAAGCCGTAGATCTTGCCGCCGACCTCGATCCCGCCGGTGGGCACGTTGAACGAGCCCTGGTCGATCGCCGGGGTCACGACCGGGTGGTCGAGGCCGCGTTTGGTCCCGAACATCTTCATGTCCAGGCAGTCGGTAGCGTCCGGCGCGGCGGTGCGGGTGGTGACGCCGATGGCGTCGTCGGGAGGCGCGATCAGGATGGGGTTGTGGCCGCTGGGCACGGTGTCGCCGAACAGGAACAGCAACTGGCCCTTCTCGCTCTCCACCGGAAAGCCCAGGTCGACGCCGAAGAGGCCGTAGCGGGCCTCGGTCTGGGCGTTGGTGGTCGCGCCCGAATACCAGTCCGTCTGGCCGGTGAGCTGGCAGACCTTGGTCGAGGCGCCGATCACCGACAGGGTCTGCGCCCCGGCCGGCGCGGCGAGGACGAGGGCGGCGAGCGCCCACAAAAGCGCGAACCCATGCGAGCGTTTCATCGAAACCCCCTGCCCTTACGGCCCGTGCGCGGGCCGGGATGCGGTTGGAGGATACCGCAGATGGGCGGGGGAGACGAATCGAGGGGCGGTTGCGCCATCGTGCGTGGTTCGAGACGCGCGCGAAGAGCGCGCTCCTCACCATGACTGGCGTTTTTGCAATCCAATAGCTTAGTCATGGTGAGGGCGACCAAAGGGAGCGTCTCGAACCACGCACCGGCCGCGATGCGACGCGCCTCTTGTGGGCGAAGGCCGTTACTTGCAGGCGCCAGCCCCTGCCGTCCCCTTCAGTTCCGGATGATCCTTCACGACCTGCGCCAGGATCAGACAGCGATCCTGCATGCGTTTGATCGTCGGATCGGCCATCAGGTCGCTGACGATCCGCGGTCCCGACTCCCGGTCGGCCCACATGCGCACCCCGCCGCCCTTCGGCGTGGCGAAGACCATCTGGGTCGGCGCGCCGGGGGTGTTGGACCATGCGGTCCACAACGGCAGTTTGCCGTCCACGCCCCGCCCCGGATCGCCGGTGGCGGCGAACTGGGCCCAGTAGCTCATCATGGTGTCGGAAAGGGCTATGCGGGATGGCGCGTTTTGCCTGTTGAAGGCGATGGGGTCGAAGGCGCCCAGCAGGTGGAAGTGGCCGAAGACGAAGGGGATCTCCATGCTGTGGGCGGCGCCCAGCAACTGGCCGAGGTCGGCGGTGAGGAACCGGCCCTCCTCGTCCCAGTCGAAGCGGTAGGTCCAGATGGCGGGGTTGCCGCCCTGGGTCATGGCCGTCGCGGGCCGGTCGACGGCGCCCACGCGCCACATCCGGCTGGGGTAGCGCGCGGCGGCGTCATAGAGGGCCGGGTCGCGGACCATGGGCAGCTTGCCGAACAGGAAATTCACCAGCTTGGGATTGAAGACGTAGAACAGCTTCATCTCGTCCCGGTTCGTGCCGGTGATCACCGGCACGGCGTTGTAGGCCGCGGGATTGGACAGCACCGAATAACTGCCGGCCGCGGGCAGGACGATCCCGTCGGCGATGATCCGGGGCGGGTGGTAGTCCTGCTTGTTGGTGTAGGCGTCGAAGATCGCCTGGACGGGGACTGAGCGCAGCCTCGCGCCCTCGCCCTTGTAAGGCATCGGCTTCTCGAACTTCCCGAGGATGCGATCGACAACGGGGCCGGCGGCGTCCGGATCATTCCCCGTCAGGCCCTCGGCGTCGGACATCGGCACGCTATCGAAGCCGCCGGACTCCGAGATCGCCCGCTGGAACAGGCCCTTGGCCCGGGGGCTGGTCAGCAGCACCGAGACGTTCTGGCCGCCGGCGCTCTCGCCGAAGATGGTGACGCGGTTCGGGTCGCCGCCGAAGGCCGGAATGTCCTGTTTGATCCACTCCAGGGCGCGGATGGCGTCCAGGGTGCCGAAGTTGGGGGAGGCGTCATCGGGGATGGTCCCACCTTCGCGCAGGGCGGCATGGGCCATCCAGCCCAGGGCGCCCAGGCGATACTGGATCACCACCACGATCACGTGGAAGCGGGCCGCGAGCGCGCCGCCGTCATACTGCGCCGCCCGGCCCCAGGTGTTGGAGCCGCCATGGATCCACATCATCACCGGCAGCTTGGCCGTGGCCGCCTGGGCCGCCGTCATCGGCGGGGCGTAGATGTTGAGGTAGAGGCAGTCCTCCTGCCCCACCACCTGGCCGAACTTGTCCTTGGACACGCCGTCCAGGCCGCTGAGCTGTTGCGGACACCAGGGGGCGGCGGCGATGGCCTGGCGGGTTCCGGTCCAGGCCTCGGCCGGGCGCGGCGCGCGCCAGCGCAAGGGCCCGACGGGCGGCTTGGCGTAGGGGATGGAGCGCCAGACATTGGCGCCGGTGTCGAGGTCGGTGAAGCCGACCAGGGTTCCGGTGGAGATGGTGCGGGCGGTGGCCGCGTCGGCGGTCGGCGGCGGCGCGGGAGGCTTGGCGGGGGCGGCGCAGGCGGCGAGCAGCAACAGGCTGAGCAGAAGCGCGGTGCGGTTCATGTCGGTCCCCCGGGTATTGTTCTTTGGTCGCAGAGTGAGGGCGCAGGGTTGGAATGCCAAGCCTGTGTGGGCTTCAACCGCGGCGCGGCCTCCTCATTTCCGCTCATCCCGCCGAATGGCGGGACCCAGATCACAAGGCTCCGGCGGTGGATATGAGTCAAAACCCCTTATTTTCAATGGCTTGCGAGCATTGAGTCATATGATCTGGATCCCGCCATTCGGCGGGATGAGCGGGTGTTTTCGGTGAGTGGGAGCTACCCCAGTCCCTACCGCCCCCCCTCCAAAACCTTGAACTGCCGCACCGGATCGTCCTGATCCACCCGCGTTCCGTCCCGCAACGTCGCCACCGAGCCGTCGTGGCAGTACTGCAGGATATAGGCCTTGCGCACGGTGCCCAGCTTCAGGTTCGGGCCGGTGCGATGCGGCGACAGGGACGAAAACACGATGGCGTCGCCGGCCTTGGCGGGGACCGCAACGGCGTCGGGCGCCTCCTCCAGGCACTTCAGGCCGATGGGCGTCAGCCAATGGTCGAGGGTGCCGCCCCGGTGCAGGCCGGGGGCGATCCAGGGGCAGCCGTTGTCCTCGTCAACGTCCACCAGGGGCAGCCAGAAGGTCAGGTACTGCTGGGGCTCGATGAAGGTGTAGCCATTATCCTGGTGCCAGGGGAATTCCCGGGCCTCCGCCGTCTTCTTGTAGACCGACTGGTCCCAGTAGAGACGCACGTCGGGGCCCATCAGATCGTGGCAGACGTCCTTGATGAAGGGGTGGGCGGCGAAGGCCTTCAAAACCTGCGAGCGCTGGGCGATGTGGGTGGTGAAGGTGATGATGTCGGCGGCGGAGATGGAGATGGTCCCGCCCGCCTCGCGCAGATGGCCCTCGGCCTTGACCTCGAAGGGATCGATGGCCGCCGTCACCGCGGCGATCTCGGCGGGGGCGAAGACCTGGTCAACCTTGATGAAGCCGAGCTCGCTGAACAGCGCACGTTGCGCGGGGGACAGGCGGCGGGGAGCGGCGAGGTCCGGGTCGCGCCAGACGAAGCCGGCGTTCAGGGGATGCGGCCGGGGCGTGCGCGGGGCGGCGCTGGTCGAGGTCATGATGGTCTCCGCCCTGGGTGTTTGCCGAAGAGACTGTGGCCGATGCGGGCCGCGGTCAACGCGGCTCTCAGGGGACGTCTCTGGGGACACACACCTTCCCCATGGACGGTGGGTGTTGCGCAGGCAGGCGTGGGGAAGGTGTGTGTCCCCTCAAGCCCCTCAAGCCTCCAGCGGCGGCATCTCCGCCGCCAAGATCTCCTCGTGGATCCCGGTCAGGCCCCAGCGGACGATCTCATTAAGGACGGGCGCCAGGGTGCGGCCGCGCTCCGTCAGGCTGTACTCCACCTTGGGCGGCACCACCGGATAGGCGCGGCGGCTGATCAGGCCGCGATCCTCCAGCTCGCGCAGCTCGCGGCTGAGAATGCGGGGGGTGACCGGCTTGCCCAGGGTTCCGCGCAGGAGGGAGCGGCCGATCTCGCCGTAGCGGAGCGTGCCGTTGTTCAGGGCCCAGAGGATGCGCAGCTTGTAGCGGCCGCCGACGATGCGGTCGAAGGCGATGGCCGGGCAGAGGCGCACGCCTGAGGCGATGGCCGCGGAGATGTCGATGTTCGGTTCCGGCGCCATGTGCATGCTACCCTTTTTGCCCGTATTGACGATATCGTACTATAAACCCACGGTGCTCCGAAATCACCCTTTGGAGACCGAAAATGACCCCCCAAACCATCGCTGACGCCTACATCGACGCCTGGAGCCGCAAGGACGCTGCAGCCATCGCGGACCTCATCGCCCCATCCGTGACCTTCAAGGGGCCCATGGCCCAGACCCAGGGCGCGGGCCCGTTCATGGCCGCCGTCGGCGCCATGTTCGCCCTGCTGCGGCGGATCGACCGGCGGGCCCTGTTCGTCGATGGCGACGCGGCTCTGGCGGTCTACGACTTCGTCTGCGCCGAGCCGATCGGCGCCTGCCGCACGGCCGAGATGCTGACCATCGAAGGCGGCAAGATCGTCGCCAGCGAACTCTTCTTCGACGCCCGGCCCTTCGAGGCCATGGCCCGCGCCCGGAGCGCGGCGTGAGGGCCGGATGGGTGCGGGCGGCCGCGGTCGCCGCCCTGCTCCAGGGCCTGGCTCATGGCGCCCTCTTCCTGATGGCCAGGCCGACCCACGGGCCGGACGAGGCGATGGTGGTGGCGGTCATGCGCGACCATGTGTTCAACTTCTCCGGCGCCCACCGCAGCTATTGGCAGATGTATTTCGGCTACGGCCTGCTGGCGGCGGGGGTCTGTTTCGTGGAGGCGGCGCTGCTGTGGCTGATCGCGCCCCTGGCTCGGACCGATGCGCCGCGTCTGGGGTTGGTCGTCAGCCTGCTGATCATCGCCAATGCGGCACACGCGGCCATCATTGCGCTGTTCTTCTTCTACCCGCCCCTGGTGGCGGACGCCGTCGTGGCTCTGCTGCTCGGCCTGGCGATCCGGCCCGGGCGCGCCAAGCCCGTCGACTAGGGCGCGTGCGGGGCGCAACCGGGGACACACACCTTTCCCACGGTCGGCGGGCCTTGCGCGGGCGGATCAGGGAAAGGTGTGTGTCCCCCCTGACCCACGGAGCCTCCCCTTTCTTGACACCCCTCGCCTCGCCAGCCGAGATGCGGCGCTATTCAGGTTGGTGACGGGCCGAGCAAGCGTCCGCGCGGGGAGATGGTCATGTTCAAGACAGCGTCGTTCGGCCTCGCGGCCCTGACCCTGGCCGCGGCCCTCGCCGCCAGCGCGGTGCGCGCCGACCCGCCGGCGTCGCCCGCCGGCCCCTGGATGAATGCGGCCCTTTCCCCCGACCAGCGCGCGCGCCTGCTGCTCAAGGCCATGACCCTGGACGAGGAGATCACCCTGGTGCACGGCTCCATGGGCATTCCGCTCCTGCCCGGCGTGCCCAAGGGGGCGATCGGGTCGGCCGGCTATGTGCCGGGCGTGCCGCAGCTGGGGATACCGGCGCTGCAGGAGTCCGACGCCAGCCTCGGGGTGGCCAATCCCTTCTTCGTGCGCCCACACGATGGGGCCACGCCCCTGCCCTCGGGCCTCTCAACCGCCTCGACTTGGAACCCGGAGCTGGCCTATCGCGGCGGGGCGATGATCGGGTCCGAGGCCTGGAAGAAGGGGTTCAATGTGCTGCTGGCCGGGGGCGCCAACCTCGCCCGCGACCCGCGCAACGGCCGCAATTTCGAATACCTGGGCGAGGACCCGCTGCTCGCCGGAACCCTGGCCGGGGAGGCCATCCGCGGCATCCAGGACCAGCACGTGGTCTCCACCACCAAACACTTCGCGCTGAACGACCAGGAGACCGGCCGCATGGTGCTGGACGCCCGGATCGACCCGGGCGCGTTCCGAGAGAGCGACCTGCTGGCCTTCGAACTGGCCATCGAGGGCGGCCATCCAGGGTCGGTGATGTGCGCCTACAACAAGGTCGGCGGCGCCTACGCCTGCGGCAACGACATGCTGCTGAACCAGGTGCTCAAGGGGGACTGGAAGTATCCGGGCTGGGTGATGTCGGACTGGGGGGCCGTGCATGCGGTGGACGACGCGGTCCATGGGCTCGACCAGGAGTCCGGCCAGCAGATCGACAAGCAGGTCTATTTCGACAAACCCCTGAAGGCCGCCGTCGAGGCCGGCCAGGTTCCCCGCGCGCGGCTGGACGACATGGTCCGCCGCATCCTGCGCTCCATGTTCGCCGAGGGCCTGTTCGACCACCCGCCGGTGAAGAGCGACATCGACTACGACGCCGACGCCCGCGTGGCCCAGGCTGTGGCCGAACAGGGCACGGTGCTGCTGAAGAACGACGGCGTCCTGCCGCTGGCTAAGACCGCGCGGCGGATTCTGGTGGTCGGCGGCCATGCGGACGTTGGCGTGCTGTCCGGCGGTGGCTCGTCCCAGGTCATGCCCGTGGGCGGGCCGGCGCTGTCGATCAAGATGCCCGGGACCGGCGGCATGGCCATGTTCCGCACCGCCGTCTACGACCCCTCATCCCCCCTGAAGGCGATCCGCGCCGCCGCGCCCGGCGCGACGGTCGACTATGTGGACGGCGCCGACCCCAAGGCCGCCGCCGACGCCGCCCGGAGCGCCGATGTGGTGGTGGTGTTCGCCACCCAATGGCAGATGGAGGGCTACGACGCCCCGAACCTCAGCCTGCCCGACGGTCAGGACGCCCTGATCAGCGCCGTGGCGGCGGCCAACCCGCACACCATCGTGGTGCTGGAGACCGGCAACCCGGTGCTCATGCCCTGGCTGGACAAGGTCCCGGCGGTGCTGGAAGCTTGGTATCCGGGCGCGCGGGGCGGCGAGGCCATCGCGGCGATCCTGTTTGGCGACGTGAACCCCTCCGGCCGCCTGCCGATCAGCTTCCCGGCCAGCGAGGCGCAGCTGCCCCGGCCGACGATCCCTGGGGCGGGGCTGGAGGAGAAGGCGCCGTTTGCGGTGGACTACCCGGAGGGGGCCGACGTCGGGTATCGGGGTTTCCAGGCGCGGGGGCAGACGCCGCTGTTTCCGTTTGGATTCGGCCTGAGCTACACGCGGTTTGCGTATTCGGAGCTGAAGGTTGGCGGTTCCCGAACGCCGGTCGTGAGCTTCACAGTCCGGAACATGGGTGATCGCTCGGGGATGGAGGTCGCGCAGGTCTATGCGGCGCCGCTCCCTCGCATGGGCGCCCGTCGTCATCTGATCGGGTGGAAAAAGGTTGCGCTCAAACCTGGCGAGAGTCGGACTGTCAGGATCGTCGCAGACCCACGAACAATCGCCAGTTTCGACCAAACGATCCATGCCTGGAAGCTTGCCGGCGGATGGTATTCCGTCTCTGTAGGCGGCTCGTCGCAGGACCTGCCACTCAGCGGTTCCACGGTTCTGCAGCTTCGACGGGTCGCGCCGTGAACGAAGCCGCCTAGGGAAATGAGGACCGTTCGATGACGACCCCCCCCATCCGCATCGGCATCCTGGGCGCCGCCAAGATCGCGCCTACCGCCGTGATCAAGCCCGCCGCCAAGCGGGACGACGTGGTCATCGCCTGCGTCGCGGCGCGGGATCCGGCGCGGGCCAAGGCCTATGCCGCCGAACATGGGATCGCCAACGTCGCCGAGGACTACGCGGCCCTCATCGCCCGCGACGACCTGGACCTGATCTACAACGCCCTGCCGCCCCTCGGGCATCCGGAGTGGACGATCCGGGCGCTGGAGGCGGGCAAGGCGGTGTTGTGCGAAAAGCCCTTCGCCCGCTCCGCCGGCCTGGCGCGGGCCATGACCCGAGCGAGCGAGGTCACCGGCCGGCCGCTGATCGAGGCCTTCCACTATCGCTATCACAACGTCATCCGCCGGGCCGAAGCCATCGTGCAGTCCGGCGAGCTCGGCGACCTGACCGCCGCCGAGGCGGTGTTCCAGGTTCCCATCCCCTTCCGCAAAGGCGAGCTGCGCTGGATCGACGAACAGGGCGGCGGGGCGCTGATGGACCTGGGCTGCTATCCCATCCACGCCCTGCGCACCCTGATCGGGAGCGAGCCGACTCTGGTGTCGGCCAGCGCGGTGCTGGAGCGCGGGGTGGATGTGGAGACCCGGGCGCAGCTGCGGTTCGGAGATGTTCCCGCCAGCATGGCCTGCGCCATGAACCCGACAGCGCCGGCCGCGCGGCTGACCCTGACCGGGATCCGCGGAACCCTGGACATCATCAACTTCCTGGCCCCGCAGATGGGGTGTTCGTTCACGGTGACGGTGGACGGGGTGAGCCGGCAGGAGGACCCCGCCGGGCCTTCGACCTATGAGGCGCAGCTGGCGCATGTGGTGGAGGTGCTGACCACCGGGGTGACGCCGCTCACCGGCGGGTCGGACGCGGTGGCCAACATGACGGTGATCGACGCAATCAGGGCGGCGTCGCGCCACTAGCCTGGGCCCATGGCGGAAACGCTGCAAGGCGGCCAGTGCGTGGTTCGAGACGCTCCCTCCGGTCGCCCTCACCATGACTAAGATATTGGATGGCATAAGATAATAGTCATGGTGAGGAGCGCGCCCTTCGCGCGCGTCTCGAACCACGCACGGCGCCGCAGCCGCCCTCATTGGCGGGCGTACCCCGCGCCTCTTGCCGCCGTTCCTCCGTCCGACCTATGGTCCGACCCGCCTGTAACCGTCCGAGCCCCCCATGAAACGCATATTCCTCGCCGCGGCCGCCCTGCTGGTCGCCAACCCCGCCATGGCCGCCCCCGGCGATCCGCACATCAGCGCCAAGGCCCTGTCCGAACACGTCAAGGTCATCTCCTCCGACGCCTACGAAGGTCGCGGGCCGGCCACCCCGGCGGAGATCAAGACGATCGACTACATCGTCGGCCAGTTCAAAAAGGAAGGCCTCAAGCCCGGCGGGGATTCCCACGGGCGCTG
>FTAI01001461.1_pt1 | contig 10554 bp, 7 predicted proteins | sample 1638941 | NCBI WGS metagenome assembly FTAI01 (sample SAMEA3914813, study PRJEB12502) | metagenome | biome: forest; material: soil | place: Canada | collected 2011-07-07 | depth 0.3 m | reverse complement strand
CCTTCATCCGCTCGTAGACCAGCCGCTCGTGCGCCGCGTGCTGGTCGACGATCACCAGGCCGTCGCGGGTCTGGCTGATGATGTAGGTCTCATGCAGCTGGGCGCGGGCGGCGCCCAGCGGATAGTCGACCGGATCGATGATCTGGGCGCCCGGCGGCGCCTCTGCCGCGTCGGGCTCGACCCGTGCCGATACCTCCTGCAGGCCCGGCAGGGCCGCCGCCGCAACGCTAAGGGCCAGCGGCGAAGGACCGGAATAGCCGCGCGAGCCGCTCCAGGCGTAGGCCGACGGCGAGGTCCCCAGCGCCCCGCCCCAACCGCCCTGCCCCGCCGTGAAGCCGGCCAGCGCCTGGCCGGCGGTGGTGGTCGCGGCCCGGTGTCCGGCGCCGGCCAGGGCGTGGCGCAGGGCGCCGATGATCAGCCCGCGCACCAGGGCCGGATCGCGGAAGCGCACCTCGGCCTTGGCCGGATGCACGTTCACGTCCACCAGCCCCGCTTCGAGCTCCACATAGAGGGCGGCCACCGGATGGCGGTCCCGGGCCAGGAAGTCGGCGTAGGCGGCGCGGAGCGCGCCGGCCAAGAGCCGGTCCTTCACCGGCCGGCCGTTGACGAACAGATACTGGTGCGCCGCATTGCCGCGCGAATAGGTGGGCAGGCCGGCGAAGCCCGACAGGCGCACGCCCTCGCGCTGCTGGTCGATCTCGAGCGCATTCTCGTGGAAGTCGCGGCCGAGCACGGCGGCGAGCCGGCGGAGGCGCCCCTCCGGCCCCGGATGCTCGGGCTGCAGGCGCAGCGCGGCGCGGCCGTCGAGGTCGAGGGCGAAGCCGACGTCCTCGCGCGCCATGGCCTGGCGCTTCAGCTCTTCTGTGATGGCCAGGGCCTCGGCGCGCTCGGACTTCATGAACTTCAGCCGCGCCGGCGTGGCGAAGAACAGGTCGCGCACCTCCACCCGCGCGCCATGCGGGCCGGGGAAGCCGGCCGGGGCTACCGGCGCCGTGGCCCCGGCGTCGACCGCGATCAGATGCGCGTCGGCCTCGCCCCGCGCGCGGCTGGTGATCGAGAGGCGGGACACCGAGCCGATCGACGGCAGCGCCTCGCCGCGGAAACCCAGGGTGGAGACGTTGAGCAGGGCCCAGCCGCCGTCGTCCTCGGGCGGCAGTTTGGAGGTGGCGTGGCGCTCGACCGCCAGGGCCAGTTCGTCGGCCAGGAGGCCGCAGCCGTCGTCGGCCACCAGGATGCGCGACAGGCCGCCCTGGTCGGCCTGGACCTCGATCCGGGTCGCGCCGGCGTCGATGGCGTTCTCGACCAGCTCCTTCACCGCCGCGGCCGGCCGCTCGACCACCTCGCCGGCGGCGATGCGGTTGACGGTTTCAGGCGGAAGGCGGCGGATCGGCATCGGGGTGTGGACGACTCAGACAGGTGCGGCTCGCAGGATACCGCCTTGCCGGACCGGCGACGAATCGAGAACGCCGGCCGCCGAAATTAACAATTGAGATCGCCAGGGCGCCCATTTTGGTTTAGGCTGAGCCGCATCGTCGACCGTTGGTTTTGGCGTCGATGTCGGAAGCAAACGAGCGCCCTGGGGGGCAGGGCGTTTGCGCACTCCCGCCGTATGGATGGACGTGGAGGCGCTCGTATGAAGACCTATACCTTCTATCTGCACGACGGCCCCGACGCGATTCCCGCCTTCGAAATCGAGATGTTCGACAGTCGCGACGCCGCGCTGGCCTTTGGACGCGAGCTCCTGGCCGATCGCCGCCGATATGACCGGATAGTGGTGACCGAAGAGGTGGTCGAGATCGCCCGCTTCGACCGTCCCTCGCCCCGCTCCGTGGAACGCGAAAACCGCTGTTCGGCCGAGGGGTAGAGGCAGGGCTAAGCCGCGGCCTTCTTCGGGACCAGCCGTTCGGACTTCAGCGCACTCTCGGCGCCGGAGTAGCCGGCTTCGGTATATTCGGCGTCCTCGTTCACGGACCAGACGTTGAACTTGCGCTCGCCGGCCAGGATGTTCTCGACCGTCAGCATGGCGGTCATCATGGCGTGGTCCTGGTTGTTGTACTTGTGCATGCCGTTGCGGCCGACCATGTGCAGGCTCGGATAGGCGGCCTCGAGTTCGTCGCGCACGGCGTCCACGTGCAGCTGGTAGGCGTCATCGTAGACCGGATAGGCCTTGGGCTGGCGCACCACCGCCGCGTCGACCACCGCCTCGGCCGGGATCAGGCCGATCTTGCCGATTTCGGCCTTGGCCAGGGCGATCAGGTCTTCGTCGCGCGAGGTCCACAGGCCGTCGCCCTCGAAGCAGAAATACTCCAGGCCAAGGCAGGCGAAGCCCTCGGGCGCCATCTCCGGCGACCAGGACAGGAAGTTCTGGATCCGGCCGACCTTCACCGACGGGTCGTGGATGTAGATCCAGTTGTCGGGGAAGTCGCGGGCCGCCGAGGTCGGGGCGATCAGGGCCACGGTGATGAAGTCGCGGTACTTGAGCGACATCGCCGCATTGTGACAGGCCGGGCGCGGCTGCAGGGCCGAAACCAGCTGGGTGATGGGCGCCGACGAGATCACCTGTTCGGCGGCGAAGGTCTCAGTAACGCCATCGCCCGAGCGCGCCGAAACCGTCCACCGACCCTTGGCCGCGTCATGGGTCAGCGCGGCCAGGGTGCGGTCCATCACCACTTCGCCGCCCATGGCGACGATCTTGTCGCGCGCCGTCTCCCACATCATGCCGGGGCCCTGGCGCGGGTAGCGGAAGCTTTCCAGCAGGGTCTTGACCCCGCCCTGTTCGCCGAGGGTGGCCGACGGCTTTCTCTTCAGGCCCATCGAGCGGATCAGCGCGTCGCTCACCGCCGCGCCCAGCGACAGCCCCTTGATCCGCTGCGCCGCCCAGTCGGCGGAAATCTCGTCGCAGCTCATGCCCCAAACCTTCTCGGTGTAGGTCTTGAAGAAGATCGAGAACAGCTTCTCGCCGAACTGGTTGCGCACCCACTGGTGGAAGGTCCTGGCCGGCGCGATCGGCGTGGCCTTGGCGATGGCGTAGGAGGCCATGCACAGGCCGGCGGTGAACACGCCGAGGTTCTGCAGCGCCTCGAACGCCTTCAGCGGATAGGCGTAGTATTTGCGGCCGTAATAGATGCGCGACAGGCGCGGCCGGTCGATGAAATCATCCGGCAGGATCTCGTTCCACAAGTCGACCACCTCGCGGCTCTTGGAGAAGAACCGGTGGCCGCCGATATCGAAGTGGAAGCCCTTGTAGCGCACCGTGCGGCTGATGCCGCCGACATAGATCGGATCCTTCTCGATCACGCGCACGCTCTTGCCGGCCTTGGCCAGCAGGTAGGCCGCGGTGAGCCCGGCCGGGCCCGCGCCGATGATCAGCACGTCGGTGCGCAGGGGCGTCTTGAGCGGTTGGGACATCTAAGGCTTGGACTCGGTATCGTCGGAAGCGTCGTTGCCAACGCGGGCAAAAGTGAAGAAGCGCTGGCCGGTGTACGAGAAGGCGGTGGCGACCACGGCGCCCAGGATCACGTCGATCGGTGGAGGGATCATCGGCGTAAAGGCCAGGAAGGCGTGGAATACGGCGAAGCTTACGCTCTGCGCCACCGCCGTGACCAGCATGTAGCGCAGGAACTCATGGCGGCGGCGTCGGCCGCTGGAGCCGAAGGTGAACCGGCGGTTCAACGCCCAGGTCCCCGCCGTGGCGCACAGCATGCCGATCAGCCAGGCCAGCGACTTGTCGGCGCCGACCTTGAACAGGACGGTGAAGAGGACGGTCTGCACCGCCAGGCCGGTGAGGCCAACGCCCAGGAAACGGATCAGGCCGGTCGGCAGGGGCACGCCCAAGGACGCGCCTAGGCGTGCTGCGCCTCGCTGGACCGCGGAACTCAGATCGGACATCCGGCGTCTTTCGGTGCGCGGAGGGCGCAGCGAGAGTCTCCTTGGTAAACCTTCAGACCCCGTAAACCCGAATTTGTGTCCGAGGGATAGCATGTTGATGGGCTGGCCGGAATCGGGCCGGCGTGGGACAGAGACGCCGAGGAGCCGACGCGCCCGATGCGCCTACCCCGCCTTCCCGACCTGCCGGACCTGACCAGCCGCCGGCGCCTGCTGCTGACGGCGCTGGCGGTGACCGTGATCGTCGCCGCCTATCTCGGCATCCGCGACGGACCCGGGATGAACCTCGGCTATGGCGACACCGACGACGCCATGCGCCTGGTCCTGGCGCGCCAGCTGCTGCACGGCCGCGGCTGGTGGGACCAGAAGGAGATGATCCTGCAGCCGCCGGTGGGGGTCTATCTGCACTGGTCGCGGCTGCTCGACGGCGGGATCGCCCTGATGCAGCGGGTGCTGGCCTGGTTCCTGTCGTGGAACGACGCGGAGACCGTGACGCGGTTCCTGTGGCCGCTGCTGTGGATCTTCCCCGCGGTGAGCGCGACCCTTCTGGTGGCGCGCAAGCTCGGCGAGGAGACCGCATCGCGCAACTGGGCCGTCCTGGTCGCGGCGGTGGTGCTGGTGCTGCACCAGCCGCTCTACAACCAGTTCCACCCCGGCCGCGTCGACCATCACGACGCCCAGATGGCCTTCTTCCTGCTCGCCTTCGCCGGCGCGGTGCAGACCGGGCCGAAGCTGTGGGGCCCGGCGCTGGCCGGCGCCGCGACCGGGCTTGGTCTCGCCATCGGGCTTGAGGCCCTGGTGTTCCAGGCGCTGATCGGCGCCGCCCTGGCGCTGCGGTTCGTGTTCGCGGCGGACGAGGAGCGGCGCCTGCGGGCCTACGCCGCCGCCCTGGCGGCCTCGACCGTGGCGGCCTTCCTGATTCAGACCCCGCCGTGGCGCTGGAGCGTGGTCGCCTGCGACGCCGTCGCCTTCAACCTGGTCGCCGCCATCGTGGTCGCCGCCGCCGGCATGGTGCTGGTCGCGCGCCTAACCCGCGGACGCCATCCCCTGGTGCGCTTCGCCGCCCTTGGCGTCGCCGGCGCTGTCGCCGCCGGGGTCTATCTGGGGTTGGACCGCAACTGCATCCGCGGCCCGTTCGCCGATGTGGACCCGCGCGTGAAGCCGTTCTGGCTCGACTATGTGCAGGAGGTGGCGCCGTTCCCGCGCGTGCTGAAGCGCCATCCGGACGACGCCATGGTCATGGCCGCGCCAGCCGTGCTCGGCCTGTTGGGCTGGCTCTGGCTCGGCCGGCGACGGACGGCGCGGCAGAGCGCCGCCTGGCGGCTGTCCGGCGGCCTGCTGTTGCTGACCACCGCCGCCGGCTACGCCATGGCGCGGGCCTCGAACTATACCGTCTGGACCGCGACGCCGCTGATCGCCGCCGCCGGCGCCGACCTGGCCTGGCGCTATCGCAAGCTCGGCCTCGTGGCCCCGCTGCTGGCCGGCCTCCTGGTCATGCCGATGGGCGCCGCGGGGATCGCCATCGCGGCGACCAAGGCCTGGAAGGGCGCCGCCGCTGCGGTCGCGCGCAAGCCGCCGGCCCCTGCGGATAAGACGCCCGACGACTATTGCTTCAACTCCAGTTCGTATCGCGACCTCGCTGCGGCGCGGCCGGTCGGGCTGGCGGTGGGCGATATCGACTTCGGCCCCTTCGTCCTGGCGCTGACGCCGCACTCGACCCTGTCGGCGCCCTATCACCGGATGAACTGGGGCATCATGGCTGCGCGCGGGATCCTGACCGCCGACTCCGACGACAAGGGGCCCGATGGGGCCGAGGCGCGCGCGCGGCGGCTGGGCGTGACCTATGTGCTGGAATGCCCCGTGCACCAGATCAACGCCGACCGGGTCGGGCTGGCGGAGAACAGCCTGCAGGCGACGCTCGACGACGACAACGAGCCGGCCTGGCTGGAGCTGATCTCTAAGGAGGAGGCGCCGATCCGGGTCTACCGCGTGCTGCCGCCGGCGCCCGCCGCGCCGCCCACGCCGCCAAAGGCGGCGAAGCCATGAAGGGCGTGTTCGGCTTCTTCCGCGGTCGGCTCTGGCTGTGGGAGCTGTCGGCGGTCGCCTGGCTGCTGCTGCTGCCCTACATCATGACCGCGCACGGTCATCTGGATTGGTCGGGCCACGCCCTGGGGCGGGACTTCGTCAACTATTGGACCGCCGGCCAGATGGTGCGCGAACACCATATCGCGCCGATCTTCGACCGTGACGCCTTCCTGGCCGCAGAACATCGGTTGTTCGACCCGCGCCTGCCCTTCCACTTCTGGTCCTATCCGCCGGTGACCCTGTTCCTGGTCGCGCCGCTGGGCTGGCTGGCCTACGTCCCCGGCCTGATCGTGTGGAGCGTGTTCGGCGTCCTGGTCCTGATCCCGGCGGCGCGCCGCTTCCTGCCGCTTCCGCGCGAGGCGGCCTTGCTGGTGGTCTGCCCGGCCACGGCGATCGACATCGCCCTTGGCCAGAACGGCGCGATCTCGGCCGCGCTGCTGATCGGCGGCCTCAGCCTGTGGCCGCGCCGGCCCATCGCCTCCGGAGCCATGCTCGGCCTTTTGATCTTCAAGCCGCAGATGGCGCTGATGCTGCCGGTCGTCGTGCTGGCCGAGCGGCGCTGGACCACCATGGCCGCCGCCGCGGCCGTGGCGCTGGCCCTGCTCGCCCTGTCGGTCCCGGTGTTCGGCCTGGACGCCTGGCGCGGCTTCCTGACCAACTCGCTGCAGACCCAGCAGCTGATGCTGACCCAGGGCAGCGGGCCGTTCCAGTGGATGATGCCGACCGTCCTGATGTCGGGGCGGCTGTTGGGCCTGCCGACCACCGTCGCCATGACACTGCAGGCGATCGCCGCGGTGGCGGCGGTGTGGACGGTATGGAACGGCTGGCGCGGCAGCGGCGACCCGGAGGCCAAGGCGGCGCTCCTGATGGTCGCCACCTTCGTCGCCTCGCCCCAGGCCTTCAACTACGACCTGATCCCCGCCGCCTGCGCCGCCCTGGTGCTATGGCGACGCGACCGGAGCGCCATGGGCCAGGGCGTGGCCCTGCTGGTCTGGGGCCTGCCGATATTGATGATCGCCCTGCAGGCCGTGGACGCTGTCGGGCCGCGCGACGACAACCTGGTCAGGCCTTTGATGGTCCTGGCGCCGTGGGCGCTCGCCATCGCGCTGTGGCGGCTCTACCGCTTGTGCACCGCTAGACCCTTTCCGGATCAGATGCATTCATCTGATCCGGATAAAAAGGGTCTAGAATTATATGTTTAGAGCATATCCGGGCGGCCAAACCGGGACCACTTTGGCCTGACATGCTCTAGCCTCTCGGCCAGCGCATCGACCACCGGCGAACTCGCCTCGAACACATAGTCGGGCCGCGTGACGCTGACCGGCTGCACGCCCGCCGCCGCCAGGGCCGCCGCGGTCTCGAATAACAGGCGCTCGGGCGCCAGGAGGCCGCCGGACTGGCGCGCCGCGCCCCGGCCCAGGAAGGGCTCGGTGGCCGCCTCGGCCGCGGCGTCGACCTCGGCCGGCCAGCGCAGGGCGGCCAGCGCCCGGCCCCGCGCCCGCGCCTCGACCACCGCCATCAGCCGGCGCAGTGGAACCAGCTGCCCGGCCGTCCACGGCGCGTGCAGCGAGGCGGCGAGTTGGGCCTCGCTCTTGAGGATCACCCCGTCGGCGAGGATCTTCAGGTTGTTGGCGGCGAGCGTGGCGCCGGTGGTGGTGATGTCGACCACCAGCTCGGCGGCGCCGGCGGCGGGCGCCCCCTCGGTCGCGCCCGAAGACTCCACGATCCGGTAGTCCATCACCCCTTTCAGGGCGAAGAAGGCCCGGGTCTGGCGGTCGTATTTGGTGGCGACGCGCAGCCGCTGGCCGGTGCGGGCCAGATAGAGGTGCGCCACCTCCTCCACGTCGGCCATGGTCTCGACGTCGATCCAGCTCTGCGGCGCGGCGACCACCAGGTCGGCCCGGCCGAAACCGAGCGGGCGCAGCAGCGAGACCCGGTCCTCGAGCACGGCGGCGCGCTCACGCAGCACGTCTTCGCCGGTGACGCCCAGGTGCGCCTCGCCGGCGTCGAGCGCCGTGGCGATGTCGCCCGCCGACAGCAGGCGCACGTCCAGCTCCGGCAGTTCGCGGATGCGGGCGCGATAGCCGCGCTCGCCGCCGTCCGCCTCGAGCTTGAAGCCGGCGTCCGCCAGCCAGGCCTCGGCCTGCTCCTTCAGACGGCCCTTGGATGGGATGGCCAGGATCAAGGGCTCGCTCATGCGCCGCCCCTCCATGCCAGAGCCGGACGCACCATGCAGCCGACCGCGCCCGAACGCCCGCCCAGCCGCGCGGGCAAGCCATCGTAGCGCCCGCCGGCGGCGATCGGTTCGTCACCTCCAAGAGGAGAGTTGGCCAGCGAAGGGCTGGTCACCTCGAACAGCACCCCGTCGTAATAGCCGAACGGGCGGGAGAACCCGGCCGCCAGGGTCATGGCTTCTGCCGGTACGCCATCGGTCTCCAGCGCCTTCAGCCGGCGGACCCAGGCCTCGAGCACCAGATCGATGTCGCCGCCGCCCGCGTTCGCCAGGACGTCGACGGCCTCGAGCGCCGCCCGCGGCGGGGCGGAGATGGCGAGGTAGCGGCGGATCAGCTCGATCTCGGCGTCGGACAGCGGCGGCGTGCGCGCCGCCTCGGCGCGGTGGGCCAGCCGGTGCACGATCTCGGCCGGGGCGCGGCCGCCCACCGGCTGGATGCCGGCCAGGCGCCAGAGCTCCTCCAGCATGGACGCGGCCTCGTCCTCGGGCAGGTCGGCGAGGATGGCGGCGAGCCGGCCTTCGCCCGCCGGGGCGGCCGGCAGGGCGGCGCGGTCGAGCTCGCGCGCCATCAGCCGGGGGCTCGGCAGGGCGCGGACCAGCCGCAGCACCGCCGGCTCGGGCAGGCCGAGCGCCGTCAGGAAGGCGTGGAACAGCGACACGTCGCCGAAGCGCAAGGCCAGGTCCCGGCGCCCGCCGGCGCTGGACGCGGCCCAGGCCAGGGCGGCGACCGCGGCGTCGTCACTCGCCGGATCGGCCGCGGGGCCCAGCACCTCGACGCCGATCTGCCCGAACTCGGTCGGGCGGCCGGAGCCCGGCGGGGCCACGCGGAAGGCGTCGCCGGCGTAGAGATAGCGGCCGGCCTCCGCGCCGCTGTCGATATGGGCGAGGGCCACCGGGATGGTGAAGTCGGGCCTCAGCGCCTTGTCCTCGACCCCGCCCGAGACCACGATCAGCCGGGCGCGCATGGCCTCGCCGGCCAGGTCGAGCAGCAGGCCGAGCGGCTGCAGCACGGCGGTTTCGGCCCAAGTCCCGCCGAAGGCCGCGAACGGCGCGCGGATGGCGGCGGCGACCTCGGCCGGCGGCGTGCGCTCGCGGTCGGGTGTCACGGCCTGGGCCCCCCGCCCCCCGCTTGGCCGAGCCGCTGCTTCAGGGCGGCGACCAGTTCGGGGCGCTTCACTGCGTACTGGCCGGGCCGGGTCTCTTTCCACAGCTCGTTGCTGGTCAGGGATTTGGACGCCGCCAGGCCCTCGTCGAGATCCTTGATGCTGACCTCGCCCGCCGCCAGTTCGTCTTCCCCCAGGATGATGGCGAAAGGGCTGCGCCTGCGATCGGCGTACTTCATCTGCGCCTTCATGCCGGACTGGCCGAGATAGACCTCGGCGGGGATGCCGGCGGCGCGAAGCTCGCTGGCCACCGCGAAATACTCGGCCATGTGGTCCTGGCTGAAGGCGATCACCACCACCGGGCCGCGCGCTTCACCGCCCGGCGTCCGGTTGGCGGCGCGGAGGGTTGCCGAAAGTCGGGAGACGCCAAAGCTGAATCCGGTGGCCGGCGTGCGTTCGCCGGTGAAGCGGGCGATGAGGTCATCGTAGCGTCCGCCGCCGCCGACCGAGCCGAAGGAGATCCGCTTGCCGGCCTCATCCTCGATCAGCGCTTCGGCCTCGAACACGGGGCCGGTGTAGTACTCCAGGCCCCGCACCACCGAGGGATCGAACACCGCCCGGTCCTCGCCGACGCCGAGACCGCCCAGCGCGACGCCGATCGCCTGCAATTCGGCCAGGCCCTCGTCGCCCTCGGCCGAGCCGCCGATGGCGGCGGCGATGGCGTCCAGGGTCTCGCTGCGGCTGGCGCGCCCGGCGGCGGTGAAGGCGATCACCGCCTCGATCCCCTTGCCGCCGAGGCCCGCGCCCTTGGTGAAATCGCCGCTTTCGTCGAGGCGGCCCTCGCCGAGCAGCAGCCGGACCCCGTCCGGTCCCAGCCGGTCGAGCTTGTCGACCGCGCGCAGCACGGCCAGCGTCTGGCCCTCGCCGCCCACTCCGGCCGCCGACAGCAGGCCGTTGAGCAGTTTGCGGTTGTTGATCTTCACCACCGCCTGGCCGCGCGGCAGGCCCGCGGCCTCCAGGCCCTCGACCGCCATGGCGATGATCTCGGCGTCGGCTTCCGGACGGGCCGAGCCCACCGTGTCGGCGTCGCACTGGATGAATTCGCGGAACCGCCCCGGCCCCGGCTTCTCGTTGCGCCACACCGGCCCGTAGGCGTAGCGGCGGAAGGGCTTGGGCAGGGTCTCCCAGTTCTGGGCGGCGAAGCGGGCCAGGGGCGCGGTCAGGTCGTAGCGCAGCGCCATCCACTGG
>FTAI01000655.1_pt1 | contig 10639 bp, 12 predicted proteins | sample 1638941 | NCBI WGS metagenome assembly FTAI01 (sample SAMEA3914813, study PRJEB12502) | metagenome | biome: forest; material: soil | place: Canada | collected 2011-07-07 | depth 0.3 m | reverse complement strand
TGGTCGGTGCGGCCATGTCTTCGACCTGTTGGTGCGGCGCATGGGCCGCTGGCCATGATGCCCTCCGCGAAGCTGGGTCCCGACCAAAAGCACGGGCTCTGGGGCCCTCTGGCGCACTGGGTTCTCCCGCTTCCCGGTTCGACCGGATCACATCACGCCTTCGTCGCCCTTCCCAAGCTTGTCCGGCGCAGCGGCGCGGGTCCGGTCAGGCGTCGAATTGGCAAGGAAGCGCGTCTTCCCCGCTCCATTTCCGCCAGGAAAGCGGCCGGCGCTCCGCTCGCTGGGGGAGGGGAGGCGAAGCGCCGGGCCCGGGTCCTAGGTGTGCTGGTGTGTGTCGAAAAGCCTAGTCGCCGAACCTGTAGGTGAGGCCGAAGGTGACGGCCTGATCGTGGTAGTCGCCACGGATTGCTTGCGCAGACGAGCCGACCTTCACGTCGTTGACGCTGAGATAGCGGTAGCCGACCTGGGCCGAGAGCTTGTCGGTGATCGGGTAGGCGACGCCGGTAAGCAACTGGTAGGCGAGGCCGGTGTCGTCGTTGCGGATCGCGCCGCCGTCGAACTTCACCTGACCCATGCCGACGCCGGCGCCGACGAAGGGCTTCAGCCTCGTGCCGGTGTCGAAGTCGTAGTAGCCGTTGGCCAAGCCGGCGGTGAGCTTGATCCGGCCGTTGCCGACTTTCGCCTTGTCGTCGGAATAGACGAGCTCGCCCTCGGCCCGGAAATGACTGTCGATCCGGCGGCCGACGGCGGCGTCCATCGTCCAGCCGGACTTGCCCTCCACCTTGGGCGTCGAATTGAGCTCGTCCTGGTAGGTCGCCCCGGCATCGCCGCGGACGTACCACTGCGGGTCGATGGCGGTCTGGGCCTGGGCCGCGCCGGCGAATGCGATGACGGCTAGGGCGGCAGCGGACGTGAGAGAGGCTTTCATGTTTAACTCCTTGAACAGCCATTCGTTCTTGGCTGCCGCAGAGCTATGCCCGGGGCGCCGCCGCCAGTAGTCAGGCGGGCGGCAACGCTCCGTTGCACCGGCTGAAACGATCAAGCCGGTGACCTGGAAACCGCGCGTCGCACCCACTTGTGCGGGCCATGGAACAATCCGTCCCAGGCCGGCCGGCTAATCACGGAACCGTCGCCCGCGTAGGTCTGGCGCCTCCCGACGAACGGGATGCCGGCTCCGCTGTGGGGCCGATCAGACGGAGATTCACAATGAGCTACCTCGATCCCTTCGAGCCCGAACCGCCCCCCCGGCGGCTCTCGGTGGCCGAGGGCGACATCGTCATGCTGGGCCCGAACGCCGCCTTCCGGCTCGAGGTCATGGCCGTGCGCGGCGACAAGGCCTGGGTGCGCGACCTCGATGACGGACGTGAAGGCGTCGTCCTCGTCGCCAGCTTCCGCCATTTCGGCGGCGACGGTCCCGGAGCGCTGCAATGAATGTGGTGAGAATGGAGGCTCGCGCGCCGGCCGGCCGCGAGATCGGCGGGTCGGAGGCGGCCGCCTCTCCCGCGCTGCGCGCCTGCCTGTTGATGGCGGAGGCGCGCGCCGCGGCGGTCGACCAGCTCGAGGCGCTCGATGCGGCCATCACGGTCGTTCGCGAGCTTTCGCTCGAGGTGCTGCGGGGCGGCGACCTCTACAGCGTGGGCGTCCGCGACCTCGCCGCGCGGCTGGCCGAGGACCTCCTTTGGCGCGGCAAGAGCCTCGAGAGCCTCACGGCGCGCGAACGCGCCGGCCTCTTGGCGCACTGAGGAGGGCTGGCATGTCCCACTTCCCTGCCTTTCGAGCCCTGGCGCTCTCGCTGGTCGTCTTCGGCCTCTCGGTCGGCGCAGCCGTTCTCGGTGGCCGTCGCGACAGCCTTTTTGCGGATCCAGGCCGCCCGGGTGCTCAGGCCCCCTTCGAGGCCCCCTCCGCCCGCTGACCTCAGCCTTCGTTCGAGGCCGGCGGCTCGGCGAAGGCGGCCGCGAAAGCCCCCAACCGGACGATCTCCTCACTGGCCTGGGCCGCGATGAGGTCCGCGTCCGCTTCGGGGACGCGCAGCCCGCTCAACATCAGGGCGCACATCTGTTGGGCGAGGCTGACCGCCAGGGCGGCGGACGGCTCCTGCACGATGCGGGTCAGGGTCATCTGTGTCACGCCGAGCACATAGAGAACCCCGGCTTCGAGGGTGGCGACCCGGAAGCGGCCGGCGCTGAGGCCCCGCGAGATGTCGTCGACCAGCCCGCGATTGAGCGCGGTCTGCAGCGAGGTGTGGCTGGCGCGGACCCGGACCAGGAATCCGGCCCGTTCCGGCTCGTCCAGGGCGAAGCGGGCGTAGGTGCAGCAGGCCCGAGCGACGCGCCGCGCGGGATCCTCCACGTCGGCGTTCGCCCGGTCGATCGCCTGCTCCACGGCGGTTCGGATTTCGGCCGAGATGGCGCGGACCAGCGCCTCGCGGTCTTCAAAGTGGTTGTAGAAGCTGCCCTTGCCGACGCCCGCCGCCTGGACGATGTCGTCCACGGTCACCGCGTCCACCGGGCGCTCGCAGAACAGCCGCTGGCCGGCGGCGATCAGCGCGGCGCGGGTGCGTTGCGCGCGCGGATTTCGTCTGACCTCGGCGCCCAAACTAAGCCTTCGCCCGCAGTTGCATCTCCTCGACGAGGATGGCGCCCAGGCCCGGCCGCGCAAGCAGCTTCTGCTGGGCCTGGTCAAGGTTGGTGAGCGGCGGGAGCTTGCCCGCGAGCGCCGGGTGGGCGCGCCACAGGCCGAAGACCAGCAGGTAGAGGTCGCAGACACTGAAGACGTCCAGCAGATGGTCGCGGCCGGCGAGGTGGGCGTCGACGTCCTGGTAGGCGAGGGTCACCTTCGCGAGCGCGGCGGCCTGAGCCTCGGGATTGTCGCATCCGGGCGGCGGGAACATGGCCCGGGCCAGCCCCACATGCAGGGTGCTGGAGAGGAACGACAGCCACGACTGAGCTTGGCCGCGGGCGAAGGTTCCGGCACTTGGCAGCAGCTGTCTCGCGGGCGCGAGGTCAGCGATGTAGGGCAGGATCGCCGTCGACTCGGTGAGCACGCCGTGGTCCGTCTCCAGCGCCGGCGCCTGGCCCCGGGGATTGAGGGCAAGGTAGGCCGCCGATTTCTGCTCACCCTTGGCGGTGTCGATGAAGGCGATCTCGTGCTCCAGGCCGCTCTCGACGAGCGCCAGACGGCTGGCGAGCGAGCAGGCGAGCGGAGCGTGGTGAAGTCTCAGCACAGGGGCTCCTTAGGCGGGGGTCAGGGCGGGCTGGGTCTCGGGCTTCAGCGCGGCCGCCCAGGCCGCCGCCAGCGCGATAGGCTCGCCGGTCCCGAAGACGTAGCGATCGGGGCGGACCAGCACGGCCTCGGCCTTGTGCGCGCTGAACCAGCGGAGGAGGTCCGGCAGGAAGGGTGAGAGCGCGGGGTGGTCGAGGTCGTAGATGGCGATCCCGAGGCCTCTGGGCGCAGCACGCCGGGTGATGAGCCAGGGACCCTCGCCTAGCGCATCGTCGAGGCGCAGCCGGCGGACCCCCTCGCCGAGAGCCGGCTGGGGAAACAGGTTCCCGGCGCCGGGCGAGCCGGCGAGGATGCACCCCGCGGCGAAGGGCGCCGTCCGCAACGGTGGCAGAGGGGCGGCGCCGGCGGCCCGCTGGGCGAACATGTCCCGATCCCGGGCTGCGGCCGCCTCGCGGTCCAGCGTGCAGACGACCCGGCCCATGCCGATGGCGAGCTCGATGAGGGCGCGCGCATGCGGCTCGCGTTCCTGCTGATAGGTGTCGAGCAGGGCGTCGTGGGCCGTACCCGAGAGGACCGCCGCCAGCTTCCAGGCCAGGTTGGCGGCGTCGCGCAAGCCCGAGCACAGGCCCTGGCCGGCGAACGGCGGCGTCTGGTGGGCGGCGTCGCCCGCCAGCAGCACCCGCCCGACGCGCCAGCGCTCGGCCACCAGGCCGTGGAAGCGGTAGACGGCGCGCCGCTCGATCTCCAGCGGGCCGCATTCCCAGGGTGCGAGCAGGTCCTCGATGAACCCGTCCCGCAACACCGCCTCGGGCGTCTCGCCCGGCAGCAACATGAACTCCCAGCGGCGCCGGCCCGGACCGCTCAGCACGCAGGTCGTCGGCCGCTCGGGATCGCAGACTTGCAGGTTGATGTCCGGCGTGCGCGCGCCCGGCTGGACCTTCACGTCCACGACGAGCCAGGGCTCGTCGAACCCGTAGTCGGAAAGGCCGGCGCCGACCGCTTGGCGCACAGGGCTCGAAGCGCCATCGCAACCGACTAGGTAGCGGGCGCGAATCTCGGCTGGGCCGTCGGGACCGGAGAGTTTGGCGGTCACGCCCTCGGGATCCTGATCGAGTCCCTCGAGCTGGCAGCCGATGCGCACCTCCGCGTGCGGATCGGCGGCGAGGATGTCGCGCAAGGCGCGCTCCAGGCTGGGCTGGTGGAACATGTATCCGGAGGCCCAGCCGCTCGCGGTCTCCATCTCCGGCGCAAAGCTCAGGAGCAGTTGGCCGTCGGCGGTGCGGAATTCGTAGCCGGGGTTGGCGGTGGCGTTGCGGCTGATCTCATCGGCGATGCCGAGCTGCTGCAGCAGCCGCATGATCTCGTGATCGAAGTGGACCGCGCGCGGCAGCGGATAGAGGACGAGGTCGCGCTCGACGGTGATGACCGAAACGCCGCGGCGGGCGAGCAGGGCGGCGAGCGCAGCGCCGACCGGACCCAAGCCGACGACCAGCACGTCGCAGTCGAAGGCTCGCGTCTCCACGTCACACCTCCGCCGCGCAAGGATTGTCGATCGCGCCCAGGCGCTCGATTTCCACCCGGACCCGGTCTCCCGGTTTCAGGAACTGGCGCGGGTCCATGGCCGCGCCGACGCCGCCGGGCGTGCCGGTGAAGATCAGGTCTCCCGGCTCCAGGGTCATGGCGTCGCTGAGCTGGGCGATCTGGTCCCAGATGTCGAAGACCAGGTGGCGCGTGTTGGAGTCCTGGCGCAGTTCGCCGTTGACGTAGCCGCGGATCGACAGCGCGTGCGGGTCGGGGACCTCATCGGCCGTGGTGATCCAGGGACCGAACGGGGCGTGGGTGTCGAACGACTTGCCCAGCACCCACTGCGGCGTGCGGTGCTGCCAGGCGCGCTCGGTGGCGTCGTTGCCGCAGCAGTAGCCGAACACGGCCTGGGCTGCGTCTTCGCGCGAGATGTGACGTCCACCCTTGCCGACGACCGCGACGAGCTCCGCCTCGTAGTCGAGGTAGGGCGAGACCTTTGGCACCTGGATGACGTCGAAGGGCCCGTTCGCGGCGGTGGCGGCCTTGGAGAACCAGACCTGCTCCTTCGGCGCCTCCATCCTGCTCTCGGCGATGTGGTCGGCGTAGTTGAGACCGATGGCCATGATCTTGCCCGGCCGCCGGATCGGGGCGAGCAACCGCACTTGGTCCAGCGGCACGGCGCCGGCGCCGGCGGCCGCGATCGCGGCGACATCGGCGGCCACCTTCGGCCAGGCGGAGATCAGGCCAATCATGTCCGATGGCAGGCAGTGCTCGGAGTTGAGCGGGACGATCATGTCGTCGACCACGGCGCCGAGGCGGGGCGCGGGGCCGGCGGCGAAGGTTGCGAGTTTCATCGCGAAGTCTCCTCGTCAGGCCATGGTGGGCGGGGCCGCCGGGCCCCACTGGACGCCCAGCAGGTCCTGCAGGGTGGCGACGTTGGAGCCGTCGGCGGCGGTGAAGAGGTCGCCATCGGTCCAATGCTCGACGGTGTGGCCCCAAGGGTCGCGCCAGTAGTCGAACACCTGGCTGCCGAGGATGTGGCGGCCCACGCCCCATTCGGCGTGGCGGCCTGTCTCCTTCAGCCGCTGGTGGCCGAGCATCAGGTCATCGAGGTCGGCGACCTCGAAGGCGGCGTGGTTGAAGCCGGGCCCCCTGGGGCCTTGGACCAGGAAGAGCGTGTGATGGTCCGTCGGCGTATCGCCGCGATCGCAGCGCAGGAAGGCGCCGAGCGCAAACTCCGGCGAGACCTGGACCTCGTCCGAGGTGATGAAGCCGAAGCGCTCCTTGTACCAGCGCTCCGAGGCGCGAAAGTCCGAGACGTTCAGCACCACATGGCCCAGGCGGACGACATGAGCGGGGCCTGGGCTGACCCGCTTGGCCGCGCGCAGACGTTGGCGCTGCGTGGAGAGGTTCCAGGCCTGGGGTTCCGGCGGGGCGACAGGCGTGGTCGCCGCCTGAGCCGACACCACCTCGACGGGGTGCCCGTCGGGATCGGTGAGGCGGACGACCTTACCGCCGCCCGGCAGGTCAAGGTCCTCGACCGCCGCGCCGTCCGCCGCCGCCAGGCGCTCCAGGTCGGCGGCGACGGTCGCGCGGAAGGCGACGCCCGCGAAGCCCGGCTCGCCCTGTTCGGTGACATGCAAGACGGGGGCCGCGCCCGCGCCGCGCATGACCAGGCGCTGATCGGTGCTTTCGACAGCGGTCAGGCCGAAGTCCTGAAGGAAGCTGCGCATCGCCGCGAGGTCGGGCGCGCGAAACCGGACGTAGGCGACGTCTTCGACCTTGAGAATGCTCATGGGTATCTCCTGACGGTTTCGTCAAAATTATCGACCAAGACACCCCCTAAGGCCAAGCGTCCAATGCAGCGTTCGGGGAGATCCATGTCCTTAATTGACGAAATCGTCAACTAAGAAAAGCACGGGCTCGGCGTGGGGCTGCAGGACAAGGTGGCCATCGTCACGGGGTTGAACCTGGGCCGGGAGAGGTGACGACCCTCAGCCCTCCGGTGCGGTCGCCGTCTTCGGCCCGTAGGCGCGCATGAACACCTTCACGCCTTCGGCCACCGAAGTCTCCAGGGCCGCGTCGGTGATGGTCAGGTCGCCATGCAGGCGGCGCTCGACGAGTTCCCCTTCGATCATCCCGCGGAACTGCCAGGTGGCGACCCAGGGGTCGCCCTTGTGCATGCGGGCCGCCCTCATTTCGTGGTTGAACACCGCTGTGAGGCGCCGCCAGTAGGGCTGGACGAACTGCCGACGCAACCGTTCGCCGAGGTCCGAGCGCGCGCCCTCGGCGATCAGCGCCCGTTCGATGGCGATCATGTCGTCCTGCATCCGGGCTTTCATGTAGATGTTGCCGAACTCCAGCAGGCGCGTCTCGATGTCCCCCTCGTCCCAGAGGCCGGCGAAGACGCGCGCGGCGCTGTCGCCGATCACCTCTTCCAGGGCAGCGGCGAACAGCTCGTCCTTCGATGAAAAATAGCGATAGAGCGTCGCTTTGGATCCGCCCAGCCGCTCCGACACGTCGGACATGCTGGTCCCGTCGAAGCCCTTCACCCTGAACACGTCCCACGCCGCCGCCACGATCTCCTGGCGTTTTTCGTCTGTCATCACTCGCACAAAGAGCTTCCTTCTTTTTCGAAACTGAACTGTACCTTTTTCGCTTGACGACGCAATCGCTGCGCTTTATCGAAACGAAACCGTACCGTTTCATTTAGCGCGAGATCACCCAGATGCAAGACCTTTCCGCCGGGCGGCTCTTCCGCCTCACCCTGCTGGCCGGCGCCGCGGCGACGCTGAGCGCCTGCGCTTCCATTCCCCACCTCGGCCCCGCGCCGCAGCCGAAAGCGGCCTCGGCCTATGCGGCGGACAAGAGCTTCACCGCGCCGGCGGCGGCGTGGCCCGCCGACCGGTGGTGGGCTGCCTACGGCGACGCGCAGTTGGACAAGTTGATCGACGAGGCGCTCGCCGGCGCGCCGGACCTCGCCAAGGCGCGGGCGCGCTTGCGTCAGGCCGAGGCCTTCCGGGAGACCGCCGCCTCGACCTTGGGACCGCATCTGGCCGCGGTCGCGTCGGTTTCCGAGATGAAGCAGAGCTACAACAACGGGGTCCCCAAGGCCGCCGTGCCCCACGGTTGGAACGATGCGGGCCTGGTGGGCCTGAGCCTCGATTGGCAGCTCGACTTTTTCGGCAAGAACCGCGCCCTGCTGGCGGCGGCGACCTCGGAGGCCGAGGCGGCGCGCGCTGAAGAGGCGCAAGCGCGCCTCACCCTCTCCACTGGCGTGGCCGCGGCCTATGCGGACCTCGCGCAGCTCTACGCTGATCGGGACGCGGCCGAGGATGCGCTGCGGGTCCGTACGGACAGTGAGCGGCTCATTGCCGCGCGCTGCGCTCAGGGGCTCGAAACCCAGGCCGCCTTGGAACGCGCCCACTCGGGCCGCGCGGCCGCCGAGGCCCAGCTCGCCGCGACCGACGAGGCGATCGGCCTGACGCGCAACGCCCTTGCGGCGCTGTTGGGCCAGGGTCCCGATCGCGGCCTCCAAATCGCCCGTCCCGCGCCGGGGACGATCCGCGCCTTCGGCCTACCGCCGAACCTCCAGGCCGACCTCATCGGCCGACGGCCCGACGTGGTCGCCGCCCGCCTGACCGCCGAAGCGGCGGCCAAGCGCATCAAGGCTGCAAAGGCCGACTTCTACCCGAACGTCAACCTGACCGGCCTGATCGGGGTCCAGTCCCTGGGACTGAACATGCTGACCAAGTCAGGCTCGGGCATGGGCGGCATCGGCCCGGCGATCTCGCTGCCTATCTTCGACTCCGGCCGCCTGCAGGGCGCCTACCGCGGCGCCCGCGGCCAGTACGACGAAGCGGTCGCCAGCTACGACCAGACGCTCACGCGAGCGCTGCAGGATGTGGCGGACAGCGCGGTCAGCGCCCGCGCCCTCGACGCCCGCCTCGGCAAGAGCCAGGAGGCGCTCGCCGCCGCCCAGGCCGCCTACGGCCTGACGCGCCAGCGCTACGACCGCGGCCTTGGCGCCTACCTCGACGTGCTCACCGCCGAGGACGCGCTGATCTCCAGCCGCCGCGCGGTCGCGGACCTCGAAACCCGCGCCTTCACCCTGGACGTCGCCCTGGTGCGCGCCCTGGGCGGCGGCTTCCACGCCTGACCCCAAAACCTCCACGCCCCCAAGGACCCTTCCCATGAACAAGATCGTTGACACCCACGACCTCGAAGCCGCGACCCCCCAGCCGGCCATCCCCACGCGCAAGCGCAAGACGCTGTTCCTCGCGCTGGCGAGCGGCGTCGCCCTCGCCGGCGCGGGCTTCTGGACCTACCAGACCACCGTCGCCGCCAAGCACGTCGCCACCGACAATGCCTATGTCGACGCCGAGTCGGCGCAGGTCACGGCCCTGACCAGCGGCCCGGTCGCCCAGGTGCAGGTGGTGGACACCCAGCCGGTCAAGAAGGGCGATGTCCTGGTCGTCCTCGACGACACCGACCGGCGGCTGGAACTCGAGCAGGCGCAGTCCGCGCTGGCCCAGGTGGTGCGTAAGATCCGCAGCTACCAGGCCAACAATACGATGCTCGGCGGCCAGATCTCCGCCCGTGACGCCGACCTCATCCGCACCAAGGCCGAGCTGCAACGGGCGCAGGTGGAATATGACCGCCGCCTGCCGCTGGCCGGCAGCGGCGCCGTGTCCGGCGAGGAAGTGACCTCGTTCAAGACCGCCCTGGAATCCGCCCAGGCGGCCTATGCCCAAGCCCATGCGAACCTCACGGCCGCCCAGGGCGCGCATGCCGCCAACGACGTGCTGATCGAAGGCGTCTCGCTGGAGGAGAATCCCGAAGTCGCCGCCGCCCGCTTCCGTGTCGACCAGGCCCGGGTGGCCTTGGAGCGGACAATCGTGCGGGCGCCGGTCGACGGCGTCGTCACCAAGCGCGCCGTGCAAGTGGGCCAGATGGTCCAGCCGGGCACGCCCCTGATGACCGTCGTTCCCGTACAGCAGGCCTATGTGAGCGCCAACTTCAAGGAGGTGCAGCTGGGCAAGGTTCGCGTCGGCCAGCCGGCCGAACTGAAGAGCGACCTCTACGGCGGCAAGGTCGTCTACCACGGCCGCGTCGTCGGCTTCTCCGGCGGCACGGGCGCGGCCATGGCCATCGTTCCGGCCCAGAACGCCACCGGCAACTGGATCAAGGTCGTGCAGCGCGTCCCCGTCCGCATCGCCCTCGATCCGCGCGAGCTCGCCGCCCACCCGCTCAAGGTCGGGCTGTCGATGGACGCCGATATCGACGTCTCCCGCTGATCCTCGGCTGACCTCCCCCGACTGACCTCCTAAGGGCGCATCCCATGTCCACGCCACTCGCCATAGCGGCCCCAAAGCCGCTCACCGGCCTTCCCCTACTGGTCGCCGCCATCCTCATCGGACTCGGCAACTTCCTGGTGGTGCTCAACACCACCATCGCCAACGTCTCGGTGCCGACCATCGCCGGCAACCTGGGGATCTCGTCCAGTCAAGGCACGTGGGTGATCACCTCCTACGCGGTGGCGGAGGCGATCACGGTTCCGCTGACCGGCTTCCTCGCCAAGCGCTTTGGCGCACAACGGGTGTTCCTCGTCTGCTACCTCGGATTCGCCGCCGCCTCGTTCCTGTGCGGCATCTCGAACTCGCTCGGCATGCTGCTGGGCATGCGGGTCCTCATGGGCCTGGTGGGCGGTCCGATCATGCCGCTCTCCCAGATGCTGCTGCTGCGCATTTTCCCCAAGGAGAAGGCCACCCTGGCCACCGTGATCTGGGCGATGACCACCCTGATCGGCCCGGTGGCGGGCCCGATCCTGGGCGGGATCATCTGCGACTCCGTCGGCTGGCCCTGGATCTTCCACATCATGGTGCCGATGGCG
>FTAI01000683.1_pt1 | contig 10647 bp, 10 predicted proteins | sample 1638941 | NCBI WGS metagenome assembly FTAI01 (sample SAMEA3914813, study PRJEB12502) | metagenome | biome: forest; material: soil | place: Canada | collected 2011-07-07 | depth 0.3 m | reverse complement strand
GCTCATCGCCGGCGGCGGCCTGGCGGGGGGCGCGGTCGCGGCGATCCTGGCCCAGGCCGGCCGCCCGCCCATCCTCCTCGAGCGCGAGAAGGAGCCGCGCGACAAGATCTGCGGCGAGTTCCTCTCCACCGAAGCCCAGGCTCACCTGAGCGCCCTTGGCCTCGACCTCGCCCGCTTGGGCGGGGCGCCAATCGGCGGGGTGCGGGTGATCGCCGGGACCCGTTGCGCCGAGGCGAAGCTGCCGTTCACCGCGCTGGGCCTCACTCGCCGCCGTCTCGACGCGGCCCTGCTGGACCACGCCGAAAGCCTCGGCGCCAAGGTCGAACGCGGCGTCTCCGTCCGCGCCGTCGCGCCCGGCGCCCTGGAGACCAGCGCCGGCACCCTCTGCTCCTCCGCCATCCTGCTGGCCAGCGGCAAGCACGACATCCGCGGCGCCCGGCGCGACGCTGACGCCGCGATGCCCCACGTCCTGAAGGGCATGATCGGCTTCAAGAGCTACTTTCGCCCCGGCCCCGCGATGCTCGCCGCGCTGGAGGGCTTCGTCGAGGTGGTGCTGTTCGACGGCGGCTACGCCGGCCTGCAACAGGTGGAGGGCGGGGTGGCCAACCTCTGCCTGGTCGTGCATCGCGAGCGGTTCGAGGCGGTGGGAAAATCCTGGCCGGCGCTCCTGGACCACCTCCTGGCCGAACCGCATCTGGGCCGCCGCCTCGGCGACGCCGAGGAACTGTCTTCCCGACCTCTGACCATTGCCGACATCCCCTACGGCTTCACCCACCAGGCCCCAGACGATCCCCCCGGCCTCTTCCGCCTGGGAGACCAGGCGGCGGTGATCCCCTCCTTTTCGGGCGACGGCATGGCCATCGCCTTGCACAGCGCGCGCCTGGCCGCCGGCGCCCTGTTGGCGGGCGCGGACGCCGCCAGCTACCACGTCCGCCTGCGCCGCGATGTGGGCCGCCAGATCCGCCTGGCCATCTGGCTCCAGCGCCGCGCCGAAGGCTGGCCCGGCCGCCACGCCGCCGTCTGGGGCCTTCGGCTGGTCCCCGGCGGGATCGACCGCCTAGCCTCCTGGACCCGCGTTCCCAAGGCGGCGCTACGCCGTGTGGGGCTTGATGCCGCGCAAAGCATTCCGATCCGCTAAGCTCGCCCCCTACCAAATGCACAGCCATATCCACAGGTTAGATATGAATTTTCGCCCGCGTTAACGGGCTGTTCGCCAAGACGGCGCTAAACCATCAGGCGGGGTGGCGCTGTAGGAAACGCGCAACATGTCCATCGGCAGGCCCCCCGCCCACGCACCCTTGACGACAACGACGGCCAGGGCTTGCGCCATCTGGGTTCGGACATTCGACTACCGGACGGCGCCCGAACAGTTGAGCCGCCACCTGTCCTATTCCTCGGTCCGGCCAACCATATCGCGCTCTTGGCGTGTAGCGGCCGGGACGGCGGCGCCCCTCATCGCCGAGTCCCAGGCCCCCGCGCCGGACGTGGACGACCGGCGGCGCCTCTACCGATGGGGCGGCCGCTTCTCGGTGGCCCTGGTCACCATGCGCGCACGCTTTGGCGGCGACCTCGACCAATACCTCATCTACCTGATCTTCATGCTGGCCCAACAGGCGCATCGGCGCGCCGCTCGCTCCGCGACCGCCGGCCCCTCGGGCCGCGTCGCCGGCCTCAATGCCCTCAGCGTCGCCGAAATCACCCGCATCCCGCGCGAGACCGTCCGCCGAAAACTGCGCACGATGGTCGACCAAGGCCACATCCTCCGCGGCGAGGACGGCCTGTACTATCCCGGCCCCGCCACCAACCTCGACCAGTTCTTCGACGAGCTCAATGCGCTGTTCTGACGGGCGGGCCGCGCTGCGTCTGTTCAAGCCGCTCGGCCCAGTTTAACCTCCTCAGGTCGGGCCTTCAGCGGGCGCCCGGCCCAAGGCGGTTCGCCGCCCAAGACCCGCTCCTCAACCTGCCCAGCGCAGGGGCTGGGAGCGTGCGCCGTGGTTTCCAGTCCATTCCCAGCGCGGCGCCCTGCCACGGCAACGTCAGCCGCGGCCGCGGCCGCAAGCTTCCGCCGCAGTCGCCGCGCCAGACCACCCCTCGCTCCTGAATTGGAAGGACATCCATGTCGCACTTCAACCTCGACCGCCGCCGCCTCGCCGCCGCCCCCGCCATCGTCGCCACAACGGCCGCCGGCCCGGCCCTGGCGCAGACGCCCTCCCATGCCGGGCCGCCGCCCTTCGGGCCCACGGCGATGCCCCTGCCCTTCGATCCGGAGGCCATCACCGGCCTGTCGGAAAAACTGCTCATCAGCCACCACGACAACAACTACGTTGGCGCGGTAAAGCGACTGGGCGCGATCTGCGCGCAGTTCGACGCGCTCGACCCCTCGACAGCGCCTGGCTTCGTCATCAATGGGCTGAAGCGCGAAGAGCTCATCGCCTGGAATTCCATGATCCTGCATGAACTCTATTTTTCGGGCCTGGTCGCCCCGACCAGGCCTGGCCCCGCCCTCCCCCGGGCGATCGAGAAGGACTTCGGCGGCCACGCGCGCAGGCAAGCCGAGTTTTCCGGCATGGGCAAGGCGTTGGGTGGCGGCTCCGGCTGGGTTCTGCTGACCTTCAGTCATCGTGACCGGCGCCTGACCGACCAGTGGGCCGCAGACCACACCATGACGTTGGCCGGCGGCACGCCGATCCTGGCGCTGGAGATGTACGAACACGCCTACGCCATGGACTACGGCGCCAAGGCCGTCGCCTACGTCGACGCGGTGATGGGAGCGATCAACTGGACGGCCGCGGACGCCGCCTTCGCCAGGATCGCCGTGTGAACGAGGAGACCGCCGTCACAAGCCAAGGCGGGCCCGCGTCCGTTTCGCCGGTCGCCGCCGGCCCGCCGCGGTTCGCCGACGCCCTGTGGCTGTGGCTCAAGGTGGGGCTGATCTCCTTCGGCGGCCCCGCCGGCCAGATCGCCATCCTGCATGAGGAGTTGGTCGAGCGGCGGCGATGGATCGATGAGCGCGCTTTCGCCACGGCGCTGAACTTCTGCATGCTGTTGCCGGGACCGGAAGCCCAGCAGCTGGCCACCTATCTTGGCCTCAAGCTGCACGGGCTGCGCGGCGCCCTGGCGGCCGGCGTGCTCTTCGTCCTGCCTGGCGCCTGCGTCCTCTTCGCCCTGGCCTGGCTGGCGGCCGCCCACGGCGCCTTTCCGCCTCTGCAGGCGGCCTTCAAGGGCATGCTGCCGATCGTCGTGGCGCTGGTGGCCGCGGCAAGCGTGCGGATCGGGGGCCGCACGCTGAAGACGCCGCTGGCCTGGATCCTGGCCGTCGGGGCCTTCGTGGGGCTGGGCCTGGCCGGGATCGGCTTTCCCTGGATCATCGGCGCCGCGCTCCTGATCGGCTTCGTCGCCGACCGGCTGGGCGTGGTCGTCGCGCCGTCCGCCCATGCCGCCCCGGCCGATCCGGACCCGCCCCCCGCCATCGGCGTGGGCGCCGTCGTGAGGCGGTTCACGGTCCTGACCCTGATCTTCGCGGCGCTCTGGTTTGTCCCGGTGGGCCTCGTGCTGACCCTCGCCGGCCAGCGGCCCTTTGCCGACATCGCGGTGTTCTTCACCGAGGCGGCCTTCGTCACCTTCGGCGGGGCCTACGCCGTCCTGCCCTTCGTGGCACAGGGTGCGGTGGCCCACTACGGCTGGCTGTCGCGGGCGGAGATGGTGCACGGCCTGGCCCTGGCCGAGACCACGCCGGGGCCGCTGATCCTGGTCACCCAGTACGTCGGCTTCTTCGCCGGCTGGAACGCTGCCGTCGCAGGCAAGGCGGCGGGGCTTTCGCCCCTGGCCACGGGCGCCATCGCCGCAGGGCTGACCACCTGGGTCACCTTCCTGCCCTGCTTCTACTTCGTCCTGGCCGGAGCGCCACTGGTGGAGCGCCTGTCGCGGGACCGGCGGGCGCACGCGGCGCTCTCGGCGGTCACCGCCGCCGTGGTCGGGGTGATCGCGACCTTGGCGCTCACCATCGCGCGGGAGGCCTTCGCGCCCGGCGGCGTCTTCGATCCGCTCGCGCTCGGCGTGGCGCTGGCCGCCTTCGCCGCCACGGTCCGTTTCAGGCTCAGCGCGCTCTGGCTGGTGGCGGGCGGCGCGGCCTACGGAGTGATCCGCGGCGCGGTGTTCTGATCAACCCGGTCCGGCGTCGGCGAAGCTCCTGGCCTCCGAGGCGCCATCGCGCCCCTCCATCCAGCGGCAGAGCCCGCGCAGGGCCAGCGCGCGCAGGGCCGCGTCCTCGCTGCGCTCGGGCGGCAGACCCACCAGCCGGCGCGCCTCGTTGGCGTCCATCGGATCACCCGGCGCCAAGCGCAGGCGCCGGAGCCGCGCCACCTCCAGGAACCGCTCGCGCGCGCAGTCCATCCCCGCCAGGCTAGCGGCCACCGCCTGGGGCAGCAGGCCACGATTGAGGCCAGCGCCAAAGGCCGTCAGCCTCAGGCCCCGGCACAGCCGCATCGCCGCGGCCAAGCCCTCGGCGTCGAAGGCGTGCGCGGCCGCCATCGCCTCGCGGGCCCGCTGCGTCGATTCGCCCACCGGGCTGGCGGCGCGCACGAAGGCGCTCAGCAGCACATTGGCGCCGTCGTCCACCACCGCGTACTGCATCAGGTGCCATGCGCCGTCGGCCGCCACCGAGCGGATGTGCAGATAGCCGCGGTCGGCGTCGAGGTCGGGCGGTCGGCGCCGCGTGGCCGCCTCCGGGCCCTTGCGCCGCCGCCAATTGTCCAACCACGCCATCGCACACACCCACGCTACTGCCCTCGATTGGGCGCTGATGGCGAGATGTCTTCAAGCCGTGGGGCGCCCATTCCGGGCTCCCTCATCGCCGCCCGGACTGGGCGCCGGCGACCTTGACTTGCGGGGCCTGCGGAGGGCCGTCAGCCAAGCTTGCGATGGGCGTAGAGTTGGGAGCCCCGAGTGATCACCGCATCGCCTGGCAGGACATCCTCGATGCCAAGGTCCTCCGCCCTGTCCAGACGGTCGTAGATCGGGCCGAAGTCCTGCAGGGTGGCGTTCAGCAGCGCCTCGAGCGAGGGGATCACGAAATAGACCTGCTGGAAGTCGTCGATCCTGTAGGGCGTGCGCATCACCCGTTCCAGGTCGAACCCCAGGCGGTTGGGCGATGGATCCTCCAGCGCGAACAGGCTCTCCGCCCGCGACGAGACGATCCCCGCGCCATACAGCCGAAGACCCGTGTCGCTGGCCATCAGCCCGAACTCCACCGTGTACCAATAAAGCCGCGCCAGGTGATGCAGGTGATGCAGATGCTGCGCCCTCAGCCCGCCGCGCCCATAGGCCTGCATATAGTCGGCGAAGGTCGGGTCGGTCAGCATGGGGACGTGACCGAACACATCGTGGAAGATGTCCGGCTCCTGCAGATAGTCCAGCTGGTCCGCCCGCCGGATGAACTGGCCGGCCGGGAAGCGCCGGTTGGCCAGGTGCTCGAAGAAGATGTCGTCCGGAACCAGCCCCGGCACCGCCACCACGTTCCAGCCGGTCAGGCGCTCCAGGTCCAGATTGATCCGGCGGAAGTCGGGGATGCCGCCCCGGTGCAGATCCAATGCGTCCAGCCCCCGCATGAACGCGTCGCAGGCGCGGCCCGGCAGCAGATCGGCCTGTCGCTCATAGAGAGTCCGCCAGACGTCGTGCTCGCCGTCCTCATAGGCTTCCCACGCCTGATCGATGGTCCAGTCGGCCGCGGCGCCGGGCGGCGGTCGGCGGGACTCGTCGGGGGCGTAGGGAGAAACACTTCCAGGCAGGCTCATGACGACAGAATGCCGCCAAAACCACGCAAGTTCCTTGCGAAATCACGACTAAACCCGCGCCAAGGACGCGGTTTCACGACGCTTTGCGCCCCTTCGGCGCACGGTCGTATCGCCTCGCCGGCTAGTGGGTGACGCGCGGGCGCAGCTCGTAGTGATCACCCTTGAAGGTCTCGAAGATCAGCGCGGTGTGCGGATGCTGAACCGGCTCCCCTGTCTCGTCGGGCAATAGATTCTGCTCGGAGACATAGGCGACATAGGTCGTCTGATCGTTCTCGGCCAGCAGGTGATAGAAGGGCTGGTCCTTGCGCGGCCTGACGTCTTCCGGAATCGCCTGCCACCACTCTTCAGTGTTGGCGAACACCGGGTCGACATCAAAGATCACGCCACGGAACGTGAAGATCCGGTGCTTGACCACTTGGCCGATGGCGAACTTGGCAAGTCGAACACTCATGGTGAAAAAGGTACACCCCAACCCCTGACTGGAAGATGAACGTAAAGGGTTCGTTCGCCTCATCAAGAGCTTGGCTATCGCAGGGCGAAAAGGGTTGCTAAGGTCGCCCTCGAAACGAGGCGAGGCGCCCGAATTAAAGCCTTTGCCTTCAGAGTGTTAGGGCAAACCATGGGCGAGGCGGCACGGACGCCGGATGACCGCGGGGGCGGTCACCGGCGCGCGCCGGACGAGCAGCGGACCTTCGCCGCGCTCGATCTGGGCACGAACAATTGCCGCCTGCTGATCGCCACGCCGACAGCGCGAGGCTTTCGAATCGTCGACGCCTACTCCCGCATCGTCCGCCTCGGCGAGGGCCTATCCCAGACCGGCCGGCTCTCACCCGACGCCATGGAGCGAGCCATGGGCGCCCTGCGGATCTGCGCCGACAAGATCCGGCGACGGGGCGCCACACAGGTCCGCGCCATCGCCACCCAGGCCTGCCGATCGGCCGAGAACGGGCCTGAGTTCCTCGAGCAAGTGGCTGAAAGAACCGGACTTCGCCTCAGTATCATCACCCCGCGCGAAGAGGCGCAGCTCTCCGTCGCCGGCTGCCTGAACCTTCTCGACCGCGACGCCGAGGCGGCCCTGGTCCTCGACGTCGGTGGCGGGTCCACGGAGCTCTCCTGGATCGACCTGAGCGCTCGCGGCCTGGACGTCGACCCGCGCCGCATGGCCCACTGGCGCCTACCCATCAAGGCCTGGCTGTCGGTCCCCATAGGCGTCGTCACCTTGGCCGAACGGTTCCCCGAGCGCATCGGCGATGCGGCGTGGTTCCGCGACATGGTCGAGGCGGTGAAGGCGCCGCTGACCGCTTTTCCCCATGCCGAGTCCTTCCGCGAGAGCTTCGAGGCCGGCAGGGCGCATCTGGTGGGCACGTCCGGGGCCATCACCAGCCTGGCCGGTCTGCACCTGGGTCTGCGCCGCTACGACCGCACCAAGGTCGACGGCCTGTGGATGACGCGCCAGGAGTGCGACACCGTGGCCCAGCGGCTGGCCTCACTGGGGCCAAGGGAGCGCGCCGGCGAGCCCTGCATCGGCCCTGACCGCGCCGACCTGGTGCTGGCGGGCGCGGCGATCCTTCAAGCGGTGCAAGAGGTCTGGCCCTGCGAGCGTGTGCGCGTCGCCGACCGGGGCTTGCGCGAGGGCCTGCTCCTGTCGCTGATGTCCGAGCAGCGCCGCCGGCGCCCACGCCGTCGCCGCCCCGCACACATGGCTGTTTGAAGATGAGTGACGAGCCCCCCCGCAAGCGCATGGTCCGCCCCCCCACCGGCGGCACGGACGCCGGCCGCGCTGTGGCCAAGCGGCTGAAGACCGCCAAGGACCGCACCCTCTCGTCCCAGGCCTGGCTGGAGCGGCAGATCAACGACCCCTATGTCACCGCGGCCAAGGCCAAGGGCTACCGCTCGCGGGCGGCGTTCAAGCTGGCCGAGATCGACGACCGCTTTCACCTGCTGCACAAGGGATCGCGCGTCATCGACCTGGGTTGCGCGCCGGGCGGCTGGGTGCAGATCGCCCTGCAGCGGGGGGCGGGCGCGGTGGTGGGCGTGGACCTGCTGGCCGTCGATCCCCTGCCCCCGGCCCAGCTCATCCAGGCCGACTTCACCGACCCCGGCTGCGGCGAGCGGTTGATGGCGATGCTGGGCGGGGCGCCGGACCTGGTCCTGTCCGACATGGCGCCCAACACCGTGGGCCATCGCCAGACCGACCACCTGCGCATCATGGGCCTGATCGAGGTGGCGGCGGAGTTCGCCGTGCAGGTGCTGAAGCCGGGCGGCGCCTTCGTGACCAAGGCGTTCCAGGGGGGCGAGACCGGCGTCCTGTTCGGCGAACTCAAGCGGCGCTTCTCCGACGTGAAGAACGTCAAGCCCAAGTCCAGCCGGACCGACAGCTCCGAAGTCTATATCGTCGCCACCGGCTTCAAGGGCTGAGGCCGGGGCGCGCCGGCCGCCCGGCGTGCAATCATCCGGGCGTTCAGCCGCTGCACCGCGCCGCTGGCGGTGCGCTCGAAGACGAACGGAAACAGACCGTGGACGAGGCACGCCAGGCCGGCGCTCAGCAGCACGAGGCCGAACCGCCAGGCCGCGCCGAGGTGCTCTCCGTAGGTCTCCCCTACGGACGCGGGATGTTCGGAAAAGCGCTCAAGCACGGCCATGCCTCCAGGATCGACGTTGGATCATTCTCGCTGGAGGGCCGAGAATTGCATTGTTTTCCTGACCGAAAATCTTCGAAGTTGGAGAATGTGATTCTCCATTCTTGCCCGTAGGTAGTTCATGATTCTCGACCACGCCGACCGCCGCATCCTGGCGATCCTGCAGGAGGACGCCACCGTTCCCATCGCCGAGCTTGCGGCGCGGGTGGGGCTGTCGCAGACGCCGTGCTGGAAGCGGGTCAAGCGCCTGCAGGACGACGCGGTGATCACCAGACGCGTGGCCCTGGTGGACCGCGAGGCCGTCGGCGCGCCCTTGACCGTGTTCGTGTCCGTGCGCACCAGCCGCCACGACGCCGAGTGGATCGAAGCCTTCGCCCGGGGCGCGAAGGCCCTGCCCGAAGTGCTTGAATTCTATCGGATCAGCGGCGAGGTGGACTATCTGCTCAAGGTCGCCGTGGCCGATATCGCCGCCTACGACCGCTTCTACAAACGCCTGATCGCCACTGCGCCCCTGGCGGATGTCAGCTCCAGCTTCGCCATGGAAGAGATCAAGTTCACAACCGCGCTGCCGATGGCGTGAATTCCCTTGTCCCAGCGAAAGCGTGGGTGAAGTGGATCGCGCTAGCAGCGCGAAACGATGGGGGCTCCAGCGACGTGCAGACTGACCGTCCGCGTCAAGCTGGAGCCCCCTCCAGCATCTTCGATGGTCCCCCTCCCCCACCGCTTCGCTATGGGAAGGAGAGAGCTCAGTAATCCTTGCGCCAGCGCACGCTCAGGCGCGTGTCGCCCTGGCGGCTGAGACGGGAGACCAGCGACAGGGTCTTCTTCACCCGCCATTCCACCGACGCCGCTGGCCCTTCGCGCCCACCGCCCGAAAGTTCCAGATAGACGTTGTCGGTCAGGTACTTGCCGCCCGCCACCGTGGCGCCGCCGGTAGGGTCGGCGCCGAAGGCCAGGCGGTCCAGGCGAGCGAAGTTGCGCAGGCCGCCGATGATATCGAAGCCGCCGCCGGTGGCGAGCGCCGACAGGGCCGAGGCGAGCTGGGCCGCCTGGCCCGCCGTCAGCTGGCTGGCCGACGATCCAAACAGCACCTGGGACAGCACCTCGTCCGTGGGCAGGACTGGGGTCGAGGTGAGGGCGATCTTGGGCTTGGCGGCGTTGCCGGTGATGCGGATCACCGCGGTCAGCGACGGGTCGTCGCGCGTTGCGGTGAGGTCGAGCCGGATCATCTGGGCCGTCGAGCCCAGGTAGATGACGCCGCGATTGTCGAACTGGAAGCGCTTGCCGGCGAAGTCGTAGTCGCCGCGCACCACCCGCGCCACGCCGCTGAGGACCGGCGAATTGGTGGTCCCCGTGACGTGGGCGTCGAGCGACAGTTCCACGTCCAGCCCCCGACCTTTCACGAATACGCCGCGGTTGGCCTTGAGCGCCACGTCGAGGGCCACCGGCGCCTCGCGGCTGGGCGGACCGTTGACGACTGCCGTGAGGTCGACGGGCCTGTTGATCTCGATCACGTCCATGGGCACGACGCCCGAGGGGATCGGCGGATTGGCGGCGATGTCGGCGCGGTCGATGCCCAGCGTCCCGGCCAGGCGGATCTTGCCGTCCGCCGCCCGGTCGATGGTCGCCTGGCCGCTGGCCGTGGCCGAGCCCAGGTTGTTGTCGATCATCCGGAAGGACTTGAGGTTCAGGCGGAAGCTGGAAACACCCTCGCGGAACAGGCTGATCCGCCCCGACCCCATCGCCTGACCACCATGGCCGTCCGCGCCGCTGACCTGGCCGACGTCCACGGCGTTGTCCGCCAGGTTGGCGCGCAGGGTGACGTCCTGAAGCTTGAGCCCGGTCTCGGAGTCGGTGAAGCGTCCGCCGTCCAGCGCCAGGGTCCCGATGGCCCGCGGATCGCGCAAGGTGCCGCGCAGTTCGCCCTGGGCGGCGACGCGTCCCGACAGGGACCGCTGGGATCCCATGGCCAGGTCCCAGATGGGCTTGAGCTCGCCTTTGATGTCGAACTGTCCCTGCATCGGCTTGGTGTTCACCAGGGCGATGCGGAACGGGGCGGCCGTGGCTTCCGCCGGCAGCACCAAATGGATGTTGGACGTCAGCCCGTCGGGGCTTCCCAGAGAGGCGTCGACGGTGAGCGCCGCGCCCGCCAACGTGGCGTCGATCTGTCCGTCCAGCGGCCGCGCCCCTTTCAGGTCCCGCCCCCCGGCCCCCGC
>FTAI01000941.1_pt1 | contig 10661 bp, 13 predicted proteins | sample 1638941 | NCBI WGS metagenome assembly FTAI01 (sample SAMEA3914813, study PRJEB12502) | metagenome | biome: forest; material: soil | place: Canada | collected 2011-07-07 | depth 0.3 m | reverse complement strand
GTGGATTCCCCCCGCGCCTCGGCGATGCCGGAGATGGCCATGGGGGTGTCCATCAGCCCGGGCAGGATGGCGTTGCAGCGGATGTTGTGGCGCGCGTTGGCCTGGGCGGTGGCGGTGGTCAGCCGGTTCACGGCGGCCTTGGTGACCTCGTAGGCGATCTGGTTGCCCCCGGCGATCGAGGCCAGGGACGAGATATTGACGATCGCCCCGCCGCCGGCCTCGCGCATGATTGGCAGCGCCGCCTTCAGGGTCAGGAACATGCCCTTCAGGTTCACCGAGACGATCCGGTCGAACGCCGCCTCGCTGGCCTTGTGCGTCGGCCCATCGCCGCCGCCGCCGATTCCGACGTTGTTGACCAGGATGTCGATGCGGCCGAGGCGCGCCTTCGCCGCCTCAACCAAGGCGTCGCAGTCCGCAGCCCGGGTGATGTTGGCTTCGAAGGCGTTGGCCTCTCCACCGGCCGCGACGATTTCAGCCACGGTGTCCTCGGCCCGCGTCAGGTCGCGATCAACGCAGAGCACCTTGGCGCCTTCGCGGGCGAACAGCACCGCCATGGCCCGGCCGTTGCCGATGGTCTCACCGGGGGTCTGGCCGGCGCCGACCACCACGGCGGTCTTGCCCTCGAGCCGCACGGCTCAGAACCCCTTCATGTCGGGATCGAGGGTCTGGCCGGGATCGAGCTGAATCCCGAAGGAATTCAGGATCATCGAGACCTGGGTGTACTGGCCGGCGGTGAAGACCACGTCCATGCATTGCTTGTCGGTGAAGTGGGCCTTCAACCCCGCCCAGCTGGCGTTGGAAATGAACTGGTCAATGTGCAGGTCGTCGGCGGCGCGGATCAGGGCGGCGTCGGCGGCGCTCCAGCCGGGGGTGTCGGCGCCGATCTTGATCCGCTCGCACTCCTCGGCGGTCAGGCCCTCGCGCAGGCCGATGGCCACGTGCTGGGTCCATTCGTAGCCGGACTTGCACAGAAACCCCGTGCGCAGGATCACGATCTCCCGCTCGCGGGCCGGCAGGTCGTTGCGCCGCGACAGAATATAGTTGCCCCAGGCCAGGAAGCCCTTGGCGGCTTTGGGCGTGCGCGCCAGGGTGCGAAAGATGTTCAGCACCCGCCCCGTCGCCGCCATCGGCGCCACCAGCTCCCGCTGATCGGCGTCCATCTCCGCATCGGTCAGCGGCGCGATCCGCGGTTCGGCTAGGCGCATGGTGGGTCTCCCTGAGATGTTTCGCTTTGCGATCTTAGTCCGAAGCCCGGCGGATTAAACCTTCTCCCGGAGGGAGAAGGAGGGGCCCGCGTAGCGCAGCGGAGTGGGAGGATGAGGGGTTACGGTCTATCCGGCTGGTCCTGCGACACCGCAATCCCTCACCCTCCCGCTTCGCGGGGATGGTTCCCTCTCCCTTCGGGAGAGGTGTTTCAGGCCACCAACCCCGCATCGTGCAGCCGGCCGATCTCGCCGCTGGCCAGGCCCAGCACCTCGGCCAGCACCTGATCGGTGTGTTCGCCCAGCCTGGGCGCGCTCGGCGGCGCAGCCCGCGATTGGCCGGTGAAGTCGATCGCCGGACCCGGCGTCGGATAGGTGTGGCCACTGGGGTGGGCCACGTCTTCGAACAGGGCGCTTTCGGGTCGCCAGACCCGCGGGTCGGCCATGGACGACTGTACAGTGCGATAGGGGCCCCAGCAGACCCCCAGCCGATCGAACACCGGGCCAAGGTCGGCCTCCGTCCGCCCCGCCATGGCCGCCGCGAACAGCGGGTTGAGTCGGTCGCGCCAGACGAACCGCAGCCCCTCGTCGGCGGCGAAGGAGACCCCCGCCTTCGCCTCGAGGGCGGCAACCTCCGCCTTCAGCCCGAGGGCCTCAATCAGCCCGGTCCACTGACGCTTGGTCAGGCCCACGACCATCAGCCGGCCGTCCTTGATCGGAAAGTCCCGCCCGAAGGCGCCGAAGAGGTCGTTGCCCATGCGCGGCCTGTCCGCGCCGCCCACCACCACCTCGGCGACCTGGCCGATATGGCCGAGGCTCATCAGGGCCACGTCCGCCAGGGGCAGGCGGATCTCCTGGCCGGCCCCGGTCTCGCGCCGGCGCCGCTCGGCGGCCAGCAGGGCGAAGGCGGCGTAGGCGCCGGTGAGCAGGTCCCAGGCCGGCAGCACGTGGTTCACCGGGGCGTCGCCCAGAGATTCCGGCCCGGTCATCATCGGAACGCCGATGGCCGCGTTGACCGTGTAGTCCACCGCCGGCCGCCCATCCGCCCAGCCCATCACCCGCAGGCTGATCAGGTCGGGCCGCAGGGCCGCCAGCTTGTCATGCGACAGAAACCCGTCGACGGGATAGTTGGTGACGAAGAGACCGCCGGCGTCGCCGGGCGCCGCCGCCAGCCGCTGCGCCAGCTCGCGGCCCTCGGGACGGCCCAAATCTAGGGCGATCGACTTCTTGCCCTTGTTCAGCCCCTCCCAATAGAGGCTCGCCCCGCCAGGCGCCTTCGGCCAGCGGCCATGGTCGGGCCCGCCGCCGATGGGATCGAAGCGGATCACCTCGGCGCCCATCTGCAGCATGTGCAGGCAGCAGCTGGGGGCGGCGATGAAGGAGGCGCCCTCGACGACGCGCAGGCCGGACAGCAGGTCATAGGTCATGGCGGCGAAACTCTCGGAAATTCACGGCGATCTGGCTTTCCGGCGGTGGTTCCGTCAACGGCTTTTGCCGACCACCACTCACAAGGATCTGGGCGCCAAACCCTGTTCCTCATCCTGAGGCGCCCGCCTTGGCGGGCCTCGAAGGACGCGCGCTGTCGGGGCAGCGTCCTTCGAGGCTCGCTGCGCTCGCACCTCAGGATGAGGTGGGGGCTTGCGAGCGCAACAGTAGCCTTGACAGCATGATACCTTGTAATGCAATGTATCGACATGACCGAAGCCCCGAACAGCGCATCCGACACCGAAGCCATCGACAAATGGGAGATCCAGCTGCGCAAGGGCAGCCTGGGTCTGGCCGTGCTCGCCAGCCTGTGGGGCGGCAAGCTCTATGGCCTGGAGATCCTGCGCACCCTTGAAACCGGGTCCGACCTGCTGGTGGGGGAGGGGACCATCTACCCCCTGCTCAACCGGCTGAAGGCCGAGGGGCTGGTCCAGTCCGAATGGGTGGAGGCCGAGGCCGGCCACCCGCGCAAATACTATTGGCTGACCGACGAGGGCCGCGACCGCGCCCGGCGCATGGCCGGGGTGTGGGCCAAGTTCTCGGGCAGTCTCAACCAACTACTGGGGCCGCTTAAGGCCGGAGGTGACCAATGACCGACGCTGACGCCGTACTGAGCACGATCGACGGCTGCCTGGCCGAAGTGCGCCGGGGCCTGCGCGGACTTTCGGCGGGCGAGACCGCCGACATCCTCGAAGAACTGCGCAGCCACATTGTCGACCGGGCGCGGGAGACAGGGGAACTGACCCCCGCCAGCACCGCCGCGGCGGTGACGGGGCTCGGTGACCTGCGCGACCTGGCCGGGGCCTACGCCGCCGGCCGCATCGCCGCCCCGGTGGAGGAGCGCCGCTCCCCCTGGTGGATGCTGGGCGCCGCCTTCCGGCTGGCGCGGCTCAGCGTATGGGGGTTCGGCATGTTCATCGCCTCCCTGGTCGGCTACGGCGTTGGCGCCGCCCTGGTGCTCACCGCGCTGATCAAACCCTTTGCGCCGAAGTATGCGGGCCTCTGGATGAGCGGCCACGGCGAGACCTTCTCCCTCGACCTCGGCGTCCGCAGCAATCCGGTGGCCGGCCAGGAACTGCTCGGCTGGTGGGTCATCCCCATCGGGCTGGTCCTCGGCGGCCTGCTGCTCTGGCTGACCTGGCGCCTCAATCGCGCCGCCCTGCGCGGGGTGCGCAAGCGCTCGGCGCTCAGGGTCGCGCGATAGGGATCACCGCCTGGGCGGCAGGGCGAGGGTTTGGGCGACAGCTTGCGCCAGCCAGTCGTTCAGCCGTGCGTCGGTCAAGGTTGCGTCGTTCGCGACCGTGACCATGCCCGCCGCCGGCGAGCGGGTCGGCATGAACGGCTGGGCTTCGCCGCGTCCGATCGCCGCCGCCGCGTCGGCGCCCAACCGAAGATAGAGGCCCGATCCGCCCACGCCGCAGCACATATGTTCGTTCAGCATGAAGGTCAGGCCGCCGAACATCCGCACCTCGCGGACGGCGCCGGCGAAGGCGAGACGGACACGAACCCGTTCCGCCAGGGTTTGGTCAAACGCCATGGTGTTCTCTCCGCCGCCGCATACGCCTAAGGCCGCGTCTCCACTGCGATGATGTTGTGATCGGCCCCCTTGCGCACAACCAGGTCGGCCGCCGCCCTGGCGTGGACAATGTGTTCGCGAAGATTGCGCAGGTTAATCCCGGTCCAGACCATCCGGGCGAAACCGTCGGCCTGCTCGGGGCTCATTGACCGGAAGCGCGCATAAAACGAGGTCGGGTCAAACTCGGCCGCGGCCCACAGGCCCATGAACCGCGCCACGAACCAGGCCTCCAGATCCGTCTCCTCGGCGTCCAGATAGATCAGGGCGTCGATCAGCTTCGGCTCGTCCGGGCCATCAAGCCGCAGGTTCAGTCCCTCGACGATCAGGACGTCGGGGCGATCCACCGTCCGGGCGAGGGCCGCGTCCACGTCGTAGGTGACATGGGAATAGCCGGGAAGGCGCACCGGCCCGGCCCGCACCCCGGCCAGGGCCGCTCTAAGCCCCGCCGTATCGTAGCTGACCGGAAATCCCTTCTCCGTGGCCAAGCCCTCGGCCTCCAGCTCCGCGTTAGGCCGCAGGAACCCGTCGGTCGCGGCAAGCTCCACCGTCGCCGGCCAAGCCTCAAGCCGCGCCTTCAGCGCCTTGGAAAATACGCTCTTTCCCGCGGCGACCGAGCCGGTGACGCCGACGATGAAGGGGCCGGATTGGGGGCGGCGACGATGCAGATGGCCGACAATGGCGTCCATCGGACTGTCGTCAGCGAGGCGTGGCTTGGCGTCGTCTGTCAAACGCGCCTCCTCGCACAAGAAGGGAATCTCTCTGGTGCCGCCGGGCAGGATTGAACTGCCGACCTCAGCATTACCAATGATGCGCTCTACCACTGAGCTACGGCGGCAAACCAAAGAGGCCGGGGCTATAGCGAACGATCTGGCCGCCGCAAAGCGAAATTGTTGGACAACGGCCCGGCCCGCTTCCTAGGTCTGGCGCATGGACGAGGCCGATCCCCAACCCAAGCCAAAGCCCCAGCAGAAGTCGAAGCGCGCCGCGCCATCAGTCGACCCGCGCGAGGCGCGGCTGGCCAAGGCCCTGCGCGACAATCTGCGCCGGCGAAAGCAGGCCCGGCAGGCGCCGGAGGCCGGCGCGCCGGGCGGGCCGCCCCCGCCGTTAACCTCGCTCGCGGACGATTGATTCGGCGCGCCTTTCGCCGCCTCTTGCGTCTTTTCGCGGCGGGCGTCAGATGGGCGGCCCGCGCCTTGGCCGCGGCGGGCGCGTGAAGGGGCTCAATGGACCGTATTGTCATCACCGGCGGCGCGCGGCTGAACGGCGAGATCGCCATCAGCGGCGCCAAGAACTCGGCCATCAAGCTGATGGCCGCCAGCCTGCTCACCGACCAACCCCTGCGGCTGACCAACATGCCGCGCCTGGCCGACACCCGCTTTCTCGGGATGTTGCTCCGGCGTCTGGGCGTCGAGGTCACCGAGCTGGAGGGCGAGGACGGGCCGGAGACCATCCTCCACGCGCCCGAAGTCACCTCATCCTTCGCCCCTTACGACCTCGTCCGCCAGATGCGCGCCTCGTTCAATGTCCTCGGTCCGCTCCTGGCCCGCACCGGCCAGGCCAAGGTCAGCCTGCCCGGCGGCTGCTCCATCGGCGCGCGGCCGGTGGATCTGCACCTGATGGCCATGGAGGCCCTGGGCGCGCGCATCGACCTGCACGAGGGCTACGTCTACGCCCAGGCCCCCCGCGGCCTGAAGGGGGCGGAGATCACCTTCCCCATCGCCTCGGTGGGCGCCACCGAACACACCATGCTGGCCGCCGTCCTCGCCCATGGGACCACGGTGATCCACAACGCCGCCCGCGAGCCTGAGCTTGAAGATCTGGAACAGTGTCTCAACGCCATGGGCGGCAAGATCGAGGGCGCGGGCACCTCCACCATCACCATCGTCGGCGTGCCCCGGCTTTCGGGGACGACCCATGCGGTGATCCCGGACCGGATCGAGACCGGCACCTACGCCGTGGCCGCCGCCATGGCCGGGGGCGAGGTGCGCCTGACCCGCACCCGCGCCGACTTCATCCAGGCCCTGCTCGACAAGATCGAAGCCGCCGGCGCCGAGGTGATCATCATGAACGATGGCGTCACCATCAAGCGCAACGGCGCGCGGCTAAATGCGGTGGACTTCGAGACCGACACCTATCCGGGCCTCGCCACCGACCTGCAGGCCCAATTCATGGCCCTGATGACAACGGCCCAAGGCGAAAGCGTCATCCGCGAGACCATCTTCGAAAACCGCTTCATGCACGTGCCGGAACTGGCGCGGTTGGGCGCGGACATCACCATCCAGGGCGGCGAAGCCCGGGTGCGGGGGGTCGAACGGCTTGAGGGCGCCCAGGTGATGGCCACCGACCTGCGCGCCTCCGTCGGCCTGGTGATCGCGGGCCTGGCGGCGCGGGGGGAGACCACCGTCAACCGCGTCTACCACCTCGACCGCGGCTTCGAGCGGCTGGAGGAGAAGCTCGGCGCCTGCGGCGCGCAGATTGTCCGGGTTTCGGGGCCCGGCGGCGCGGACGAGGACTGATGGGCGCCGAACCCCTGCGTCTTCTCGCTGAGGACGCGGATGACCTGAGGGTGATCGCCGCCGCCCTGCAGGACGCCGTGGCCAAGATCGGCGACATTCGCTTCGAGAAGACGCCCCGCCGGCTGACCATCGCCCTCAATCGTTTCCGCTGGGAGGCGGGGGACGGCGCGCGGGAGCGGGTGCGGGCCGCCCTGCAGCTGGGCGGGGTGCTGTCGGTCAAGGCGCGCAACCTGCGCCGGGACGCGCCGCGGGCGGTGGTGGAACTGCTGACCCTCGATTTCGAACCCGGTGACGCGCCCGGCGGCGTGGTGGCCCTGACCTTCGCCGGCGGCGGCGACCTGCGCTGCGAGGTGGAGTGCCTGGACGTGGTCCTGGCCGACGTCTCGGCGCCCTGGCCGGCCCGGCGGGTTCCTGAGCACGAGGACAACTGAGCCAGCAACGCCGCGTTCAAGCGACCAAATCTACCGTCACCCCCGGGCTTGTCCCGGGGGCAAGGGAACACGAACGAGACGCGACAAGCCTCGGTGCGACGATTTCCCCGTCAGAGTTCCCTCGCCACCGGGACAAGCCCGGTGGTGACGGGGATTGAGGTGGCGAGGATCGTGGCGACCTGAAAGGACACCGCATTCCGCCGCAAAGCCCTTGAGTTTGGACCTGAATGGGCGATTTAGACCGCATGCGTAGATTCCATGCCGACGCCCCCGACTTCGAGGCCGCGTTCACCGCCTTTCTGAACGAGCGCCGCGGCTCCCCGGCCGAGGTGGACGCCGCCGTGGCCACCATCATCGAGCGCGTCCGCAGCGAGGGCCTGGCCGCCGTGCTGGAGTTCAGTCGTCGGTTCGACGGCGCCGACCTCGACGAGGCCGGTTTGCGGGTGACGCCTGCGGAAATAGAGGCCGGCGCCGCGGCCTGCGACCCGAAGGTGCGCGAGGCGATCGACTTCGCCGCCGCCCGCATCCGCGCCTTCCACGAGCGCCAGCGCCCCGCCGACACCTGGTTCACCGATGAGGCCGGGGTCGAGCTCGGCTGGCGCTGGACCGCCTTGGAGGCGGTCGGCATTTATGTGCCCGGCGGTCGGGCCGCGTATCCGTCCACCGTGCTGATGAACGCCGTTCCCGCCACTGTCGCCGGCGTCGACCGCATCGCCATGGTCACGCCCCCCGGCCGGCTCGATCCCGCCGTGCTGGCCGCCGCCCAGGCCGCCGGGGTGAGCGAGATCTGGCGGCTCGGCGGCGCCCACGCCGCGGCGGCCTTGGCCTTCGGCGCGGGGCCAATCCGCCCGGTGGACAAGATCGTCGGCCCCGGCAACGCCTATGTCACCGCCGCCAAGCGCCGGCTCTACGGGGTGGTCGGCATCGACGCCCTGGCCGGGCCGTCGGAGATCGTGGTGGTCGCCGACGCCGCCAACGATCCGGCCTGGATCGCCGCCGACCTGCTCTCTCAGGCCGAACACGACCCCGACGCCCAGTCGATCCTGATCACCGACGATCCGGCCTTCGCCGACGCGGTCGCTGCGGCCGTCGAGGCCGAACTGGCCACCCTGGCCACCGCCAAGGACGCCGCCGCCTCCTGGCGCGACCACGGCGCGATCATCATCGCCCCCCTGGGCCAGTCGCCGGCCCTGGTGGACCGCATCGCCCCCGAACACGTCGAGTTCGCCGTCGACAACCCCGAACGCCTCGCCGACTACGTCCGCCACGCCGGGGCGATCTTCCTGGGCCGCTATACGCCGGAAGCCATCGGCGACTATGTGGCCGGCTCCAACCACGTCCTGCCCACCAGCCGCGCGGCCCGGTTCTCATCGGGCCTGTCGATCTATGATTTCCTCAAGCGCACCTCGGTCATCAAGTGCGACGCAGCCTCGTTCGCCAAGCTGGCGCCGGCCACGGTGGCCCTGGCCGAGGCGGAGGGCCTGCCGGCCCATGCGCGGTCAGCGGCGATCCGGATGAACCGGCGGTAGTGCCACCAAGTCCTCCCCGCGTGCGGGGAGGTGGCATCGAGCGAAGCGAGATGACGGAGGGGCAAGCGGCGCTCTCCACTTCCCCTCCGGCCCGTAGCTTCGCTCCGTGGCCACCTCCCCGCACGCGGGGAGGAGCAGTGTCTCCCTTCCCCGACGAACAGGATGACGAACGCCCCGGCGATGCACTAAAGCTGTACGTCCCCGACCCGCCGCCCCCGGACCGATGACCGATCCCACCGCCAGCCAGCGTCTGCAGAGCGTGGTCCTCGACGAGGGGTCGCTGGCCTCGGTCTCCCGCGACCAGGAGCATGAGCGCCAGGTCGCCATCTTTGATCTGCTCGAGGCCAACGTCTTCGAGCCCGCCGGCGCCCCTGGCGGTCCCTACGACCTGACCATCGCCCTGATCGACAACCGCCTGGCCCTCGACATCACCGGCCCGGCCTATCAGCAGCGCCACCTGCTCTCGCTCTCGCCGTTCCGCAGCGTGATCAAGGACTACTTCATGGTCTGCGAGAGCTACTACGACGCCATCCGCAACTCGACCCCGGCCCAGATCGAGGCCCTGGATATGGGCCGGCGCGGCCTGCACAACGAGGGCTCGGAGCTGCTGCGCACCCGCCTGGAGGGCAAGGTCGCCATCGACGTCGACACCTCGCGCCGGCTCTTCACCCTGATCTGCGCCCTGCATTGGCGAGGCTGAGCGTGGTCCAGAACCTTGAGGAGAAGGTGGCGCTTCCCGGCGCGGTGTTGTTCGCCTGCAATCTCAACCAGGTCCGCTCGCCGATGGCGGCGGCGCTGATGCGTCAGGCTTTCGGCGACCGCGTCTTCGTCGACAGCTGCGGGATTCTGCCCCGCGGCGAAGTCGATCCGTTCGTCGCCGCTGTCATGGCTGAGGTCGGGTCCGACCTCGCCCACCACGACGCCCAGGCCTTCGACGACCTGGAGGACGGCTCCTTCGACATGATCGTCTGCCTCACGCCCGAGGCCCTGGCCCGCGCCGAAGCGATGGCCAAGGGCCGGGCCACCGAGGTGGAATACTGGCCCACCGACGATCCCACACAGGCGGGCGGGTCGCGCGACCAGGTGCTTGAGGCCTACCGGGCCGTTCGCGAGGCGCTGCGGCGCCGAATTCAGGCCCGGTTCGGCAGCCCATCGACGATGACGGGTTGAATGCGGTATACTGAGGGCTCAGTACGGCTCGCGCATCGGTCCCTAGCCCGGCGCGGGCCGTCTTGCATTCCGGTTGTTTGTCCAGAGAGGCCGTATGGCGAAAGAAGAACTGCTTGAGTTTCCGGGAACGGTCAGCGAGCTGCTCCCCAACGCGACGTTCCGCGTAAAGCTTGAAAACGAACATGAAATTATCGCCCACACGGCGGGCAAGATGCGCAAGAACCGCATCCGCGTGCTGGCCGGCGACAAGGTTCTTGTCGAGATGACCCCCTACGACCTGACCAAGGGTCGAATCACCTACCGCTTCAAATAGCGGGCTTACGATTGGCGCCGCCCGAGGTCAGGCCGCCCAAGAGCAGGCTAGTGGCCGCTCGTCGGCGAGGCGAACCATGTCCCTGAATCCCGCGCCAGGCTCGGCGACTGCCCGAGCGCCCCTGGTCCTGGCCAGCGCCAGCCCGCGCCGGCTGGATTTGCTCCGCCAGATCGGCTTCGCCCCCGACCGGGTCGACCCCGCGGATATCGATGAATCCGAAGGCCCCGACGAGACGCCCCGGCGCCTCGCTCTGCGCCTCGCCCGCGAGAAGGCGGCGGTGTGCGCCGCCCGGGCCGGCGACGCCTATGTGCTCGCCGCCGACACGGTGGTCGCCGTGGGCCGGCGTGTGCTGCCCAAGGCGGAAACCGAGGATCAGGCCCGCCGCTGTCTCACGCTGCTCTCCGGCCGCGCGCACAAGGTGTTGACCGGTGTCGCGGTG
>FTAI01001677.1_pt1 | contig 10681 bp, 8 predicted proteins | sample 1638941 | NCBI WGS metagenome assembly FTAI01 (sample SAMEA3914813, study PRJEB12502) | metagenome | biome: forest; material: soil | place: Canada | collected 2011-07-07 | depth 0.3 m | reverse complement strand
CTGGGTGATCGCCTTGTTCAGGTCGAAGGTGGGCATGTACTGCGGCGAGGTCGCCGACATGATCCAGCCGTTGTTCGCGATCGGGATGAAGACGCCGATATCCATGCCGCTCCCCACATTCGAGCCGGTCAGGAGGCGCCGAATTCTTCGGCCTTGGCAAGCCGGCCCGCAACCGTCGATGGATCGCTCCAGACGCCGCCTGCACATTGGGCGCCCGCCTGATCTCGTCTCATTTCTGCAGGTTTAGGACACGTTATTGCCGCAATCTCTATCCTGGGGCGTAGAAATGTACTTGTCTCACTTTAGTGTTGAGAAGGATACCGAGAATATTCGATAAGGAGCCGACTTGATTCAGCATTGGTAAACTCTCCGATGAGACGCTTTGATCATGAGGGAGATGCCGATTCGCTGGGCCGAGACGCCGAAACCGAAGGGGATCAGCTTCAAAGCGTTCCTCTGGGTGGCGCTGACCGTGGCCGTCGGCGTCTTCTGCGCCGTGACGGTGCTCTTGCACTGAGCCCACCGCTGCTAGGCGCCAGACACGGTCCTGCCCTAGGGTCGGCTCATGCCACCCCGAATCTGGGATATCAGCCAAATCCTCCGGCCGGACCTGCCAGTCTGGCCGGGCGACACTGCTTTCGCCGCTCGACGCACCTGGCAGCTGGGCGGCGGCTCGCCGGTCAATGTTTCGGCCTTCGAAGCGTCCACTCATGCGGGGACGCACGCGGACGCGCCGCTGCACTACGACGCCGCCGGCGCCGCCTCGGCCGACCTCGACCTGGCGCCCTATCTTGGACATTGCCGCCTCGTCGACGCGCGCGACTGCTCAGGTGTGATCGACGCCGCGTTTGTAGAAACCCTGGGGCCGGTTCCGCCCCGCATCCTGTTCCGCACCTACGACGCCTTCCCCCACGTCGCCTGGCGGTCGGACTTCGTCACCGTCCACGCCGGCGCCATCGCCGCCCTGGCAGCCCTCGGCGTGCGGCTGGTCGGCATCGACAGCCCCTCGCTCGATCCTGAGGACTCCAAGGCCATGGACGCCCACCATGCCGTCCTCGCCGCCGACATGCGCATTCTCGAGGGCCTGGTGCTGGATGAGGTCCCGCCCGGCGACTACGAGCTCATCGCCCTGCCGCTGAAGCTGGCCGGCCTCGACGCCGCCCCCGTCCGCGCTGTCCTGCGCGAGCTGGCCTGATGAGCCTCGGGCTGGCCGCCGCCCAGGCCCTCGACGCCGCCGATCCCCTGCGACCCTTCCGCGGGCGCTTCGACCTGCCGGACGGCGTCATCTACATGGACGGCAATTCCCTGGGCCCGCTGCCCGGCGCCGCACGCGCCGCCGTGGCCCGCGCCGTGGACCAGGAGTGGGGCAGGGGCCTGATCCGAAGCTGGAACGACGCCGACTGGATCGGCGCGCCCCGCCGGATCGGCGACAAGATCGCCCGCCTGGTCGGCGCCAATGCCGGCGAGGTCGTGGTGGCCGACTCCACCTCGGTGAACCTGTTCAAGCTGGCGGTGGCCGCCCTGCGCGCCCGGCCCGGCCGGCGGGTGATCCTCACCGAGCCTGGCAACTTCCCCACCGACCTCTACATCGCCCAAGGCCTTGCCGCGGTGCTGCCGGACGTGGAAGTCCGCACGGTCGCCGCCGCGGAGATCCCGAACGCCTTCGGCCTAGACATCGCCGTCCTCCAGCTCAGCCACGTCCACTACAAGACCGCTGCGCGCCACGACATGGCGGCCCTCACCGCCGCGGCCCACGCCGCCGGCGCCCTGACCCTCTGGGACCTCAGCCACAGCGCCGGCGCCGTCGAAGTCGACCTCAACGCCTGCGACGCCGATCTCGCCGTCGGCTGCGGCTACAAGTTCCTGAACGGCGGCCCCGGCGCCCCCGCCTTCCTGTTCGTCGCCGCGCGCCATCAGGCCAGCCTCGCCTCGCCGCTCACCGGCTGGATGGGCCACGCGGCGCCCTTTGACTTCTCCGACGACTACCGGCCGGCGCCCGGGATCGACCGCTTCCTGTGCGGCACCCCGCCGGTCCTCAGCCTCACCGCGCTCGAAGCCGGCGTCGACATCGCCCTGGAGGCGTCCGCCGCCGACCTCGCCGCCAAGGCCAAGCGCCTGATCGGCCTGTTCATCACCGAGATTGAGGCGAACTGCCCCAGCCTCACCCTGGTCAGCCCCCGCCACGGCCCGCGCGGCAGCCACGTCAGCTTCGCCCATCCCGAGGGCTACCGCATCATGCAGGCCCTGATCGCCCGCGGCCTGATCGGCGACTTCCGCGAGCCGGACATCCTACGCTTCGGGATAACGCCCCTGTACCTGGGCTATGAGGACGTCTGGCGCGCCGCCCGGGTTCTGCAGGAGGTCCTCGGCAGCGAAGCCTGGCGACAGCAGCCTTCCCGAATCGCCGGCCGCGTTACTTAAGTTGAAACTTAAGGAGTCTCGATGATCCAGTTTCCGACCCGTCGTTCGACCTTGGCGCTGTTCGCCGCCCTCAGCCTGCCGGCGCCGGTCCTGGCAGCGCCGGGTACGCCGGACGCCGCCTTTGCCGATGTCGCCCGCCGCTGGCTGGACGCGGTCAACCGCCTCAGCCCAGTGGGCGCCACCCAGATCGGCGACCACCGCTTCGACGGCGAACTGGACGACATGTCCGCTCCCGCCCGCGGCGCCGGCGTCGCGCAGCTCAAGGCCCTGCTGGCGGAGATCGACGCCCTGCCCAAGGCCCAGCTCACCCGCCCCAGCCAGATCGACGCCGCCATCCTCTCCAACCAGATCCGCTACGACATCTGGACCGACGAGACGCTCCAGTCCTGGGCCTGGGACCCCTTGATCTACACCGGCCTCGTCGGCGACGCCCTCTATTCCCTGATCGCCCGGGACTTCGCCCCCGAGCCTGTGCGCCTCACCGCCGCCGTGGCGCGCATGGAGAAGCTGCCGACCCTGCTGGCCCAGGCCCGAGAGAACCTCTCGCCCGCCCGCGTGCCGAGGGTCCATGCCGAGACCGCCGCCCGGCAGAACAAGGGCGTCCTCAGCCTCGTCACCGAGCTCATCGCCCCCCACGCCGGCGACCTGCCGCCGGAGGTGCGCGCCCGCTTCACCCCGGCCGCCGAGGCCCTGACCAAGGCCGTCAATGACCACCGGGCCTGGATCGAGGGCGCTTTGATCCCGGGCGCCAAGGGCGATTTCCGCCTTGGCCAGGCCCTCTACGACCGGAAGCTGGCCTTCGCGCTCAACGCCAATCTCCCCCGCCAGGAGATCCGCCGCGACGCTGAGGCCGCCCTGGCCGACACCCGCGCCCAGATGTACGCCCTGTCCCGCCAGATTCTCGCCGGCCGCGCCGATGGCCCGGCCCTGCCTGAGGCGCCCACGCCCGCCCAGCAGCAGACGGCGATCAACGCCGCCCTCGACCTCGCCGCCGCCGATCGCCCCGCCCGCGATGAGGTGGTGACCTTCGCCCGCCAGGCCCTGGCCGAGGCCACCGACTTCGTCCGCTCGAAAGACCTGATCACCCTGCCGGCCGCCCCTGTGCAGGTAATCGTCATGCCGGAGTTCAAGCGCGGCGTGGCCGTGGCCTATTGCGATCCGCCCGGTCCCCTGGACAAGGGCCTGGCCACCTTCTACGCCGTCTCGCCCATCCCGGACGACTGGACCGCCGAGCAGACCGCCTCGTTCCTGCGCGAGTACAATCGCCGCGGCATCCGCGATATCGCCACCCACGAAGCCATGCCCGGTCACTACGTCCAGCTGGCTCACTCCAACGCCTACCCCTCGACCCTGCGCGCGGTGTTGTGGTCCGGAGCGTTCGTGGAGGGCTGGGCGGTCTATGCCGAGGGGATGATGGCCGACGAGGGCTTCGGCGATCCGCTCTACAGGCTGGTGGTGCTCAAGACCCGCCTGCGCAGCATCACCAACGCCATCCTCGATCAGGCCATCCACGTCGACGGCATGACCCGAGAGGCGGCCATGAAGCTGATGATGGAAGACGCCTTCCAGGAAGAAGGCGAGGCCTCCGGCAAATGGATCCGCGCCAGCGTCAGCTCCGCCCAGCTGCCGTCCTACTTCGTCGGCTTCTCCCAACACACCGCCATCCGCAAGGAGGCCGAGAAGCGCTGGGGCAAGGCCTTCACCCTCAAACGTTACCACGACGCCATCCTCAGTTTCGGCTCACCGCCCGCCCACCTGGCCCGGGCGGCTCTGTTCGACGAAGCGATCGGGTAGGGGCGGCGGTGACGGGTTCAGGCCTCGCCAAATGACTCCACCCCCCCTTCCCTCCCGGCTGGCAACACCCCTAAACACCCCCATGCACGTCTATTTCCTCGGCATCGCCGGCGCGGGGGTCAGCGCCTTGGCTTCGGTTCTGGCGTCGGAGGGCCATACGGTCTCCGGCTCGGACGACGGCGTCTTCCCGCCGGTCAGCACCTACCTCACCCGCATGGGCATCCCCTACCACGTGGGGTTCGACCCGGCGCAGATCCCCCCCGCCGTTGACGTCGCCATCGTCGGCTCCAGCGCCAAGCTGGACCTGGGCGACAATCCCGAACTGGCCGAGCTCATCCGCCTTGGCGTGCCGCGCTACAGCTTCGCCGAATACCTGGGCGTCCACACCCAGGGGCGTGAGAACATCGTCGTGGCTGGCAGCTTCGGCAAATCCAGCCTCACCGCCCTGATCGCCTTCCTGATGCGCGAGGCGGGCAGGGACCCCGGCTACTTCATCGGCGCCATCCCCCTGGACCTGGACGCCACCGGCCATGCGGGCCGCGACAAGGCCTTCGTCCTCGAGGGCGATGAGTACATCGTTGGCGGCCAGGACCGGCGCTCGAAGTTCCTGCTCTACCACCCCGACCAGGTGCTGCTGAGCTCCATCGTCCACGACCACGTCAATGTCTTCCCGACCATGGCCGCCTACGAGACGGCCTTCGCCGAGCTGCTGACCCTGCTGCCCAAGGACAATCTGCTGGTCTGCGCCCAGGGGTACGAGCCCATTGAGCGCCTGACCGCCGGCCGCCAGGTCGTCTGGTACGGCCTGCAAGAGGGCGCCGACTACCAGGCCCAGAACGTCCGCGTGGGCGAGACCACCACCTTCGACCTGATCACCCCGTCGGGCGAGGTCGTTCCCCTCGCCACCCAGCTCCTGGGCCTGCACAACATCGAGAACATCGCCGGCGCCGCAGCCTTGCTGCTGGAGCGCGGCGACATCGACACCTTCACCCTGCGCATGGCCGTGCCCCGCTTCCGCGGCGTCGCCCGGCGCCTGGACAAGAAGACCGCCGCCTCGCGCGTGCCGGCCTACGAAGGGTTCGGCTCGTCCTACGAAAAGGCCCGTTCGGCCATCGAGGCCATCACCCTGCATTTCCCCAGCCGACCGGCGGTGGTGGTCTTTGAGCCGCACACCTTTTCCTGGCGCAACCAGGAGGCCCTGGCCTGGTACGACACGGTGTTCGAAGGCGTCTCCCGCGTCCTCCTCCTGCCGCCCCCCGGCCATGGCGCCGCCACCCACCACCAGCTCTCCCAGGCCGACATCCTGGCCCGCATCCGCGCCGCCAGCGTCGAAGCCGAAGCGTTCGAGGGCGGCCCGCAGGTCCTGGCCGAACTGGACCGCTCCCTAAGGGGCGATGAGGTCGTGCTGCTTCTGTCCTCGGGCCCGCTGGCCGGCCTGGCCGAAACCGCCCCGGCCCTGCTGGACGCGAAGTTCGGGTAAGGCCCCCGACGCCTGAACCCCTCACCCTCCCAATCGCTACGCGATCGGGCCCTCCCTCTCCATTGGGAGAGGTATAAAAGTCCGTGCCCGCTGGAACTGGGAACCCCTATTCCGTAGGCAGCGGGAGGGGCCCGCGGCGCAGCCGTGGGAGGGTGAGGGGTTCAGGCCTCTCCACCAGACCCCAGCCTCCGCAACCCTGTAAACACCGCCGCCCTGAACCGTCCCTCCTCCGCCAGCCGCGCCGGGAACACCTCCCGCACCTCCAGCAGTCCCGCTGCGCCACCCTCCCGCACGACGGCCGCCAGCCGTTCCCCCATCGGGTCCTGCAGCGGCCGGCCCGCCGCCGTCTCGCGCGCCACGAAGGCCATCCAACCCGCCACCGCCTCGCCCAGCCGCGCCACCGGCCGCCCGGCGCCCAGAGCCTCCTGAGCCGTGGTCAGTAGCCGGATCGGCAGCTTCTGCGAGCCGTCCATGGCGATCTGAATCAGGCGATGGCGGATGGCTCCGTTGGCGAAGCGCTTCAGGATCGTCTCGATATAGGCGCCGACGTCCATGCCGCCTGGGGCCCGCACCATCGGGGCAATCTCCAAGATCATCAGCTCACGAATGAAGGCTCTCAGATCTGGGTCGGCCGCCGCCTGCGCCACCGTCTCGAACCCCCGCAGCAACCCCCGATAGGCCAGGCTGGAATGCGCTCCGTTCAGCAGCTTCAGCTTCGCCGCCTCATAGCCCTCGACATCGGAGGTCAGGGTCACGCCCACCGACCCCAGGTCGGGCGCGCCGGGCCCCAGGTCGTCCTCCAGCACCCACTGCACGAACCCCTCCCGCTGCACCGGCGCCGCATCGACCAGGCCCAGGCGGTCCTCGACCAGCGCCAGCAGGGCCGCGTCCGCCGCCGGCGTGATGCTGTCGACCATGCTGCAGGGAAAGCGGACCTCGCCCTCAATCCACATCGCCAGATCCGCGTCCCGCGCCGCCGCCATCTGCAGCACTCCGCGCCGCAGCCTCTGCCCGTTGGCCGGCAGGTTGTCGCAGCTGGCGACCACGAACGGCGCCAGCCCCGCCGTCCGCCGCAGCGCCAGGCCGGCCACGATCCAGCCGATGGCGCTCGTGGGCGTGGAGCCGCCCGCCAGGTCGGCGGCGATATCGACATTGCCGGCGTCCAGGTCACCTTGGGCGGTCAGGCCATAGCCCTTCTCGGTCACCGTCAGGCCCAGCCACCGCGTCTGCGGCGCCGCCAGCCGCGCCAGCACCGCCTCCGGCTCGCGCGGGGCAGACAGCACCTGGGTCATCGCCCCGATCACCCGCACCTGCGTCGCCGCCTGCAGCTCGGCCAGGGCGTACAGGCCGTCCTGCGGCCCAAGGGCGTCGGGGAGGGCAGGCCTTCTGGGCGCAATACCGCAGATCGCCCAGGCCGGGTCCCGCTCCAGCAGGCGATCGAAGTACCAGGCCTGGTGCGCCCGGTGAAAGGCGCCCGGCCCCAGGTGCGTCACGCCGATGCTCAATCGCGACCGGTCATAGCCGAATTGCGTCACGTCGCTCGGCAACGTCCCCAGCGTTCGCATCGACAACCGCTCAGCCACGAACAGAACCCGTCTTCCCCGCGCGATCGCGCCCTTTGCTCAATCAGTAACCGGTGTCATGCTGTGTTACAAAGTCCAGGCGGCGTGGCCTGTCCCATTGCCGGCCGTCGTCTATCAGAGGGACCAGGATCTGGAGCGCCCGTGACCGTCACCCCCCCGCCCACCGACCACGGCGATCACGACGAGTCCGAAGACTTCGGCGCCTCCGGCGGCCGGCGGCGCGCCACCATCAACGACATCGCCCGCCTGGCCCGGGTGTCCAAGAAGACCGTCTCCCGGGTCATCAACCGCTCGCCCTTTGTCAAGGGCGACACCCGCGCCCGCATCGAGGCGGTGATCGCCCAGACCGGCTACGCCCCCGATCCCCAGGCCCGGGGCCTGGCCTTCCGCCGCTCGTTCCTGATCGGCCTGATCTACGACAACCCCACGCCCCAGTACGTGGTCAACATGCAGCTGGGCATCCTGGATGGCCTCAAGGGCTCGGGGTTCGAGCTGGTCGTCCACCCCTGCGACCGCGCCGGCCCGTCGTTCCTGGCCGATATCCGCGGCTTCATCGAGCGCCAGCGCCTGGCCGGCGTGGTTCTCACCCCGTCGGTCTCCGAGGACGAGCGGGTGGCCAAGCTGCTGGCCCAGATCGAGTGCGACTACATCCGCATCGCCTCGGTGGAGCTGGATGAGCCCGAGCGCATGATCGTCTCCCACGACCGCCAGGGCGCCGCCGCCGCCGGCCACCACCTGGCGGAACTGGGCCACAAGCGCGTCGGCTTCATCTCCGGCCCGCCCACCTTCCGCTCGTCCTTCGAGCGCCGCGCCGGGTTCAAAACGGCTCTCGCCGAGCACGGCGTACCCCTGGACCCGAAGTATGTGCGCGAAGGGGCCTACACCTTCGAATCCGGCATCGCGTGCGCCGAGCAACTCCTGGCGCTGAACCCTCCGCCCACCGCCATCTTCGCGGGCAACGACGAGATGGCCGCCGGCGTGCTGCAGGTCGCCCTGCGTTCCGGACTGCGCGCGCCCCAGGACCTGTCGGTGGTCGGCTTCGACGACTTCCAGATCGCCTCCCGCCTCTGGCCCCCGCTGACCACCGTGCGCGCGCCCACCCGCGTCACCGGACGGATGGCCGCGCTGAAGCTCATCGGCGTGAAGGACGAGACGCCGCCGACCCCGGAGGAGACCCTGCCGGTGCTCGTGGTGCGCCAGTCCTCGGGGCCGCCGGGGCGCTAGACGCCGCCGGGAGCACTATGGATCTCGCCGACCACCCCATCCGCCTGCCGCCGGCCCTCACGGACGGCGTTGTCTTGCTCGACGGCCACACCGTCGCCGACGCCGAGGCTCATGCGGCCGGGGAGGACGCGGAGATGCGCCGGCGCTTCGACGCTCCAGACCCCGCTATCCCCGCCACCCTGGACCATACCCGCAGCGTCATGCGGCGCTGGATGGACGCCCGCGCCGCCGGCGGCGCGAACATCGTCTACGCCCTGCGCGGGCCTGGCGGCGTCCTGATGGGCGGCTGCGAGATCCGCCTGCCCACCCCGGCCACCGCCAACGTCTCCTACTGGGTCTATCCGGCCTTCCGCGGGCAAGGCCACGCCGCCCGCGCCATGGCGCTCCTCTGCGACGCCGCGGCCGCCATCCCCGGCCTCACCCAGATCGAGGCCCACATCGACCCCGACAACCTCGCCTCCCGCCGCGTTGCCGAAGGGGCCGGGTTTGTGGAGGCGGGGGTCGTGGAGGACGACGCCTGGACGGGCGAGGTCTTCACCCGCATGCGCTACGTGCGGCTCGCGCGTTAGAGCATTGTCGATCTAGGTTGGTGCGAGGGCCTTCACGCGTGTCCCCCGGCCTTCGCCGGGGTAAGCGGATGAGGAGACGAGGCCCACGCTCCCTTATCCTCCCATGCGAGCCCGATGGGCGAAGCGGGGGAGGTGGATCGGCGCGAAGCGACGAGACAGAGGGGGCGCAAAGCCGCCACACCGGCGATCCGGTCAAAGTCCAGCCGCCGCCCCTACCGCGCGTCGTTGCCCTTGCGGTGCGGCCCCTTGGGCTTGAACGGCCGTTTGCCGCTGTGGGGCGGGCCGCCACCGGGTTTGTGCTGGCCGTGGAGCTTGGGCTTGACGGCCTTGTCCCGGGGGCCGGGAGCGTGGGCCGGTTCGATGCGCTCGCGTTCGCCCTCGTGGGCGCGGACGGCGGTGGTGAAGTGGGCGGCGGCGTTGGGGGCGATCTCGAACTTGGTCTCGCGTTCGAAGATGCGGATTTCGCCGATGTCGGCCTTGGTCACCTGGCCCAGACGGCAGATCACCGGGATCAGCCACTTGGGATCGGCGTCGTCCTGGCGGCCCACCTTCATGCGGAACCACGAACCGCCCGGAGCCGCCTGGCCGATGGGGCCCTGGCTGCCGCCGCCTTCGTAGGCCGGACGCCGGTTGTCCCGCGCCGGCCGCTCGCCGCGCACATCGCCACGGTTGTCGACGCGGTCACGGCTGCGCATGTCGCCGGTGTCCTCGAACAGCTCTTCTGGCGCCGGCAGGCGCGAGCGGTGCAGGCGCAGCAGCGCCGTGGCCACCTGTTCGGCCGTGCGCTCGCCCACCACCGCGCGGGCTAGCACCAGTTCCTCGTCCGACGGCGGCTCGTTCAGGATCGGGTCTTCCAGCAGGCGCTGCTGGTCCTTGGCGCGGATCTCGTCGGCGGTGGGCGGGCCGCTCCACTTGGCCTCGATGTTGGCCGACGCCAGCAGCCCCTCGGCCAGTCGCCGGCGGCTGTAGGGCACCAGCAGCACCGAGGTGCCCTTGCGCCCCGCCCGCCCGGTGCGGCCGCTCCGGTGCAACAGCGCGGCCTTGTTCTGTGGCAGCTCGGCGTGCAGCACCAGGCCCAGGTCCGGCAGGTCCAGGCCCCGCGCCGCCACGTCGGTGGCCACGCACACCTGGGCGCGGCCGTCGCGCAGCGCCTGTAACGCCTCGGCCCGCTCCTTCTGGGTCAGCTCTCCCGACAGGGCCACCACGTTGAACCCCCGCTCGCGCAGGTTCACGTACAGCCGCCGCACCGCCTCGCGCGTGGCGCAGAACACCAGGGCGCCGGTCTCGAAGTGGCGCAGCACATTGACCACCGCGTGGTCGATTTCGTGCGGCGCGATGCGGATGGCGCGGTAGTCGATGTCGCCGTGCGGCTCGTTGCGGTTGACGGTGTCGATCCGCAGCGCGTCCTTCTGGTAGCGCCGGGCAAGCGCCGCGATCTCCTTGGCGATGGTGGCCGAGAACAGCAGGGTCCGGCGCTCCGGCGGGGTGAAGTCCAGGATCACCTCCAGGTCTTCCCGGAAGCCCAGGTCCAGCATCTCGTCGGCCTCGTCCAGCACGACGGCGCGCAGGTCGCCCAGCTTCAGGTGCGCCCGCTCCAGGTGGTCGCGCAG
>FTAI01000468.1_pt1 | contig 10690 bp, 10 predicted proteins | sample 1638941 | NCBI WGS metagenome assembly FTAI01 (sample SAMEA3914813, study PRJEB12502) | metagenome | biome: forest; material: soil | place: Canada | collected 2011-07-07 | depth 0.3 m | reverse complement strand
GGGCGGAGAAGCCGAGCTTGCGGGAGGCTTCCTGCTGCAGGGTCGAGGTGGTGAAGGGCGGGGCCGGACTGCGGCGAGCCGGCTTCTTCTCCACCGAGGCGACGGTGAAGCGGGCGGCCTGGACGGCGGTCTTGGCGGCCTCGGCGACCGCCTCATTGCCCAGGTCGAACTTGGTGAGGCGCTTGCCCTCGTGTTTGACCAGGCGGCCCACGAAGGGGTCGGAGCCGGCGGTGACGTCCGCCTCGACGGTCCAGAACTCCTGGGTCTTGAACCGCTCGATCTCCAGTTCGCGGTCCACGACGAGGCGCAGGGCGACGGACTGCACCCGCCCGGCGGAACGCGAGCCCGGCAGCTTGCGCCACAGCACCGGCGAGAGGGTGAAGCCGACCAGATAGTCCAGAGCCCGGCGCGCCAGGTAGGCGTCCACCAACTCCATGTCGATCTGGCGCGGATGCTTCATCGCGTCGGTGACGGCGGTCTTGGTGATGGCGTTGAACACCACCCGCTCCACATGGGCGCCCTTGATCGCCTTCTTGCGGTTCAGGGCTTCCAGCACGTGCCAGCTGATGGCCTCGCCCTCGCGGTCGGGGTCGGTGGCCAGGATCAGGGTGTCGGCGCCCTTCATGGCGTCGGCGATGTCGTTCAGCCGCTTGTTGGCCTTGGGGTCCACCTCCCAGCTCATGGCGAAGTCGTCGTCCGGCAGCACCGAGCCGTCCTTGGACGGCAGGTCCCGCACGTGGCCGTAGCTCGCCAGCACCGTGTAGCCCGAGCCCAGGTATTTGTTGATGGCCTTGACCTTGCCAGGGCTCTCGACGACGACGACTTTCATGCAACCCTTTGAAGGCGAGTATCGGGGCGCGCGCCGAGTCCGGGGCGTTCGCGTGGGCGGCGAAAATGGGGGTGGCCATGGCGCAATGTCAACGGACGTCGGATTTTAAGCCGCACGGAGCGGCTCGGGCGCCCGCCCTGGCGGCGTCGATCGTGGCTTCGACCCTGTAGATCAGCCTGGCGTTTAAGCCGGTAAAGCTGGATCGCCCCGCGGTGTCAGGCCCATCGTCTGCGAGGTTGCTCGGCCGGCGCCGGATCGACCGCCACGGGTTCCAACCGCATCGGCATCAGACGGACGCTGGAAGTGGCCCGGGCGATCTCGACCCCGTCGGCGTCCTCCAGGCAGGACTCCAGGAAACCGATCGTCTTGCCCAGTTGCCGGATGAAGGCGTTGGCGAAGATCGGCCCCGGCTTGGCGGGGGAGAGGAAGGTGACGTTCATGGAGATGGTGACCGGATAGAGGGCCGCATCGGTCTCGATCAGCACCGCCGGCCCCATGCTGTCGTCCAGCATGGCGGTCAGCAGGCCGCCCTGCACGTTGCCCGCCGGATTGCAGAATTCCGGCCGCGCCTCGAAGCGCACGCGCACCGATCGCGATGGCCGATCGACGCCCACGATCTGAAGGCCCAGCAGGGCCGCGCAGGGCGGGGTGGGGTAGCGGTCGAGGACGGTGGCGATCATGACTGTGGTCTCCTGTGACGATCATGATAGACACTGGCTCCTGACACCCTGCTGTCAGGAGAAACGCCATGCGCCGCGCGGACCGGCTGATCGAGATGGTGGGCTGCCTCAAGGCCAGGCCCGTCGTACTCGCCGAGGAGCTGGCCGGGCGCCTGGAGGTCTCGGTCCGCACGGTCTATCGCGACCTCGCCTCGCTGCAGGCGATGGGGCTGCCGATCGAGGGCCAGGCGGGCGTCGGCTTCATGCTGCGGGGCGACATCCACCTGCCGCCGATCGCCTTCGACCACGACGAGCTCGAGGCCCTGGCCCTGGGGCTGGCCTATGTGGAGCAGGTGGGCGATCCGCTGCTGGCCGCCGCCGCCCGCGCGGCGCGGGGCAAGGTCGACCTGGCCTGGAACGCGCCCAATTCGATCCTGCTATCGGCGCGGCCGTTGCGGTCGAGCCAGCGCCCCGAGCGGCGCTCTCCGGCCATCGGGGCGGCGCTGCGCGGCGCGCTCCGGGCCCGCCGCCTCACGCGCTTCGACTATGTCGACCTCGCCGGCCAGAAGACGACGCGTTCGGTCAGGCCGCTGGCGCTCATTGCCTTTTCCGAGGGCTGGCTGCTGGGCAGCTGGTGTCTGGGCCGCCAGGATTTCCGGACCTTCAGGCTGGACCGGATGTCGGCGCTGGAAGTGGCCGAGCCCTTCGTCGACGAACCGGGCCAGGACCTGGACACCTACCTGAACCGGGCCAGGACCGAGAGCAAAGACCGCCGCAAACGCCTGTCCGGCGGCGAACTCGCCCTGCCGCCGCCGTCAGTCTAGGCCATAGAAGGCGTAGAAGGCCTCAACCGGCGCGCGGGTGCGCAGGGCCAGGAGCGGAAACGCCAGCCACGGGGCGGCGGGATCCAGGCGGTGCAGGTTGTCGCGAAACCGCACGCACAAATCCGGCTTCAGCTGCTCCCGAAAATCCAGGAACTGCCCCCAGCTGGAGGTGCCGCGCAGGCGGACCGGCGGCGTCGGCTTGATGCGGGAGTCGCCGTATTCCGGCGGAAACAGCCGGCGGTAGGCGTCCAGATTATAGAGCCAGGAGCCGCCGGTGACGGTCTTCGCCTCCGGGTGGACCCGCCGCAGATGCGCGAACATCGCGGTCAGGTCGGCGATCCGCGCGGGAACCTTGGCGGCGGCCAGGGGCCCGATCCCATCGGCGGAATCGCGGTTGGCGAAGTGGATGCGTACGGCGCCCTCCGGATCCGGCGCCTCAAAGCTGAAACAGCCGAAGCCGGTCTGGCCGCGGGACAGGCCCTCAGGCGGACAATCGGCGAAGAAGGCCTGGGTCCAGTCCAGCCGCCCGGCCGGCGAGGGCGTGGCCGCCAGGCCAGCCAGATAGCGGCTCCATTGCGTGGCGTTCTCGGCCGAGTCCTCGTCGCCCAGGGCCATGCGCATGCGCAGGTTGGTGTAGAAGCCGACGGCCGTCTCGAAACGCAGGTCCGTCAGCGCCGCCATCCGGCCGGCGAAGTCCAGCTGCAGGTCGAAATAGCCCCGCAATCGCTCGGCGCGCGCGGCCTGTTCGCTGGATGTCATGTCGCGCTCCGGAATCACGCCTGGGCCGCGCATCCGAGGCGAAAACGCCGCCGCCGTCCAGCCGCCGGCCGGAACCGGCCTCAGGAATTGTTCGGGAAGCAGGCCGTCGCGGTGAGGGGCATGGCGCTCGACGCCGAGCCCAGCAACACGGGCACGGCCGCCTGGAAGGTGTAGCTGATCGAGACCGACGAAAAGCCGGAAACCCCAGCACAGGAGGCGGCGCGATTGAGCGTCACATTGGCGGTGGGCACCGTCAGGCTGAAGCCGCTGGCCACCCCCTGGATATAGGTGGTGGCGTTGGAGGAGCTATAGGCCCCGCCTGAGGCGCAGCCGGTGGCCAGAACCCCCATGCACCGGGCGCCGGCGATGGCGCTCTCCTCCAGGGCCTGTTTGGTCCACAAGAGCCGCCCGTACTCCATCGCCCCCAGGATCAGGAAGACCAGCGGCCCCAACACCAGGGCGAACTCGACCGCCGACGCCCCGCTGCGATCACCCGCGAGCCGGCGCAAACGCCGCCGGATCATTGCGTCTCCACCGTGGCGCTGGCGGTGATGGTGTTGTTGGCGATCAGGCCGTAGCTGGAGAAGATCGGGTTGTAGGTGCGGGTGGCGACGATGGTCACGAACTTGCCCGCGACGCCGCCGCCGGTGCAGGCCGAGCCGCAGGTCTGGGCCGCGCCCCAGGTGAGGGCGGTGGTCGTCCCGGTGGGGCAGTAGCAGGAATCCGCCGGCGAATTGGTCCCGCCAGTGGTGGACGTACCCCCGCTGACCGTCACCGTCGGGCCGTTGTTGACGGCGATCACCTCGTTCGCATAGCCGGACGAGACGCTGTTTTCGACGATGGCGGAGATGTTGGAGCCGAGCGTCGCCCCGCCGGTGGAATTAACGTTGGCGGCGTTGATCAGGGCGTAGTTGGCCCCGGCGGAGACCGCCGCATCCAGCTTGAAGCGGGTGTAGATCGCCGAGCCGATGTCGATGGCGGCCACGAACAGCAGGCAGAACAGCGGGGCGATGACCGCAAATTCGATCGCGGCGATGCCCCGGTCGTCCGCGAGCAGGGACCGGCGCCGTCGGGCTGTGGCGCGGATCATTGGACTAGCACTACCGAGGAGGCAGACGCCGAGCCCGACAGGCAGGAGGAAGCCAGGGTCGTGCCGCCGGTCAGGGTCACCTGGGAGCCGACGAACTCCAGGCACTGGTTCGTCCCGTTGCCGACGCTGGAGCCGCCGCTGAGGGTCACCGGCCCGGTTGGGAAATAGAACACTCCCGACAAGCTGGTGTTGCTGGCGCCCTCCGCGAAGCTCGCGCCGGCTGTGCTGCCGTTGGTGGGGCCGATCACGACCAGGTTGGCGGTGGTCCCGGAGGTCGGCGCGGTGAGGGTCACGTTGCTGTAGCCGGCGGCGACGCAGAAGGATTCGCCCGCGCAGGTTCCGGACGGAATGGTGTGGGCCGCCGATGTGACCAGGGTCACGCCCGTCCCGGTCATGCCCACCGAGACCCCGTTGCAGGTCACGTCGCCCCCGCCATTGGTCCCCAGGCCGATGTAGCCGTTCACCGTGTAGACGCCAGACCCGAGAACCGTGCCGCCGGCGGTGACGAAATTGCCGTTGATGTCGTGCTGAGCTGCGGCGCTCAGGCTAAGGCAGCTGCCGCCGCCGGAGGAGACGTTCAGGTTGCCGGCCATCTGGAACACATTGCTGACCCCCGTGGCGTCGGCGAAGGTTGTGCTGGACCCGCCGCCGGCCACGAAGGAATTGCCGTCCGCCGCCGCCCCGATGACGAAGCTGTTGGTCGAGCCGGAGCCGAAGACGATCTTCTCCCCGCCGCTGTTGTAGATTCCGCCCTGCAGGCTGAAGGTCGAGGGGCCGCCGAAGGTCAGGGTGCTGCCGGTATGGCAGATGCTGTAGCCGGTTGAGCCGTTGCAGCTGCCGGCGCTGGAGCCGATGTTGAACGTTCCGGCGCCGAAGGTGGTGCTGGTGCCGCCGCCGGTGATGATGCCGCCATTGATGTTGTAGGTTCCTGGCCCGAACGTCATCGCCGTGCCGGTGTTGTCGATCGAGCCGCTGAAATCGTAGACGGCCGACGCCGAGCCGGCGGTGTTGAAGTTGACGGTGATCCCGCCGCCGGTGGTGATGGCGCCGAAATGGAACGGGCCGTTTCCGCTGCAGGTGACCGTCCAGGTGTTGCTGGCGAAGGTCCCCGAGCAGCCGTCGGCGGTGAGCGCCGCCTGGGTCGAGGCCTGGGAATAGGCGAAATTGACCGGCGTGCCGCCGGACACTCCCGGATTGGCGGGCGAGGTGAGCGCCGCGACGCTGGCGATGTGCGCGGTCGCGGCGGCGACGCCGGCGTTGCCGGCCACGGGATCGGTGGTGAGGGTCTTGGAGATCTTCAGGGTCTTGCCCGACGGCGCGGTGATGCCGTTGCAGGGCTGGCTGGGCGCTGAGGCGGAATAGTAGTTCACCCCGACCGTTGAAATCGTGGTGCCGCAGGGCGCGCTCACCGTGGCGTCGGAGGCGACCGCGCAGGACGAGGCGGTGATGCTGGTTCCCCCGCTCAGGGTCACCCCCGTGCCGGCCTGGTTCAGGGCGACGATGCAGCCCTGGGTGTTGGCCTTCAGCTCGGCGTAGGCGGAGGCCTTCACGGTCACGCTGCCCAGGCCGCCGAGGGCGCCGACCAGGGGGAGGGGCTGGACGCTGTTGATCGTCACCTGCACGGCCTGGGCGCCGTCCCCGGTGGGAGAGTTGACCAGGGCGCCGCTGATGTTGGCCGCCGCCACCCCGTCCAGGGCGCCGACATTGGTGATGACCGCGTTCATGGTCGTGGTCGAACTGGTGGCGTTATAGGCCAGGGCGCCGGCATAGGCCGCGGCGTCGGCCACCCGCTGGTTCTCGACCTTGGTCAGCAGGCTGAAGCCGTATTCGGTGACCAGGGCCACCATGCCGATCACCAGCGGCAAGGTGAAGGCGCTGACAATCGTCACGCTGCCCTTGCGGTTCGCAATCAGGGATTTGAAGAAGGATTTCCGCATCTGGAGAGCCGGTCCACCCGCACACAGCTGTTGCAACGCTAAGGGGCGAGCCTGTCAGAGCGGGGCTAAGGGCGGGTGAAAGGACATGGTGAGCGGCCGATAACCTTGCGCGGCAAGGGCTCGCGGCCCTCGGCGGATCAACCGGACAGAACAACCATGCCGCCAGGCAACAGCTCCGCCCGCCCCGCCAGGGCCAGCTCCACCAGGGCGGCGTGGACGATCGGCGTCGGCGCCCCCGCCGACCGGGCGACCTCGTCGAAGGACGTCGGCGTGTAGGAGAGCAGGCCCGCGACCCGCTCGATCAGCGCCGGGTCGACGTCGTCGAACGGCGCAGGATCGAACGTCGGTCCGCCGGGCTCGCGCAGGCCGCCGAGGCTCTCCAGAACCCGCAGGACATCGTCGATCCCCTCGCAGACCGCGGCTCCTTGGCGGATCAGGTCGTTGGTTCCCTTGGCCCGGGGATCCAGCGGCGAGCCGGGCACGGCCAGCACCTCGCGCCCCTGTTCGCCGGCCATGCGCGCGGTGATCAACGAGCCGGAGCGCATCTCGGCCTCGACGACGACCACCGCGAGGGACAGGCCCGAGATCAGCCGGTTGCGGCGGGGAAAGTCGCTGGCCCTGGCCACCGCGCCGGGCGGCCGTTCGCTGACCACGCAACCCTGTGCGACCAGGCGGTCGTAGAGGCCGGCGTGTTCGGGTGGGTAGATGTCGTCGATCCCGCCGCCGAGCACGGCGACCGTGCCGCCGGCCAGCGCGCCCTCATGCGCCGCCCCATCGATGCCCCGGGCCATGCCGGAGATCACCGGATAGCCGGCCTCGACCACCTGCCGGGCCAGGTTGCGCGCGAAACCCTGGCCCGCGGCCGACGCGATCCGCGCCCCGACGATGGCGACGCCGGGCCTGGCCAGCAGGCCCACATCGCCCCGCGCCCAGATCAGTGGCGGGGGCGGATCCAGGGCGGCCAGCAAAGGCGGGAAGTCGGCGCTCCGGGTGATCAACAGCGTCGCGCCCAGGGCCTCGCCGGCGGCCAGTTCGGCCTCGGCCTCGCGCACGGAGGCGATCTTCGGCGAGACCGCCCGACCGCCGCGCCGGGCCAGGTCGGGGATCGCCGCCAGGGCGCGGGTCGGGCCGCCATAACGGCGGATCAGCTCTGCGAAGGTGACCGGCCCGACGTTCTCCGAGCGCGCCAGCCTCAGCCAGTCGATCAGGGCGGCGCGGTCGGCTTCGGCAAGGCTCACGGCTGCGTGGCGGTCCCTGGAGGCGGCGTTTCTGGCGGCGGGGTCTTGCCGCCGCCGATCTTCGGCTCGGTCCCCTTCAGCAGCCGGCCGATGTTCTCGTGGTGGCGGATGAAAATCAGCACCGCCATGAAGGTCGCCATCACGATCACCGGATAGCCGGCGTGCAGGACGAAGGCGTAGAGGGGCGCCAGCGCCGCCGCCGTCAGCCCGGCCAGGGACGAGATGCGAAAGAAGTAGGCGATCAAGAGCCAGGTCGCCCCTGCGATCAGGCCCACGGGCGGCCACCAGGAAACCGCGATCAGGGTGCCGAAGAAGGTCGCCACCCCCTTGCCGCCCTTGAACTTCAGCCAGACCGGGAAGCAGTGGCCGAGGAAGGCCGCGCCGCCGGCCATAGCCGCCGCGGCCTGGGCCGCGTCCGCCGATCCGCCCCGGATCACCGCGAAATAGGCGACGAGCACCGCGACCGCCCCCTTGCCGCCGTCGCCGATCAGGGTGATGGCCGCCAGGTCCCGCCGCCCGGTGCGCAGGACGTTGGTCGCCCCGATGCTGCCCGAGCCGATGCTGCGCAGGTCCCCCGCGCCGCCGAGGCGGGTGGCGATCACGCCGAAGGGGATCGAGCCCAGGAGATAGCCGAGGGCCAGGATGATCGCGATCGTCAACGGTTGAAGTTGGTCCACATCGCCTCCGATGGGTTTCGCCACCGACGTGTGGTGGCCGTTGAAGGATTCATCTCACGGGCGAGGGGGGAGGTGAAGGGGGTGTTGGGTGTGGCCCGCAGCCATCAATTCCTCCTCATCCTGAGGTGCGAGCGCAGCGAGCCTCGAAGGACGCACCGGAGGCGCCGCGCGTCCTTCGAGGCCCGCTTTGCGGGCGCCTCAGGATGAGGAACAGGGAGGGGCGCTGCGACCAAGTCGGACATCCTCACCCCGCCCGATACGCCATCCGCCCGCCGACCATGGTCATCAGTACCTTGCCCTGCAGGCGCCGGCCGTCGAAGGGGGAGTTTTTGGACTTGGAGATCAGTTTGTCCGCATCCACCACGAACGGGGCGTTGGGGTCGCACACCACCAGGTCGGCGGGGCAGCCGGGGCAGAGGCTTCCGGCGTCCAGGCCCAGCAGCTGGGCTGGCTTCAAGGTCACCGAGCGGATCAGGTCGACCAGGCTCACCCGGCCCTCGTGATGCAGGGTCAGCAGGGCCGCCAGCAGGGTCTCCAGCCCCACCGCGCCGGGGGCGGCCTCCTCGAAAGGCAGGCGCTTGTCCTCCGCCGGGGCCGGGGCGTGGGCGGAGACGACGACGTCGATCAGGCCGTCATCCAACGCCTCGATCAGGGCCTGACGATCGTCCTCGCCGCGCAGGGGCGGGGTCAGCTTGTAGAAGGTGCGGTAGTCGCCGATGTCCAGCTCGTTGAAGGTCAGGTGGTTGATCGACACCGAGGCGAAGACCTTCACCCCCCGGTCCTTGGCCCGCGCCAGGCTTTCCAGGGCGGCCGCGCTGCTGATCTGGTCCACCAGCAGCGGCGCGCCGGTAAGCTCCGCCAGGGCCAGGTCCCGCTCCAGCATGATCTTCTCGGCCACCGGCGAGACCCCCGGCAGGCCCATGCGGGCGGCGAATTCCCCCTCGATGGCCGCGCCGGCGCTCAGGTAGGGATCGGCCGGGCGGTGGGCGACCAGGGCGCCGAAGCCGCCCGCGTAGGCCAGCACCCGGCGCATCACCAGGGAGTCCACGATCGGCCGGTCGACATCGGTGATGTAGACCGCGCCCGCCTCCCGCATCAGGCCGATCTCGGCCATCTGCCGGCCCTCAAGGCCCTTGGTCGCCGCCCCGGCGGGATAGACCCGCACCAGGCCGATGTCCCGCGCCCGGCGCAGGATGAAATCCACCACCGAAGGCTCGTCCACCACCGGATCGGTGTCCGGCTGGACAACGATGGAAGTCACCCCCCCGGCCGCGGCGGCCCGGGCGGCGGATTTCAGGGTTTCCTTGGGCTCGGCGCCGGGCTCGCCGGTCTTGACCCGGATGTCGACGAGGCCGGGGATCAAGAGGGCGCCGTCGCAGTCGATGACGTCGATGTCGGCGGAAAGGCCGTCGTATTCGCCGCGCTGAACCACATCGGCGATCAGCCCGTCGGCGACCACCAGGCAGCCGGGGCCGTCGTAGCCGCTGGTGGGGTCGATCATCCGGGCGCCGACGAAGGCGGTGGGGCGGACAAGATCGGCCATCAGGCGTTGTCCAGTCGAGCGGCGAGGGAACTCAGCACCGCCATCCGCACGGCCACCCCCATCTCCACCTGATCCTGGATCAGGCTGACGGCCAGGTCGTCGGCGATGTCGGAGTCGATCTCCACCCCCCGGTTCATCGGGCCGGGATGCATCACCCGAACCCCGGGCGCGGCGCGGGCCAGCTTTTCCCGGTCGAGGCCGAAGAAGCGGAAATATTCGCGGGTCGACGGCACCAGGGCGCCGGTCATCCGCTCAAGCTGCAGGCGCAGCATCATCACCACATCGACCCCGTCGATCCCCTCGCGCATGTCGTGATGGATGGTCGCGCCCCACCGGTCGGCCCCGGCGGGCATCAGGGTCGGCGGCCCCACCAGCCGCACCCGCGCCCCCAGCATCTGCAACAGGATCACATTCGACCGCGCCACCCGGCTGTGCAGCACGTCGCCGCAGATGGCCACGGTCAGCCCCTCCACCGCCCCGAACGCCCGGCGCATGGACAGGGCGTCGAGCAGGGCCTGGGTCGGGTGCTCGTGCTGGCCGTCGCCGGCGTTGATGACGCTGCCGTCCACCTTCTGCGCCAGCAGGGCCGCCGCGCCGGACGACGGATGGCGCACCACCAGCAGGTCCGGCTTCATGGCGTTCAGGGTCACCGCCGTGTCGATCAGGGTCTCGCCCTTGCTCATCGACGAGGCCCGGGGGCTCATATTGACCACGTCGGCGCCCAGCCGCTTGCCGGCCAGCTCGAAGGAGCTCTGGGTGCGGGTGGAGTTTTCGAAGAACAGATTCATCAAGGTGCGACCCTTGAGCAGGTCGAGCTTCTTGGCCTTCTGCCGGTTCAGGCCAACAAAAACGTCCGCCAGGTCGAGCAGCTGCTCGGCCTCGGGCCGGTTCAAATCCATGACGGAAATGCAGTGCCGACGGGGAAACGGAAAGGTCCGCGTGCGGACGTCGTCTAGTCCCTGAGCCGGCTCGGTCATAAAGCGGCGTTCTAGGGCGGATTGGGGCAAGAGGGAAGGCATGAAACACCTCTCCCGGAGGGCTACGGGATTCACGCATCTGCGTCGGCTGTTGCGGTGACGAAGCCGGCAAGGGTGGCGGCGAAGCGCTCCCAGCCCTTGGCCATGGTTTTTGGGC
>FTAI01000580.1_pt1 | contig 10729 bp, 11 predicted proteins | sample 1638941 | NCBI WGS metagenome assembly FTAI01 (sample SAMEA3914813, study PRJEB12502) | metagenome | biome: forest; material: soil | place: Canada | collected 2011-07-07 | depth 0.3 m | reverse complement strand
GCCGCCGACCGCAGCCTGCTGGCCATCTCCGCGGGGACCGAGGCCGCCGACGTGAAAAGCGTCGAGTTGACCCGCGCGCGGCTGGTCGGCGGCATCGCCCCCAGGACCGACCTGCGGCAGGCCGAAACCCTGCTCGACCAGGCGAGGTCGGATCAGGCGAACCTGACCACCATCGTCGCGCAGGACCGCAATGCACTCGAACTGCTGGTCGGCGCGCCAGTGGCGGACGCCGACCTGCCGCCCTCGATCGAGAGCGTGGACGGGATGCTGGGCGAGGTCCCCGCGGGGCTGGACAGCCGCATCCTGCTGCGCCGTCCGGATGTGGTCGCCGCGGAGTACCGGCTGCGGGCGGCCAACGCCCAGATCGGCGCGGCGCGCGCCAACTTCTTCCCGACGATCAGCCTGACGGCGCTGGCGGGGGTGGCGAGCCCGGCGCTGGGCGCGCTGTTCAACGGCAAGAACTCCAACTGGACGGTCTCGGGCTCGGGCGCGCAGACCATCTTCGCGGGCGGCGCCAATGTCGCCAACCTGGCGCTGACCAAGGGGCAGCGCGACCTGGCGCTCGCCCAGTATCAACTGGCGATCCAGACCGCCTTCCGCGAGGTCGCCGATGGACTGGCCAGACGGGGGACCATCGACGACCAGCTGAGCGCCCAGACCTCACTGGAGGCGGCGGCCAGCGACAGCTACACGCTGTTCGACGCGCGGTATAAGCAAGGTGTAGATCCCTACCTCAACACCCTTATCGCCCAGCGCACGCTCTACGCCGCGCAACAGACGCTGGCCGCCACGCGGTTCCTGAAGGCCGACAACCTGGTGACCCTCTATCGCGTGCTCGGCGGGGACCAGCTCATCGACGCCATGCCGCCGCCGAAGACCGCCCGGCGCTAGCCGTCAGCGGGCTTCCACCACGGGCAGTTCGATGTTCGTCGCCTGCGCGCCGGCGTGGAAGACGCGCTGGGTGGCCTTCCGATAGTCCGCGGGCTTGGCGAAGAAGATGTTGGGCACGAAGGTCTGCGGATTGCGGTCGTAGAGCGGGAACCAGCTCGACTGGATCTGCACCATGATCCGGTGGCCGGGCAGGAAGACGTGGTTCGCCGTCGGCATCACGAAACGGTACTTCTCCACCGCGTCCGCCGGAATGGGCTGGGGCGTCGCGAAGCTTTCGCGGTAGCGGCCGCGGAAGATGTCCATGGCGATGGGCAGCTCATAGCCGCCGAGCTCCAGCTGGCTGGGGACGGTGTCCGGATAGACGTCGATGAGCTTCACGACCCAGTCGGAGTCCGTGCCGCTGGTGGAGGCGAACAGGTTGACGATCGGCGCGCCGGAGATCTGCAGCGGGGCGGTCAGGGGCTCGGTCATGTAGGTCAGCACGTCCGGCCGGTCGTCCACATGCCGCTGGTCGGTGGTCAGCCAGTAGCGCCACTGGTCGCCGTCGTCGTTGCGCACCGGGCGGCGGACGTAGGGGACGGGCTTGGCGGGGTCGGAGACATATTCGTCGAAGGCTGGGCCTGACGCGGCCGGCGCGGCGAAGCCCAGGCCCTGGCCGGGTTCGAGGTAGAGGGCCTTCATCTTGCCCGGGCAGCCCGCCTCACAGGCCAGCGGCCATTTGGGCAGCTTGCGCCACTTCATGGTCCCGCTCTCGAAGATGAACACCGGCGGGGTGTCGGCCTTGGGCGCGTTGGTTTTGAGGTGAGCGTCGAGGAAGGGCTTCAGCACCTTCAGGCGGAACTCGGTGGCCGTGTCGCCGGGCAGCTTGATGGCGCCCAACTGGCGCTGCTCGTAGTTGACCCCGGAGTGCCGCCAGGGGCCGAGCACCAGGTAGTTCATGTCGTTGGCGGCGTCCTTCGGCTCGGTGGCCAGGTAGGCGTGGATCGTGCCCCACATGTCCTCCTGGTCCCAGAGCGCGCCGATCCACATGGTCGGCACCTTCAGGGGCTGGGCCGCCAGGGTCTTGTCCAGGGCCTGCTCGCTCCAGAACGCGTCGTAGGACGGGTGCTCGGCGACCTTGCGGTAAAAGGGGATCTGGTCGAGCCCGGCGGCCTTGGCGAAGTCGCCGGCCGAGCCGGCCCGCAGGAAGTTCGCATAGTCGTCCAGGCCCTCGCGCGGGATCTCCTTGCCTTCTCCACGGGCGGTCATCTGGCCGGTGAAGTAGTCCATGTTCTTCTGGCGGAAGGCTCCGTAATGGAACCAGTCGTCGCCCATCCAGCCGTCGATCATGGCGCTTTCCGGCGCGGCGGCCTTCAGCGCGGGGTGCGGGTTGATCAGGCCCATGACGGTGGTGAAGCCGTCGTAGGACGAGCCGATCATGCCCACCCGGCCGTTGCTCTCCGGGGTGTTCTTGACCAGCCAGTCGATGGTGTCCCAGGTGTCGGTCGTGTGGTCGATCCTGGTCTTGTTCAGGGGACCGATCAGCGGGCGGGTGACGATGTAGTCGCCCTCGGAGCCGTATTTGCCGCGGATGTCCTGGTAGACGCGGATGTAGCCGTCGGTGACGAAGGGCTCGTCCATCTGGGCGAGCTCGGCGGTGATGTGCGGCGAGGTGAAGCGCTCAGTCCGCTTCTTGGCGTTGTAAGGGGTGCGGGTCAGCAGGATGGGGGCGTCGCGGGTCCCCTTCTTCATGACGATGACGGTGTAGAGCTTCACCCCGTCGCGCATGGGGATCATCACCGTGCGCTTGACGTAGTCGTTCCTCGCTGTCGGGAAGTCGAAGGTCGCCGGGATGTCCGGCGTCATCGGCGGCGTCTGGGCGACGGCGGGCGCGGCGGCGAGCGCCAGGGCGAAGGCGCAGAGCGCGAAAGCTTTGAAGGTCATCAATGGGCTCTAGGCGCTCGCGAGCGCGCTCTGGAAGAGGATGGCGCCATCGGCGGAGCCCAGCTCCGCCTCGAAGGCGCGGTCGGGGTGGGGCATCAGGCCGAGCACATTGCCGCGGCCGCCCACGATGCCGGCGATGCCGCGGGCCGAGCCGTTGGGGTTGTCGAGGTAGCGGAACACCACCTGGCCCTCGCCCTCCAGCCGGTCCAGCGTGGGCTCGTCGGCGAAGAAGTTGCCCTCGCCGTTGCCGACGGTCATCGCCACCTGGCGGCGGCCGGCGTAGCCCGCCGTGAAGCGGGTCTGGGCGTTGGTGACCTCCAGCTCGACGGCCTTGCAGACGTACTTCAGGCGCTCGTTGCGGAGCAGGGCGCCGGGCAGCATCAGGGCTTCGCAGAGCACCTGGAACCCGTTGCAGATGCCGACCGTGGCCACGCCCCGATCGGCGGCGGCCCGCACCTCGGCCATCACCGGCGAGAGCGCCGCCATGGCCCCGCAGCGCAGGTAGTCGCCGTAGGAGAAGCCGCCCGGCAGGACGATCAGGTCGAGGCGGTCGGGCAGGGCGGTGTCCGCGTGCCAGACCATGTCGACATGGGCGCCGGTGGACCGCTCGATGGCCACCTTGCAGTCGCGGTCGCAGTTGGCGCCGGGGAAGACGATGACGGCCGCTTTCATGCGCACTCATCCAGGACAGGTTGCGGAGCTTCGTCGGCGTCAGGCGCCGGGAACGGGACGCGGAAGGTGAAGGCCTGCGCCGTCGGGCCCAGGCGGCGCAAGGTCTCGACCTTGGCCATGCCTTCCTCGACGGTCGGGGTGTGGCCCGCCGGAACCCACCAGAGCGCCATGTAGAGCTCAAGTTTCTCGAACCACTCGGCGCGGCGGCGCATCACCGTCAGGTGGTCCGACCGATAGACGAAGGCGCCCAGCGCCTGGGGGCTCTCCCAGACCGACATGTTGAGCGCCATCAGCGGGTCATCGGCGTCGGGCTGGATGTCGGTGGCGTTGTCGCCCTCTCCCGTCAGCCGCCAGACGAAGCCGGGGGCGGCGTCGGCCAGGGCGTTGATGCGGTCGAGGTTGGCGACGAAGTCGGCGATGCTGGGATCGCTCACCGGCGCCCGGAGGCGACCGATGTTTATCTGGGCGAGGTGGAAGGCGCTCATCTGCGGGTCCAGGTCTTGAGGGAGTCGAGATAGGCGAGGAGCTGCTTGTAGCCCTTCGGGTCGCCATAGGGGCAGCCGGTGGTCACGACCTGGCCGCCGCTCGCCCGCTGCATCATGATCGCCGGGTGCCCCGGCGCGCCCTTCTCGGTGATCAGGTAGGAGGCCCGGCCGTCCTGCGTCGAATAGAACAGATAGGGCTCGGCGGACTCGTGCGGGGCGGGGACGAGGTGCGGCTGGGCTGTGATCTTCGCGGCCTGGGCCTCGAAGGGTTGCGAGCAGTCCAGCGCCATCGCGGTCGGGGCCGCGGCTTCCGGTTTCGGCGCGCAGGCGGCCGCCGGCGCGAGGATGAGGAGGAGGGGGACGGCCCCCCTCACGCCACCTCCACGCGGTAGCTTTCGATCACCGTGTTGGCCAGGAGCTTGTCGCACATGGCCTTGACCTCGGCCTCGGCGGCCGCGGCGTCCTTGGCGGCGAGGTCGAACTCGATGGTGCGGCCGACGCGGACGCCGCTGACGCCGCCCCAGCCCAGGCCGTGCAGCGCCTGCTCGACGGCCTTGCCCTGCACGTCGAGGACGCCGGGCTTCAGGGAAACATGGACGATCGCCTTCACTAGTGGAGGCCTCCCTGGATCACGGTCGGCATCTCTTTCATGATGCCGAGGCGGCGCGCCACCTCGGTGTAGCTCTCGATGACGTTGCCGAGGTCGCGGCGGAAGCGGTCCTTGTCGAGCTTCTCGTTGGTCGTGGAGTCCCAGAGCCGGCAGCTGTCGGGGCTGATCTCGTCGGCCAGGATGATGCGGGCGAAGTCGTTCTCCCAGATCCGCCCGAACTCGACCTTGAAGTCCACCAGCGTGATGCCGACCGCGCCGAACATGCCGGAGAGGAAGTCGTTCACCCGCAGGGTGAGCGCCATGATGTCGTCGATCTCCTGGGTCGAGGCCCAGTTGAAGGCGGTGATGTGCTCCTCGGAGACCAGCGGGTCGTGCAGCTTGTCGTCCTTCAGGCAAAACTCGATGATCGAGCGCGGCAGGGCCTGGCCCTCGGGCAGGCCGAGGCGGACGGAGAGGGAGCCGGCCGCCACGTTGCGGCAAATGACCTCAAGCGGGATGATCTCGACCTCGCGGATCAGCTGCTCGCGCAGGTTCAGCCGCCGGATGAAGTGGTTCTGGACGCCGATCGCGGCCAGCCGGGTCATGATGTGCTCGCTGATCCGGTTGTTGATGACCCCCTTGCCCTCCAGGACGGCCTTCTTGGTGGCGTCGAAGGCGGTCGTGTCGTCCTTGAAGTACTGGATGAGGGTGCCAGGCTCGGGTCCCTCGTAGAGGATCTTGGCCTTGCCCTCGTAGATCTTCTTACGGCGGGTCATAGTCGCGCCTTCTCCGTGGGCGAGGGCTTTGCCGGTCTGGACAACGAAAAACGCGCGCGGCTCACCCTCGCGCGCGGATCCGACTCGGCGTCTCGCTTCATATGAGGCGGCGGGAAATTAGCGGATGCCGAGCATGGGCGCAAACCTCGCCGCGGGTCCGCCTTTCGATTGCGACGGGGCGCCGGGCGGGATATGGGAACGCGCGTTCGTGCCGCTTAAGTGACGCCTTTCTGGGGACCTCATGACTACCTTTGACGACCGTGAACGTGGTTTCGAGAAGCGTTTCGCGCTCGATCAGGAGCAGGAGTTCAAAGCCGCCGCCCGGCGCAACCGCGCCCTGGGCGAGTGGGCGGCCGGCCTGATGGGCCTGGCGGACAAGCACGTCGCCGAATACGCCCAGGCGGTGGTGAAGTCCGACTTCGAGCAGCCCGGCGAGGACGACGTGCTGCGCAAGGTCTTCGAGGACCTGAAGGGCGCCGGCGTCGCGGTCACCGAAGGCGATGTGCGCATGAAGATGGCCGAACTCCTGGCCCAGGCGCGCGAAGGCGTCCGCGAGGGCAAGTAACCCCTCAGTTCTTTGCCGCTTCGAGCAGCTTTGCCGCCTCAAGCATTGGGCGGCTGACCTTCTTCGGGACGATGGTGGACCACGCCTCCCGCACGAGGTCGGAGAATTCGGCGTCGTCGAGGCGATCGAGCTCGACGTAGCTCCAGTAACCCGTGCCGACCGGGCACTTCTGGAAAGTCTCGGGCCGCACCTCGAACAGGAAGTTCTGATGCTCCTTGTCGAGCTTCAGGATCGTACGGCCCCGCCAGTGGAGCGCGAACGTCTTCCTGCCCACGTTGAACCAGGGGTCGCCCTTGTAGGTGACCTCGTGAGCGCCCGGCAGGGCAAGGCTCAGGCGGCGGAGATCGTCGACCGTTGGGATGCTTTCTGCTCCTCGTTCGTCGCCGCGATCAGTCCACTGGACTGACCGCATAGCGATTCCGTTCCGGTATCGCTGGCTCCTCACCCCCGAACACCCGGGCGAAGATGCGGTCCACCGCCTTGAAGTGGTAGGCGAGGTCGAAGAGCTCGGCGAGCTCGGCGTCGGACAGGGTGACGTCCGGGTCGGCCTTCAGGAAATCCAGGAAATTGCCCTCGCCGCGCCAGACCCGCATGGCGTTGCGCTGGACCGCGGCATAGGCCGTCTCGCGCGCCACGCCCTTCTGCGTCAGGGCCAGCAGCACGCGCTGGGAATGCACCAGGCCGCCCAGGCGATCGAGGTTCTTCAGCATGTTCTCGGGATAGATCACCAGCCGCTCGACCACTGAGGCCAGGCGGCGCAGCGCGAAGTCGAGGTGGACGGTGGCGTCCGGCGCGATGCCACGCTCGACCGAGGAGTGGCTGATGTCGCGCTCGTGCCACAGGGCCACGTCCTCCAGCGCCGGCACCACGGCCGAGCGGACCAGGCGCGCGAGGCCCGTCAGGTTCTCGGTGAGGATCGGGTTGCGCTTGTGCGGCATGGCGCTGGAGCCCTTCTGGCCCACCTCGAACGGCTCTTCGGCCTCCAGCACCTCGGTGCGCTGCAGGTGGCGGATCTCGGTGGCCAGCCGCTCGATGGACGAGGCCACGACCGCCAGCGCCGCGAAATAGGCCGCGTGCCGGTCGCGCGGGATCACCTGGGTGGAGACCGGCTCGACGGCCAATCCCAGCTTGGCGGCGACGTATTCCTCGACCTTGGGATCGACGTTGGCGAAGGTCCCCACGGCGCCGGAGATCGCGCAGGTGGCGATCTCGAACTTGGCCATGGCCAGCCGCTCCTTGGCGCGCTGGAACTCGGCGTAGTGGCCGGCGAGCTTGAGGCCGAAGGTGGTGGGCTCGGCGTGGATGCCGTGGCTGCGCCCGACGGTGGGCGTCAGGCGGTGCTCGTAGGCCCGGCGCTTCAGCGCGGCCAAAACGAGGTCGACATCCTCGATCAAGAGGTCGGTGGCGCGGCTGAGCTGCACGGCCAGCGCCGTGTCGTTGACGTCCGACGAGGTCATCCCCTGGTGCAGGAACCGCGCCTCGGGGCCGACGATCTCGGTGACGTGGGTCAGGAAGGCGATGACGTCGTGCTTCACCTCGCGCTCGATCTCGTCGATGCGGTCGGCGTCCCAGATGGCGTGGCGGCCCTTCTCCCAGATCACCCGGGCGGCTTCCTTGGGGATCACCCCCAGCTCGGCCATGGCGTCGGCCGCGTAGGCCTCGATCTCGAACATGATCTTGAAGCGCTCTTGAGGGCTCCAGATCGCGGCGGCTTCCTTGCGGGCGTAGCGGGGGATCATGTCGCCCGGTATGCGGGCGGGGCCCCTTTTGAGTCAAATTTTGAGATGAGAAAATAGAGGTCCACGAACCACGCGAACGGGCGCCGCGAAGCGGCCTTTTGAGAACCACGGATTAAACGGATCGGCACGGATGCGACGGCGCCGATCTGTGTAGATCGGTGTAATCCGTGGTTCGGATGGGGCGCCTCCGCTCGCGGAGGCAGGCGTTGCGCCCGTTCGTGTGGTTCGTGGACAGCCCCTAGTCGCCCTCGCCGCGGTCCGCGCGGGCCTTGGACATCGCCTTGGCCAAGCCGAAGGAGCCCAGCAGATAGTGGAAGGCGCCCCAGAGGCTGAAGGCGTAGGCGACGACGATCCCGTGGCGGGTGCCGAGCACCAGGGCGCCGGCGCAGGCCGCCTTGGCCGCCGCGCCCGCGCCCGCCGCCGCCTTGCCCCCCGGGCACGCCGCCTGGAAGTCCGCCGGGTGCGAGCTGAAGAAGCCGGCGATGGCGTCCCAGATCGAGCCCGCGCCGGCATGCGCATAGTGGAAGGCCGAGAAGTGGTCGATCACCCAGCCGGTGAAGAGCGGGCCGCCGCCCAGGGCGATCAGGTTCAGGAAGAACAGGAGGATCGCCGCGGCGGTCGCCCGCTGGTGGGTCGGCGCCATGTTCTGCACCACCCCGAAGGTCGGCGCGAGATAGACGTAGGAGAAGAGGCCCGGCAGCAGCATGAAGGCCGCCGCCACCTGCCAGCTCGTCGCCGTATAGACCCCCACGATCGCCGGATAGGCCAGGGTCACCCCGATCGCCGGCACGAGGCTGTACCAGCGCGGCGACATCCTCGACATCCGGTCGGTGAGCGGCCCGCCGATGAGGGTGCCAAGCCCCTGGCTCGCGCCCGCCACCAGGCCCACGATCAGCCCCACCTGGCCGATGTCCAGATGGAAGGCCCGCACGAAATAGGGCGGCGCGAACTGGCCGCCGCCGTAGCCGGCGAAGGACACCAGGGTGATGCCCAGCACCATGTTGAGGATCGGCCACTTGCCGAACAGGAGCTTGATCACGGCCCCGAGCTCGGCGAACTCGCGGGCGAGCGAATAGGCGGGCTTGGCCTTCGGCTCCGCTGTCAGATCGTCGACGGTGAGCGGATGCTGCTCCGGCTCCGAATGCCCGCGCGGCGGCTCCTTCACCAGGAGCTTCAGCGCGATGGCCACGGCGACGCCCGGCAGCCCCACCACCATGAAGGCGATCTGCCAGCCGAAGGTCTTGGCGATCAGCCCGCCGGCCACCGCCCCGATCATGGTGCCCAGCGGGATGCCGAAGCTGTAGATCGAGAGCGCCGAGGCCCGCTTCTTGGGCTCGTAGTAGTCGCTGATCAGCGAGTGCGCCGGCGGCGACAGGCCCGCCTCGCCGATGCCCACCCCGAAGCGGTAGGCCGCCAGCGCCGCGAAGCTCCCGGCCGTGCCGCAGAGCGCGGTGAAGCCCGACCAGATGATAATGGCCGCAGCGATGATGTTGACCCGGGAAAACCGCTCGGCGAGCCGCGCGATAGGGATGCCCAGCAGGGTGTAGAGCAGGGCGAAATAGATCCCGCCCAACAGGCCCAGCTGGGTGTCGGTGATCTTCAGCGTGTCCTTGATCGGCTGGCCGAGCGTGGCGATGATCGTCCGGTCGATGAAGTTCAGCGTGTAGGCGACCACCAGCAGGATGAGCACCAGCCGCTTGTAATTCTCCGAATAGACGGGCTTCGGCGGCGCGGCCGAGAGCGAGGGCGCAGCGGCAACGGGCGTGGCGTCGATGGGCGCGGCGGTCATGGCGTGGTGCGTTTCCCCGGGGTTTTTGTGCGCCGCCCGCAGGGCGGGCGGCGGTGTTTGGGGCGAAGTTAGCGGGGGTGGGGGCGAGGGGATAGGGGGGCTTTTATGGGCCCCGGTTCTTGCCCGAGGCGGCGAGGCACCCTAGGCGCTGCATATAGGTGCAAGTGGCCGACATGGCTGGCGTTCACAAGCTCAGCCGAGTCGCCAAATCCATGTGTCATCCCCCCGATGCACGTTTGGCGCGCAACATGTCGCGCGCAAGCTCTGCCGTCCATCCTGATTGCGGCTCGCGCTCAACTCCCCAGCAGTATGGGCGAGACTCCCCCTACGGCGCCGGCGCGGCGGCCAGGTAGTTGTTCTTCTTATCGATGTCGCCGACGGCGCTGTAGATGAAGGCGCTGCAGGTCTGGGGGTAGCTGGGCGCGGCGGTCGAGTTGGTGGTGACGATGGTCACCGTTCGGCGGACGGTGGGGCCTTGGGGGAGCTGGCCGAGGTCGCAGGTGGCGAACTCGGTGAAGCCGCCGAGCGAGGGGCCGGCGGTGCAGTGGCCGGGGCCGCCGGTGACCTTCATGGAGAGGATCTTCTGAACCTGCAGGGGCAGAAGGACGATCACCTTGGTCTGGCGCGAGTCGTCGTCGTTCTGGTTGTTGATGACGGCGGCGCAGGTGAAGGCCTTGGGGGTCTTGGAGCCGGTCACCGAGACGATGTTGACGTCGGCCGAGCTGACAGCCTGGGCCCGGGCCGCCGGGGCCTGCGCGAGCAGGAGCCCGCCGGCCAGGGGCGCGAAGACGATGAGCGATGTCAGGAGGTTACGCATGAGGGAACTCCCTTGTTGCGACGCTCAAGCTTGCGCCTTTTACGCGCGGAAGTCACTACCGTGGGTGGTGTGGCGCCGCCCCGAGGGGAACCACGGATTGCACGGATCGACACGGATGGGGCCGCCGCTGGCCGTGCGAGCGGACCATAGCGGCGGTCGGAACGGATCGCGCCGACGGCGCGATCGAAGATCTGCGCCGGTGAGCCGGGCTTCCGCGCAATCCGTGTAGTCCGTGGTTCCCCTTCGCTAGCTGACCATCTCTTCCCGCACGTTCTTTCTCGCCAGCCAGAAGAGGACGGCGGAGACGGCGCCGGCGGCGGTGGAGAGGATGAGGGCCCAGCGGACGCCTTCGGCGGGGCCCAGGTGGAAGCCCTTGTTGAGGACGTCGGAGAGGGCGCCGATGCAGAGGGCGCCCAGGACCAGCCCCAGGAAGTTGATCACGAAGAGCATGATCGAGGCGCTCATGGCGCGCATGCGCTGGGG
>FTAI01001585.1_pt1 | contig 10742 bp, 10 predicted proteins | sample 1638941 | NCBI WGS metagenome assembly FTAI01 (sample SAMEA3914813, study PRJEB12502) | metagenome | biome: forest; material: soil | place: Canada | collected 2011-07-07 | depth 0.3 m | reverse complement strand
GTAGTTGTCGTAGATCGCGCGGATCTCGACGATCAGGTCCATGCCGTCGGCGCCGTGGTCGTCCAGCCGGCCGATGAACGGCGAGATGTAGGTCGCGCCGGCCTTGGCGGCCAGCAGGGCCTGGGCGGCCGAGAAGCAGAGGGTGACGTTGGTGGCGATGCCCTCATGGGCGAACTCGCGGGTGGCGATCAGGCCGTCGCGGGTCAGCGGCACCTTCACGACGACGTTGGGAGCGATGGAGGCGAGCTTGCGGCCCTCGTCCAGCATGCCGGCCGTGTCCATGGCCGCGACCTCGGCGCTGACCGGACCTTCGACCGCCGCGCAGATCTCGGCGATGACCTGGAGCATGGGGCGCCCGGACTTGGCGATCAGGGTCGGATTGGTGGTCACGCCGTCCACCAGGCCGGTCATGGCCAGGTCCGTAAGGACGGCCACGTCGGTGGTGTCGAGGAAAAGCTGCATGGTGAGACCTTGGGTTTGCGGAGGATGCTTGTAGCCGGACCGGGATCGCGCGCAAAACCCCTTAGATGAGCCGCATCGCCTCAGTCCTCCTGCCCATGCCTTTGCCGGAGGCCTTCGACTATGCCGAGCCCGAGGGCATGGGGCTGGAGCTGGGGGACCAGGTCGCCGCGCCGCTGGGCCCGCGCCTGTTGCGCGGCGTGGTGGTCGGCCTGCGCGAAGCCGCGGGCGGCAACCGGCCGCTGAAGCCCGTCGAGGGCGTGCTGGAAGAGCCACGCCTGCCACCCCGGACGATGGAGTTCGTGCAGTGGGCCGCGCGCTATGCCGTCGACTGGCCGGGACAGCCGCTGGCCATTGCGCTGCGCGGCGCGCGCGCGCCGAAGCCTCGGCCCGTGCGCATTGTCGAGGCGACCGGCGCCGCGCCGGCGCGTCCGACGGCGGCGCGGACGAAGGTGCTGGAGACCGCGGCCCTGCAGGCGCTCAGCCCGCCGGACCTGGCGCGGGCCGCCGGCGTCGGCGCCGGCGTGGTCAAGGCGCTGATCGACGAGGGCGTGCTGGCGGTGCGGGTCGTCGAGGCCGTGGCGCAGTTCGAGCCGCCGAACCCCTCGCTCGCCGGCGCGAGGCTGAACCTAAGCCAGGCCGCGGCCGCGGAGGCGCTGAAGGCCATGCTGGCGACGGGCAGCTTCAACGTCGCCCTGCTGGACGGGGTGACGGGGTCCGGCAAGACCGAGGTCTATCTGGAAGCGGCGGCAGCAACCCTTTCCGCCAGCCCCACGGCCCAGGTGCTGATCCTGCTGCCGGAGATCGCGCTGACCCAGGCGGTGATCGGGCGCGTCGCGGCCCGCTTTGGCGCGGAGCCCGGCGAATGGCATTCCGACGTCGCCCCGCCGGCGCGGCGCCGGGTCTGGGAGGCGGTCGCCACCGGCCGCTGCCGGATCGTGGTGGGGGCCCGCTCGGCGCTCTTCCTGCCGTTCCAGGACCTCAAGCTGATCGTCGTGGACGAGGAGCACGACGCCTCGTTCAAGCAGGAGGAGGGGTTCATCTACCACGCCCGCGACCTGGCGGTGGCGCGGGGCAAGATCGAGGACGCCGCGGTGGTCCTGGCCTCGGCGACGCCGTCGCTGGAGAGCCTGCGCAACGCCGAGCAGGGGCGCTATCGGTGGCTCAGGCTGTCCACCCGCCATGGGTCGGCCCGTTTGCCAGACATCGCGCTCATCGACCTGCGCGAGGCGCCGCCCGACCATGGCCGGTGGCTCTCGCCCGCGCTGGTGAAGGCGATGGGCGAGACCTTCGCCCGTGGCGAGCAGACCCTCCTGTTCCTCAATCGCCGGGGCTACGCGCCGCTGGTGCTCTGCAAGGCCTGCGGCGAGCGGATGACCGCGCCCGACACCGACTCCTGGCTGGTGGAGCACCGCTACTCCGGCCGCCTCGTCTGCCACCTGACCGGCTTTTCGATGCCCAAGCCCAAGGCCTGCCCGCACTGCGGCGCCCACGACAGCCTGGTCTCCATCGGGCCCGGGGTGGAGCGGGTGGAGGAGGAGGCCAAGAGCCTCTTCCCGCAGGCCCGGGTGGCGGTCTTCTCGTCGGACACGGTGTTCGACGCACGCGAGGCCCGCCGGCTGATCGAGGCCATGGCCGACGGCCAGATCGACATCCTGGTGGCGACCCAGGCGGCCGCCAAGGGCCACAACTTCCCGAACCTGACCCTGGTGGGCGTGGTCGACGCCGACCTCGGCCTGCGGGGCGGCGACCTGCGGGCGGCCGAGCGGACCTATCAGCTGCTGGCCCAGGCCACCGGGCGGGCGGGGCGCAAGGACCGGCCGGGGCGGGCCCTGCTGCAGACCTGGGCGCCGGAGCACGCCGTCATGCAGGCGCTGGCCGCCCAGGACCGCGACGCATTCGTGGCCGCCGAGATGGCCGAGCGGGAACTGGCCGGCCTGCCGCCGTTCGGGCGTCTAGCCGCCGTGGTGGTGTCGGACGTCGATCCGGCGCGGCTGGAGGCCTTTGTCCAGACCATGGCCCAGGCCGCGCCCAACTCGGCGGGGGTGGAGGTCTATGGCCCGGCGGACGCGCCGCTCGGCCTGATCCGCGGGCGGCGGCGCAAGCGCTTCCTGGTCCGCGCCGACCGGGGCGTGGACCTCTCGGCCTATATGACCACCTGGCGCGCGCGGGTGAAGCCGCCGGCCGCGGTCCGCGTGTCCATAGACATCGATCCCTACAGCTTCCTCTAACCCGGCAGGCCCTGGCCGATATTGCCCGGCCCGCCACGGCGGAGCTGGATGTCCACGCCGCTGGAGCGGCGCGAGACGAAGAGGCTGTTGCTCCAGCGGTGGAAGGCGATCACCGGCTGGCCGTCGGCGCCCACCAGCTGCATGCCGTCCCTGGTGGGCTGCCAGCCGGTCGGGGTTGTCGGCAGGACGTCGCCGCAGGTGGCCGGCGCCTTGACCGTGTGGCCCGCGCCGAGCGTCAGGGTGCAAAGGGCGTGGCCGCCGGATTCGATCGTCCAGGGGCCGGCCGCTTCAGCCGGCTTCAAGGGCACGCCGGCCTCGTTATCCTCCGCTATGGCGATAGAGGCGCCGGCGAGCAGGCCGGCTCCAGCCAGGCCGGCGGCTATCTTCAGGGCTCTCATGGCTGTCTCCCATTTTGCTGGTCGGGAGAACGCCGCTTCGGGCGCCGAGTTGCCGGCTAGTGCAGCGTGCGGTCGTCGCTCGGCGGCTTCCTGCCGGCCTTGCGCTTGCGGCGCGAAGCCATGTTCAGGCCTTCCACCAGGCCGGAGAAGGCCATGGCGGCGTAGATGTAGCCCTTGGGGATATGCACCCCGAAGGCGTCGGCGATCAGGGTCGCACCGATCAGCAGCAGGAAGCCCAGCGCCAGCATCACGACGCTGGGGTTGTTGTGGATGAAGCGCGCCAGCGGCCCGGACGCCACCAGCATCAGGCCCACGGCGACGATCACCGCGGCCATCATGATCGGCAGGTGCTCGGTCATGCCGACCGCGGTCAGGATCGAGTCGATGGAAAAGACGATGTCCAGCGCCAGGATCTGCGCGATGGCGGCGCCGAATCCCAGGGTCGCGCCGCCCTTTTTGTCGAGCAGGTCGTCGGTCTCCTCCGGATCGACGGTGTGGTGAATCTCGCTGGTCGCCTTCCAGACCAGGAAGAGGCCGCCGGCCAGCAGGATCAGGTCGCGCCAGGAAAATGCGAGGTCCACCACCGGGTGACCGCTGGCCAGCGACGGCACGGCGAAGGGGAGCACCAGGACCGGCTTGGTCAGGCTGACGATGAAGGCGATGCCCGACAGGAGGACCAGTCGCAGGACCAGCGCCAGGCCGATGCCGAGCCTGCGCGCCGCCGCGCGGCTCTGCTCAGGCAGCTTGTTGGAGAGGATCGAGACGAAGACCAGGTTGTCGATCCCCAGCACCACCTCCATGACGATCAATGTCGCAAGCGCGATCCAGGCCTCGGGGCTGGCGACCAGCGCCGCAAGATCGCCCATGGAATGCTCCCCAACGCCCGTCTCCCGACGCCTTCTAGCGTATCGACCGATTTCAGCCAGAGGTCGCTCAAAACCACTGGATCGCCCGAATTGCAGGCGATCTCCGCGTCCGGCGCCCGTCTCTCAAACTTGTGAACGGGGTGTGAGGGAAATTCGCCCCAGGCGCGAACACCATTCCCGCAGGCGCAAGCTCTTGTTTCATTTCATTGCAGGCGCGTGATGCCCAGGTCTCACGCCGGCCTGAAATGAAGTCACAAGTCGATGCGCACTCTTATCGTAGATAATCGATGAGTGATAAGACATGACCCGTGGGATTTATATCTTCTGGAGTGCAAGATCATTGTCTGATTTTGCTTGTCAACTCTCATTAATCACAACTATTCGATCGATAGGCTTACAGCGTCTGGCGATAGACGTGGCGCGGCGATCGGCCACGCATGTCTAAACCCTCTTTTCACTTACTGCGAGATAGGGTTACCTCTTCGACAGTTCGCGTCGGGGAGTCCAAAAACATGCTCAAACGGACGAGAACCCTGCTGGGTTCACTCGCCGTCGCAGCGGTTATGAGTCTCGCACCCACGGCTGGCGGGGCGCTTGCCGACCCCTATTGGCAGTGCGTTCCGTTCGCGCGGCTGATCTCCGGCATCCAGATTTTCGGCGACGCCCGCACCTGGTGGCAGCAGGCCATCGGCAAGTACGACGTGGGCTTCCAGCCGAAGGCCGGCGCGGTCCTGTGCTTCAAGCCCACGGAACGCATGCGCCTCGGACACGTCGCCGTGGTCAGCCAGGTGCTGACCGACCGGATCGTCCAGATCACCCACGCCAACTGGTCGCCGATCGAAGGCTCGCGCGGCAAGGTGGAGAAGGACGTGACCCTGGTCGACGTTTCGCCCGAGGGCAACTGGAGCGAGGTGAAGGTCTGGTACGACCCCAGTCGCGACCTCGGCGGCTCGACCTACCAGACCTATGGCTTCATCTACCAGGACGCCAAGGCCAAGATCCTCGCCTCCAGCGGCATCTCCAACGCCGAGAACACCGCCATCGCCATGGCCCAGTCCGCGGCGAACCAGATGGCTTCGGCCGTGCGGCCGGGCGCTGGACCGCTCTCGATGCTGAGCCAGGCGGCCGACTCGACCGACCGTATCGCGGCCCTGATCGCCAAGGCCGCCCGCGGCGACGGCGGCAACTGAGTCAGACCTGCCGAATTGACGGCCCCGTCGAGGCGCTCCACTAGGAGGGCCGGGAATCGGGACACCAGAATGCTCAGACTCCTTCGGCGCGGCGCGGCGGGCCTCGAAACCGTGATCCCCGCGGAGGGCTGGCGGCCGCCGGAAGATGCGCTGTGGCTCGATCTCCTGTCGCCGACCCGCGAGGAGGAGCTCGCCGTCGAGGCGGCGCTGAACCTCCAACTGCCGACCCGCGAGGAGATGGCCGAGATCGAACCGTCGAGCCGGCTCTACCAGGCCAACGGCGCGACCTTCATGACCGCCACCCTGCTGGCGCGGCACGGCGGCGACGATGCGAGCCGCTACAACGCTCCGGTGACCTTCGTGCTCACCAAAGGCCTTCTGATCACCATCCGCTATGACCCGCTGCGCGCCTTCGACCTGTTCGCCGACCGGGCGGAGGACCTGGGCGTCTCCTCCGGGACCACCGCCCTGTTCCATCTGCTGGACGCGGCCGTCGAGCGGCTCGCCGACCTGCTCGAGCGGACCGGCCAGGACGTCGAGGGCGTCTCGTCCGCAATTTTCGGCCGGCCGAAGGGCGGCCAGTTCGAACGCCTGCTCACCGACCTGGCGCGGGCCCAGTCGCTGACCTCGATGGCCCGCAACAGCCTGGTCAGCCTGGTGCGGCTGTTCAGCTTCGCGGCCCTGGCGCAGGAGATCGCCGGCGACCCCGACTGCCGCGCCCATTTGAGGATCCTGCAGCGGGACGGCCAGTCGCTGACCGAGCACGCCGGTTTCCAGTCGAGCCACATCGCCTTCCTGCTGGACGCGGCGCTGGGCCTGATCAACATCGAGCAGAACGGCATCATCAAGTTCTTCTCGGTGGCCGCCGTGATCCTGATGCCGCCCACCCTGGTGGCCTCGGTCTATGGGATGAACTTCCACCACATGCCGGAGCTGGCGTTGCCCTACGGCTACCCGATGGCGCTCGGCATGATGGCGATTTCCGCCATCGTGCCGATCCTGTGGTTCAAGCGGCGCGGCTGGTTTTGAAATAACACGGTCTGCGAGCGCGTCCGGGCAACCGTTCTTTAAGTGACAGGGGAGCACCTTGCCGCCGCGCAAAGGTCATTCATGTCTCCCCGAGCCCAACCCCACCACCTGGCCCTCGACGCCCAGGCCCTTCGCGAGGCCGTGGAGGCGCATCAGCGCTATCTGGCGGGGCGTTCCGGCGGACGTCGCCTCAGCCTGACCTACGCGGACCTCTCAAACTGCACGCTTGAGGGCCTCGACCTGCGGGAAGCGGACTTCGCCGGGGCCAACTTCCACGGGGCGACGCTCGCCCGCGCCAATCTCAGCCGGGGGATCCTGTTCGGCGCCGACCTGCGCGAGGCGGACCTGCGGCGCGCCAACCTCGGCCGGGCGGACCTGCGCGGGGCGTGCCTGCGCGGCGCGAACCTGGCCGGCGCCGAGTTGCCGGGCTGCGACCTGCGCGAAGGCCGTATCGCCCTGCAGGACAAGCTCGACGGCTTCCGCATCCTTCGTCACGAGCACCGACCGGGCGAATTGAACTATGCGATCCTGTCAGGCGCCAACCTGGCCGGGGCCCAGATGACCGGCGCCGTGGCGATGTCCAGCGACTTCACCGACGCCAATCTCTCCGGCGCCCAGATGGCCGGCGCGAAACTGACCCGCGCGGTGCTGGACGGCGCCGACCTGACGGGCGCGGACCTCGCGGGTGCCGACCTTTCCGGCGCCTCGATGAAGCGCACCGTCCTCACCGGCGCCAATCTCGACAGCGCGACCCTCGACAACGTCGACATGAGCGACGTCCTGCGGGCGCCGCCGCCGGTGGTCTATGTGGACTCGCGGCCGATCGACCAGGTGCTGGCCGAGCACGAGATCTATTGCGATTCCGGCGGCGAGCGCGGCTCGGTCTCGGACTTCAGCAACGTCGACTTCAGGACCATGCGCACGCTCAAGGAGCGGCGGCTGACCGCCATCGTCGCCCGGAACGCTGTCTTCTTCGGCCTCGACCTGCAGGGCGCCCAGTTCCAGGGCGCGGACCTCTCCGGCGCCGACCTTCGCGGCTGCGACCTGCGCGACATCGATCTGCGGGGCGCCAAGCTCGCCGGCGCCTCCTTCACCCGAGCCGATCTGCGCGGCGCCCAGCTCGGCCCGCTGACCATCGGCGACGGCCGCTTCGTGCGCACCGACTTCACCCGCGCCACCCTGCGCAATGCCGACCTGCGCGGCGCCCACGCCGTGCGCGCCCGCTTCCTCGAAGCCGATATGACGGGCGCCAACCTGCAGGGCTGCGACCTGACCGACGCCGAGCTCGAGGTTTAGAGGTTCTCGATCTCGCAGCCGAGCGCTTCGCAGATCCGGTTCGCCAGGATCGTGCGATGGCAGCCGGCGGCGTCCGCCTCGTAGCAGAGCAGGGCGACCTTCTTGTCGCCGCGGACGATCTCCGTGGCCTTGGCCAGCTCCACCTGCGCGCCCGGCTCGGCCATGTGGTCTTCGAAGATCCGATGCATCTCGGCGATCCTGCCCTTGCGGGCGAAGTCGCGGCCGGCCTTGGGCGTGCCGAGCTGGCGCAGATGGACGTAGCCGATGCCGGCCTCGTTCAGGCTGGCCGCCAGGAGCGTCTTGGAAAAGCCGGCGCGCCGCGAGGACGCGACGGCTCGCACGTCGATCAGAACCTCAACACCGGCGTCCTTCAGCCGCCGGATGACGGCGGGCTGGGTTTCCTGTTCGTAGCCGATGGTCGCGAGCTTCATGTCTTCTCCTTCGGCGGGCGGCGGCTATATGGGGATGTCGCGAGGGGATGTCATGGACGCCAGGGTCGATCCCGAACCGCTGCTGCGGATGGTCGCGCTGCCCGCGCGTGGCGGGGCGATGGCCGCGCTCGACCTCGGGCCGCAGGACCGGCCGGTAGACATCGTCTTCTCCCACGCCAATGGCTTCAACGGCCGCACCTACCGTACGATCCTGCAGCCGCTGGCGGGCCGTCTTCGCATCCTGGCGCTCGACCTGCGCGGCCACGGCGCCAGCACCCTGCCGACGAGGATCGAAGGCCGGCAGGGCTGGCTCGAGTTCCGCGACGACCTGCTGGCGCTCCTCGCCGTCACCTGCGAAGGGCCGGTGGTGCTGGCCGGCCATTCCATGGGCGGCACGTCGAGCCTGCTGGCCGCGGCGGCGGAGCCGGACCGCGTGAGGGCGCTGGCGCTCTTCGATCCCGTGGCCATGCCCATCGAGATGCAGCGCCGCCCGCAGGCGGTCATGGAATCACCGCTGGTGCAGGGCGCGCTCCGAAGGCGGGCGACCTTCCCGAACCGCCAGGCCGCGTTCGACGCCTATCTGGGCCGCGGGGCCTTCAGGACCTGGAGCGCCGACCAGCTGGCCGACTATGTCGCCGCCGGTTTCCGCGAGACCGAAGGCGGCGAGGTGACCCTGGCCTGCACGCCGGAGTGGGAAGCCTCGAACTTCCGCACCCACAACTACGATCCGTGGGCCGCCTTCCGCGAGAGCCGTTGCCCGATCCGCATCCTGCGGGCGGCGGCGGGCTCGACCTTCGGGCTGCAAGGCGGCGAGGCCGAGTTGGGCGCCGACGGGCGGATCACGGTGGAGACCGTGCCGGGCACGACGCACTTCCTGCCCATGGAACAACCGGAGCGGGTGCGCGAGACGCTCATGGCCTGCGTGGGGCTTTAGAGCGTCAGGCCCGCGATCACCTGGGCGTCGGCCTCGGCCAGGGCCGCGTCGCTCAGGGTGACGATCTTGCGGGTTTCCAGGTCGAAGGAGACGGCGATCGCCTCGGCGGCGCCCCAGGCGCGGCCGCTGTCGGGATCCAGCAGCCAATGGGTCAGTTTGCGGAAACGCGCGTCGCCCCCCGACGCGCCGGAGCGCAACTCCACACGGTCGCCGACGTGTGGCCAATCGAGGTGGATCAGCCGGTACTCCAACGCAGCCCCGCCCGCGCGGGCGCCGAGGCCCCCCGCGCCGGGCCGGCGGCCGTCGAAAAAATGCGGGATGCCGGCGGAGATGCGGGCCATCATCTGCTCTGTGCGCATACGCCCGAAGGCGTCGCAGTCCTCGGCGCCGACCACCCCAAGGCCTGTGCGCCGGATCCCCAGCGCCTGGGCGCGCGCCAGGCTAGCCCGGCTCTCCACCGGTTCGAGGCCGAGGCTGCGGGGTGCGGCGTCGGGCGGGACCTCGACGCGCAGCGCCTCGGCGCGATCCAGCATCCTCGCCGGCCACGGGAACGCCCGGCCCTCCCGGGCGGTGGCGTGGGCGACCACCGTCTGGAAGCTGGCGGCGAGTTCGCCCGAGGCATGGCGCAGCAACAGGAGCAGCCGCGCATCGGTCTCGCCGACCTCGACGACTCCACCGGTCATGATCAGCGGCGCGTTGGGCCGGGCTTCGCGCAGGAAACGGATGTGCTGTTCGCGGACCATCAGGGTCGCCCGGGCATCCGGCGCGAACGCATGGGGCATGCCGAGCTCGGCCGCCAGTCCGGCCAACCCCTCCATGGCCTTGGCCACGTAGTAGCCGACGTTCAGGTGGCCCATGGCGTCGCATTCCCATGCCGCCACGCTGCCCCGCCAGACTTCCACCGGTTCGTCCAAGACCCGCTCCCCACTTGCCGCGCCGCGGAGCTTAGGGGCGGGCTCCCCGAACGGCCAGCGTGCTTGCCGCGTAACCTTCGCCGCCTCGCCTCCGAATAGCTTGTGTGGCAAAACGCCAGCAGGCTCGGGGGAGGAACGTTCGACCATGGCCAAACCCAACAAGGTGCTGGTCTACCGCCATGCCGCCGTCACCCGCGCCACCCACTGGATCAACGTCCTGGCGCTCACCCTGCTGTTGATGAGCGGTCTCAACATCTTCGGCGCCCACCCGGCGCTCTACTGGGGCAAGACCTCGACCTTCGCCCATCCGTGGATATCGATCGGCGCCGTGGACCAGGGCGACCGGATGATCGGCGTCACCCAGATCGGCTCGGCGAAGTTCGATACGACCGGCGTCCTCGGCTATTCGGGCAAGGTGGGATCGCGCGAACCGGTGGCCTTCCCGTCCTGGGCGACCGTCCCCAGCTTCCGCGACCTCGCCGACAGCCGCCATTGGCACTTCTTCTTCGCCTGGCTCTTCGTGCTCAACGGCCTGGTCTATTGGCTGGTAGGCCTGGGCAGCGGCCACATCGCCAAGGACATCGTGCCCACCAAGTCCGATGTGCGACCGAAGAACGTCTGGCATGAGGTCGTCACCCACGCGCGGCTCAAGTTTCCCAAGGGAGAGGAGGCCCGCCACTACAACGTCCTGCAGAAGGGGGCCTATCTGGGTGTCGTCCTGGTGCTGCTGCCGTTGATGGTGCTGACCGGCCTTTGCATGTCGCCGGGTTTCGACGCCGGGGCGCCCTGGCTGGTGGACGTCTTCGGCGGCCGCCAATCCGCGCGGACGATCCACTTCCTGACCGCCTTCGCGATCGTGGGCTTCATCCTGCTGCACCTCTTCATGGTGGTGGCGTCCGGGACCTGGAACAACATCCGCTCTATGATCACCGGGCGCTACGCCATCGTTCCCGAGAAGACGGGAGAGACCGCATGAGCCTCTCGACCCATCGCC
>FTAI01000107.1_pt1 | contig 10752 bp, 9 predicted proteins | sample 1638941 | NCBI WGS metagenome assembly FTAI01 (sample SAMEA3914813, study PRJEB12502) | metagenome | biome: forest; material: soil | place: Canada | collected 2011-07-07 | depth 0.3 m | reverse complement strand
GCTACACCCTGGAGGACCTCCACGGAATCACGCCGGCCTGAGCGCGCATGGACCTCTATTCAGGAAAGACCGCCCTCGTCACCGGCGCCACGCGTGGCGTGGGTCGCACCATCGCCGCGCACTTCCTGGAGAACGGCGCGGAGGTGATCGGCTTCGCGCGCGGCGAGGCCAGCCTGACGGGCGCGGCGTACCGCCACGTCGTCGTCGACCTGGTCGATCCGATGGCGATCCAGAAGGCGTTCCTTGGCCTGCATGGCAAGGTCGCGGGCATCGACATCGTCGTGAACAACGCCGCGGTGCTCACCTCGCAATACGCCATGATCATGCCGCCGGCGGCCGCCCAGGCGATGGTCAACGTCAACCTCCTCGCGCCCTTCATCGTCTCCCGCGAAGCCGCCAAGTTCATGCGCAAGAAGAAGTGGGGCCGGATCATCAACATCGGCTCCATGGCCGCCAGCCTCGAGCCGATGGGCGACAGCGTCTATGCGGCGACCAAGGCCGGGCTCTCCACGCTCGCCAACGTCATGGCCAAGGAATTCGGGGCCATGAACGTGACCTGCAACACCCTGGGCGTCACCGCCATCGACAGCGACATGCTGGCCCAGCTGCCGCGCGACAAGATCGAGGCGATCATCGCGGGCCTGCCCGTGCCGCGGTTCGCGACCGACGCGGACATCCTCAACGTCATCGACTTCTTCGCGTCCGAGGCCAGCGGCTACATCACCGCCCAGACCGTCTTCCTGGGCGGCGTGAACTGACATGCTGTCTCCGCTACGCCCAGCCTTCGCCCCGCCGCCCGAAGGCGCCGAACTGGTCGGCGACGGGGTCTGGCGGGTCACCGGCGGGGCCTTCCCGTCCAACGCCTACATCTGCGCGACCAGCGAGCCCGGCCAGGCCTTCGTCGTCGATCCGGGCCTCGACCCGGAGAAGATCGACAAGGCGGCGCAGGGCCTCGGCCTCACCGTCCGCCAGGTGTTCTGCACCCACGGCCACTTCGACCACATCGGCGGCGCGAGCCACTTCCAGCAGGCCCATGGCGCGGAGGTCTTCCTGCACGCCGCCGACCTCAAGACCATGAAGACCGGCAACTTCCTGCTGATGGTGCTGAAGATCGACCAGCGCATCGTCTTGCCGGAGGTGACCTTCGTCGACCCGGACCTGCCCGGCCCGATGGCCGGCGACCGCGCCCTCACCTTCCGTCCCGTCCCGGGCCACACGCCGGGCAGTTGCTTCATCCAGTACGGCGAGCAGATGTTCACCGGCGACAGCCTCTATGCCCAGGGTGTCGGCCTCTCCGACCTGCCTGGCGAGAACCACGGCCTGTTGCGCAAGAGCCTGCTCGCGCTGTGGGACGACATTCCCGGCGGCCGGCTGATCCATCCGGGCCACGGCCCCTCGGCCACCTTCGACGACATACGTAGCGGCAATCGCCGCTTGCTCGAATTCCTCGCCGACGGAGACGCGCCATGAGCCTGCGTCCCGGCTCCGGCGTCTGCATAACCGGCGTCGGCCACCATCTGGCCGGCGTCGTGGAGGAGAACGACGAGCTCTGCCGCGGGCTGGAGATCACGCCCGAGTGGATCCTCGAAAAGACCGGCATCAAGCGCCGCTATATCGCCGCCCCGGAGGACAACGCCTCGGACTTCGCGGTCAGCGCCGCGAGGCGCGCGTTGGACGGGGCGGGGATCGGGGCCGACGAGATCGACCTGATCGTCGCCTGCACCTTCTCGGCCGACTACACCTTCCCGCCGCTTTCGGCGAAGGTGCACAAGGAGCTGGGCGTCAAGGGCGGCCAGATCTTCGACCTGCAGGCCAATTGCGCGGGCTTCGTCTCCGGCCTTACCGCCGCCAGCGACCGCATGGCCGCCGACCCCTCGGTGCGCAACGCCCTGGTGATCGGGGTCGAGCTGAACAGCCGCTACATCGACCGCACCGACGCCGACAGCGTGATCTACCACTCGGACGGCGCGGGCGCGGCGGTGCTGAGCCGCCGCGAGGCCGGCCCCAGTGGCGCCCTCGGCATCGTGGCCTCCGCCTTCCACACCGACAGCTCGAACTACGAGGCCGTGCGGGTGCGCGGCGGCGGATCGAGCTTTCCCGTCATGGGCCACGGCGGTCGCGCGGACTCCGACGTCATGGAGCTCAACGGCCTGGCCACCTGGAAGCAGGCCATCACGCACCTGCCGGCGACCGTGAAGGCCGCCTGCCGCAAGGCCGAGGTGGAGCTGGCGGAGGTCGACTTCTTCGTCTTCCACCAGGCCAACTGGAACCTGATCGACTACATCGTTCGCAAGATGGGCGCGGACCTGACGCGCACCTACACCAACGTCCAGGAGATCGGGAACACCGGCGCGGCCTCGGTCGCCATCGCGCTCAGCGAGGCGGTGGAGCGCGGCCTGATCAAGCCCGGTTCGACGGTCGTGCTGGCCGCGGTTGGAGCCGGGTTCAACTTCGGCGCCAGCGTCTGGCGCTGGGGGCCGGTCAACGCCGGACGCGGAGCCTGACGCCGATGTTCCCCGATTTCGACGCCATCAAGGTCGGCGACACCCGCACCCTCACCCGGACGATCAGCGAGGCGGACGTGCGCCGCTTCGTGGAGATGACCGGCGATGACAACCCGCTGCACGTCGACCGCGCCTACGCCGAGGCCACCAGCTTCCGCGACATCGTCGTGCACGGCATGCTGGGCGCCTCCTTCATCTCCACGGTGATCGGCACCCAACTTCCAGGGCCCGGCGCCCTGTGGGTAGCGCAGAACCTGGAGTTCCTGCTGCCGGTCAGGCTCGGCGACACGCTGAAGATCACCTGCACGGTCACCGCCAAGCACGCGCGCGACCGGCTGCTGGAGCTGGACACGGCCATCGTCAACCAGACCGGCCAGACGGTGCTCAGCGGCTCGGGCAAGGTGAAGGTGCTGGAAGGCCGCGCCGCGGAGCCGGCGGCGCCGGATCTCGGACGGCGGCGTGTCGCCCTGGTCACCGGCGGCGGCGGCGGCATCGGCCGGGCGATCTGCCAGCGGCTAGCCCGGGACGGCATGGACGTGGTGGTCGCCTACAACGGCCGCGCCGATCGCGCCGAGGCGGTGGTGGCCGAGATCGCGGCCCTCGAAGGCCCCTCGCGCGCCGTGGCGATCCAGGCTGACCTGGGCGTCGCCGAGGGTGCGGCGAGCCTGGCGCGGCGGGCCATCCAGGCGTTTGGCGCGGTGGACGTGCTGGTCAACAACGCCTCGCCGGCGATCGGCGCCAAGGCCTTCGAAGACCTGGACTGGACCGACGTGCAGGCCCACCTCGACGTCCAGGTAAAGGCCGCGTTCCTGTTGGCCCAGGCCTGCCTGCCGGCCATGGTCGCCCAGCGGTCGGGCCGGATCGTCAACATCACCTCGCAGGTGACCGAGGGCGCGCCGACCCCGACCTGGACCGCCTACGCTATGGCCAAGTCGGCGCTCGCGACCATGTCCCGCTACCTCGCGACCGAAGTCGGCCCCAGCGGCGTGACCGTGAATTGCGTGGCGCCCGGCATGACCGAGACGGCGCTGATCGGCGACATCCCGGAGAAGGCCCAACTCATCGCCGCCCGCCAGACGCCGATGCGCCGGCTGGCCGCGCCGGCCGACATCGCCTCGGCCGTCGCCTACCTGGCCTCCGACGACGCCGGGTTCATCACCGGCCAGACCCTGAGCGTCAACGGCGGGATGGTGATGCGGTGAACCAGCCCGCCTACCCCGCGCCCGAACCGGATCCGCTGGCGATCCTCGCCGATCCCTCCGCGCCGATGGCGCAGATCATGGGCGCGGTGGCGGCCGCCGAAACGCTGGGCGGCCAGCCCGCAACCGCCCACATCGGCATCAGCGCCGGCGCCACCATCGACCTCCTTGGCCTCTACCTGCGCCGCCACGCACTCCTGTCCGGGGTGCGCCTGAAGGTCAGCCAGGGCAATTTCGACGACCCGATGGGCGACCTCGCCCGCTTCGCCGAACAGGGCGTGGATCACCTGCTGCTGGCCCCGTTCGCCGATACGCTGGAGCCGGCGTTCGAGGCTCGCGCGGCCATGCTGTCCGACGCCGAGGTCAACGCCCGGGTGGCCGAGCTGCGCGGCCGCTGGCGGCTGGTGTTGCAGGGCGCGGCGGGGTTCCGCACCGTCTTCCTCTGCGGGCTGCATCGGCTGAGCGCGCCCACCGCCGGCGGCGACCGGCTGGACGCGGTGCTGGCCCGGTTGAACCAGGCGCTGCGCGAGGAGGCCGCCGCCCTCTCCAACGTCCGCTGGCTCGACATGGCCGCCATGGTCGGCGGGTTGGGCCGCAAGGCCGCCCTGGACCTGCGCTTCTACCTGCGCAATGCCGCGCCCTATTCCCCCCCCCTGCTGGACGAGTGGGCCCGCCAGGTCAGCGCCGCCTCGCGCGCCTATGGGACCCGGTTCTTCAAGGCGCTGGTGCTGGACTGCGACAACACCCTTTGGGGCGGCATCCTGGGCGAGGATCTGGCGAGCGGCATCAGGCTCAGCCCCAACGACTATCCGGGCAGCGTCTTCTACCGCGCCCAGACCGAGTTCCTCGCCCTGCAGCGCCAGGGCGTGCTGCTGTGCCTGTGCAGCAAGAACGACGCGGCCGAGGTCGACGCGGTCCTCGACAGCCACCCTGACATGGTGCTGCGGCAGGCCGACATCGTCGCCAAGCAGGTCAACTGGACCGACAAGGTCACGAACCTCAGGCAGCTCGCGCAGGACCTGAACATCGGGCTCGACAGCCTTGTGTTCCTGGATGACTCCGCCTTCGAGTGCGAGGCCGTGCGCAGCCAGCTGCCGGAGGTGGCGGTCTTCCAGGCGCCGGCCAGCCCACCCGACTACCTGGGCGTCATCGCCGCCATCAAGGACCTGTTCCTGGCCGGCGGGGCCACGACCGACGGCGCCGACAAGACCGAGCAGTACCGGATGCGCGCCCAGGCGCTCGCCGAGCAGCAGGCGTTCGACAGCCAGGAAGACTACCTCGCCTCGTTGGGCCTGACGGTCACCCTGGCCAGGGACGACGCGGCGCGCGTCTCGCGGATCAGCGAGCTCAGCCGGAAGTCCAACCAGTTCAACCTGACCACCGTGCGCTATTCGCCCGGCGACATCGAACGGCTGATGGCCGATCCGGCCGCAGCGGTCTGGTCGCTGGAGGTGGCCGACAAGTTCGGGGCCGCCGGCCTGACCGGGGTCGTGGTCGTGCGCTACGCCGGCGAGACCGCCACCGTCGAGAGCCTGTTCATGAGCTGCCGGGTGCTGGGCCGCGGCATCGAGTTCGCCATCTGGCCGACGATCTTCGCCGACGCAGCGGCCCACGGCTGCACACGCCTCGAAGCCGCGTACCGGCCCACGGCCAAGAATGGCCAGGCGGCCGACTTCTACGACCGGCTGGGCCTGCCGCTGGCCGGCGACACCGACGGCGCAAGGACCTATGCGGCCGAACTGGCGGGGTTCGCGCCTCCGCCTTCCTCTTGGATCAAGGTGCTGCATGATTGACGAAGCCGCGCTGAAACAGGTGATGGCCACGGTGCTGGGCGTGCCCGCCGACGCCATCGGCCCGGACGCCAGCCAGGACAACATTCCCGGCTGGGATTCGCTGAAGCACATGAACCTGGTGCTGGCGCTGGAGCAGGCGTTCGGCGTCGAGGTGCCCGACGAGGACGCCGCGGAGATCACCTCCTACGCCCTGATCAAGGTCGTGCTGCAAGAGCGGCTGGCCGCCTGACCATGCAGTGGCTGCTCGACCGTTTCGCGACAGCCGCCGACCAGCCCGCCTTCATCCATGAAGGCGAGACGACCACCTATGGCGAGGTCGTCGCCCAGATCGACCGCTTCGGAGCCGTGCTCGCCCGCGAGGGGGTCAGGGCGGGCGAGAAGGTCGCCGTGCTCGCCGACTACGCGCCGGCCGTGGTCTGCCTGATCCTGGCGCTCGCCCGCCACGGCGCGATCGTCATCCCGCTGAGCCGCGCGGCCGTCGTCGAAGAGGACGCGGCGCTCGCCATCTCCGGCTGCGACTGGTTTGTCGAGTTCGATCCGGAGGGCCGCGAGGCGAGCTTCGCCCGCCGCCCGATCGTGGCCGAACACGCGCTGGTTTCCGATCTGGTCGCCGCCGGCCGTCCTGGCCTGATCCTCTTCTCCTCGGGCTCCAGCGGCACGCCCAAGGCGATCCTGCACGACTTCGAACGCATCGCCGACAAGTTCAAAAAGCAGCGGGCCGCCACCCGCGCCATCCCCTTCCTGATGATCGACCACTTCGGCGGCGTGAACACGGTGCTGGCGATCACCAGCAGCCTGGGCACGGTGGTGACCGTCGCGGACCGCTCGGTGAACGCCGTCTGCGAAGCCATCGCCCGCGACCGGGTGCAGCTCCTGCCCGCCACGCCCTCGTTCCTGACCCTGATGCTGACCTCGGGCCTGCACCGCAAGCTGGACCTGGGCTCGCTGACCCGGATCACCTACGGCACGGAGGTCATGCCGCAATCCACCCTGAGCCGCCTGAAGGCGGCGTTCCTGGGCGTCGAGCTGCAGCAGACCTACGGCCTCTCGGAAGTCGGCGTCCTGCGCTCCCAGTCGCGGCCCGACGGCTCGCTCTGGGTGCGGGTCGGCGGCGAGGGGTTCGAGACCGAGGTGCGCGACGGGATCCTGTGGATCCGCTCGCAGTACGCCATGCTGGGCTACCTCAACGCGCCGTCGATGTTCGATGCCGACGGCTGGTTCAACACCCAGGACCAGGTCGAGGTGGACAGCGACTACATCAAGATCCTCGGCCGGGTCAGCGACATCATCAATGTCGGCGGCCAGAAGGTCTATCCGGCCGAGGTCGAGGACGTGATCCTCGAGCTGGACAACATCCTCGACGTCGCCGTGCTCGGCGAGGCCCATCCCCTGCTCGGCCAGATCGTCGTCGCCAAGGTGATCCTGCAGTCGCCCGAGCCGGTCGAGGACCTGAAGCGCCGGATCCGCGTCGCCTGCCGCGCGCACCTGGCCGCCTACAAGGCCCCGGCCAAGGTGGTCGTCACCGAGGATTCCTTCCACACCGCCCGCCAGAAAAAGATCCGCCGTGCCTGACAGCGCCCTCGCCCGCTCCGCTCCGCCGCCCGAATTCGCGGTCTCCCTCCTCGGTCACGAGACCCAGGAGCTCATGTCGACGGGCGCCGCCTGCCTGGCGAACGGCGACGCCGAGACCGCCGAGGCCCTGTTCCGCAGCGCCGCCGTCAAGCGTCCCTGGGACCCGGAGACCCGCTACCAGCTGGCCAGCGCCCAGATCGCGGTGGGCAAGCTCGACGACGCGCTGCGCACGCTGGCCGAGGCGCGCGACCAGCACGCGCGGCTGATCCTGCAGGCCCATGCGCCGGACGCGCTGAAGATCGACGCCGAGCCGCAGCAGCTGCTGGACCTCGCCGAGGCCTTCTACGCCCGCAACCACATGGCCACGGCTGCGAGCCTCTTCCAGCGGCTGGTCGACAGCAATCCGGACATGCCCGCGCTTCGCATCCGCCTCGGACTTTCGCTGCAGCATCAGGGCCGCGTCGAGGAATCGATCGCCGTCTTCGAATCCGTCGAACGGCGCTGGCCGCACCCGCAGCACCACTCGTTCCTGCACTATGCCCTGGCCTTCCAGCGCGCGACGCCGGACGCGATGTATCAGGAGGGCCTGCGCTACGCCGAGGCGCACACCGCCGACCTGCCCAAGCGCAAGCGGCCGCTGATCCGCGCCGAGGGCAAGCTGCGGATCGGCTACTTCTCGCCGCTGTTCAACCAGCACCAGCTGACCAAGTTCTTCGCCCCGGTCATGGAGAACCACGACAAGGAACGCTTCAGCCTGGTCTGCTACTCGGGCTCGCCCGCCACCGACGACACCGGCAAGGCGATCCAGGCCCGCGCGGACGTCTGGCGCGACGTCTCGCAGATGGACGACGAGACCTTCGCCCTGCAGGTGGCCGCCGACGAAGTCGACATCCTGGTGGATCTCTGGGGCCACACTGCCGGCAACCGGCTGCCGGTGTTCGCCCGCAAGCCCGCGGCGATCAACCTCTCCTGGCTGAACTACGTCGAGACCACCGGCCTTTCGGAGTTCGACTACGTCCTGCACGCCGACGGCTACGACCTGCCGGGCGCCCAGGCCCTCTACACCGAGACGATCCATCCCATCGGTCCGGTGCTGGCGCCCTTCCGCCAGTTCTTCGACATGCCGCCGGCCGGTGAGACGCCGATGCTGCGCAACCGGTTCATGACCTTCGGCTGCTTCGGCCACCCGGCGAAGCTGACGCTCGGGGTGATCGAGACCTGGGCCCAGATCCTGAAACGCGCGCCGGGCGCCAAGCTGGTCCTGCGCTCGGGCTACTACGAGGACCCGACCCTGCAGCGCACGATCCGCGCCCAGTTCGCGGCGTTCGGCGTGGCCGCCGACCGGATCGAGTTCCCCGCCTTCGCCACCGGCGCGGCCTATCTGAGCACCTATCGCACCGTCGACCTGATCCTCGATCCCTTCACCTACGGGGGGCTGACCACGACGCTGGACGCGGTGTCGGCCGGGATTCCGGTGCTGACCCTCGAGGGCCAGTACATGCAGGACCGGATCGCCAGCGTGACCCTGCGCGCCTGTGGTCTCCAGGAGCTGATCGCGCCCACCCGGGAGGCCTATGTCGAAACCGCCGTGGCGCTGGCCAAGGATCCGCCGCGGCTGAACATCCTGCGCGCCGCCGTCCGCCCGGGCTTCGAGACCTCGCCCTACCGCGACGAGGCCGGGTTCACGCGGAGGCTGGAAGCCGAGTTCGAGGCCATGGCGGAAGCAAGGGGGGCTGCCAAATGAACGCGCCGCAGTTGAAACGAGGCCCAGGCTCGGCCCCCTCGCCGGGTGGCCGGTTCCAGGCCTGGGACAGCCTCGACGCCTTCTTCGAGTCGACGGACGACGGCGTCCTCTATGTCGGCCACGCCTCGATCCTCGTCCGGCTGAGTGGCAAGACCTTCCTGTTCGATCCGGTCGGCTACGGCTCGCCCTATTTCGACTGCTGGGTCTTCTTCCCGCAGCAGGTGATGGACCCCCGACTGTTGGCGGTGGACGCGGTGATCGTCTCGCACTGCCACCAGGACCACTTCGACACCGGATTCCTGAAGCTCTTCCCGGTCAGCACGCCGGTCTACATCGTCGAGGGCCGGCCGATGTTCTCGCAGATGTGCGCCGAGGCCGGCATCGCCGTGACCGAGTTGCCGGCCCACAGGCTGACGACCATCGCCGACGGGGTGGAGATCTACGCCATCCTGCACGAGACCAACGGGATCGATGCCTCGATGGTCATCCGCAACGACAACCTCAGCGTCTATCACGGCAACGACAACTACCCGTCCGTCGAGGCCTTGTCGGCGCTCAAGCGGGCGGTCGGCAGGATCGACGTCGGCTGCGTGCCGTTCGCCTACATCCACTGGTATCCCTTCCTGCTGGAAGGGGTCGATCCGGACTGGCGCGACCGCGAGGCGCGCCGCCTGATGGACCAATACCTGGACAAGGGCGTCGAGCAGGCCGAGATCCTCGACGCCGAGGTGGTCGTCCCCTTCGGCTCCAACCTGGTCTATTACGACGACGCCAATTCGGTGATGAATCGCGCGGTCCTGTCGCCGCTGGACTTCGTGGCCTACGCGCGGAGCAAACCCGCCCGGGATCCCGAGCGCTACCGGCCGATGTTCGCCGGCGACATCGTCGTGAAGCCCCGGCCCGACGACGGCCCAGGCGTGCTGGACATCACCTGCAAGCCGCGCGATCCGGCCGCCTTCAGGATGGCGATGCAGAGCGCGCTCCTCGCCAACCCCAGCCGCCCCACGAACCCGCCGGCCGAGGCCGTCGCGGCGGCCGCGCCGCGGGACCTGTCCTGGCTGGAAGAGCGCCTGAAGCGGCACAGCGCCGGGACCTACGACCACACCATCCGGCTGGAAGGGCCGGGTGCGCCGCCGCTCAAGATCGAGGTCGATCTGAAGACCCAGAAGGCCGCGGTCGTGCAGGACTGGACCCGCGGCGCGCCCTACCACCACTTCCGCGTGGAGGCCGAGCCGATGCTGCGCTGGTTGAACCAGGAAGTAACCCTGGAAGGCGTCATCGGCATGCGCCGCTTCCACATCGAGCGCGTGCCCGAACGCTACGACCCGGAGATTCTCGCCGTCATCAACGGCGCTCTCTAGGCCCGAGCAGCTTCAGGACATGAACAGGCGAAGGTCCACCCTGCGCAGATTGCCGGGGGAGAATCCCGTGCGCGGCTTCAGGCCGGCGATGCGGAGGAGCTCGGCCGCCCGGTCCGCGAAGCTGAACCCATTCTCCACCAGGGCGTTGCATCGCGCGACGAGCGCGCGGCGCTCCGCCTCGTGGTTCAGGTAGTGGACGCACTGCTGCTCCAGCTCGTCGAAGTCGGAATAGGTGGGCACAGGGCAGTCCTCGCCGAACACCCGGTAGAGGTCCGAGAGAGGGTCGTGGCGGGTGATCAGCAGCGCGCCCGACCCCATGACGTCGATCACCCGGTACTGGATCGCGCCATGCGCCGTATGGCTCTGCGGCACGTTGATGGAGACCCTGGACGCATTGTAGATGCGGCGCAGGTCCGCATGGGTGGCCGGCGCCGCGCCCGACTGCAGGGCCGCCATCACCTTGGCGTTGTAGGTCAGGAGCTTCTGCCAGCCGGCGTTGCCGAACAGCGCCAGGCCGTGGGGGCTGAGCCGCTCCACGACCTCGACGCGGTTGCGGTTGGTGATGATGTTCTGCATCTG
>FTAI01000543.1_pt1 | contig 10799 bp, 9 predicted proteins | sample 1638941 | NCBI WGS metagenome assembly FTAI01 (sample SAMEA3914813, study PRJEB12502) | metagenome | biome: forest; material: soil | place: Canada | collected 2011-07-07 | depth 0.3 m | reverse complement strand
CTGGAGGCGGCGGCGCGGGTCTATCACCGCGTCGGCGGCGTCTTTGGCTTCGACAGGCTTCGGGCGGCGGCGGGCTCAAGGACGGGCGGCGATCCCTACGAGCGCCTGGCGGTGCGGCGGCTGATCGAGGACATGCTGACCGAGCAGGCGGCCCTGACCGGATCGGTGATGGCCTTCGCCGGCAAGGCCGAGGCGGGGGAAGCCGCGCACCTGGCCAAGGGCGCCGTCACCTCCTGGTCGTCTCTGCGCCCCGAGGCCGTGCGGGCGGTCAAGCGAACCCTGGACGAGATCGAGAAGGCCGGTGGCGGCTGGACCTTCGCCAAGCTCACCATCGCCAACGCCGCGCTGCGGGAGTTGGCGGGGGCTTGAGGGGCGGATAGGGCCCCTTACCCCACCCTCTGCCCGCAAGCGGGGCGAGGGCTTTGACGGCACACTTCAGGATTCTCAGCCCTCTCCCCGCCGAAGGTGGGGAGGGCTGGATGAGGGGCCGTCGGCGTGACGGATCCTACCAGATGCGGACGCGCTGCTCGGGCGGCAGATAGTACTTGTCGCCGGGTTTGACGTCGAAGGCGTTGTACCAGCCGTCGTTGTTGCGGACCGGGCCGATGACGCGGAACTGGGCGGCCGAGTGGGGGTCGACCTTGGTCTGCTGGATGGCGGCTTCCTCGCGCTGTTTCTGGCGCCAGACCTGGGCCCAGCCTAGGAACACCCGCTGGTCGCCGGTCAGGCCGTCGATCACCGGGGCCGGCTGGCCCTTCAGAGAGGCATGGTAGGCGTCCAGCGCCAGCAGCAGCCCGCCCATGTCGGCGATGTTCTCGCCCATGGTCAGCTGGCCGTTGATGGGATAGCCGGCCACCGGCTCGTAGGACGAGTACTGCGCGCCCAGGCGATCCGCCTGGACCTTGAACTTCGCGGCGTCCTCGGCCGTCCACCAGTCGGTCAGCACGCCGTCGCCGTCGGACTTGCGCCCCTGGTCGTCGAAGCCGTGCGTCATCTCATGGCCGATCACCCCGCCGATGCCGCCGTAGTTCACCGCCATGTCGGCCTGCGGATCGAAGAACGGCGGCTGCAGGATCGCGGCGGGGAAGACGATCTCGTTGTTGGCGTAGTTGTAGTAGGCGTTCACCGTCTGGGGGGTCATGCCCCATTCCAGCTTGTCCACCGGCTGGTTCAGGCGGACCAGGTCGTAGTTCCAGTCATAGGCGTTCGAGCGCTGGGCGTCGGCGTAGAGGTCATCGGGGGCGACATGGAAGGCGCTGTAGTCGCGCCATTTCACCGGATAGCCGATCTTCACCGTGAACTTGGAGAGCTTCTCCAGGGCCTTGGCCTTGGTGGCGGGAGTCATCCATTCGAGGCGCTGGATGCGCGCCGCCAGGGCGACCCGCAGATCGCCCACCAGGGCCTCGGCCTTGGCCTTGGATTCCGGCGGGAAGTACGCCGCCACGTACATCCGGCCCACGGACTCGCCGAGGCTGCCGTTGACGAAGGCGACGGCGCGTTTCCAGCGCGGCTCCTGCTCCGGTTGGCCGGCCAGGTAGTGGTTGCGGAACTCGAAGCGGGCGTCGACGAAGCGCTTGGAGAGATAGGGCGCGGCCGAGTCCGCCAGGTGGAACGCCTGCCAGGCCTGCAGGGTGGCCAGCGGCGTGTCGGCGTAGATCTTGGCGATCTTCGGCACCGCCGTGTTGGTCGGCACGATGAAGTTGGTCACGCCGTCCAGCCCGGCCTTGCCCAGGAACGGCGTCCACGGGAAGTCCGGGGCGGCCGACTGCAGCGCCGCCAGGGTCATGGGGTTGTAGGTCTTGTCGCGGTCGCGGCGCTCGGCGCGGCTCCAGCTGACCTGGGCGATCTGGGTTTCGTAGTCGACGATCGCCTTGGCCGAGGCCTCAGGGTTCTCCCAGCCGATCAGGCCCAGCATGGTGGCGACATAGACCTGGTACCTGGCCTTCTTCTCGGCGAAGGCCGGTTGCAGGTAGTAGTCGCGGTCGGGAAGGCCCAGGCCTCCGGCGCCGATGAACACCGCATAGCGCTTGGGCGCCTTCGGATCGGCGCTGATCCCAGGGCCGAACAGGCCGGCGTGGAAACCGTGCACGCCGTCGCCCATCACCGCGGCCAGCGCCTGGCGGCTGCCGGCGGCGCGGATGGCGGCCAGGTCGTGCTGCAGCGGCTTGGCGTCCAGGGCCTCGACCCGCGCCTCATCCATGAAGGCGGCGTAGGCGGCGCCGATCTTGGCGGCGTCGGGATCGGCCGACTTGCCCGCCGCGGCGTCCTCGATCAGGTGGCGGGTGCGGTTTTCCGACAGCACCGACAGCTTGTCGAAGTTGCCATAGCGGGTCTTGTCGGAGGGGATCACCTCGTGATCGTCCCATACGCCGTTGGCGAAGCGGTAGAAGTTGTCGCCCGGCTTGACGCTGGGGTCGCGGCCGGTGAGGTCCAGTCCCCAGGTTCCGAAACGATGGGCCACGGTCGTGCCTCCTTCCAGCGTGGTAGGGTCGGCCGCCGGAACCAGGGTGACCGCGTTGCACGCCGCGTCCAGGCAGTCGCCCTCATGGGCCGCGGCCGCACCCGCCGTCGCCAGCGCCGCCGCCATCGCGGTCGCCGCCAAAAGTTGCCTTCTCATCCGTGGGAACCCCAACAAATCTAGCGCCATCGCGGCATCCCGCAGATTTCTAAACCCATGACGAGCACGCCCGCCAGAGGCTGAACCTTAAGGATATGTCATGATGCCGGATTGAGAGGCGTTCGCAGCCAGACCGGAGCCCTCTCTTGCAGCCACACCACGTCCCGGGGGCACGACGAGATTCGCCCGGAGGACGACCGAACTCTGCTGGCGCATGGGCTCGGTGCGACCAGCGTCGCCGATCGGCCGAATGCTGGCGCTGGAGAACTGGCGCGGCAGGAGTTCGTGGCGGCGGCGGCCGGTCTTCGGCATTGGGTCCGTCGCCAACTGCATCGCCTTGCCCGACTATGGCCTCGAGCCCGCCAAGGCCGTCCGGCAAGAGCCCGAGGCGCGAGCGCAGCCCGTGCGATCTAGTGTGGCTCATCGGTTCAGTGTCTTCGGACCGCTCAGGAAGCGATTGCCACGGTCGTAGAACCGCAGGGGACGGTCGGTTTCACGCGACAGGCCGATCCGCGCGCTCGTCCTGATTTCCGGCGCGTCGTGGTTGTCGCGCGCGAGCCATAAGGGCCCCATCCGGCAAAGGTCGACGCCGTCCAAGCGGCGATCAATATCGAGCGCGGCTGTGAGACGTCCCGGCCCTCGCGTCAGGTCGTGCAAATTCTCAACGCGACGATTTCGCTGCATCAAGGGTATGCCGTCCAGCGGTTCAAGCGCCCTGATCAGGACGCCGGCTCCGATGCCAAAGGTCTCGCTCGAGACGTTGACCAAGTAAGACACGCCATAGGCAAGATAGACATAGGCGTGGCCACGGCAGAGGAAGAGCGCGTGATTCCGCAACGTCTCGCCCCGATAGGCATGACCCGCGGCGTCGCCGACCGGGTAGGCTTCGGTCTCGACGATACGTCCGCTGAGCGAGCCTTCAGGCGTTTCCCGAACCAGGATCTTGCCGATCAGGTGTTGGGCGAGCAGGACCGTGTCGAGCGGTAGTTCGGCCCGGGCGAGCACCTTGTAGCCCTCTGACGCCAGCCGCACTCTTCAATCCATTCGTTCGGCCCACTGGGCGCGAGATGGACCCGGCTCGAACGGTTCGCCGAAGTATTGCGTTTCACGGACCACCTTGCCGCCCTCGAATTCCATGATGCTCACGGCGTAGACGGGTTGCTCGTCATAGGTGAGGACGAATTCGCTGATCCAAAGACCGCCGCCACCCAGCATGCGCCGCACGGTGAAGCGCTTCTTGCTCGGCTGGGCCATACGCGATGCCTGAATCCTGCGCCGACCGCGGATGCGTTCGCCCGATTGAGGATACTCAAGGACCGCGTGATCTTCGTAGATTTGGTGCTCCGCCGCGAAGTCGTTGGCGTCAGAAGCCGCCCAGTGCCGCTGCAAAGCGTCCCGCACGTCGTCGTCACCCATAGGGGTCCTTCCTCACGCCGGAGGCATCCATCTACCACGACCCGGTTCGTCGGTGGCGCGCCAGGCCGCACCAAAAGTGAGTCCGCGCTTCGCGAGCGGCTATCTACCGTCCTGGAGCGACACCACGTCCGGGAACACGACCACCCGGCGCGCCTGAGCCTCGGCGAAGATGGCTCGAAGGACGCCGTGCACACCCTTGCGCGGGCGGCGGCACACCAGCCAGTGACCTTGGCGCAGCATCCAGCGCCTCAGCTTCGAAAAGATCTTTGGGCTGTAGAAGGCTGATCGCGCCTCGTTGCGGGCCCGGCAGGGGGCAACGAGGTCCTGGAAGGCTTCGCCGCCGCCCAGAGACCTGGGCACGAGATGTTCCCGGGTCGCCCCATCCAGGCGCCGAGGGTGCAGCGACATGACTCCCGCGCAGTATACACAGCGCCAGTTCTGCGCTTCCGCCAACGGAATGCGCCGGGTTCGCCTCGCCTTTTTCGGCATTCGCCACCCCCTCAGTGATCGGGGGCAACGTTGTTGTCAGGTGCGACAGATACGGTCGCAGCTACGGGAAGAGCGTTGGCCTGGTCAGTGCCGGAACACCCGCACGCCGGTGAAGGCCATGGTGATGCCCGCGGCGTCGGCGGCGGCGATCACCTCCTCGTCCCGGATCGACCCGCCCGGCTGGATCACGGCCGTTGCGCCGGCTTCCACGGCTTGAATCAGGCCGTCGGCGAAGGGGAAGAAGGCCTCGGACGCGCAGGCCGACCCCTTGGCCAGGGATTCCGGCAAGCCGGCCATCTCGGCTGCCTCGCCGGCGCGCAGGGCGGCGATGCGGGCGCTGTCGCGGCGGTTCATCTGGCCGGCGCCGATGCCGCCGGTCTGGCCGTCCTTGGCAAAGACGATGGCGTTGGACTTCACGTGCTTGGCGATGGTGAAGGCGAACAACATGTCGCGCACCTCCGCCTGCGTCGGCTGGCGCCTGGTGACGATCTTCAGATCGGCGGCGGTGATCCGGGCCGTATCGCGTGACTGGACCAGGAACCCGCCGGCCACGGACCGGAACACCTCGCCGGCCGCCAAGGGATCGGGCAGGCCGTCGGTCAGCAGCAGCCGCAGGTCTTTGCGCCGCTTGAAGACGGCGATGGCGTCCTCGTCGGCGTCCGGGGCGATCACCACCTCGAAGAAGATCTTGACCATGGCCCTGGCCGTGGCGGCGTCCAGGCGCTGGTTCATCGCCACGATGCCGCCATAGGCCGACACCGGATCACACTGCAGGGCTTTCTCGTAGGCGGTCGTCAGGTCGCCTGCCAGGGCCACGCCGCAGGGGTTGGCGTGCTTGATGATCGCCACCGCGGCCTGGGCGGCCGGATCGAACTCCGCCGCCAGCTCCAGGGCCGCGTCGGTGTCGTTGACGTTGTTGAAGCTCAGTTCCTTGCCCTGAAGTTGCCGCGCGGTGGCCACGCCGGTGCGCGGGTTAGGGAAGGTATAGAAGGCGGCCGCCTGGTGCGGGTTCTCGCCGTACCGCATGGTCTGGCGCAGCGCGCCGGAGATCAAGTTGCGCTCGGGCCAGGCGCCCGCTTCGGCCTGGGCGGCGAACCAGGCGGAGATGGCCGCGTCGTAAGCCGCCGTGCGCGCATAGGCCCGGGCGGCCAGCTTGCGGCGCAGGGACAGCGACGTGGCCCCCATCGCCTGCAGGGCGGACAGGACCTCGGCCATGTCTTCGGGCGCGGTGCAGACGGCGACATAGGGATGGTTCTTGGCTGCCGAGCGGATCATGGCCGGCCCGCCGATGTCGATGTTCTCGACGCATTCGTCGAAGCCGGCGCCTTTGGCCACAGTGGCCTCGAAGGGGTAGAGGTTGACGTACAGCAGGTCGATGCCGCCGATGCCGTGCTCGGCCATTGCTGCGGCGTGCTCGGGAGCGTCGCGCACGCCCAGCAGGCCGCCATGCACCACCGGGTGCAGGGTCTTGACCCGCCCGTCCATCATCTCCGGAAAGCCGGTGAGGTCGGAGACGTCTTTCACGGGCAGGCCAGCCGCGGCGATGGCCGCGCGGGTCCCGCCGGTGGAGACCAGTTCGACGCCGAGTTCGGCGAGGGCCTTGGCGGTCTCGATGAGGCCGGTCTTGTCGGACACGGAAATCAGGGCGCGGCGCACCGGCGCCTTGTCGGGCGCGGCGGGGAACTTGGGGGCGGAAGGCATGGCGATCTCCTGGCTTGGTGTGATCGCCCAGGCGCGCGGCTGCTGCATCCCGCGCTCCCCGGTGGTGCCCCACCTCGATCGCCAGTCACGCGAGACGGCCGCTAGATAGTCCCAGCGCCCCCAAGGGTCAACGCAGGGTCAGGCGCGCGGACCGCGACTCACGTTCGACCCAGCTTCCAGCGCACCCGGCCGCCGGCTTCCAGGCGGAAGAGGCCCGACAATACGATCTGCTCGGTCGTCCGCGGTTCGCCGTCGGTCCAGCGCATGGCGGGCGCCAGGTTGATTTCGGCGGCGTCGGTGCGCAGCCACCAGCCTTCCTCGTGGCTGTGGCGGATGAGCACGCCCTTGCCGTCCATGGCGATCGAGGCCCGCGCCTCGGGATGCAGGGGAAAGCCGATGGCGTAGGGGACGAACCGCCGCCGGTCGCCCTTCAGCGCCTTGGTGGGCATGAAACGATCCTCGCCGCGAAGCTCCCCGGCGGCGCCGTCGACGTAGAGGCGGCGCTCGGCGCGCACGCCCAGGCGTTCGAGCCAGGCGTCGTGGCTGATCTCCAGCAGGACCACCCCCTCGCCCTCGCTGCGCCGCGGGGTGACCCGCCAATCGGCCTGCGTCAGCTGGGTTCCAAGGCTCCAGGCGGCGAAACCTTCCAGCGGGGTTCCGGGCGAGGCCTCGTCCAGGGTGACGGCCGCCGCCGCCTCCGAGACGCGGGCCAGGGCGCCCGGACCAAAGTCGGGGGACCAGCCGGCGCCGGTGATCAGCCGCCGGCCGGCCGCCACAACCTCGATGGCGGCGGGCTGGGCGCAGGCGGAGACGCTCCATCGGCCGTTGGCGGGTTCGCCGGCGTCGACGAAGACCTGCAGGGCGCCGCCCTCCAGGCGCTGGTAGCCGCTCTCGCGCATCAGGCCCGGCACGGTGCGGTCATCGTCGTCGTGGGCCACGGCGGCCAGGATCCTGACGCGTGCTGCGTCGGCCCCGCCTTGGGCGCTGGCCAGGCGCCCATCGGCCAGGGTGAAGAACCGCACGGCGCCGGTCAGCCGGTCGATGGCCCGCGACAGCTCCGTCGGCGGCGGACGGCCAAGCTGGGTCAGGGCCTCGTCCAGGGACAGGAGGTCGAACAGCAGCTCCAGCGCCGCCTCGGGCGAGCGCGAGGCATGGCCGCCGTCGGCCAGCACGACCTTGGGAAGCAGCCGCTCGAGCCTGCGCAACGCCTGCTCGCGCAGTTTCGCCGGTCCCGGACCGGCCAGGGCGCAGGCGCCGATGGCCGCGGCGACGGCCCGTTCGGCGGCGTGGGCGGGATCGCCCCGGACGGCCATCAGCTGCCGCGCCTGCCGCGAGAGATCGCCCATCAGGGCCGCGCCCTCGGCGTCGGAGGCGATACCCGCCAGGTCGGGCAGGGCCGAGGCCAGGCTGACCACGCGCCGGCGAAGCACCTCGCCGTCCCAGGCGAAGGCGTTCCAGCGACCGAACACGCGCCGCCAGCCGAGCACCAGCCGCAGGGCCTCCGCCGCCCCCGCCCGGTCGCAGGCCAGCAGGCCGCCTAGCCAGGTGAAGCCGTGCTGCCAGGCGGCGAAGCAGCGGCTGGGGCTGGGGCGGTTCCAGGGATCGGCGCTGGCGCCGACATCCAGCTGCTCGCCCGCGAACCGCCAGGCGCCGGCCATGATCCGCTGGCCCCCTGTCAGATCGGGCGGCCGGAAATCGCGGACCTTCGCGGCGGCGCCGCGCGGGCGGCCCATGGAGAGGCCCATGGCGTGGAAGGGCGTCGCCGACCATTCCACCGCCAGGCGGCGGCCAGGCGCGGCGGCGATGCCCAGCAGCAGGTGGGCGGCGGATGCGGGGCCGGCGGTGGGCCGCGTCCGCGTCATGGCTGGGCTCAGACCCCGCTCGAGGATGCGCCTCTTAGGGCGCGGATGTTGTCGGCGTAGGCGCCAGGCCCACCCTTGAAGACCGCCGTGCCGGCCACCAGCGCTGTGGCCCCGGCCTCTATGCACAGCCGGGCGGTCTGCGGATTGACCCCGCCGTCAACCTCCAGGGGAATGTCGCGGCCGGTCTCGTCGATCATGGTGCGCAGGCGGGTGATCTTGGCCAGCTGCGAGCGCATGAAGCTCTGGCCCCCGAAGCCGGGATTGATGGACATCACCAGGATCAGGTCGACCTCGTCCATCATCCACTCGATCACCTCTGGCGGCGTCGAAGGGTTGAAGACGACACCGGCCCTGGCCCCCAGCTCGCGGATGCGCTTGAGCGTGCGGTTAAGGTGCGGCCCGGCCTCCGGATGCACGCTCATGATGTCGGCGCCCGCCTCGCGGAAGGCCTCCAGGAATTCGTCCACAGGCGAGATCATCAAGTGCACGTCCATGGGGATGGAGACGTGGGGCCGCAGCGCCCTCACCACCTCCGGGCCGATGGTGATGTTGGGCACGAAGTGGCCGTCCATGACGTCCACGTGCAGCCAGTCGGCGCCGGCCGCCTCGACCGCCCGCGCTTCCTCGCCCAGGCGGGCGAAGTCGGCGGCCAGGATCGAGGGCGCGATGATCGTCATACTTTTGACTTACCCCGAGCCGGCGTCCGGCGGAAGCAGGGCCTTAGACCGCGCGTTGAAAGCGGGCGATGAAGAAGCCGTCCAGTCCGCCCGCCAGATGATGCGGCAGGATACGCAGGCAACCGTTGGCCGTGAGGCTGGGCTCGGGCGCGCCGCCCTCGCCCGCCGCGATCGGAGCGAGGCTGAAATCGGCATGGCGCGCCAGGAACCCGGAAACCTGGGCTTGCCCCTCCTCCGGCTCCAGGGAGCAGACGCTGTAGACCATGCGGCCGCCCGGCCTGGTGCGGGCGGCCGCGGCGTCCAGCAGGCGGACCTGGCTGACGGCCAGGCGAGGGATGTCGGCGACCCGGGCGTTCCAGAGCACGTCGGGCTGGCGCCGGAACGTGCCGGTGGCCGAGCAGGGCGCATCCAGCAGAACGGCGTCGAACTGGCGCGCTTCGGTCCAGTCGGCGGCGTCGGCGTGGACCACCTCGGCCTCCAGGCCTGTGCGCGCCAGGCCGTCGCGCACCCGGCGAAGGCGTCCCGAAGAACGGTCGAGGGCGGTGACCGCGGCCCCCGCGGCCGCCAGCTGCAAGGTCTTGCCTCCCGGCGCGGCGCAGAGATCGACGGCGGTCTCACCGGTCTGGACGGCCAGCAGCCTGGCCGGGATGGCGGCGGCGGTGTCCTGGACCCACCAGCGGCCCTCCGCGAAGCCCGGCCACAGGGTGATATCGCCGCCCTTGTCGGTGCGCAGGGACCCGCCCGGAAGCGGCGCCGCCTCCAAGGCCTCGATCAGGGCCGCGTCCGCCGGCGCTCGCGGCGTCAGGTCTGTAGCCGGCTCCTGGGTGATCAGGGCCGCCATCAGCGCGGTCTCTTCCACTCCGAAGGCGGCGCGCCAGCGGGACAGCAGCCACGGCGGCGCCAGGCTGTCGACGTCCTCGGCCGGGGCGCCGTCGCGCAGCAGGCCGCGCAGGACAGCATTGACCAGGCCCCGCATGGGCTTGGGCGCCAGGCTGACGGTGGTGTCCACGGCGGCGAAGTCGGGGGTGTCGAGCCAGAAGGCCTGGGCGGCGCCAAGGCGAAGCAGTTGCCGGATCCGGCCGCCTGGATCTCGCGACAGGCGGGCGTCGAGCGCGCGGTCTATGGGACCCAGGTGCCGCAAGGTCGCCATCACCAGGGCGCGGGCGAAAGAGCGGTCGAGGGGATTGAGCCGCCCCGCGGCGCCGGCGTTCAGGGCTTCATCGAGCCCGCCGCGGCGAGCGAGGGCGGCGTCCAGGATGTCGACCGCGGCGGCGCGGGCCGCCAGGGCGGGATCGAGAGCGGGGTCTGGATTGGCGTTGGGGGTGTCGGTCACGGCCGTCCCCTGCCCGGTTCCGCTCGACGGGGCAAGGGCGCCATCTGGCGCGGAACCGGTCGAGCGCCTAGGTTCAACGGCCATGAGCGATGATCTTCCCCCCGGCGCCGCCCCCGGAAAGCCCCTCACCCCCGCCGCCCGGCGGGCGCTCGAGGAGGCCGCCCACAGGCGCGAGGAGGCCGCCGCGAACCCTCCCGCGCCCGCGGAAGACGGCGGCCCGGCCGGCCCCGAACCTACGCGCTACGGTGACTGGGAGCGCAAGGGCGTGGCGGTGGACTTCTGACGGCGCGGCGCCCAGCCGGGTGAGTCCCACTCGCGCCTCAGGGGCGCGTGGTCGCGGCGAAGTGGAGAAGGGCCTAGACTTGCGGCGATTGCGATCCGGAGCCGCCCAAGATGTCCCTCGCCAAGATCGTCGTCCTTGGAGCGGCGCTCGCCTCCGCGGCCCCGGCCATGGCCGGCGACGACATGACCGGCTGGGGCGGCCGCTACGGCGTCCACCGGCAGGCGGCTGAATCGTCCAGCTACGAGAACTCCGGCTATCGGCGCGAGGTCTCCTACGGCGAGGCCGGCTACCAGGCCTATGGCCGCGGGTCCAGCCGCTCCGAGGGAAACTCGGGATCGTGGAGCTATCGCCGCCTCGAGGCGCGGCCGATGTGCCGGCGCCTGGCCGACCGGGGCGCCTACGACCGCCGGCGGCTGCCGCT
>FTAI01000177.1_pt1 | contig 10808 bp, 11 predicted proteins | sample 1638941 | NCBI WGS metagenome assembly FTAI01 (sample SAMEA3914813, study PRJEB12502) | metagenome | biome: forest; material: soil | place: Canada | collected 2011-07-07 | depth 0.3 m | reverse complement strand
GCCATCGCCGTTTCCTCAGATTTAATACGAGGTATTAATTGCGGACAGCGGGCGGAGTCAAGGATGACCCGGCCATTCGATGTTCAGGTACGGTGCTTGGGAACGGGCTTCGCCGCCTTGATGGCCTGCGCTGCGGCCAGCGCCCGCCGGCCCCATCGGCAGGCTTCGTCGGGGTCGTCGCAGGCGGACTCGGGCAGGGACCAGTAGGAGGTCTCCTGCGGCGCGTCCGCCTTGGGCCCTTTGCGCTCGGTGTAGATCCAGGTTTCGGAGCCGGCCGCGATGAGTTCGGCCTTCAGCGCCTCGTCGGTCTTCAGATAGATGCGGTCGTCGTCGATCAGGCCGAACATGACGCCGTCGGCGTAGAGCCCGGCCGCGCCGAACATCCGCCGGGCGGAATACCCATCCAGCCCCGCGAACAGGTCCGCCGCGAACGCCAGGATTTCCGCATTGACGCTCATCAGAGCAGCATGACCGCCGGAAGACCGCCGAGGTCAAGTCCGCGGGCGGATCAGGGTCGGATCACCGTCAGCTTGAACGGCCCCGCGTTGGCTGCGGCGTGGTCGATTGCCGCGGCGATGTCGTCCAGGGCGAAGGTCTCGACCGCGAAGTCGTCCAGCCGAATGAGGCCCGACCGGATCATCCCGACCATGCGGATGGTCGCGTCCGGCGGGTACATCCACTGGCCGCGCAGGTTGATATTGTTCCGCATCAGCCAGGGATAGGGCAGCTCCAGGCCGGGCCCGCCCGCCATCCCCACCCCGCCCATCAGGACCGCGCGGCCATTGGGCCTCACCGTCATGATCGCCGTCCGCGCCTGCACGGCCGACGCCGCGGGCGGCAGCAGGTCGAGCAAGCAGTCGATGGCGCCCGGCGCGGTCGCCAGTATCCGCGAACGGTCGGCCTCCTCGTCGCCCTCCATCCGGACCGTCCGCACTCGCCCACCGAAGCGCCGCGTCAGGTTCTCGAGCACCGCTCCATTGCGGCCTGTGGCGATGACGCAGCCGGCGCCCATGGCCAGGGCCACGGCGACGCCGCAACTGCCGAACGCCCCGGTGGCGCCGCTGATCACCACGGTCTCCCCCGCCTGCAGTCCGGCCGCCAGCAGGCCGCCGTAGGGCACCAGCAACGTGCCCAGCGCGCACCAAGACCCCGCCTCCGCCTCGTCGATGGGCCCGATCGGCTTGGCGTTCTCAGTGGGGACGCGCATCTGCTGGGCGAAGGAACCGTCGCGGAAGTATTTCTGCAGCTTCAAGCCCCCCTCGCCCGCCGCGCTCCAGGCCTGCAGCGTGATGTCCGGCGCCTGGGCGTCGTCGCGCGAGCGCACGGTGGGATCGCAGAACACCCAGTCGCCGACCGCCAGCCGGGTCGCATCGGGGCCGAGCCCCCGCACCCGGCCGATGGCGCCCGGACCGGGGATCACCGGCAGGTCCAGCAGGTACCGCCGCTCGCCGCTGAACACCTCGTTGGCATAAGCCAGGACGCGGGTGGCGACGACCTCGACGATCACCTCACCGGTGCCCAGCACCGGCCCCGGAACGGTCTCGATGGTCAGGGGCGAACCGAACGCCCTCAGGACGGCAGCTTTCATGGTCTTCCTCGCAATCTTGCAGGGCCCATTATCGCAGGCTGTCCGACCTCATCCAGGCCTGGTATTATCCTAGGACTATGACACCCTTCCCTGACCGGAGCGCGCCACCGTCATGATCCAGCCGAACCACGGCGAACTGGGCGATTTCCTGAGATCACGCCGCGAGCGGCTGAGCCCTGGAACCGTCGGCCTTCCGCCCGGCCGGCGCCGGCGCACCGCGGGGCTTCGTCGAGAGGAAGTGGCCGAACTCGCGGGCATCGGCGTCGACTGGTACATACGCCTGGAGCAGGGTCGCGCCGTCAGCCCCTCAGCCACGACCGTGGACGCCCTGGCGCGAGCGCTGCGGCTCAGCCCGACCGAACACGGCCATCTGCGGGCCCTGACCCACGCCGTCCGCCGCCGCCCCTTCTCACGCGAGGTGGTCCCCGAAACGGTCCGCCGCCTGGTGGAGAGCCTCAACCAGCCCGCCTACATCACCGGCCGCCGCAAGGACCTGCTGGCCTGGAACGCCGCCGCCGACGAGATCTTCGCCTTCAGCCAGATGGCGGACGAGGATCGCAACACCCTCCTCTCCATGATGACCAACCCCGCCACCCGCCGCCTGTTCGGCGACGCCTGGGCCCATGAGGCCAGGCGGATGGTCGCCCAGTTCCGCGCCACCCACGACCTCTGGGCCACGGATCCGGCCTTCGTGGCGCTGGTGGAGCGCCTGCGCCAGGAGAGCCCGCAGTTCGCCGCCTGGTGGGAAACCCACGACATCGGCGTCGCCGCCGCCGGCCAGAAGGCGCTCAGCCACCCCAGGAAGGGGGCGCTTAGGCTGGAGTACGCCTCCTTCCAGGCAAACGACGACCCAGCCCTGAAGCTGGTCATCTACGGCCCGGCGCCCGCCCCTGAGGGCGAGGGTTAAGACATGCGAGCCGTCGCTCTCAATCCGCCCATTCCACATCCGCCCCCATGGCGATCAGGTTCTCCACGAACCTGGGATGCGCGCGGCGGATCGGGTCGGCGTTGAGGATCTTGGACGTGCCTTCGATGGAGGCGGCGACCATCATCAGGGCGATGGCCACGCGGATGATGTAGGGGCTCTCCACCGTGGCGGGGCCCAGTTGCTTGCCGCCGAAGGTGATCACCCGGTGCGGGTCGCACTGCAGGGCGTGGGCGCCGAACTTGGCCAGCTCCGAGGTCCAGCCCAGGGCGCCCTCATAGACCTTGTTCCAGTACAGCATCTCCCCGTCGGCGCAGGCTCCGAGCGCCACGAAGATTGGCAGCAGGTCCACCGGCACATAGGGCCAGGGCGCCGCCTCCACCTTCTGCAGGATGTACGACGTGAACGGCGGCTTGATGCTCAAGGGACCGTCGGCGCGGCTGGTGGACCAGCCGTCCGTGTGCGTCACGGTCACCCCGAACTTGGCGAAGGTGCGGTCGATCAGGGGGAACTGTTCGGGCTGGGCGTTCCTGACGCTGATTTGGCCGCCGGTGATCGCCCCCAGCGCGAGGAAGGTGGCGATCTCGTGGAAGTCCTCCGCAAAGGTATAGTCGGCGCCCGACAGTCGCTCGACGCCCTCCACCGCCAGACGGCTGGTGCCGGCGCCGTCGATCTTCGCCCCCATGAGCTTCAGGAAGGCGCAGAACTCCTGCACGTGCGGCTCGGACGCGGCGTTCATCAGCAGCGACGATCCTGCCGCCATCGCCGCGCACAGGACGAAATTCTCGGTGGTGGTGACGCTGGCGTAGTCGAGCCAGTGGCTCGCGGGCCGGAACGTGCCGTCGCGGAACAGGGCCAGCGCCCCCTCCTCACCCTCCACTCGCATGCCGAAGGTCTGGAAGACCTCGATGTGCGGATCGATCTCCCGCGCCCCCAGGGTGCAGCCCTTCACCTCGCCCTCCAGCCGCGCTTCGCCAAAGCGCGCGACCAGCGGCGGGATCAGCATGATCGAGCTGCGCATGCCCTCCGGCAGGCGCGCCGCCGCGGCGTTGTTGGCGCTGGCATGGCAGACCTTCAACAAGCCGGTCTCGTAGTTCATCTCCACCCGGCTTCCCAGCGCCACGAACAGCTCCAGGATCTTGTGGGCGTCGGTGATGTCCGGGACGCCGCGCAGGATCACCTCCTCGTCGGTGAGCAGGGTGGCGCAAAGGATGGGCAGGACGGCGTTCTTGTTGGCCGAGGGCGTCACGCGGCCCGCGAGGCGGCGGCCGCCCCTGACGATGAGGTTGCTCACAGGGAAAGGTCCGAAGAATTGGGGGGGGTGAACGAAGATTTCGCTCTAGCATCATTCGGCCGCCGTGGCGCGAGGTGGCTCGTGCTTGTAATGTCGCGGCTCTGCCCCTATCCTTCCTACCCCCGGACGTCCGCGCCCGCGGCCGGATATTGGATTCCTCCCAGGGGCGATGAGCTAACACCCGCATGGAAAAAGTGCCCATGACCGCCGAGGGCTATCAGGCCCTCGACGAAGAACTGAGACGTTTGAAGACTCAGGAGCGGCCCGCGGTCATCGCGGCCATCGCCGAGGCGCGTTCGCACGGCGACCTGTCCGAAAACGCCGAGTACCACGCCGCCAAGGAGCGGCAAGGCTGGATCGAAGGGCGCATCGCCGAGATCGAGGACAAGATCGCGCGCGCCCAGGTGATCGACGTATCCAAGCTTTCCGGCGCCCAGGTGAAGTTCGGCGCCACCGTCAGCGTGGTCGACGAGGACACCGAGGAAGAGGCTCGCTACCAGATCGTCGGCGAGCACGAGGCCGACGTACGCTCGGGTAAGGTCTCCATCGCCTCTCCCATAGCCCGCGCCATGATCGGCAAGGAAATGGGCGACGTCGTCGAGGTGAACACCCCCGGCGGCGTGAAAGCCTACGAAATCCTCAAGGTCGAATGGGTCTAGACATCTCCGGCCCTGGCCCCGTCCGAAGGATGGAGAGGGTTGGGTGAGGGGTCCGTCCGGGTGACGGATTTTCCAGAGGGATTCAGCGGGCGGCTGCGCCCCTCACCCAACCCTCTCCCCGCAAGGGGGGCAAGGGCTCAGGCAATGCTGTGGTCTCTGCCCCATTACCCCAGCCCCACGACCCGGCTCGCCACCACTCGATACGCCCGGTCGCCATAGTGCTCGCCTTCCCGCGCGCAGCTGTAGGACAGCTTGATCACGTGGTCGTCGTCGCTGGCGATGGCGGCGGCGAAGATGTCGGGCCAGGGCGGGGCCCCGCCCTCCACGGCCGTGTCCTCGAAGACCGGCGCGCCCACCGTGGCGTAGGCCGCCAGCCACGATGCCCACAGCGCCTGCGCCGCCGCCGGCGTGGCCAGGGCCGGGATCCGCTCGAAGAGCACTCGGGCTGCATGCACGCCGGTGACCATGTGCAGGACCGTGAAGTTCGGAAACTGCCAGTAGAGGCGCAGCGACGCCTGGGCCAAGTCCGGAAGCAGCCGCTCGCCAAGCTCGGGCGCGCCGCTCACCGCCTCGCGGAACGCAGGGTCCGCCGCCACCGTCGCCAGGGCGCCGGTGATCGAACCCGGTATCGGCTCGCGGCCCCCGGCCGTCCTGGCCACCGCGTCCAGCCCTGCCTTGACCGACGTGGCCCGCGCTTTTTCGCCCGAGCGCAGATCCAGGTCGCGGTAGGTGGTCACCCAGGCGGCCAGGCCGGCGGCTGTCTCGCCACCGTGGCCCGCCTCCAGGCCGTAGGCCAGACGGATCAGGGCGTGGAAAGCCAGCGTCGAGGGACCGCCCATCACGGCGGGCGCCACCTCCGCGACGACCCAATCAGCCCCGACACGCTCGATCTGCGCCTTGAAGGTTTCCGCCAGCGGCGCGAACGCCGCGCCCTGGCCCAGGACCGCGCGCCAATCGGCGAAGGCGACCGGGGTCTCAAGGCCCTGCCGAGGCAAGGCGACGTTTGTCACCCACCAGTCGAAAAAGGCCTTCAGGCGCGCCTCGTCGGCGCCCATATGGCTGAGGGCGACGAGGGCCATAGGCAGATGATTGACGGTGCCGCGGTGGTTCAGGGCGAACCGCTCGTTCGCCGTCAGCAGCTGATCCAGGACAGGGCGGGCGATGATCCAGCCTCTCGATTTAGAAAGTATTTGATTGCTTTATTATCGCCTTTACGATCGGCGCGCTACAGGACCGTTTCATCGGCCATACTGCCGCCGTGCGGGGCGGCCTTGAGTCCCGACGCATGACAGGCAGGGCATGACACGCAAGACCAGGCCATTGATCATCTGGGCGGTGTCCGACGGCCGCGCAGGGATCGAGGCCCAGACGATAGGACTGGCCGAGGCGGTGGCGCGCCATGCGCCCGCCCTGGTGGTCGCCAAGCATGTCGCCTGGAAGGGGCCCGCGGCCTGGCTGCCGCCGCAGCTGCACCCCGCCTCCCGCGCCTGGCTCAAGGACCCCTCCGTCCTGGGGCCGCCCTGGCCGGACCTGTGGATCGCCGCCGGGCGGGCCAGCCTGCCGCTCTCCATGCGCGCCCGCGAACGCTCCGGCGGGCGCACCTTCGTGGTCCAGCTCCAGGACCCCCGCGCCGCCCTGCGCCGCTTCGACCTGGTGATCCCGCCGCTGCATGACGAGCTCACCGGCGCCAACGTCTTTCCCATACTCGGCGCCCCCACCCGGGTGACGCTGGAGAAGATCGGCGGCAAGGCGCACGCCTTCGCCGAGACCCTCGCCCCCCTGCCCCATCCCCGCGCCGCCGTCCTGGTCGGCGGCAAGTCCCGCAGCTTCGACCTCACCGCCCACCGCGCCCACGCGATGGCGGCGGAGGTGGAGGTCGCCGTGCGCGCCGCCGGCGGATCGGTGATGGTCACCTTCAGCCGCCGCACGCCGCCCGCCGCCCGCGCCATCCTGACCGAGCGCTGGCGCGGCCTGCCGGGCGTCATCTGGGATGACGAGGGGCCCAATCCCTACTTCGCATTCCTCGCCGCCGCCGACGTCTGCCTGGTGACCGAGGACTCCACCAACCTGGCGGTCGACGCCGCCGCCACGGGCAAGCCGGTCCTGGTGCTCAAGATGGACGGCGAGAACCGCAAGTTCGCCCGCTTCCACGCCGCTCTCCAGGCGCACGGCGTCAGCCGTCCCTTCGCCGGACGCCTGCAGGACTGGCGCTACGAGCCCCTTGCCGAAACCGACCGGGCGGCCGAGGAGATCCTGCGGCGGATGTCCCACGCATGATCCTGGCCATCCTGCAGGCGCGCATGAGTTCGTCCCGGTTGCCGGGCAAGGTGCTGATGCCCCTGGCCGGCGCGCCGATGATCGCGCGCCAGATCGAACGCGTCTGCCGCTCCGCCCTCATCGACCGCCTGGTGGTGGCCACCAGCGAGGAGGCCAGCGACGACCAGTTGGCCAAGGCCGTGCGGCGCGAAGCGATTGCGGTGTTCCGCGGCTCGCTGGAGGACGTCCAGGGTCGGTTCTTGGGCGCCCTGGACGAGAATGATGGCTTGGGCCGCCCCGCCGATCACGTGGTCCGCCTGACCGGCGACTGCCCGCTGGCCGATCCGGAGGTGATCGACGCCACCATCCGTCGGGTCCTGGACGCCGGCGCCGACTACGGCTCCAACACCCCGCCCCACCGGACCTATCCCAAGGGCCTCGACGTCGAGGTGATGACCGCCGCAGCCTTGCGCGCCGCAGCCGCCCGCGCCACCACCCCCGAGGAGCACGAGCACGTCACCTGGACCCTGCACCGGCGCCCCGACATCTATCGCCACGCGTTCCTGACCCAGGGACCGGATGAGGGCGACGTGCGCTGGACCGTCGATTTCCCGCACGACTACGCCTTCGTCGCCGAGGTCTACGACGCCCTCTACCCCGCCAACCGCGTCTTCACCTCCAACGACGTACGCGACCTGGTCCGTTCGCGCGAAGACCTGGCCCATTACGGCGGCGAGCGGCGGGTGTAGGCTTTGGCCATGGCCGACTCGCCTCAAACCTCACTCCCCAAGGCCGCGCTGCGCGACCTGACGACCGATGACCGCGAACAGGTCATGGCCTGGCGCAACTCGCCGGACGTGCGCGCCTACATGTACACCGACCACGTCATCTCGGCCGAGGAGCACGCCCGCTGGTGGGACGGAGTCTCGGGCGATCCGCACCGGCGCTACTGGATCATCGAAGCGAACGGCGTCCCCGTTGGCCTGGCCAACCTCTACGACATCGACCGCAATCGTCGCCTCTGCGCCTGGGCCTACTACCTGGCCGACCCATCGGTGCGCGGCATGGGGGTGGGCTCCTACGTCGAATACTGGATGCTGGAGCAGGTCTTCGAGACCCAGCGCCTGCACAAGCTCTGGTGCGAGGTCCTGGTCTCCAACGAACCGGTCTGGCGCCTGCACGAAACCTTCGGCTTCCGCCAGGAGGCCCGCTTCCGCGACCACGTGATGAAGGACGACGCCTGGCAGGACGTCCTGGGCCTGGGCATCCTCGAGCACGAGTGGCGCGAGCGACGGCCGGCCATGGCCGAAAGGCTGCGGGCCAAGGGGTTCGGGGCGCCAGCTCCATGAGCGAGAACACCCTTCGGTAAGCACGCTTCAAAGGACAATCTTAGCGTCACCTGAGGTAGCAGACAGTCAGGGTCTGTTCCCTGGGGTTGCGTCATGTCCGTCCGTTCCCTGTTCCTGATCGGCGCCGTTTGCTGCCTGCTGAGCGGCTGTGGCGCCATCGGCCAGGTCAGGGCCATGGTCTCCACGCCAGGGGACGTCGCGATCGAGGCGATGTACGACACCGCCATGCTCACCTACGAGCACGGCGACGCCGAGGGCACGCTGATCGCGCTCGAGCGGGCCGCAACGCCGGATAGTCTCGCAGCCCTGTCCGAGCTTCGCCGTCACGACGTCCTGCGCATGTACGCTTGGTCGCTGTTCATGACCCGTCACTACGACGCCGCGGCGACCGCCTACCGCCACCTGGCGAAGAACGCCTTGGCCTCCTCCACACCTACGAGATCCAGCGCATGATCAACGGCGTCTGAGCTCGTCGGGTCGGCGGCCTCAGACCGCCCCGAACCGTTTCAGCACGTTCCTCGTGATCGCCGCGATGTGAGGGTCGCCGGCCTTCAGCCCATAGGCCCATTCCGTCGTGCCGGCGTTGAACACCTCCCCCGCCCCGCGCCGGAACGAAGCCATCACTGCGTGGCCGCGCAGCAGGCGCGCCCTGGCCGCCGCGCTGTCGTCGCCGAACGCCACCATCGCCGCCTGGCCGAAGTCTTCGGGCGGCAGCACTGGGCGGTAGCCCTTGTCCGGGTCCTCGCCATAGCTGCACGGCGCGATGGCGATGATCTGCAGGTCCGCCGGCACGCCCAGGTGCGCCACCGCCATGGGCAGGCCATCCTCGCCGAACCGCAGCAGGCAGCCGTCGTTCTCGTAGGCCAGCAGGGGCACGTCCAGGCCCAGGCTGTCGCCGTAGAACAGGTCCGCCCCCTCCAGCGCCCAGTGCCGGTCGTCATAGACCGTGTAGGCGCCGCTGCCCCTGGCCACGCACAGCCCCAGCCGATGATAGCCGCCGAATAGGAAGGAGAGGCCCGTCAGCGCCGCCTCCGGCCGCCCGAACGCCGGATGCGACCACATGTGGGTGCCGTCAGCCCCCGCCTCCGGCTCGGCCTTGAAGCCGTTCCACTTGTGCGCCGTCAGGGTGGCGCCGCCGTCCTCCCAGCGGACCTTCCAGTAGCAGGTGTTGCCCGAGAAGATCGCCAGGCGCCCGCCACCGTCCACGAAGGCCTCCACCGTGTCCCGCTGGGGCGCCGACCAGTATTCGCTGTGGCCCACCGCCAGCATCGCCGCATAGGGCGCCAGCACGGCCGGGTCCGCCTCCAGGTCGTAGTCGGTGAAATAGTCCAGCTCGACGCCCTCGCCCTCGGCCCAGGCGACGAAGGCGTGCTCCCACTTGTTCAGGAACCCCGCCGCCCCGTCGTAGGGCGACAGGCCATGCTCGCGCCAGAACTCCGGCTTGTCGGTGCGCGGCCGCTCCTCGAAGCCCCGCACGCCGGCGTTCATCAGCCGCGGGCCGTCCGGCGCCATGGCCACGATGTTCTGGGCGAAGGGCCGCTGGCTGGACAGCACGCCAATCGCCGCCGCCATGCCCTCCGCCAGCGTGCACTCTTGCGCCATCAGCCGCGTCACATCGCAATAGGAATTGGCCCCGCCCCACCAGTTGTAGGCCTGGTAGGTGTTGGTCGACAGCACCAGCACTGCCCTGGTGCGCGGCCCATCCCGGCGCGGCTTCACCACCAGCAGATGGTGCGTCGCCTCCCCCGCGCCGTTGCTTAGGCGCAGGTCGTAGTACCCCGACCGCCAGTCGCGCCCGACCTCGATCCCCGCCGCTCTCGGCCAGTCGCAGCCGTCGCGGTCGGCGTGAGGCGGCGTCGGCGCATCGGCCACGCCGGCCACCTCCAGCCTCGCCACCACCTCGCGCACCGCCCCCACCCTGGCGATCTCCAGCCGGCAGTCCGGATCGGAACTGCTGGCGAACAGGCTTACGGTGTCGCCCGGATAGGCGCTCAGCACATCGGTGTAGCAGGCGATCAAGGACGCACTCTCCAGGCGGCTCGGGTCATACCAGGGCCATCACGGCCACGGCCGCGCGGTCCGCCCCGCGGCCGTCGCACAGCTCGCTGGCGCGCGCGGTCAGGCTCCAGCGCAGGGGCGGCTCGCCCACCAGCCGGCTCCAGGCGTCCAGCAGCGCCGGCTCGAACCCCGCGTCCCGCGCGTCCACGGCCAGGGTCGCGCCGGCCTCGGCCAGGCGAAGCGTCATTCCCGCCTGGTTGTCGGCCAGGATCGCGGTCACGCAGGGCAGCCCCAAGGTCGCCCGCTCCCACACGCTCGAGCCCCCCGCGCCGATGGACACGTCGGCCTCCGCCATCAGGCTGGCCATCTCGTGGGTGTTGACGTGCAGGTGGATGCGCCGGTCGCGCTGCGCCAGGGCGCTCAGCCCCTCCAGGCTGGCCGCGCCGGATCCCAGCACCACGTCCAGCCGCACATCGTCCAGATGCGGCGCCAGGGTCTCCACCACCCTCTGGGTGACGCCCCCCACATCGGTTAGGCCCAGCGACACCAGCGCCCGACGCGTCTGGTCATGCCGCGCCCGGCGGCTGAGCGCGCGGGGCCGCGCGTCGGCGAACTCGGGGCGCACCAGGGCGTAGTCCGGCCCCACCAGGGTCTGGCAGGCTTCACCCACCAGCCCGCTGTAGTCTTCCTGCCGCCGCCCAAAGCCCGGATCGACCAGCAGGTCGCAGGCATGGCGGCG
>FTAI01001099.1_pt1 | contig 10832 bp, 13 predicted proteins | sample 1638941 | NCBI WGS metagenome assembly FTAI01 (sample SAMEA3914813, study PRJEB12502) | metagenome | biome: forest; material: soil | place: Canada | collected 2011-07-07 | depth 0.3 m | reverse complement strand
TGCGGATCATCGTCAACGAGGATCGCCACGGCTCCATCGACCGGGCCGTGCGCCACCTGGGCTTCGGCCGGGCCAGCCTGCGGATCGTGCCCCTCGACCCCGACGGCCGACTGGGCGCCCCCGCCCTGGCCGCGGCATTGGCCGCCGGCTCCGGCCCGACCATCGTGGTGTTGCAGGCCGGCGACCTGCACCTGGGCGCCTGCGACGACTACGAGGCCCTGATTCCCCTCTGCAAGGCGGCCGGCGCCTGGGTGCATGTGGACGGCGCCTTCGGCCTCTGGGCCAAGGCCAGCCCCAGGTGGGCGCACCTGATGCGCGGGGTCGAGGCCGCCGACTCCTGGGCCACCGACGGCCACAAATGGCTGAACGTGCCCTACGACAGCGGTCTGGCCTTCGTGCGCGATCGCGCGGCGCATAGGGCCGCCATGACTCTGAGCGCCAGCTACCTCGCCCCCGGCGGCGACGCCCGCGACCCCATCGACTTCACCCCGGAGTTCTCCCGCCGGGGCCGCGGCTTTTCCGTCTACGCCGCCCTGCGCGAACTGGGGCGCGACGGCCTGGCGGACCTCATCGACCGCTGCTGCGACCACGCCGCGGCCCTGGCCCATGGGATCGCCGCCCTGCCCGGCGCCGAACTGATCGCCGGCCCGGGTCTCAACCAGGCCATGGTGCGGTTTGTGGACCCGCGCCCGGACGCCGGCGAGGCCGACCACGCCCGCCGCACGGACGCGGTGATCGCCGCCGTCAACGCCGGCGGCGAAGCCTTCTTCAGCCCGAGCACCTGGCGCGGTCGCCGGGGCATGCGCATCAGCGTCAGCAACTGGCGCACGGACGCCCGGGACGTGGCGCGGGCGGTGGAGGCGGTGCGGGCGGCGTTGGAAAACTAGACGTCGCCAGACACAAGTCTGAGCGGGATTGTGGCCGGCGGTGGCGATCCTCCGACAAGTTCGAGCGCCTTCTCGTAGTCACCGTCGAAGTTCACACGCGTGATCTCGCTCAGTTTGTGGGCCAAAGGCTCGATTTCCCAGGTCGCATCCGGATCGATTCCGAGCATCCACACGACGCCGCCCTCAATACCGAGCACCCTGCCGATGTAGCAAACATCGGGGTTTGCGACCTCTTTGTGGAGCGTGACCAAGGCAAACCCGGCCGCCGCCGACTGGATCAGGTCATCGATCGTGGCGGCATTTACTGGCGACGAATCCGGCAGGAGGTCCGCGCGCAGCGACAGTGCGGCCTCTACGAACGCGGCATAGGGGTCGTCTTCAACAGACTGAATGTCGTGGACCCGAAAACACTCGAAACCATCGAACCAAATTCGGTCGCTCACGAGAGCGAGAACGAAGAACTCAGGCCCGACATTCAGGACATATCCGCGGATGTCGCCGGACTCGAACTTCCGGGAGAGGCGCACCAAGGTACGCGACTCCATCGCAGTCCGAAGTTGCTCGACAGCGTTGATAGCCATTTCAGGGAATCCGATAGCGGCGTCCGTCGAATGACTAGTGGGCGGATGGTCAACAGGCAACGCCCGGTCCGATCGGACGCCGGACCTACGCCGCCACCCCCCGCTCCGCCGCCAGCGCCTCCGCCCCCAACATCGCCGCCTTCCGCCCCAGCCCCCAGTGATACCCCGTCAGCCGCCCGTCGCGGGCGATGGCGCGGTGGCAGGGGATTAGGAAGCTGATGGGATTGGCGCCGATAGCGGCGCCGGTGGCCTGGTAGGCGCGGGGGTTGCCGGCCCAGGCGGCGACCTCGCCGTAGCTGGCCGTGGCGCCCTGGGGGATGCGCAACAAGGCTTTCCAGACCTGGATGTGGAAGGGCGCGCCCATCAGCACCAGGGGCGGGCGCTCGCCCTCGCCGGAGAAGATGGCCGGGGCCATGGCCTTGGCGGTCGCATCGTCGCGGCACCAGTCGGCGGCGGGCCAGCGGCCGTGCATGTCGGCGAAGGCGGCCTCCCGGCCCTCGGCGTCGCAGAAGGCCAGGCCGCAGAGGCCGCGCGGGGCGATCACCAGCAGAGCCTCGCCGAAGGGCGATGGGGCATAGCCCCAGGTCAGGTCCAGCCCCTGGCCGCGGCGGCGCACATCACCGGGAGTCACCGCCTCGTGGGCGATGAAGAGGTCGTGCAGGCGCGAAGGGCCGGAGAGGTCGGTGTCCAGGGCCGCGTCCAGGACGCTGGCGCCGGCTTCGAGCTGGCGACGGGCCTCGGCGTGGGCGATGGCGGCGACGAAGGTCTTGGGGCTGACCCCAGCCCAACGGGTGAAGACCCGCTGGAAGTGGAAGGGCGACAGGCCCGCGGCGGCGGCGGCCTCGTCGAGGCTGGGGCGGTCGCGCCAACGCTCGGCCAGCCAGTCGAGGGCGCGGGCCATGCGGGCGTAGTCCTGGGCCTGCTCGTCCAGGCGGGCGAGGCCCTGGACGGACTTGGGGGTAGGGGCGATGACGGGGGCGATGGAGTAGGTCATGACGACAACCTATCCTTTTCGCCGCCGCCGATCCGCCCGCTTCTTGCGGCGACGCAGGGGATCAATACCGTTCCGCCTGCGCGGCGGCGATGGCCCGCTCGATGGCCTCCGCCAGCCCGGTCCGCTCACCCGGGCTGAGGGCGTGGCCGATCGTCAGGGCGCGGCCGGAGATGGCCAGGCGCACCCGGGTCTCATGGTCGGTGGGCCGCTCGACCAGGACGCGGGTGAAGGCGGTGGGCGAGCGCCAGACCGTCCGCCGGCCCCGGCTCCATTCATGGGCGACACTGACCTCGTCGGCCGTCACCTGCACCCGCTCGGCCTGGCCGGCGCCCCGGTAGCTGGCGCGAAAGGCGAGGATCACCGCCAGCACATCGGCCCCGAGGAACACCGGCACCGGAAAGGCCTTCAGGACCACCATCAGCGTGCCCACCGCCAGGTTGAAGGCGACGACGACGCCGAGCAGCACGGCGAACCCTTTGCGTGAAAGGGATCGGTGCGGGGTGATCACCGCGTCCATGTAGAGGGTGGCGGGCATGGAGACAGGATGGGGGATGGCGGGGGCGCGGGCAATTGCGGATGACGCAGGACGGCCGCGGCCGCCGTTCAACATCCGGTGCGACTCGCGGCATGGTCGCGCCATGCCCGTCACCGCCAAGCCCGCCAAGAAATCCAAGGCCGCCCCCCGCCGCCGTATCCCCCCGGCCGAAAAGGCCCGGGTGCAGGAGATTTTCGACCGGTTCGCGGCGGCGACCGCCCACCCGCGCACCGAGCTCAGCTTCTCCAGCCCCTACACCCTGGTCGTCGCCGTGGCCCTCTCGGCCCAGGCGACGGATGTGTCGGTGAACAAGGCCACCGCCAGGCTCTACGCCGTGGCCGACACGCCGCAGAAGATGCTGGCCCTCGGCGAGGCCGGCCTGATCCCCTATATCGCCTCCATCGGCCTTTTCCGCACCAAGGCCAGGAACGTCATCGCCCTCTCGCGCATCCTGATCGACCAGTACGGCGGGGAGGTTCCGCTCAATCGCGAGGCCCTGCAAAGCCTGCCCGGGGTCGGTCGCAAGACCGCCAGCGTGGTGCTGAACGAGCTGGATATCGAACCGGCCATCGCCGTCGACACCCATGTCTTCCGCGTCGCCCACCGGCTGAAGCTGTCGAACGGCAAGACTCCGGACCAGGTGGAGCACGACCTGATGGCCCTGGTCCCGCGGCCCTACCTCACCCGCGCCCACCACTGGCTGATCCTGCACGGGCGGTATGTCTGCGTGGCCAGAAAGCCGAAGTGCGTGGGGTGCGTCGTGGGAGACCTTTGCCCGTCTTTTGGGCTATACGCCGGCTGATTTCAGCCCCACACCGGAGCGGGCATGCGCACCTTGATCTTCACCTTGCTGATCGCCCTGGCGGCTCCGGCGGCCACCATGGCTGCGGCGCCCGCGAATGGACCGGACGAGCTGATGGTCGCCTGGAAGTCGATCTGCTTCGACACCCATGGCGACACACAGAAGGCCCTCGCCTTGGCCACGGCGACGGGATGGAAACCGATGGCGCCGCTGCCCGGGGCGGCGCACCCTGGCATGAGCAGACTCGAAAAATGGGTCGGCTCTGACCACTGGGAGTTGGTGATCCTGGACAAGGAGTCGCCGGGGGGCGACGCGCCGTTTCCGACCCGCATGGCGACCTGTATCACCGGACTTTCGCCCAGCGCCCCCGACGCCGGTCCTGCAATGCGCGCCTTGATGGGGCGCGACGCCATGGCCGTCGAGGATGGCAAGCTGACATGGGCCTATTACGAGCACGCCGGCCAGCGCGACTTCAACGTCGAGCTGGCGCCGGAGGCCCGGATCGCCGCCCTCCGCGCCGGGCCGTTCGTCATGGTCGGCGCGATTCACAGTCCGCAGGGCAGCGGCCTCTCCTACGTCATGATCACCAAGGCCGACGCCCCCTAGCGCCTTGACCGGCCCGGCCCGGGCCGTAACGATCCTCCTATTGTCTGGGTTTGCGCATGCGTTTGTCGACCGTCGCGATCGCTCTGGTGCTGTGGTCGGCGTGCGCCGCCGCCAGTCAGGCCGCCCCGCAGGTCAACACCTGCGTCTTCACCAAGACCAGCGGCCATTGGGACGGGACCTGCGGCGAGCTGTTCGACCATCATCCCAGCTTCTCGATCGCCGTCGAACCGGCGGTGGCGTCGGGCGCCTGGCGGACGGATCGCTCGCCGGTGTCGGCCTGGGCGGGGGTGATGGGCGAGGCCGGCGTGCGGACCACCCGCGTGGAGGTGGAGGCCTATCCGGACGGGACCGGAATCCTGCGCACCATGGTCGGCTGGTACGCCCTCTCCAACGTCACAGCGACGGCCGCGGTCATCCGGTTCGATCTCGACGCGTCCCACGAACTCGCCCCCGGCGCCCTCGACCGGCAGATCATCCAGCGGGCGGCGGCGATCCTCTCCAGCGAGGCGGTGTGGAACCGGGCCGACAACCGCCTCTGCAACGACGGCGCCACCAGCTGGAGCATCTACTGCGCCATGCGGCTGGCCGCCATCCAGGTCACCGGCGGCTTCCACCACCGCCGCCCGGCCCTGGCGTTGGTCCGCCAGGTGGTGGGCGAACGCGCCAAGGGCCGCGACTACGACCACGGGCTGATGGACTACAACAACGACCGCGCAACGCGGCTCGCGGACGTGCAGAGCCTGTTCGCCGAAGCGGAGCGGCGGATACCGGCGGGCGAACGCTAGGCTGTCGCCGCAAAACGCGGCGGAATCGGCGCAGGGGCGAGCACCACCACGCGCGTCAGGCGCGATCCGTCGAAGCCGCGTACGGGCGCGTTGCCAGGCAGGGGGTGTTTCCTATACTTCCCCCGCCTTCGAAATTGGCCCCGCCTTCCAAACCGGACCCCTCCCCCATGACCACCCTTTACGACGTCGCCGCCATCGGCAACGCCATCGTCGACGTGATCGCCCCGGCGTCGGACGCCTTCCTGGCCGACAACGATCTGGTCAAGGGCAGCATGTGCCTGATCGACGACGCCCAGGCCGAGGCGCTTTACGGCCGCATGGCCGCGGCCGTCGAGGCTTCGGGGGGATCGGCCTGCAACACCATCGCGGGGGTTTCCAGCTTCGGCGGCCGCGGCGCCTTTATCGGCAAGATCGGCGTGGATGCGTTGGGCGAAGTCTTCACCCATGACATCGAGTCCCTTGGGGCGCGTTTCGGCGGGACGCCCTTGGCCGACGCCGCCACCGGCCGTTGCCTGATCAATGTCTCCCCCGACGGCGAGCGGACCATGACCACCTTCCTGGGCGCCGCGGCCCTGCTGGATCCCTCCGACGTCGATCCGGCGATCATCGAGGCGGCGGCCGTGGTCTATCTGGAGGGGTATCTGTTCGATCCCGAGCCCGCCCGCCGGGCCTTCGCCAAGGCGGCGGGGCTGGCCCGCGCCTCCGGCCGGATGATCGCCCTGACCCTGTCGGACTCCTTCGTCGTGGAGCGCCACCGCGGCGCCCTGCTGGGCTTCATCGAGAGCGAGGTCGACATCCTGTTCGCCAATGAGGCGGAGATCACCGCCCTCTACCAGACCCCGGACTTCGACGCGGCCGCCGAAGCCGTGCGCGGCAAGGCCAAGATCGCCGCCATCACTCGAGGCAAACAGGGCTCGACGATTATCGCCGGAGACGAAACCTGCCACGTCAGCGCCGTGCCGATAGAGAAAGTCGTGGACACGACCGGCGCGGGCGACCAATACGCGGCGGGATTTCTACACGGCCTGGCGCGGGGCCTCTCCTACGGCCATTGCGGGCGCCTCGGCTCCCTGGCGGCGGCGGAGGTGATCGCCCACTACGGCCCCCGGCCCCAGGTCTCGCTTCGTGACCTGGCGGCGCAGGCCGGTCTCTAGGGCCGAACGACAGTTGGAGGAGCGCGCCGCCATGGCCGCCAATCTTAAGGCTCAAGGTCGGGCGGCTGAGGTCGTCAGGAACACCAAGGAGACCCAGATCCGCGTGCGCGTCGATCTGGACGGGACCGGGGAGGCGAAGATCGCCACCGGGATCGGCTTCTACGATCACATGCTGGAAAGTTTCGCCCGGCACGGCGGATTCGACCTCGAGATCGAGACCAAGGGCGACCTGCACATCGACATGCACCACACGGTGGAGGACACCGGCATCGTCCTGGGCCAAGCCTTCCACAAGGCCCTGGATGGCTTCAAGGGCGTGCGCCGGTTCGGCAGCGCCTACATCCCCATGGACGAGACCCTGACCCGGTGCGCCCTGGACCTCTCCAACCGCCCCTACCTGATCTGGAAGGTCGCCTTCGCGCGGCCGAAGGTCGGGGAGATGGACACCGAGCTCTTCAAGGAGTTCCACCACGCCTTCGCCATGAACGCCGGCGCCTGCGTGCACCTGGAAACCCTCTACGGCGACAACAGCCACCATATCGCCGAGAGCGGCTTCAAGGCCCTGGCCCGGGCCTTGCGCCAGGCGGTCGAGATCGATCCCAAGACCGGGGGCCACGCCCCCTCCACCAAGGGCGTGCTCTGAGGAATTCATGCGGAGCATAGCCCTGATCGATTATGGGTCGGGCAATCTGCGCTCGGCCGAAAAGGCGTTGCAGAAGGCGGCCGAAGCCTTCGACGGCGCCTGCGTGGTCTACACCACCGACGACGCCGACCTGATCCGCCGCGCCGACGCCATAGTGCTGCCGGGGGTGGGCGCCTTTGCGGCCTGCATGGGCGCGCTCTCCGGCCGCGCCGGCCTGGTGGAGGCGATCACCGAGGCGGTGAAGCAGCGCGGCGCCCCTTTCCTGGGCATCTGCGTCGGCATGCAACTCCTGGCCACGCGGGGCTTGGAGTTCGGCGAGACTCCGGGTCTGGACTGGATCGGGGGCGACGTGCGACGTCTCACCCCCAACGGGCCGGGATACAACGTGCCGCACATGGGATGGAACGGGCTCGAAGCCCTGGTCGATCACCCGCTGTTCGCAGGGCTTGGCGATGGCGCGCCCGCCGGCGAAGGGCCGCTGATGTATTTCACCCATTCCTTCGCCTTCTTCCCCACTGATCCGAAAAACGTCATCGCCCAGGTCGATCATGGGGGCCGTTTTCCCGCGGCCGTCGCGGCCGGCAATGCGGCCGGCGTGCAGTTTCACCCTGAAAAGTCGCAAGGCGCCGGCCTGAAGCTGCTGGCGAACTTCCTGGAGTGGCGACCATGATCTTGTATCCGGCCATCGACCTGAAGGACGGCCAGTGCGTGCGCCTGCTGCACGGGGACATGGACAAGGCCACCGTGTTCAACGCCAGCCCCGCCGACCAGGCCGCCCAGTTCGTCAAGGACGGGTTCGAATGGCTGCATGTGGTCGACCTCAACGGCGCCGTGCAGGGCCAGTCCATGAACGCCGAGGCGGTGAACGCTATCCTCAAGAGCGTCTCCATCCCGGTGCAGCTGGGCGGCGGCATCCGCAATCTGAAGGCCGTGGAACGCTGGATCGAGGCCGGGGTCAGCCGGGTAATCCTGGGCACCATCGCGGTGCGCGATCCTGAACTGGTCAAGACCGCCGCGCGGCGCTGGCCCGAACAGATCGCCGTGGCCGTGGACGTGCGCGACGGCAAGGTGGCCGTGGACGGCTGGACCGGGGCGTCGAACCTCGACCCCATCGAGCTTTCCAGGCGTTTCGAGGACGCCGGGGTCGCCGCCTTGATCATCACCGACATCGGCCGCGACGGCGCCATGACCGGGGTGAACGTCGAGGCCGTGGGCGCACTGGCCGACGCCGTGTCGATCCCGGTGATCGCCTCTGGCGGTGTCGCTTCGGTGGAAGATATCCGCCTCTTGCAGGCGCGCCCCGGGGTGAAGATCGCCGGGGCCGTGCTGGGCCGCTCCCTCTACAACGGCGCCATCCGCCCCTCCGAAGTCCTGGCCGTGGCCAGCCGCAAGGCGGCCTGAGCCGCCATGCTGCGCATCCGCGTCATCCCCTGCCTGGATGTGAAGGACGGACGCGTGGTCAAGGGCGTGCAGTTCCTGGACCTGCGCGACGCCGGCGATCCGGTGGAGCAGGCTACCGCCTATGACCTAGCCGGGGCCGATGAGCTGATGTTCCTGGACATCACCGCCAGCCACGAGGGCCGCGGCGCCATGCTGGACGTGATCGCCCGCACCGCCGACGTCTGCTTCATGCCGGTGGGCGTTGGCGGCGGCGTGCGCACGGTGGAAGACGCCCGAGCCCTGCTGCGGGCCGGCGCGGACAAGGTCTCCATCAACACCTCCGCCGTGGAAGACCCCACCCTCATTCGCCGCTGCGCCGACGCCTTCGGCTCCCAGGCGGTGGTGGTGGCTATCGACGCCCGCGGCGCCCATCGCCCTGGCGGGGCCTGGGAGGTGTTCACCTATGGCGGACGCCGCGCCACCGGCCTGGACGTGGTCGAGTACGCGGTTCGGTCCGTCGAGCACGGCGCGGGAGAGATCCTGCTCACCTCCATGGACCAGGACGGCGCCAAGACCGGCTACGACACGGCGCTGTTGAAGGCCGTGACCAGCGCCGTCGGCGTTCCAGTGATCGCCTCCGGCGGCGCCGGCAAGGCCTCGGATCTGGTGGACGCGGTGAGGTTGGGCGGGGCGGACGCGGTGCTCGCCGCCTCGATCTTCCACTTCGGCGAGATCACCGTGGACGAGGCCAAGCGCGAGATGGCCGCCGCCGGCCTGCCCGTGCGCCGGGTGGCGGAGCGGGTGCGATGAGCCGGTTTTCCGAGACCCTGGAGCGGCTGAACGCGACGATCGCGTCGCGGGTCGGCGCGGATCCCGCCAGTTCCTACACCGCCAAGCTGCTGGCCGGCGGCGCGGCGGTTGCGGCCAAGAAGTTCGGCGAGGAGGCGGTCGAGACGGTGATCGCCGCCATGCAGGCCGACCCCGAGGCCCTGGCCGCCGAGAGCGCCGACCTGATCTACCACTGGCTGGTCCTGCTCGCCGCCTCCGGCGTGCCATTGGACGCCGTCGCCGCCAGGCTGGAGGCGCGCGAGGGGCGGTCGGGGTTGGACGAGAAGGCGGGGCGGCCGAAGGGGTAGTCTCTATTCCTCCCCGCGTGCGGGGAGGTGCAGACGAGCGCAGCGAGGCGCGGAGGGGAAGCCCCCGACACTTCCCCTCCCGCCCGTCGCTTCGCGCCGGGGCGACCTCCCCGCACGCGGGGAGGAAAAGAAGGAGCGCTCCCCTACGCCAGGTGCAGGATCCCCAGGAACACCATCACGGTCCCGGCAATCCCAACGGCCCAGAACAAGGGCCGGACCAACGGCACGCCGAAGACATAGAGCCCCGCGTGCACCACCCGCGAATAGAAGAACAGCTGACAACCGAGCACGATCATCGGGCTGGTGGTGTGGGTGACGGCCGCGATCAGCACCAGGGGCGCGAACAGGGTCAGGCCTTCGCGGTGATTGTCCACCACCCGCTTCATGCGGGCCTGGAAGGCCGTGGGTTCGCCCAGATTGTCCCGAGGCCCGGCCATCGGCGTCAGGCCTTGCGCCCGCACGCCCACCGTCGCCTGCACAAGAACGAGTACAAAAAGCAGGGCCACCGAATAGGCCAGCATGGTCAGTTCAACCGTCATCATCGCCTCCCCGCGATCATTTATTGCCGGTCAGTCATCACGAGTTCGCTCGAGGGGTCAATGCGCGCCACAAGCGGCCGCACCCCTCCGCGCTTGCGCCGCAATCGCCCCCCGGGCTAACTCCCCCCATGAGCGACCGCACCCCGATTATCGCGCCGTCGATCCTGGCCAGCGACTTCGCGCGCCTGGGCAAGGAGATCGCGGCGATCGAGGTCGCCGGCGCCGACTGGGTGCATATCGATGTGATGGACGGCCATTTCGTGCCCAACATCACCCTGGGCCCGGACATCGTCAAAGCCCTGCGGCCCCACTCGACCCTGCCCTTCGACTGCCACCTGATGATCTGTCCGGCGGACCCCTATCTGGAGGCCTTCGTCGAGGCCGGCGCCGATATCGTCAGCGTCCATCCGGAGGCGGGCCCGCACCTGGACCGCTCGGTCAAGCAGATCCGCAAGCTGGGGGCCAAGGCCGGGGTGGTGTTCAATCCGGCGACCCCGCCGGACGTCATCGAGTACATGATGGACGATATCGACCTCGTCCTGGTGATGACGGTCAATCCCGGTTTCGGTGGCCAGAGCTTCATCACCTCCCAGTTGAAGAAGATCGAGCGCTTGCGGGCGATGATCGACGCCAGCGGCAAGGACATCGTGCTGGAGGTCGACGGCGGCGTGAACGCGGATAACGCACGACGGTGCGTCGCCGCCGGCGCCACGGCCCTGGTGGCCGGCACCGCGGTATTCCGGGGCGGCCCGAGCCACTACGCCGAGAATATTCGCGCCCTGAGGGGCGG
>FTAI01001841.1_pt1 | contig 10842 bp, 7 predicted proteins | sample 1638941 | NCBI WGS metagenome assembly FTAI01 (sample SAMEA3914813, study PRJEB12502) | metagenome | biome: forest; material: soil | place: Canada | collected 2011-07-07 | depth 0.3 m | reverse complement strand
CTAGGCGGCCTTCGCGGCCTTCTCTTCCAGGGTGTGCGTCAGCAGCGCGATCAGGTCGTCGGGGCGCATCGGCTTGGCGAGGTGAGCGTCCATGCCGGCGGCGCGGGCCTCGGCGATGTGTTCGGGGAGCGCATTGGCCGACAGGGCGACGATCGGGGTCCGGGGAAGGCCGAGCGCCGCCTCCAGGCCCCTGATCTCGCGCGCGGCGCTGAGGCCGTCCAGCACCGGCATCTGCAGGTCCATCAGGATCAGGTCGAAGGTTTCGCGTTCCACCGCTTCGACCGCCTTGCGCCCGTCTTCGACGAGGGTCAGGGCGACGCCGAACGGCTCCAGGATCAGCGCGATCACCGTGCGGTTGGTCGGATGGTCCTCGGCCACCAGCACCTTCATCGCCGAGATGTCGCCATGGCCGGCCTCGTCGACAGCGCAGGGCGCCGCCGGCGCCTCGGCGGGGTCAAGCGGCAGGCTAAGGGTGAAGATCGACCCCTGGCCCGGCTCCGAGGTGGCGACGATCTGGCCGCCCATCATCTCGGCCAGGGAGCCGGAGATCGCCAGGCCGAGGCCCGATCCACCGAACCGGCGGGTGATCGAGCCGTCCGCCTGTTCGAAGCGGCTGAACAGGCGCGCCTGGAACTCGGCCGAGAAGCCGACGCCGGTGTCGGCGACGATGAAGGCCACCGCCCCGCCGTTGCGGACGACGGAAAGCGACACCGACCCGGCCGTGGTGAACTTCACGGCGTTGGAGAGCAGGTTGGAGAGGATCTGGGTGACGCGGACGTCGTCGCCGACGCACCAGCCCCGCGCCGCATCGTCGACGGCGACGGCGAACTCCAGCCCCTTCGCCTCGGCGCTGGCGCGGTGCAGGGCGGCGATGGTGGCGACGCAGTCGGCCAGGTCGAAGGGGGCGCGGTTGATGGGCAGCTGGCCGGCCTCGATGCGCGAGATGTCCAGGATGTCGGTCAGCACCTGTTCCAGCAGCCGTCCCGAGGACCGGACCAGCTCGGCCATCTGGCGGCCGCGGTCGGTGGTCTGCTCCTTGGCGAGGACATCAGAGAGCGCGATGACGCCGTTCAGCGGGGTGCGGAGCTCGTGGCTCATGTTGGCCAGGAAGTCGGTCTTGGCGGCGTTGGCGCGTTCGAGTTCCGCGGTGCGGGCCAGCACGCGGCCCTCGAGGTCGTCGAGGATCTGGTCGCCGCGCAGGCGTTCGTCGCGCAGCGTCCTGGCGAGCTGGCCGATCTCGTCGGTGCGGCGGGCGAGGTCCCCGGCCTGGACGACCTTCGGGTCGCCCAGCGCGCGCAGGGGCGAGATCACCAGGCGGCGCACCATCCAGAACAGGATCGCCCCGCCGATCACGACGATCAGGGCCTTGCCGGCGAGGTTGGAAAGGATGCCCGAGGAGGCCCCCGCCATGGCCTTGGCCTTGGGGAAGGCGACCAGCAGCAGCCAGGACGGGCCGTCGAGGTGGCCGTAGGCGACCAGCATCTTGCCGTCCGGGCTCTCGACCACGCCGGTGGGCTTGCCCGTGGCCTGGATCCGGGCGACCAGCGGCGCCAGGCCATAGGTCTTCTCCAGCGCGGCCACCGCCTTGGGGTTCAAGGCGTCGGGCTGGGTGAAGCCGGGGAAGGCGACCAACTGGCCCTTGTCGGAGGCGATCAGGCTGGTGGCGCCTTTGGGCGTGTTCCGCAGGATCTGGTTCAGGTAGGAGCCGGCCATCAGGGTCGTGCCCCAGGCGCCGACATAGCGGCCATCGACATAGACCGGGCTCACGCACCCCGAGATCAGGGTCCGCTGGGTCTTGTCCTGCAGCAGCGGCGCGAGCGGCGTGCACCGCATCCGCCCGCCCGGATCGTTCTGCGGCAGGGTGAAACTCGCCTGGTCGCTGTGGTCGAAATCGGTCTCCGCCGGCGCGGTCTTGCGGAAGAAGGCCAGCCGCTCCGCGCGGAGGGGGGCGAAGAGGATCAGCCGGTCGTTGGGCGTGATGAAGAAGAAGTTCTCGAACTTGGCGATGTCGGATTCCCCGACGTGGCTGACCACCAGGGTCGCCGCGGTCAGCACCCGTTTCTCATCGGGGGTCAGGGTGTCGGCATGGCCGAGGAAGGCGCCGACGCCATAGATCGTGTCGCCGTCGGCGGTCTGCTCGCCGTCATAGAGGCTGTCGCGGCTGCGGCGGGTGCCGTCGCCCTTTTTCGGGAACCAGGCGTCGAACTGGCGCTCGACTTGCGGGCCGGGCCGCATCGCCGCGAGGCGCCGGCGGAGCGCGTCGCTGGCCGCGGACTGCTTGGCGCGCAGGGTGTCGAACAGTTCCTCCTCGGTGCGGGTTCGCTCCTGCACATAGAGCGACAGGTCGGCGATCCGGTGCTGTTCGTCCTGCCGGCGATAGGCGGAATAGGTGACCAGGGCGTCGACGAGCAGCAGAACGGTCATGCTGGCGATGAGACCCGCCAACAGCTTCGCGCCGATCGATTGGAAGTCTATGCCGCGCACCCGCCGCCTCGCCGTTCGCATAACGCCGTAGCAGCAAATGCTTTCTGAAGGCTTCCCGGGTTGGAAAAACCCGTTAGGTCGCGAACTCCACGACCGCCAGCACCAGGCCGGCGATCCAGAGGGTCTCGAACCCCATGACCGCGACCGGTCGCCAGCCCGCGGCGATCAGGGCCTTGAACGAGGTCTTCATGCCGAGCGCGGCGATGGCCACCACCAGGCACCAGCGGGAGACCTCGCCGGCCCCGTCGACGGCGACCTTGGGCAGGAAGCCGAGGCTGTTCAGCGCCACCAGGGCGGCGAAGCCGAACAGGAACAGCGGCAGCGGCACCTTGGCGCCCGACCGGCCGGCGCGGCCGCGCGACAGGACGAAGGCGATGGTCGCCACCACCGGGAGCAGCATCGCCACCCGCAGGAGCTTCACATAGGTCGCCACGTCGCCGGTCTTCTGGGAGATCATGTAGCCCGCGCCGACCACCTGGGCGACGTCATGGATAGTGCCGCCGAGGAAGAGGCCCGCCCGCTGATGGTCGAGCCCGATCGCGGTCACCAGCATGGGATAGAGGATCATCGCGATCGTCGAGAGGGCGGTCACCACGACGACGGCCAGGATGACGTCGCGCTCGCTCTCCTTGGTCTTCGGCAGGACCGACGCGATGGCCAGCGCCGCCGAGGCGCCGCAGATGCCAACCGATCCGCCGGACAGCACGCCGAAGGGGCGGCTGAGGCCGAGGAGGCGCGCAAGGCCGAGGCCGACCAGGAGGGTGGTGGTGACGCCGGCCACCACCATGGCGATGGGCACGGGGCCCAGGGCTATGATCTGCCCGACCGTGATCCGCGCACCCAGGAGCGCGACGCCGGTCCTGAGCACGGCCTTGGAGGCGAACTCGATGCCGGGGATGCAGCGGCCTTCCTCATGCAGGAAATGGAAGGTCATGCCGAACAGCAGGGCGAACAGCATCACCGGCGCCTTGTAGTGGCTGGCGAGCCAGTCCGCGGCGAGCGCGATGGTCAGCGCCACCAGGAGCCCCGGATAGACCGAGCGGGCGAAGGCCTCGATGCTGAGGCGCTTGCGCGCGGCGGGCGCGGAGACCGGCAGGCCCTCCATGCCTTCGAAGGACTGGAACATCTCGTGCGCCGCCGCCGCGTCCGTATCGATGTCCCGAAAGGTCATGGGTTTCGTCTCCCCGGCTGGACGGCCAAGCTGGCCCGGTTCGCGCGCCAAGGCCAGCGCCAGGCGGCCTGTAACCAATCCTAAGCCTTGCGCGAATACCAAGCTGGACCAGACGCGGTCCTGCATAGGGGCGAGCCATGACCATCAGCGGCGACTATCCGAACCCGGTCACCGTCAACGGCTATTCCTGCAAGAACTGCACGGACGTCGACTACGCCAAGAAGCATATCGATCCGGCCCATCCCAAGGATGGACCCTATGGCATCAACGCCAGGTCTGACCCAGCCCGCGCGAACGATCCCGCGGTCAAGTTCGGCGGTGGTCTGGTGGCGCTGACGAGCACGCTGAACACCGGGACGATCCCCACTCCCACGCAGGGTCAGCGGCTGGACGTGTCGGCCTAGAGGGTCAGTCCAGCAGCCGCCTGACGGCCGCTGTCAGCGTCTCCTTGGCTCGCCTGGGCGAGAGGCCCTGCTCGCGGCGCAGGCGCGACCAGGTTTCGAAGCTGAGCAGCAGGTCGAGGATTTCCAGCCTCGGCTGATCGCGGGCGACCTGCGGCGGCAGCTGGCGCTCGAGGATGGCCCGCAGCGCGGCCACCAGGCGGGTGTTGTCGAGCTCCAGGTGCTTCGAGCGGTGGCTGAAGGCGGTCGAGGCCCGCAGGAACGGGCCGATTTTCTCGAAGGCGCCGGCGCGCCGCTCGATCAGCTCGACCACCCGCTCGCGCCAGTCCTTGGAACGGAACGGGGTGTCGGCGACGGCCTTGAGCTCGGCCGCGATCACCACCGACATCTCGCGATAGAGGCTGTCCATGTCCTGGAAGCGCCGGAACACCGTACGCAGGCCGACGTCGGCGCGCTGCGCGACCTGCTCGGCGCTGGGGGCGAGGTCGCCGGAGCGGATGATCTCCAGCATGGCGGCGACGATCCGCGCGCGGTTGTCCTCGCCGCGGCGGCGGCGCCCGTCGGCGGCCGGCGTCGCGGCTGGACCCTGGTTCATGCGAAGAGGCCGGAGAGGCCGGCCGGCGCCAGCAGTGCGTCCACCTGCGCCCGGGCGGCCGGCGCCAGACCGTCCCGCGACCGGCGCAGCCACCCCAGGCACTTGGCCTGGTAGGGGAAGGGCTGCTGCGTCCAGACCTGGCCGTCGACCTCGGCGGTGACCTCCTCGGCGCCCGCCGCCACGGCCGCGGCGTTGGCGATCATCACCGGCGGATAGACTCGGCCTATCTCGGCCAGGAGGGCGGTGAGGGTCGCGGGCAGGGCGTCCATCGAGAGCCAATCGCCGTCGGCGGGTTCGAGGCCGGACTGGTCCTCCATCATGCCGACCCAGGCGGTGACCCGGGGCGCGACCTCCAGCGCCAGGGCGGCGGGCGTCGGGTCGAACTCGGCGAGTTGGGTGAGCTGGCCGAACACCGCGAAGTCGCAGGACCCCGGGCGCCGGCCCATCAGGTAGGGATAGCGCCGCAGGTGATCCTCGAACGCCTCGAGGAAGCGCCGGTAGCTGGCCTCTATCACCGGCCCGGTCACGGCGTTGGAGCCCACATATCGCAGCCGTCCGATTTGCCGTTCGGCGAAGAAGGCGCCGCTCTGCGCCAGGTCGGTGTCGGGGACGCTGAACCCGCGCCAGCAGGGCAGGATCGCCGCGGCCTTGGCGATGTCGGGTTCGTAGGCCCAGCGGTAGTGGAACATGGCCTTGGTCAGCCACTCGTCGGCGTAGTCCTCGATCAGCTCGTCCAGGAAGGCGAGCGCCGGGTCTCCGGGGATCAGGCTGCGGCCCTGGTATTCCCGCTCGAAGCGGCGGATCAGCGGCGTGGAGTCGGTGACCGCCTGCAGCGCGCCCGTCTCGTCGGGCAGGTAGAAGGTGGGCAGGAGCTGGACCTTCGGCCGCGGCAGCTCGCGCAGCAGCGGGTTCGAGGGCAGGAGGAAGCGGTAGGGGATGCGCCGATAGCGCAGCACCGCGAGCATCTTGCGGGTGTAGGGGGAGCCGGGCGCGCCGGAGAGGGCGATAGGGTCGGTCATGGCGCGATACTCCAGACTAGCGAAGACGGCGAGGCGTTCGGCGCGCCGGAGGTTCGAGCCCCGCGCACAGAGTCAGGACGCCATGGTCGTGGCCCGCCCGCACGGTCCCGCGGAGGATTTCCAGCGAGACGACGAGCCGGCGCCGTAGTCGGACGATCGCCGCCGACTTCCCGGCGCCGAGTATATATTGACACTAACCGTGCCGCTAGATGCGCGATACTGACCCTGGGGTGGCGGGCGCGTCTACTTCCGGACGAAGGCCTCCTGGTAGGCGTGGGACTTGCCGTCCGGGTTCTTGCCGATGCCACGGCGGATCGCGGTCTTGCCGTCGGAGCTGAAGGTCCAGAACTCGCCGGCGATGACGTCGCCGTCCTTCATCTTCAGGATCTGCAGATCATTGGGGCCGGTCTCGGTCACCGAGACCTGGTTGAAGCGCTCCTGGTTGGGGAAGGGCGCCGGCGTGCCGTCGAGCGTGGTGACGTGGTCGCTTATGTAGGGCTTGTCCGGCCGCGTGGTGTTGATCGAGTGATACTCGAGCTTGTTGGGGCCGAACTTGAAGTTGATGACCAGCTTGAAGCCCGGCGGGATGGTGCTGCCGGGCATCTTGGACTCTACGGCCTCCCAGGCGCCGTCGTGCGGGTTGGCCGCCTGGGCCGAGGCCGCGCCAAGCGTGAGCGCGGCGACGGCCAGGCCCAGGGTCACGGTTCGTCTGATCATCGTGGTCTCCTTGGATTGATGGCCCAGCGTCAGATCGCGACCCGGCCTTCGAGATGCTGCTCGACCTGCGCCCGCGTCGTCCACAACGTGCGGAAGGTCTTGTCCGAGAGGTGTTGTAGCTGGTCCGAGCGGTGCGGCGAGCCGGGCTGGCTTGCGTTGCCGTAGCTCATCAGGCCCTTGGCCTTGATCGGCGTCGAGAACTCCACCAGCGACACCCAGGTCTCGCCGTGTACCGGGATGCGCTTGCCGTTTTTCAGCGGGCCCCAAGTGATGGTGCGGAAGATGCCGGTGTTGCCGAAGCCGCCGTTGCCGGGCAGGTCGACCTTGTCGATCGCGAAGCGCGAGACCTCGCCGAACGGTCGGTCGATGGCGCCGTACTTGCTCTTCATCTCGGCGATGGCGGCCTTCAGCATGTCCACCGCCTTGGCCGGATCGGCGATGCCCTTCGGCGTGGCGATGGGGTCTGCCGCCTGCCACTTGACCTTGTAGTTGGCGAGGCTGGTGAAGTTGTTGGGCGAGAACCGGTTGGCCCAGGTCTCGAAGAGCAGGGCCGCGCGGCTGTCGGCCACCGTCTCGCGGTCCCAGGCCTTGAGCAAGCTCACCGCCGCCTGCACCTCGAGGTCGGGATCGCCCTGGGCGGCCGCGATCAGGTCCGGCAACACCCGGTCGGCCATCAGGGTGTGGGTCGAAAGCTTGTGGGCCACGAAGTCGTCGAAGGAGAGCTTCCTGTCGTCCGCGAGCAGGTGAGCCGACTGCTGTGAGCGCAGCGACTCCGGCCCGGGCGGCGCCACGTAGGGCGGATAGTTCTCGTAGCGGATGGCCTGCGGATAGGTGGAGACCCAGGGCGGGTCGTTGGTGTTCTGCACCCAGCCGGTGGGTGGGTCGATGACCTTGGGCAGGTCCTCATAGGAATGGACCTCGCGCCATAGCGTCGCCGAGGTGTCGCCCGGCACATTGCCCCGCCAATAGGCCAGGTCGCCTTGGGCATGCTTGGGCAGGATGCCGTTGTCCATGTACTGGATGTGGCCCTCCTTGTCGGCGTAGACGATGTTGAATGTCGGGACCTGCAGCCGCTTCAGGATGGTCTCGAACTCCGCGAAGCTCTTCGACCGGCCCATGTCCCAGTACTGCTGGAGGCAGCCCGGCCGGTCGAGGCCGGCGACCCGCAGGGCCAGGGTCTTGCCGTCGGCGCGGGTGAAGGCCGGGCCGTGCACGGACTCGCGGATCGCCAGGCTCTCGGTCTTCAGCGACCCGTCTGGTTGCCTGATCTTGAAGCTGGTCGTGCGGGTCCTGAACGGCAGCACCTTGCCGTCGAACAGATAGCCGTCGCCGGAGAGCTTCAGCTCGTAGTTGGTCGCGCCCAGCATGCTGTTCACGGTGTTGGTGAAGCCCATGCGGTCGTTGAAACAGAAGCGCAGCACCGGCAGGCCGACCTGCGTCGCGCCATACATCTGGAAGCCCGGCCCGTTCAGGTCGGCCTCGAAGTAGGTGAAGAAGCTGGTAGGCCAGGGCAGGTGCGGATTGGCCAACAGCATGGTGGCGCCGCTCTTCGACTTCGACGGCGCCACGGCCCAGGCGTTGGAGCCGTTGTTGGAGGGCGCCGGGCCGCCGCCGGTCATGGTGCGCTCCATGGGCGCGACGTAGATGTAGTTCATCAGCCGGTGGGCATGGGCCATCACGTCGACGCCGCTGACCGGCAGGACGACGGCGATCTTCGGATCGATCTTTCCCGGATGGGCCTCGGCGTAGGCGTTGATCCCCTCGGCGAAGGCGTCGAGGTTCTTGCGGAACTGCGGGGTGGAGGCGCGATACCAGGCGAGCGCGCGGGCCGGCACGTCGTTGGACAACAGCCAGCGATCGGAGTCGGCGAACTCCGGACCCCAGTACTCGGCCGCGCGGCCCCGGGCCTCTCCATAGAGGTGGACGACGATGTCGCCGTGGTTCTGCGCCTGGGCCCAGCCGAAGCCGTAGAAGACCGCCGCCTCGTCCTTTCCGTAGACGTGCGGCACGCCGTAGGTGTCCCACAGGATCTCGCCGCGCCCATGGGACGCCTTGGCCGCCCTTGTCTGCGCCGCGCCGGCCAGCCCGGGGACCAGGCCGCCGAGCCCCAGGAACAACGAGGCTCCGAGGAAAGTCCGCTTCCGCATCAACTGACGCTCCTTGCCCGGCTCAGAAGTCCCATTGCAGGCGGGCGTAGTAGGCCCCGCCGGTGAAGCCGATCGGCGAGGTCCCGGGATACTGGCCCGAGCCGGTCGTGGCGTTGAAGATGCCGTTGGCTTCCGGATAGACGTTGAACAGGTTGTTGGCCCCGACCGCCACGGTCACCGCCTCGGTCACCTTGTAGGCGACCTCCAGGTCGGTGAGCCACGCCGCGCCGAAGGTGCGGTCGTTGGCCGGCGTGTTCTGCAGGATGGTGTACTTGCCGTAGCGCGTCTCCCGCAGGGTCACGCCCAGCCTGTCCCAGGTCCAGTTGGCGCCCAGCGAGATCTTGTCCTTGGGGAAGGCCTTGGTCAGGAAGCCCTGGCTCATCCGGTCGAAGAGAACGAACGTCGGGCCGAGCGCGGTGAGCTCCGGCGGGTTGGGGATGATGTGGGTGATGTCGGTCTGGTTGTAGTTGTAGCCGGCGGTCAGCCGCAGCGTTCCGAAGCGGTCCAGGTCCTGGCGGTAGGTGGCCACCACGTCGACGCCCTTGGTCCGGGTGTCGATGGCGTTGGTGTAGTACTGGGCGCTCAGGTCGCCCGAGAGGCCGTGGGCGATCAGGATGTTGCTGACCGCCGTCCCGGTGAGCGTGCTGGTGATGGCGATCCGGCCTTTGACGTCGATCTGATAGGCGTCGATCGTCAGGTTGAAGTTCGACGTCGGGTTCACCGTGACGCCGAAGCTGTAGTTCGTGGATTTCTCCGGCTTCAGCGGCTTGGCGCCCAGGGCGACGGCCTCGGGCGATCCGACCGGCAAGGTCTTGATCAGCAACAGGTTCAGCACATTGTTGACCAGCCGGAACTGGCTGGAACTGGCCGCATAGTGCTGCTGGGCGAGGCCCGGCGCGCGGAAGCCGGTGCTGACCGCGGCGCGCACGGCCAGCCAGTCGGTCAGCTCGTAGCGGCCGGTGACCTTGCCGACGACGGTGGAGCCGGAGCTGTCGTCATAGTCCTCGTACCGGGCGGCGACCCCTACGAAGAGCTTCTTGGTCGGATTGTAGTCGGCTTCGCCATAGGCCGCGTAGTTGTTGCGCGACGAGGAGCTGGCGTCGGCGGGCTGGAAGCCGGGCGTCGCCTGGGCGCCCGTCGCGGGCCGCTGTCCGGCGAAGGGCTGGCCCGCCGGGATCACATAGGTTCCGGCCGCGTAGCTCGCCGGATCGCCCGGCCGGACCTCGTAGGTTTCGCGCCGGTGCTGGGCCCCGAAGGCCAGCGTCAGGTCGCCGCTGGACGCCAGGTCGAGGCTGCGGGTGATGTCGAGCGAATTGACCCATTCCGACGAGATCAGCTCGCCCACGTGGAAGGTCGTCGGGCTGGACGGGCCGAGGCTCGCGTTGATGCTCTGGGCGGTGTTCTCCTCGGCGTCGTCACGGCCGTAGGTGGACGAGAGGTCCCAGTCCCAGCCGCCCAGCTTGCCCCGCGCGCCGAGCGCGAACTCGAAGTCGTTCTCCTTGATCACCAGGTCCGGGCGGAAGCCCTCCGGATAGACCTGCGGCAGGGTGTTGACGTTGTTCGGCGCGCGGAAGGTGAAGGGCAGGTCCGAGACCCGGTGGCTATAGGTGCCGAACGAATAGAGCTGCACGTCCCCGTCCAGGTCGTAGTGGCCGTTGTAGCCGACGTTGACGCCGTTCTGCGGCAGGACGCCGTAGTTCTTGGTCACCAGCCGGTCCACCGTCAGCTCGCGCGGGTCGGGCAGGCCGGACGGGACCAGCTTCGGATAGATCTGGATATTGGGCGCCACGGGGATGGCGCGGTTGGAGAGCGACTGGTCCTTGGTCGTGAAGGACAGGTTCAGGAAGCCCCGCTCACCGACTTTGAAGCCATAGGCGCCGATCACCTGCAGCAGCTGGCCGTCGCCCTTGTCGATGTTCTGGCCGTAGGTCGCGCTGACGGATCCGCCGACGGTGTCCCTCAGGATGACGTTGATGACACCGGCGATGGCGTCCGATCCGTACTGCGCCGCCGCGCCGTCGCGCAGCACCTCGATGCGGCCGATCGCCGACGTCGGGATGAGGTCGAGATCGGCGGGGACCGATCCGTTGTAGAGCGAGGAGACCGAGTTGATCAGCGCGGTCTTGTGCCGCCGCTTTCCGTTGACCAGCACCAGCGTCTGGTCGGGATTGAGGCCCCGAAGGCCGCCCGTGGCGATCACCGTCGAGGTGCCGCCGCCGGCCCGCGCCGGCAGGTTGAACGAGGGCACCAGGGTCTGCAGCGCCTGGAAGGCGCCCGCCCGGCCGGTGCGCTCCAGTTCCGCGGCGCT
>FTAI01000055.1_pt1 | contig 10881 bp, 10 predicted proteins | sample 1638941 | NCBI WGS metagenome assembly FTAI01 (sample SAMEA3914813, study PRJEB12502) | metagenome | biome: forest; material: soil | place: Canada | collected 2011-07-07 | depth 0.3 m | reverse complement strand
GGATTGAGCGAGCAGGCGGGGACGCGGCGTCGGTACGCCACCTTCGACGCCATGCGCGGCGTCGCGGCCATCGCCGTGGTGATCGGCCATTTCGACCAGGTGATGGGCACCCGCTGGCCGCCCTACTTCTTCCTGGCGGTCGACGTGTTCTTCCTGCTCAGCGGCTTCGTCCTGGCCATGAACTACGACCGGCGTTTCGCTGCCGGCCTGACCCCGTTCCAGTTCATGCGCATCCGCGCCATCCGGCTCTGGCCGCTGGTGCTGATCGGCGCGGCGGTCGGCCTGATCAACCAGCTCGACTACAGCTCGCCGATGGGGCCGCAGCTGCACTCGTTCGTGTCCTTCGCCTTCACCTGCTTCGCCCTGCCGTCGCCGCCGCAGCCCTATCCGAACCTGCTGTTCCCGCTGAACACGGTGTTCTGGACCCTGCTGCTCGAATTCTGGGTCGCCAACCTGGCCTTCGCCGTCCTGTGGAAATGGCTTCGCGGTCCCTGGCTGTGGCTGCTGATCGGCGCCGGCGCGCTGGGGCTGATCGCCTCCGAACTCGTCTACCACGACCTCGCCATGGGCTGGGGCTGGGGCAACGCCGGCGTCGGCCTGGCGCGGGTGACCTATGCGTTCTTCCTCGGTGTCGCGCTCGGTCGGCGCTTTCCGACCGGCGTCCCGGGCATCCGCCTCCCGTCCTGGCTGCTGGTGCTCGGGGTGCTGGCGATCTTCTTCGTGCCGGTGAGCGGCCGGATCAGCGGTGTGGCGGGATTGTCCTACGTGATGCTGCTGCTGCCGCTGCTGGTGGTCCTCGGCGCAGGCGCCGTGGAGCGCAATCCCAAGGTCGGCGCCATGATCGGGGACGCCTCCTACGCCGTCTACGCCATCCACTATCCGCTGATCGTGGAGTTCTCGGTGCTGGTGACGCCGGCGATGCTGGCGCCCGCCGTCCACGGCCCCTGGTTGTTCGGCGCCGTGCTGGCCGGGTTCATCGTCGCCATGATCGCCCTGGCCCTGGCCATCGACCGGTTCGTGGACCGACCTGCGCGCCGATGGCTGATGGGTCGGCTTATCGGTTAAGCGGCCCGGAAATCACGCCCGGGACAGGAAGTCGCCGACCTGTTCGATGGCGTCGACCAGGCCCAGCCGCTGCAGCTCCACGCCCTCGGGCAGGCCGGAGAATAGCCGGGTCGGCGCGGCGGCGTCGAGCATGACAAAGACCCCGCGGTCGTCGGCCTTGCGGATCAGCCGGCCGAACGCCTGGGCGATGCGCGCCCGGGCCAGGGCGTCGTCATAGCCGCGCCCGCCGAAGCTCTCGCGCCGCGCCTTGTGCAACAGGTCGGGCCGCGGCCAGGGGATGCGGTCGAACACCAGCAGGCGCAGCGAACGGCCGGGCACGTCCACCCCGTCGCGCACGGCGTCGGTGCCGAGCAGGCAGGCGTCCTCTTCGGCGCGGAAGATGTCGACCAGGGCGCCGATCTCCAGCGGGTCTACATGCTGGGCGTAGAGCGACAGGCCGCGCTCGGCCAGGGGCGCGGCGATCTTGTCGTAGACCGCGCGCAGGCGCCGGATGGCGGTGAACAGGCCGAGCCCGCCCCCGCCGGCGGCGGTGAACAGCTCGCGCATGGCGGCGGCGACCTGGCGCGGGTCGTCCTTGCCGACATCGGTGACGACGATGACGCGGGCGTTCCTGGCATAGTCGAACGGCGAGGCCAGGCGCAGGGTCTTGGGCGTCTCCGGCAGGCGCGCGGCGCCCGAGCGCATCTCGGCCATGGCGAAGGGCATGTCGTGCGCCATGTCGGCCAGGGTGGCCGAGGTGACCAGAATCCCGTGCGCCGGCCGCAGCACCGTGGCTTCCAAGGGCTCGGTCGGATCGATCCAGTGCCGGCGGAAGGCGGCGTCGGCCGTGCGTCCAAAGGCGTTCACCGCCTCGAACCAGTCGACGAACAGGGGATCGTCCACCTCGTCCTGCAGCGAGGCCAGCATAACCCGCCAGGCCGGCAGCTGCATGCGCGCGCGCCGGTCGAGGCCGCGCAGGGCTCCCTCGATCCGCGCCCGCTCGCTGGTCGGCATCTCGTCGGCCTCTTCGTCGAGCAGGTCCTGCAGCGCCTTGGTCAGCGCCAGCAGCGGCGTCTCCACCGCCAGGAGTGCGCGCGCGGCGCCGGCGGCGGCGGCCTTCACCGGATCGATCGCAGGCCGGGCGGCGCACTCCATTCCCTCGCTCTTCGGGTCGGCGCGAGCGCGCAGCTGGTCGAGCACGGCGGTGAGGAAGCCTTCCACCGGGCCGTTCCCCTGGGCGCGGGGCGGCTCCCAATCCAGGTCCGGCCCGTCCAGATCGGGCGGTGGGGCGATGCGGGCCGACCAGCCTTCGCCCGGCAGCTGGCCCGCGGCGCGGATCGCGTCGTTCAGGGCGGCGGAGGCGCCCTCGCGGTCGGCCAAGAGGTCGCCCAGCCGCTGCTCCAGCCCGCGGCCGCGCCGGCGGCCCTCAGGCCCGCGGATCCAGCGGCGCAGCTCCGCCGCTTCCTGGCCCGACAAGCAGGCCGAAAACGCGCCGTCGGCGGCGTCGAACAGATGGTGGCCCTCGTCGAACACCACCCGCTTCAGCGTCGCGGTCTCGGAGTCGGTCTTCTGGCCGCGCGCCGCCCGCGCCCCGTCGAAGGCGGCCTGGGTCAGCACCAGGGCGTGGTTGGCGATCACCAGGTCGGCCCGGCGCGAGGCGCGGATCGCCTTCTCCACGAAACAGGTGCGATAGTGCAGGCAGCCGGCGTGGACGCACTCGCCGCGCCGGTCGATCAGGTTGCCGGGACCGGCCTGGGCCACGCCGCCGATGGCGAACAGGCTCGGCAGCCAGGCCGGGAAGTCGCCGCCGGTCATGTCGCCGTCGCGGGTGGCGCGCACCCAGCGGGCGACCAGGCCCGCGCCGATCAGGTCGCCGGCGCCCAGGCTGGACGACTGCACGAAGTCCTGCAGGTTCAACAGGCACAAATAGTTCTCGCGGCCCTTGCGCACCACCACCTTGCGGGCGCGGACCTCCGGGTCGGGATAGAGGGCGTGGCTCTGCCGCTCGATCTGCCGCTGCAGGGCGCGGGTGTAGGTCGAGACCCACACCGCCGGCCCGTTGGCCTCGGCCCACAGCGAGGCGGGGGCCAGATAGCCCAGGGTCTTGCCGATGCCGGTGCCGGCCTCGGCCAGCATCAGCCGGGGCTGGCCCTCGCGTTCGCGCGGCTGGAAGGCGAAGGCGGTTTCGGCGGCGAAGTCGGCCTGGGCCGGGCGCGCCTCGTCGAGACCGGCGCGGGCCAGGAGGTCGGCCAGCCTTTCGCGCGCCCTGTCCGGATCGATCGGCTTGGAGCCGGGCTCGCCCGCCGGCGCCTCGTCCTCCCATTCCTTGAGCCGGGTCCAGACGTCGAGTCCGGAGCTGCGCCAGGCCCGGCCCAGGGGTTCGCGCCGCAGCGCCTGCGTCGTCAGCGCGCCCCAGGCCCAGCCGGCCCGCGCCAGGGTCTCGGCCACCGCCAGCGCCTCCTCGCGGCTCGGCCAGGGCGAGGCGGCGAGTTCGGCCAGCAGGGTCTCGGCCGCCAGCCGCAGGGCCGCCGCCTGCGCCTCCACCGAGCGCGGCTCGGCCTGGCCGAGGGCCACGGCGAGGCCCGTAGGCGAGGGCGCGCAGAACTGCGCCGGCCGGACGAAGGCGTAGAGCTCCAGCACGTCGAAAAGGTCGCGGGCGCGGGCCGGCGCGGCGAGGCCCAAACGCCGGGCGGTGAGCCCCGCATGGGCCACCATCACCGGGCCGGTGCGGAAGGCGTCGCGCGCCGGCCCGGGCTTCAGCTTCTCCACGCCCTCGGCGCCGGCCAGCGCCGCGGTCGGCCCCGGCGTCACCGCCAGCGCGGACGGCAGGACGACGGTCACCTCGGCGCGGGACGAGTCGGCGGGGAGGGGGTTCACCGTCTCAAGGTAGGGCGCCGGGCGGCGAAACGGAACAGGAACGTGCCGCGCGGCGCAAGGGATGTCGTTTCCCCCTTCTTAACCATAACCGGCCACTCTGACGGGACAGGTCCTCATCGCATGTTCGCCCGCCGTCCCGCCGCCGCCACGCCCGCGCCCGCCCGCGCGCCCGTCTTCAATGCGGCGGCGCTGCTCGGCAATCCGTGGGCGATGCCGGCCGGCGCCGCGGCGCTGCTGTTCGGCGCGGTCGCCCTGTTCATCTTCGCCACCAGCGATCCACACGCCGGCGCGCCGCTGGTGAGGGTCTCGCTGGAGCCGCCGCCGGGCGCCAAGGGGCCCGCCGCCCTGCACCCCGGCATCGGTCCCGACGGCCTGCCGACGCTGGGAACCCTGCCCCCGGGCCAGGACGTCGGCATGCCCGGCGCGCCCGACCCCCTGACCAGCCAGATCGGCGGCGGGCAGACAATTGGAGGTCAGACAATTGGAGGCCAGGCGAGCGGCGGCCAGGCCGTGATCACCCTGCCGCAGGGCGCCACCCTTGGCGGCGCCGGTCCGGCCCAGCCTGCCGCACCGCCGCGGCCCAAGGCGCCGCCGCTGGCCCCCGCCCCCTTCGCCGGCCTGACCGCGCCTGGGCCCGGCGGCCTGCTGCCGATCATCGGCAAGGACGGCCGCACCGCCTTCCAGGCCTACGCCCGCCCGTTCGCCTCCAACGGCAAGCCCAGGATCGCGGTGATCGTCGGCGGCCTCGGCCTCAACGCCACGGCCACCCGCGCAGCGATCGAGAAGCTGCCGCCCGAGGTCACCCTGTCGTTCGTCCCCTACGCCGACGGCCTGCAGACCTGGGTCGACCTCGCCCGCGCCAATGGCCATGAGGTGGTGCTGGAGCTGCCGATGGAGCCGCTCGACTATCCGAACAACGATCCCGGCCAGTACACCCTGCTGGCCAACGCCCCGCAGGGCGAGACGATCAAGCGGCTGGAGTGGCTCCTGGCGCGCACCACCGGCTATTTCGCCACCACCAACTATATGGGCGGCCGCTTCGTCACCTCCGACAGCGCCATGAGCGTCTTGATGGGCGTGATGCGGACCCACGGGCTGGGCTTCCTCGACGACGGCTCGGCGATCCGGCGCGGCATGGGCCAGGCCCCCCGCGCCTCGGCCGACGCGGTGATCGACGAACAGCTTTCCGGCGACGCCATCGACGCCCAGCTGCTGAAGCTCGAAGCCCAGGCCCTGGCCCACGGCCAGGCGCTGGGCGCCGGCTTCGCCTATCCGGTGACGGTCGACCAGGTGACGCGCTGGGCCGCCGCCCTCGCCGGACGCGGATACCAACTGGCGCCCGCCTCGGCGGTCATGCGAAAGTAAGGGTGTTCCGACACCGCTCCGGCTCCCGATGACCGACGTCCTCCACGATCTCGCCGACGGCGATCCCGGCCCCGACTACCGGCCCAACGTCGGTGTGGTGCTGTTCAACGCCCAGGGACTGACCTGGCTTGGCCACCGCGAGGGCGAGGGCGGTCCCTTGTCCTGGCAGTTCCCGCAGGGCGGCGTGGATCCGGGTGAGGACCTCGAGGCGGCGGCGCGGCGCGAGTTGCACGAGGAGACCGGCGTCCGCTCGGCCCGCCTGCTCGGCCGCACCCACGGCTGGCTCAAATACGATTTCCCGCCTGAGGTGCTGGCGCAGAAGAAGCGGGCGCGGGGCTTCAAGGGCCAGAAGCAGGTCTGGTTCGCCTTCCGGTTCGAAGGCGACGACAGCGAGATCGACCTCTATGCCCACGGCGAGGTCGAGTTCGACGCCTGGCGCTGGACCCCGCTGGCCGAAGCGCCCGAAACCGTGGCCGGTTTCAAGCGCGCGGTCTATCTCAAGGTGGTGGACGCCTTCGCCGGCTTCGCGCACAAGGGCCCGATGCACGACAGCGCCTCCCCCGCCGCGTGAAACCTCCCCTCCTCATGGTGCATGGCGCCTTTTGCGGCGGCTGGGTGTTCGAGAGCTTCCGTGCGCCGTTCGAGGCCGCCGGGTATGACGTGCTGACCCCCGACCTGCGCGGCCACGGCGCTGACGCGCCGGCGTCCGCCGTGGTCGGCGTGTCGATGGCCGACTATGTGCGCGACATCGCCGAGCTGGCAGGGCGCCAGGCCACGCCGCCGGTGCTGGTCGGCCATTCCATGGGCGGCCTCGTCGCGGCCATGGCGGCGGCCAAGGTGAAGGTCGCCGGGGTGGTGATGCTGGCGCCCTCGCCCCCCTGGGGTATCGCCGGCGGTTCGATGGAGGAGGCCGGCTCGGCCGTGGCGCTCTACGCACTCGGTCCCTACTGGGCGCAGGCGATCGAGCCCGACCGGTTCGTGGCCAAACTCTACAGCCTCGACAAGATGGGGGCCGAGGACGGGCGCAAGATCGCCCGCCGCATGCGATCCGAGAGCGGCCGGGCCATGTTCGAGACCCTGAACTGGTGGCTCGATCCCTTCATGACCACCAGCGTGCCGGCAGGCTCGGTCACCGCCCCGGTGTTCGCCGCCGTCGGCGAGCGCGACCTGATCAACCCGCCCTCCACCGTCCGCCAGACCGCCGCCAAGTTCGGCGTCCAGGCCCGCCTGTTCCCAGGCATGAGCCATTGGCTGGTCGGCGAGCCGGGGTGGGACGACGTGGCCGCCGCCTGCCTGGAGTGGATGGACGAGGCGCTGGTCGAGGCCGCCTGAGCCTTCAAATCTCCCCCATCGTCGGATGGGGGAGTACCGGCCCACGGGTCCGGCCAAAAGCCGGCCCGAGGATAGACTCCGCCGGGGAGGGGGCGCCGCCAGAGGCGGCGTGGGTTCGGTCGCCGCTCGTGTTGTTCCGCGCCTGCGGCGCGGCCCCTCCACCCCGTAGCCTGTCCTCGGGCCGGCCTTTGGCCGGACCCGTGGGGGGTCCCCCTCCCCATCGCTTCGCGACAGGGAGGATTGATAACTACCCCAGCCTGGCCAGGTCCTCGTCCGAGATGTCGTAGTTGCCGAACACGGTCTGCACGTCGTCGTCGTCGTCCAGGGCGTCGATCAGCTTCATCAGGGTCGCGATGTCGTCGCCGGAGATCGGGGTCAGGGTCTTGGGTTTCCAGACGATCGCCGTCGACTTGGCCGGGCCGAGCGTCGCTTCGAGGGCCTCGACCACGCCGTTCAGGTCTTCGAAGGCGGTGTAGACCACGTGGGTGGCCGCCGTGTCCTCGTCGCCGGGGTCGGTCTCCACGTCCTCGGCGCCGGCCTCGATGGCGGCTTCCATGACCGCATCTTCCGAGCCGGCCGACATCGGATAGATGATCTGGCCCAGCCGGTCGAACATGAAGCTGACCGAGCCGGATTCGCCGAGATTGCCGCCGTTCTTACCGAAGATGGTCCGCACGTTGGCGGCGGCCCGGTTGCGGTTGTCGGTCAGCACCTCGATGATCAGGCCGACGCCGCCGGGGCCGAAGCCCTCATAGCGGATCTCCTCATAGCTGTCGGTCTCGCCGCCCTGCGCCTTCTTGATGGCCCGGTCGATGTTGTCCTTGGGCATGGACTCGGCGCGGGCGTTGGTCATGGCCAGCCGCAGGCGCGGGTTCATGTTGGGATCGGCGATGCCGGTCTTGGCCGCCAGGGTGATGTCGCGCGACAGCTTGGAGAACAGCTTGGAGCGCTTCTTGTCCTGGGCGCCCTTGCGGAATTGGATGTTCTTGAATTTCGAATGTCCGGCCATGATTTCGGCTCTGTGGTGGGTCGCTGCTTCTAGCGATCCTCGCCAAGAATGGCCAGCGGTGGAACTGCTGGGCCGGCGGAGGATTGCAGCGATATGATCACTGACAGCACCCTTGGCGGCGAAGACCTCGACGACGAGGCTGCGTGGGACGCTGACCCCAATCCCGAGATCGTGCATTGGCAGCCGACACACAAGCCGGATGTGGTGGAGGGCTCGGCCGCCAGCCTGTCGCCCGCCGGCGCGCTGGGCCTGATCGCCGTGGGCTCGGCGGTAACGGGCGCCTTGGCCATCGGCGCGCTGGCGATCGGGGCGATGGCCATCGGTACGCTCGTGGTCGGCCGCGCCCGCGTGCGCCGGCTCGAGATCGACGAGCTGGTGGTGGGCAAGGTGCGGTTCAAAGACTGAGCTGTCCGTTCTCCTTCCCCGCCCGGGCGGGGAAGGTGGCCGCGTAGCGGACGGAAGGGGTAGGGGACACGCCGCCTATCCGGTCTGCCCCCACCCGCGCGCTTCGCGCTGCGACCTCCCCCGGTTCCCGGGTGAGGAGAAGGGTCAGACCTTCACCACCGCCGCGGGCGGGTGGTCCAGCAGGGCCAGCACCTTGTCGGCGGGCCGGCACAGGGCCGTACCCTTAGGTGTGACGACGAACGGCCGCTCGACCAGGATCGGGTGCGCGACCATGGCGTCCAGGACCTGGGCGTCGCTGACGCCGTCGTCGAGCAGGCCGAGCTCCTCCACCAGTTCGCCCCGGGTGCGCAGGGCCTGCTGCGGGGTGAGGCCGGCCGCCTTGAACAGGCCCTCGAGCTGTGGCCGGGTCCAGCCCACTTTCACATAGTCGACCACCTCAGGTGTTTCGCCGCCGGCGCGGATCGTCGCCAACACATTGCGCGAGGTTCCGCAGTTGGGGTTGTGGAAGAGGGTGATCATGGCGCTTCAGGCTTCGGGCATGGTGGGTTTCAGCCGGCCGCCGACGCGGATCGGCTCGATGCGGACGGCGAGGCCGGTCTTGGGGTCGGTCTCGACGAAGACGCCGCAGACGGTGGCGGGGCCGCTGGCCGGCTTGTGCCGCTCGCCGGGCATGCGGGTGGCGAAGCGGCGGACGCTCTCGTCCTTGGTCATGCCGATCACGCTGTCGTAGTCGGCGCACGCGCCGGCGTCGGTCTGATAGGCGGTGCCGCCCGGGAAGATCTGCGCGTCGGCGGTGGGGATGTGGGTGTGGGCCCCCACCACCAAGCTGGCGCGGCCGTCGCAGAAATGACCCATGGCCATCTTCTCCGAGGTGGCCTCGCAGTGCGCCTCCACCATCACCGCATCCACCGCCAGGCCCAGCGGGCAGTCCTCCAGCGCCTGGTCGAGGGCCGAGAACGGATCGTCCAGCGCGTCCATATGCACGCGCCCGTGGATCACGATCATCAGCACCCGCCCGGCCGGGGTGTCATAGACCCAGGCGCCCTTGCCCGGCGCGTGCGACAGGCGGGGATAGTTCAGCGGGCGCAGCAGCCGCGGCTCGCGCTCGATATAGGTCAGCGCCTCGCGCTGGTCCCAGGCGTGGTTGCCCAGGGTCAGGCAGTCGACACCGGCCTCGAACAGGTCCTTGGCGATGCTCTCGGTGATCCCGAACCCGCCGGCCACGTTCTCGGCGTCGGCGGCCACGAAGTCGAGCTTCAGCCGCCGGCGCAGCGGCGGCAGGTGGGTGATCACCGCGTCGCGTCCCGCGCGCCCGACGATGTCGCCGAAAAAAGCCAGTCTCATGCAGGGTTGCTAGCCCGCTCTCACCGTCCGGGCCACAACAAAGAGAGTCCTTCTCCCCTTGTGGATATCGGGCGACCCGACCCGACCTAGAAAACCTTGAATTCCCGCTCGGTCAGGAGGGCGTCCAGCGGCTGGTCGTGCGGACCTGTGGGCAGGCGCTCCGCCAGCTGGCCGGCGAAGGCGAGGCCGATGGCGCGGACCGGGCCCTCGGCCCTCAGCCGTTCCAAGGTGCGGTCATAATGGCCGGCCCCATAGCCCAGCCGATGGCCGGCCGTGTCGAAAGCCAGCAGCGGGACCAGCACCACGTCGGGCAGGACGGCCTCGGCGTCCGGGTGCGGCTCACGCATGCCGAAGGCGTGGATCGCCATCCCGCCCCCTTCCGCCCAGAGCCTGAACGCCAGCGGCGCTTCGATCCCGCGCGCGGGGGTGACCGGCAGGGCGATCCGCCAGCCGGCCCTGGCGAAGCGGGCCATCAGCGGCCGGGGATCGATCTCGCTGCGCATCGGCCAATAGCCGGCGACCACGCCGGGCGATCCGCTGAGGCGCGGCAGGCGGGCGGACAGGGTCAGGCCGGCCAGGGGGTGGGCTTCGAACAGAACCGCGCGCTGCGCGGTGAAGCTCGCCCGCAGCGCCGGCTTGCCCGCGGTCAATTGCCGCCCGCGCCCTCATAGTCGCCGGGATCGCGCTCCGGGTCTTCGGCATGGGCGTGGTGCGACAGCACGAAGCGCCGGTCGCAATAACCGCATTCCACATAGCCCTTGGCGCCCATCTCCAGATAGACGCGCGGATGGCCCAGCGCCCCGCCCAGGCCGTCGCACGAGACCCGGTGCTCGTTCACCGTCACCACTTCGGGGGGTTCGGCAGCGAGTCGGCCATGCTCCAGCAAATTGGCATGTTCCAGCAAGTTGGCGGACATGAAAGCGATCCTCGGGCGGTGCGGAGCTTGAGCGAAGGTGCGGCGCACCATACCTATGCGGCCCGTATGAGAGCGTCAATTCGGCCGGCACGACCCCGCTCCCACGCCAATCTGACCGCGACGCCGGAGGGAGTTCCCGGGGCATGAGCCTACCCGACTATGCGATCGAGGCGCGCGGACTGGTCAAGACCTATCCGGCGACCAAGACCATGCCGTCCAAGACGGCGCTCAAGGGGATCGACCTCGCCATCCCGCGCGGCTCCATGTTCGGCCTCCTGGGCCCCAACGGGGCCGGCAAGTCGACCTTCATCAACATCCTCGCCGGCCTCTGCCAGAAGAGCGAGGGCAAGGTGTCGGTGTGGGGCATCGACATCGACGAGCATCCGCGCGCCGCCCGCGCCGCCATCGGCGTGGTGCCGCAGGAGCTGGCCGCCGACGTGTTCTTCACCCCGCGCGAGGCGATGGAGGTGCAGGCCGGGCTCTACGGCGTGATCAAGCGGGAGCGCAGGACCGACCAGATCCTGGCCGCCCTGGGCCTCTCCGACAAGGCCGACGCCTATGTGCGCCAGCTGTCGGGCGGCATGAAGCG
>FTAI01000202.1_pt1 | contig 10896 bp, 10 predicted proteins | sample 1638941 | NCBI WGS metagenome assembly FTAI01 (sample SAMEA3914813, study PRJEB12502) | metagenome | biome: forest; material: soil | place: Canada | collected 2011-07-07 | depth 0.3 m | reverse complement strand
CGCGCCGCGGCCAGGTCGCGGCCGCTGGTCACCGTGGCGGCGCGCATCAGCAGGGAGACGATCGGCGGACCGCGCCGCCAGTCCCCGGACAGAAACCAGCGCCAGATCGAGGGGGGAACGGCGATATCGGCCGCCTCGATGCTCCGGCCGCGGCTGACATCGACGCCGACGATGGGACCGAGCTGGACCGTGCGCATGATATCGGCGGGAAAATTCTTCATCACCGCACCGTCCACCAGCACCTCCTTGTTGGACACGCTGGGCGGCAGGATGCCGGGCAGGGCGATGCTGGCCCTTAGCGCGTCGGCCACCAGCCCGCGCTTGTGCAGCTGGTAGGCGCCGGTGGTGAGGTTCGACGACAGGCAGAAGAACGGCAGCCAGAGGTCTTCGATCCGGCGATCGTCGAAATGCTCGGCCAGGCGGTCGCGCACCTTCAGGCCATGAGTCATGGCGATCAGGGGGATGGCGATGTCGTCCAGCGGACTGGTCTCGACGAAGGCCTTACGGATGCGCCGGTCCATCTCCTCGTCGTCCCAGCCCATGGCCAGTCCGGCGCCGACGATCGCCCCCATGGAGACTCCGCAGACGAAGTCGATCGGCACGCCGCGTTCGTGCAGCGCCTGGATCGCGCCGACATGGGCGTAGGCGCGGGCGCCGCCGCCGGAGAGCACGAGGCCCACCGACTGGCCGGTCACCACCCGGGCGATTCGCTCGACGTCCGCCGTGCGGCCCTCGCGGACATGGAAGATGCGCGCCGGCTGGAAGGTGTCGGCCCAGTCGGCCGAGCCGGAAGGGAATGTCCGCTCCTCCGGCTGCATCAGGATCAGGTCGATCAGGGCCTGCTTCTGCAGGGGATCGGCGGTGCGCAGGTCCGGATGTGCGGGCGCCGCCAGCTCGCCCCGGCCGACCCGGAACAGGCGGTCGACCTGGCGGCCGACCAGGGTCTTCCAACCGGTCTCGTCGGCCTCGGCGGCGTAGAGCACGAAGTCGTGGGCGTGCTCGACGTTGGAGAACCATTCCGTCGGCGCGTGCTGGGCCTCTGAACCGACCACCGTGACCGAATAGTCCAGTCGGCCGATGCCGCCGGCCACCTGCTCGGCCAGCTCGCGGGCGTCGGCGCTGGGGGCGGCGGCGATGAACCCAAACACCGAAGGCTCGCCGATGGAGGCCTTGCGGGCGGTCTGGCGGGCCCGGAGGATCATCAGCCTGGCCAGCTGGGTCATGACCTCGGGGTCCGACTCGGCGGCATGAAAGAAGGCGTCGCGCGGCAGGGCGAGGATTTCCGAATCGCGCAGGGCGATGACATTGGCCGAATGGGCGGCGCCGGCGATCAGCGCCATCTCCCCGGCCGGCTCACCCGGGCGGATCACGCCCAGGAACTGCGCCTCGTGACCTTCCTCGCGGCGGATGGCGCCCAGCCGGCCGGTGCGCAGCAGATAGAGTTGGTCCGCCGGTTCGCCGGCCATGAACAGCGGCATGCCGCCCGGCACGGAAAACCATACAGCCTCCCCCGACCGGATCTTCTGCTCGAAGAGGCGGGTGAGGGCGGTGTTCGGCAGGGACTCAGTGAGGCTCGCCACGACGGCAGGTTAGCCGCCGCCCGAGGGTAGCGCCAAGGCTACGTGGAAGCGCCGCCTGAAGCGGTCGGTTTTGGGGCGCTTCCGGGGGAGGGACGAACAGGCTATCCATCCGCCATGCCCAGACTGACTTCGAATATCGACACCCACGGCGAGGCGTTCGCGAGCACCGCCAAGGTCAATCGCGACCTGGCCCACACCCTGCGCGCCCGTGTGGCGCAGGCGGCCCTGGGCGGGCCGGCCGCATCGCGCGAGCGTCATGTGTCGCGGGGCAAGCTGTTGCCGCGGCAGCGGGTGGAGCGGTTGCTGGACGTGGGGGCGCCGTTCCTGGAGATCGGCCAGCTGGCCGCCTTCGACCTCTATGATGGCGAGGCGCCGGGCGCGGGGATCATCACCGGCATCGGGCGCGTGTCAGGGCGCGAGGTGATGATCGTCGCCAACGACGCGACGGTGAAGGGCGGGGCCTATTTCCCGCTGACCGTGAAGAAGCACCTGCGGGCCCAGGAGATCGCCCTGCAGAACCGCCTGCCGTGCGTCTATCTGGTGGACAGCGGCGGGGCCAACCTGCCGCACCAGGCGGAGGTGTTTCCCGACCGCGAGCACTTCGGCCGCATCTTCTACAATCAGGCCCGGATGAGCGCGGCGGGGATCAGCCAGATCGCCTGCGTGATGGGCTCCTGCACGGCGGGCGGCGCCTATGTGCCGGCGATGAGCGACGAGACGGTGATCGTGCGCGGCCAGGGGACGATCTTCCTGGCCGGCCCGCCCCTGGTGAAGGCGGCCACCGGCGAGGTGATCTCGGCCGAGGAGCTGGGCGGGGCCGACACCCACGGGCGCCGCTCGGGGGTGGTGGACCATGTGGCGGCCGACGACGAGGACGCCCTGCGCATCGTGCGCTCCATCGTCGCCAACCTGAACACCACCAAGGTCGTGGACCTGGACGTGCGCGAGCCGGCGCCGCCGGCCCTGGATCCGCAGGACCTCTACGGCGTCATTCCCACCGACGTGCGTGCGCCCTACGACGTGCGCGAGGTGATCGCCCGGGTGGTGGACGGCTCGTCCTTCGACGAGTTCAAGGCGCTGTACGGAACCACCCTGGTCTGCGGCTTCGCGCGCATCTGGGGCTATCCGGTGGCGATCCTGGCCAACAACGGGGTGCTGTTCTCCGAGAGCGCGCTCAAAGGCGCCCACTTCATCGAGCTGGCCTGCCAGCGGGGCATCCCGCTGGTGTTCCTGCAGAACATCTCCGGCTTCATGGTCGGCGGCAAGTACGAGGCCGGCGGCATCGCCAAGGACGGCGCCAAGCTGGTGACCGCGGTGGCCAGCGCCGAGGTGCCCAAGTTCACGGTGCTGATCGGCGGCAGCTTCGGGGCCGGCAACTACGGCATGTGCGGGCGCGCGTTCAGCCCGCGGTTCCTGTTCACCTGGCCCAACAGCCGCATCAGCGTCATGGGCGGCGAGCAGGCCGCCAGCGTGCTGGCCACCATCCGCCGCGACGCCCTGGAGGCGCGGGGCGAGAGCTGGCCGGCGGCCGAGGAAGAGACCTTCAAGGCGCCGATCCGCGACCGCTACGAGACCGAAGGCAGCCCCTATCACGCCACCGCCCAGATGTGGGACGACGGGGTGATCGACCCGGTCCAGACCCGCGACGTCCTGGGCCTGGCCATCTCCGCGGCCCTGAACGCCCCGATCCCCAAGACGCGCTTCGGCGTTTTCCGAATGTAGTGCAGCGAAAGACACCCCGATGCCGAACCCCATCGCCGACCCCTTGGTCGAAGGCAAGGACACCGACGCCCAGTCGGACCTGGTGCTGCTGGATGCGTCGCCGGACGGCATCGCAACGGTGACCATCAACCGGGCGGCGCGCAAGAACGCCTTCAATGAGGAGGTGATCGCGGCGCTGACCCAGGTGTTCGAGACCCTGGAGGGTGCGGACGGGGTGCGGGTGGTGTTCCTGCGCGGCGCCGGCGGCAGCTTCTCGGCCGGCGCGGATCTGGAGTGGATGCGCGACGCCATCGGCTGGTCCGAGGCCGACAACCGCGACGACGCCATGAAGATGGCCGAGATGCTCAAGCGCCTCTACGACCTGCCGGCCCTGACGGTGGCGCTGGTGGAGGGTGCGGCGTTCGGCGGCGGGGCGGGGCTGGTGGCGGCCTGTGACCTGTCGGTGGCGACGGCGGACGCCAGGTTCGCCTTCTCGGAGGTCAAGCTTGGCCTGATCGCGGCGACCATCGGCCCCTACGTCGTGGCCGCCATCGGGCCGCGCAAGGCGCGCAGCCTGTTCGCCACCGGCCGGGTGTTCGACGCCGCCTTCGCCCAACAGATAGGGCTGGTGGACGAGGTCGTAGAGGATCGCGATGGCCTGCTGGGGGTCATGGAGCGGATCGCCGACGAGATGACCGCCTGCGCGCCCCAGGCCGTGGCGCAGTCCAAGAAGCTGGTGGAACACATCGTCGGGCGGCACATCGACCGGGCGCTGATGGAAGAGACCGCGCGCCGGATCGCCGCCAAGCGCGTGAGCGAAGAGGGCCAGGAGGGGGTGCGCGCCTTCCTGGAACGCCGCAAGCCCGGCTGGGCCGGCGGCTGATCCTTCGGGTGGGGGGGTGATGGCGCAAGAGATCGAGGCGGCGGCTGCCGACGGCGCGGCGAGTTTCCTGCGCCGCAAGCCCAAGCACGCCCTGCCGGTAGGTTCGCCCTGCCCGAACTGCTCCACGGCGCTGCAGGGCCCCTGGTGCCACGCCTGCGGCCAGAGCGCCGAGGATTTCCATCGCTCCCTGCCCCGGCTGGCGGCGGAGGCGGTGGAGGGCCTGTTCGAATTGGACGGTCGCCTTTGGAGAACCCTGCCCAATCTGCTCTTCCGTCCGGCCCGACTGACCCTGGACTACCTCAACGGCCATCGGGCGCCCCAGGCGCCGCCGTTCCGACTGTTCCTGATCGTGGTGGTGCTGGTGTTCCTGGCGGCCGGGATCGGCGCCAATCAGGGCCAATTCCATCTTGGCAAGCCCGGCGCACCACCGCCCACCCTTCACAGCGACGTCTTCGAGGACGGCGGTTCGCCGACGGGCAAGGCGATCAACGCCTGGCTGACGTCGCGCGCCAACTTCGCCCTGGCGCATGAGGACGCCTTTGGAAACGTGCTGCAGACCTGGGCCCAGAGGTTGGCGATCCTGGCCCTGCCGATCAGCGCGATCCTTCTGGGGCTGCTCTTCTTCTGGCGGCGCAAGGTCTACATGTTCGACCACCTGATCTTCAGCATGCATTCGCTGTCGTTCCAGGGGCTGCTGTTGTCGACGGTGCTGGCGGCGGAGACCGTCTCGGGCTGGTTCGGGGCGCTGGCCCTGGCCTCGCCCATTCACCTGTTCGTCCACCTCAAGGGCGTCTATCGCCTGAGCACCCTCGGAACCCTGGTGAGGATGCTGCTGCTGTTCGTGGGGTCCCTGATCGGATTCGCGGTGATCATGGTTGGACTGGTGCTGATCGGCCTCTATGAGGTCGGCCAATGATCTCCTCCCTTCTGATCGCCAACCGCGGCGAGATCGCCCGCCGCATCATCCGCACGGCCCGGCGCCTGGGCGTGCGCACCGTGGCTGTCTATTCGCAGGCCGACGCCGGCGCGCCGCATGTGCGCGAGGCCGACGAGGCGGTGCTGCTGGGTCCGCCGGCGGCCCGTGAGAGCTATCTGGCAGCGGACAAGATCCTGGCCGCCGCCAGGGCGACGGGCGCTGCGGCGATCCATCCCGGCTACGGGTTCCTGTCCGAGAACGCCGACTTCGCCGAAGCGGTCCAGGCGGCGGGCTTGGTGTGGGTCGGACCGCCGGCCTCGGCGATCCGGGCCATGGGACTGAAGGACGCGGCCAAGCGACTGATGGCCGACGCCGGCGTGCCGGTGACGCCGGGGTACCTGGGCGAGGACCAGGATCCCGCAAGGCTGGCGGCCGAGGCGGCGAAGATCGGCTGGCCGGTGCTGATCAAGGCCGTGGCCGGCGGCGGCGGTAAGGGCATGCGCAAGGTCGAGGCGGGCGGCGACTTCGCGGCGGCCCTGGCCAGCGCCACGCGGGAGGCCAAGGCGGCCTTCGGCGACGAGAAGGTGCTGCTGGAAAAGTATGTCACCCGGCCGCGGCACATCGAGGTGCAGGTGTTCGGCGATACGCACGGCAATGTCGTCCACCTGTTCGAACGCGACTGCTCGCTGCAGCGCCGCCACCAGAAGGTGATCGAGGAGGCGCCGGCGCCGGGCATGGACGAAGCCACGCGCGCGGCGTTGTGCGGGGCGGCCGTGCGGGCGGCGCAGGCGGTGGGCTATGTGGGCGCCGGCACCGTGGAGTTCATCGCCGACGCGTCGGAAGGGCTTCGCGCCGACCGGATCTGGTTCATGGAGATGAACACGCGGCTGCAGGTCGAGCATCCGGTCACCGAGGCCATCACCGGCCAGGACCTGGTGGAATGGCAGCTGCGCGTGGCGTCGGGCGAGCGCCTTCCGCTGAAGCAGGATGAGCTGAAAATCGACGGCCACGCCATCGAGGCGCGGCTCTACGCCGAGGATCCGGCGAGGGGATTCCTGCCCTCGACGGGGCCGCTGACCTATTTCCGCCTGCCGTCGGGCGTGCGCGCCGACAGCGGGGTGGAGCAGGGCGGCGAGATATCGCCCTTCTATGATCCCATGATCGCCAAGCTGATCGCTCACGGCGCCACGCGCGAGGATGCCGCGGGGCGCCTGGCCGACGCCTGCCGCGAGGTGGAGGTCTGGCCGGTGCGCGCCAACGCCTACTTCCTGGCCAACTGCGCCAGCCATCCCGACTTCCGGGCCGCGCAACTGGACACCGACTTCATCAACGCCCGCCTCGATGTGCTGATCGCCAGGCCTTCGCCGGCGGTCTCACCCACGGCCGTGGCGGCGCTGGCCAGGGCGGAGTCTTGGGCGCCGGGCGAGGCCGGTACGCCCTGGGCGTCCACAGGCGGGGCCATGGGCTTTCGCCTGAACGGACCGGCCGCGCGCGTGACGACGGCCTTCCTCGACGGCTTGCCCGTGGAAGCGGAGATCGACTTCAAGGCGTGCGGGCCGGTGGCGCTGGGGGAGCCTGGGGAGGCGATCCTGTTCGAGGGCGGCGCGGCCTTTTCCCTGACCCTTCGGCCCAAGGCCGGCGCCCACGCGGGCGACGTCAGCGACGGAAGCGTGCGCTCGCCCATGCCCGGCAAGATCGTCGCCATTGCGGTGGAGCCCGGTGTGTCGGTGACCAAGGGCGCGCCGCTGGTGACCCTCGAGGCCATGAAGATGGAGCACGCCCTGATCGCGCCGTTCGACGGCAAGGTGGCCGAGGTGGCGGTGACGCTGGGTGACCAGGTGTCGGAGGGGGTAATGCTGGTCCGGCTGGAGAGCGCATGACGCTGAACCTGGTCAAGCTCTGCGTCGGCTGCGACACCGTTGAAGAGCTGCTCGCCTGGTGGAAGGCCGAGATCGGCGAGGATCAGCCCTGGAAGATGCGCACACGCCAAACCCCCAAGCGGGCCGCGGAGCTGGTGGACGGCGGCTCTCTGTACCGGGTCTACAAGGGCTTCATCCTGTCGCGGCAGGCCATCTGGGCGGTGGACACGGTCGGCGCCGGCCCGGCCGCACGCTGCGAGGTGACGCTGGACCCCACCGTGATCCTGACCGTGCCGACGCCCCGGCGGGCCTTCCAGGGCTGGCGGTACCTGGAGGGCAAGGACGCGCCAGCGGATCTGGGGCCCGTGGGCGGCGAGCTGCAGGCGCCGGCGGAGCTGGCGCGCAAGCTGCGTGAGCTTGGGGCGTGGTGAGCGCTCTGGTCGCAGAGGCCTGAACCCCTCACCAGTGGGCTCAGCCAGCTAGATCGCCACGTTGTCCAGCAGGCGGGTGCGGCCAAGCCGGGCGGCGGCGAGGACCCTGGCGGGGGCGTCGATGGGGCCGGGGCCCAGGCGTTCGAGGTATTCGGCGCTGCGGACTTCCAGGTAGTCCACGGAGTCGAAGCCGGCGGCGATGATGTCGGCGATGGCGGAGGCTTCGGCCGCGTCCACCGCGCCGCCCCTGGCCACCGCCTGGGCGCAGGCGCGCAGGGCGCGGTTCAGCGCCGGCGCGATCTGGCGTTGCTCGCGGCTCAGGTAGGCGTTGCGCGAGGAAAGGGCGAGGCCGTCGTCGGCGCGGACCGTGGGACCGCCGATGATCTCCACCGGCAGGTCGAGGTCGCGGGCCAGGCGCCTGATCACCTGGAGCTGCTGATAGTCCTTTTCCCCGAAGACGGCGACATCGGGCGCGGCCTGGGTCAGCAGCTTGGTCACCACTGTGGCGACGCCGCCGAAGTGATGCGGCCGCGTCGCGCCTTCCATGCCCTGCGAGACGTTGGCGACGCTGACGGCGGTCGAGAAGCCCAGCGGGTACATCTCCTCGGCTGATGGGGCGTAGAGCAGTTCGCAGCCGGCCTCGGCCAGGAGTTCGGCGTCCTTCGCCTCGTTGCGCGGGTAGGCCTCGAAGTCTTCGGCCGGGGAGAACTGGGTCGGGTTGACGAACAGGCTGGAGACCACGTGGTCGGCATTCTGCTTTCCGATGCCCACCAGCGACAGGTGGCCCTGGTGCAACGCCCCCATCGTCGGCACCAGGGCAACCCGTTCTCCGGCCGCCCGCCAGCCTGCGACACGGGCGCGCAGATCGGCCTTGGTGCGAACCGTGGGTAGAGCTGGCATGGATGCGCGGGTCCTTGTGCGACCGGGCTTATGACCGAGAGCCGAGCGTCGGTCCAGCGACGCTATGCTGAACACCGCGTTGACGTAGGGGATGGGCAGGGTATCCACTGGCCGCGAAACTGATTTGGCCAAAACTGATTTGGCCAAAGTTTGACGTGGGGCGAGTGGGGCAGTGTCCGACAGGCGTGTGATTGTCATCGGCAATGAGAAGGGCGGCGCGGGCAAATCCACCGTCGCCGTGCACTTGGCCACGGCCCTGATGCACGAGGGTGCGCGTGTGGCGGTGGTCGACCTCGATCTGCGCCAGCAGTCCTTCGGGCATTTCTTCACCAACCGCGCCGTCTGGGCCGAGGCGCAGGGCGCCGACCTGCCGCATCCGACTGTGACCGGGCCGGTGGGGGACGAGGGGGGGCTCGACGCGGCGATCGGCGGCGAGGCCGACTTCGTGATCATCGACACCCCCGGCGCCGACACCGAGCTGTCACGCGCCGCGCACCAGCGGGCCGACCTGATCGTCACGCCGATGAACGACAGCTTCGTGGACTTCGACGTCCTGGGCGTGGTCGATCCGGTGACCCTGAACCTGGTGCGGCCCAGCCTTTATGCCGAGAGCGTCTGGGAGGCCCGCAAGTCCCGCGCCGCGATGCGGGGACGCTCCATCGACTGGGTGGTGCTGCGCAACCGCCTGGCCAGCGTCGAGGCGCGCAATCGCAAGCGCGTGGACGAGCGGCTGGTCGCCCTGTCGCGGCGGGTCGGTTTCCGCTGCATCGCCGGACTCCGCGACCGTGTGATCTATCGCGAACTTTTCCCTTTCGGCCTTACAGTCGCCGACCTTGGCCCTACGGTGCGTCCGGTGCAGGTGTCCCTGACCCATGTGGCGGCGCGCCAGGAGTTGCGGGCGCTGATGCACGAACTGGGCGTGATCCCTGACGGATCCGCCGTCGCGGCGGAGTAACGGCGGACCCTAATGATTTACCTGGCCCTGGGGGCGCTGGTTTTGGCCCTGCTGGTCTGGGCGGGACGCCGGTCGCCCCGGACCGTCAGCATGCTGCGCCTGGCCGTGGTCGCCCTGGCCATCGCGGCCGCGGGCGGGGCGGCGTACGAGGCGGTGCGCGGGCAATGGCTGGGCAGCATCGTCTTGCTGGGCCTGTCGCTCTACACGGTCCAGACCCAGCGCACGGTGAAGCCGAAGACGGGCAACCGCGAACCGACGAACACGGCGGGCATGAGCGCCTCGGAGGCGCGCTCGATCCTGGGCGTGGGCCCCGAGGCCACAACAGCGGACATCCAGGCCGCATATCTGCGCCTGATCCAGCGGGTCCACCCCGACCGCGGCGGCGCCGCCGGCCTGGCGGCCCAGCTCAATGCGGCGCGGGACCGCCTGCTGAAGTAGCTCTCGTCAGACGATCTCCAGGGCGGCGATCAGGCTGGCGAGGCGAAAGCGAAAGTCCAGGTCGGCCGGATTGCCTGGAAAGTCGCCGGTGAGGTGGGCCGTCACCACGAGGCGGTCTTCGGCGGTGACGGCGGAGCGGACCTCGGCCTGGAAGTTGTACTTGCGGCTCGTCTCTTCGGCCCAGGCGCGGATGGCCTCGCGGCCGCTGTAGTCGCGGCCCTCGTCGCGAACCCTGGCGTCGAGCTCGAAGCAGTCGGCGATGCTGTCGGGCTGATGGGCGTTGGTGGCGGCGAAGTAGCTGGTGACGATGTCTGGCAGCAGGGGCGTCATGGCTCGCGATCCTTCAGCGATTGGTGCGGATCAAAGGTGGCGCTATGCTCCCGGCATGGCAAGAACGCACGAAAAAGTAGGGTACTCACCTACAGGTAAGCACGAGGATGTCACGGCCGACATGGCCGCCGCGGGCATCGAATCGACGTTCCGCATGCTGGAAGGACGCTGGAAGATGGTGATCATCTTCCACCTCTTCGACCGATCGGTGCTGCGGTTCTCCGAACTGGAGCGCGCGATCGCGGGCGTTTCCCAGAAGATGCTGATCCAGCAGCTTCGCGAGCTGGAACGGGACGGCATCGTCACGAGGACGATCTATCCGCAGGTCCCGCCCAAGGTGGAATACAGGCTCACCGCCTGGGGCGAGGCGATGTGCCCGGCGCTGGACTCCTTGCTGGAATGGGCCGCCGCCCGGCCCGCTGGACCGGCGATGGGGACCTGACGGGACGTCTGGTCTCTGTATAGTCCAAAGCCTCGCAGCATCGGGAGAGCGTCATGCGTTTCGAGATTTCCGGGACCGTCATGCAGACGGTGGGCGTTGACCTCAGCCCCGGGGAGACGATCTACAGCCAGACGGCCAGCATGGCCTGGATGACGGCCGGGGTGCGGATGCAAACCAACACCGGCGGCGGGCTGTTCGCGGGCCTCAAGCGGAGCCTGACGGGGGGCAGTTTCTTCGTCACCGACTTCACCGCCGAGGGCGGCGTCGGGCACGTGGCCTTCGCGCCGCGCTTTCCCGGTTCGATCCTGGCGCGAACGCTGGCGCCGGGCGAATCGCTGATCTGCCGCAAGGAAACCTTCCTGTGCGCAGAGAAGAGCGTGTCGCTGGAACTGGCCTGGCAGCAGCGGATCGGGTCCGGGTTCTTCGGCGGGGCGGGGTTCATCCTTCAGAAGGTCACGGGG
>FTAI01001312.1_pt1 | contig 10932 bp, 12 predicted proteins | sample 1638941 | NCBI WGS metagenome assembly FTAI01 (sample SAMEA3914813, study PRJEB12502) | metagenome | biome: forest; material: soil | place: Canada | collected 2011-07-07 | depth 0.3 m | reverse complement strand
CCGAGACAGACGCGCCTATCTGACCAGGGGTTTCAGGGACCGATCCCCATCACCAGTGATGGGGAAGCGTGACGGACGGCGCCGGCGTCGATCCCGTCAGTGATGCCTTTCCATCATCCGCACCGCCACCAGCGCCGCGATCAGCAGCACGATGGCCGCCGGCACGATCAGGTTGAGGCGCCGGTCGATGACCGCCTTGGCCTGGGGATGCTGCAGCAGGGCCGCCTCCAGGAAGAACCGCCCGCCCCGGGTGACGATCGAGGCGCCGATAAACATCACCAGGCTGAAATGGGCGATGCCGGAGGCCATGGTCACCAGGAAATAGGGCACCGGGGTGAAGCCCTTGATCAGGATCACCCACAGGCCGTACTGGGCGAAGAGCTGCTGGAAGGCCGTGAAGGCGTCCGGATGGCCGAACAGGGCCAGCAGCTTCAGCGCCAGGGGGGCCAGGAAGAAGCCCAGGGCGTAGCCGAACATCCCCCCGCTCACCGAGCCCGCCGTGCAGACGGCGGCGTAGAGCCAGGCCCGGCTCTGCCGCGCCAGCACCATGGGCGCCAGCATCACATCCGGCGGCACGAAGGGGCAGGTGGCCTCGATAAAGGCGACCCCGGCGAGGGCGGGCAGGGCGTATCGCCCGGCGGCCACGCGCATGGCCCATTCATAGAGGGAACGCAGCATCGCGGGCTCCGGTTGGGGAAGGGCGGCTCTAGCAGGCTTTAGGCCCCGCGTCTCGCCGGCGCCATGACATCGCCGGCGCGGCGCCCCTTGCGCCAGGGGCCCGCGCACCCTTGATATGGCCCCCTATTCCGAGGCGCCCCGCTTGACCCAGACCCCAATCCCGACATCTGACCCCGAACTCCAGGCCGCCGCCGAGGAGGAACTGTCCGCCGCCGCCACCCTGAAGTGGGCGGAACTGGCCAGGCTGGTCCCCTGGGGCGACACCTATGAAGGCTTCGGCCCCGCCGGCGGGGCCTTGCTGTTCGAGCGCGGCTACATCTGGAAGGCCGAGGCCGGCGGCGACATCCTGTGTGAAGTGGTCGCCTACCGCGGCGCCTCCCGCTACGACGCCGGCGTGCGGCTCAGCCGGGTGATCCCCAAGCCGCGGCGTTAGCGAGGACGCCCGCGAAAGGCTGGACGCGGCGAGGCCAAAAGGCTAACCGACCTGCCTGCCGCGGGCGTGGCGGAATTGGCAGACGCGCCGGACTCAAAATCCGGTTCCGAGAGGAGTGTCGGTTCGACCCCGACCGCCCGCACCAGGAGAGCGCTGAAGCGTTAGATTTCGGCTCTAAGGCCCGCCGTTAGATCCTTCCAACCCTGCCGCCGCCGTCTCCGTAAGCAAAAACATCCGCTCCCTCCGCCCCGGAAACGCCCGAAACCCGAACGCCGCATAGAACCGCGCCGCCCGTTCGTCCTTCGCATCGACCACGATGGCGAAGACGGCGAGGGTGCGGCCGGCGCCGAGGATTCGCAGGATGGCGTCGGCGAGGAGGAGGTCGCCGATGCCTCGGCCCCGCGCGCGCTCGTCTCGGGCTAGGCGGCCGATCAGGGCGGCGGGGATGGCGTCGTAGCGGGGCAGCTTTCGGCCCACCTCTTCCGGAATGTCGTCGAGGGCCAGGGTGAAGGCGCCGAGGCTGTAGAAGCCCACCACGCCCAACGCGTCGTCGACGGCGACGAAGACCCGCGCCACGTTGCGGCGCTCGTCCTGGCCGGCGCGCTGGCGGAACCAGGCGTCGAGATCGGGTTGGCCGCAGGTGAAGCCCGTCCGGTCGTGCTGCTTTCCGAGCGCCTCGATGGTGACCGCCAAGGGTCAGCCCACCTCGTCCCGGTGTCGCCGCAGGGCCGCGACGAGGCGGTCCGTGGGCTGCGGCGGATTCATCACCGCCTCCAGGAAGGCCTCACGGTCCGCGCCGGTGAGCAGCATCCGCTCATGCTCGTCCAGCACCCGGCGCGCGCCCTCATAGGCCAGGTCACCGGCGGTCAGGCCGCTGACGGCCATGGCGCGCTGGATCATCGCCTTGGCCGAGGCGGCGACGCGCAGTTCGATGCGCTCGCGCTTCAGTTCGCGCGATGGGGCGGGACGGGGCGTGGCGGCGGGCATGGGCATATCCTTCGCCGTTCATGTACGTCAAAACGCCGTGCAATTCAACGGCGTCGCCAAGCAAATTGTAGTGGCGGCGCAAGTGTTCAAGTCGCCTCGCCTCGCCGCTGCGTCGACTGGCGATCAGCTTGAGCCAGGGCGCGAAGCGATGGCGAAATGGCGGGGCCGCGCAGACCATCGTCATCGTCCCGCCGGCAAAAACGGCGGTGACTTCATCTTTGCGGAGACGCCCGTTCGGCAAGTCAGGCAAACGCCGGCCCGCCCCCGCCCTCCCCATCGGGCGCCCTAGTGGAGCGGTTTGGAGGCGTCGTGTTCTCCGGCGATGGCGTCGAGCCTTTGCAGGACCGTCGGCCATCCTTGGCTCATGCCCTTGAAGGCGGTCTCGTTCCTGGGGAGCACGAAGCCGGCGTGAACAAGCTGAAGGCGGGTTCCGTTCTCGACCCTGGACAGGGTCCAGGTGACGACGGTCTCCAGCCGCGAGCCGTAGCCGACATTGCCGTCGTGTCCGCCTTTCCAGGAATAGACGAGGCGTTGGTTCGGGATCACCTCCAACACCTGGCAATGGATGACGCCGTCCCATTCGCCGGCCGGGGTGGTCTGGTAGGTGAATTGTTTGCCCTTCGTGGGCTCGAACCCGGTCGCCGGCATCTTGAGCCAGCGCGCCATCAGCTCGGGGGTGGTCAGGGTCTTCCACAACATTTCGGGCGCGTGGGGAAACACATCGTCAACGACGATCTCGCGGCTGTGGGCCAAGGTGGCGGGGGCGTTCATGGATCAATCTCCTCCAGGAGGGTTCTGAGGTTGGCGAACCGGCCGCGCCAGAAGACGGCGTAGTGGCTCATCCAGTCGACGAGGGGCGCGAGGCCCTCGGGCTCGGCGCGGTAGTAGACGTTGCGGCCCTCGGGGCGTTCGGCCACCAGGCCGGCCTGCTTCAAGGATTTGAGGTGCTGGGAAATGGCGCCCTGCGTCACGCCGCTCCCCCGGGTCAGCTCCACCACGCTGATCTCGTCGGCGCCGACCACCCGCTCGAAGACGGCGCGCCGGGTGGGATCGGCGAGGGTGCGGATGACGGCGTTGATCGTGGCGGCTTCGCTCATGGCCAATCAATTAGTATCGGCTAATTAATGAGTCAAGGCTAATTTATCACTCGCGTGTCCAGGTTTGTGTCCTTGCTCGCGCGCCCACTCGGCCTCGCCCCCGGATATTGCTCAGCCTGGACATCCGCCGCAATTTGCCCAACCAATAGCCCCGCGATCCGGAACCATCCTTCAGGATCAGCCGCCGGCTCGACCCGGCGACCCGCAAGCCCAAACGGGCGGCGAACAAGAGGGCCGGAGGAAACCATGACCGACGCCGCCGGCCCCCTGGTCGACATACCCCAATCCGAGACCCGTCCGCGGCTGGTGATCTTCGCCTCGTCCCTGGGCACTGTGTTCGAGTGGTACGACTTCTATCTCTACGGCACCCTGGCGGTCTTCTTCGGGTCCAAGTTCTTTCCGAGTGGCAATGAGACGGCCACCGTCCTCGCCAACCTGGCGGTGTTCGGCGCGGGGTTCGGGGTGCGGCCCCTCGGCGCCATCCTGTTCGGGCATCTGGGCGATCTTTGGGGGCGCAAGCACACCTTCCTCCTGACCATCGTCATCATGGGCCTGGCGACGACCCTGGTCGGGCTGGCGCCGACCTATGCGCAGATCGGCATCTGGGCGCCGGTGGTGCTGGTGGCCTTGCGGCTGGCGCAGGGGCTGGCCCTGGGCGGGGAGTACGGCGGGGCGGCGACCTATATCGCCGAGCATGCCCCCGCGCATAAGCGCGGCGCCTTCACCGCCTGGATCCAGACGACGGCGACCATGGGCCTGTTCCTGTCGCTGCTGGTCATCCTCGCCTGCCGGGCCATGCTGACCGAGGATCAGTTCAAGGACTGGGGCTGGCGGATTCCCTTTCTGGCCTCGCTGGGGCTGCTTGGCGTCTCGGTATGGATCCGGCTGAAACTCAACGAGAGTCCCCTGTTCGTGGCGATGAAGGCCGCGGGCAAGGGCGCGAAGAACCCGATCGCCGAGGCCTTCGGCCGGTGGTCGAACGCGAAATATGTGATCCTGGCGATCTTCGGCCTGACCATGGGCCAGGGGGTGGTCTGGTACGCCGGCCAGTTCCAGGCCCTGTTCTTCCTGCAGAACGCTCTGCGGCTGGACTACACCTCCTCCTACATCGCCATCATGGTGGCCCTGGCCCTGGGCACGCCCTTCTTCCTCGTCTTCGGCTGGCTGTCCGACCGCGTCGGCCGCAAGTGGATCATCCTCACCGGCTGCCTGCTGGCGGCGCTCACCTATTTTCCGCTGTTCCACGCCCTCGGCTCAGCGGTGAATCCCGCCCTGATCGCCGCCCAGCAGGCCTCGCCGGCCCATGTCGCCGCCGCCAATTGCGAGACCAGCTTCCTGAAGAAGGCCTTCTATCCGCCGGCCTCGGCCTGCGACAAGGCGATGGAGGCGCTCTACAAGTCCGGCGTGAACTACAGCCGCACAGGCGCCGCCCCCGGCGGGCCGGAGCTGGCCATCGACCTCGGCGCCTCGGTTCACCTGACCTTCGATAAGGCCGCCAAGACCTACACCGTGGTCACCGCCAAGGACGGCAAGTCCGAGGTGTTCCCCAAGGCGGGCGCCGACAAGGCGACGGCCGCCAAGGCCTTCGACGGCGCGCTCAAGGCTGCCCTCAAGGCCTCGGGCTACCCCGCCAGCGCCAAGCTTTCCGAGGTGAACTGGCCGATGACCATCGGCATCCTCTTCGTCCTGGTGCTCTATGTGACGATGGTCTACGGGCCGATCGCCGCCTACCTGGTCGAGCTCTTCCCGACCCGGATCCGCTACACCTCCATGTCGCTGCCCTATCATATCGGCAACGGCTGGTTCGGCGGCTTCCTGCCGTTCTTCATGCTGGCGATCGCGGTGTTCAGGGGCGATATCTTCGCCGGCCTGATCTATCCGGTGGCTATCGCCGCCATCACCCTGGTCGTCGGCGCCCTGTTCCTGCCGGAGACCAAGGACCGCGACCTGCGGCAGGAATGATGCCGTCGGGTTTGGGCGGGGCGCCCTACTTCGCCTGGTGGCCCACCGCCCAGACGTACGCGGCGACCGCCGCAAGGTCGCCCTGGGACAGCTGCGCCCCGCCCATGGGCGGCATCGGGCTGCGATAGCGTTTCGGCTGGGGCACGCCCTTGGCGATGACGTCGGTGATCGAGGCAAGGCCGCCGTCGCCCCACAGCCAGGTTCCCGAGGTGAGGTCGGGGGCCAGCGGCGTTCCCTTGGCGTCGGAGCCGTGGCAGCTGGCGCAGGCGCCCGCGTGGAAGATCCGGTCTCCCGCGGCCACCTGTTGCGCGGTCGATCCGGGGGGCGTCGGCAGGGGCCTGGCCGCCATGGCCGGGGCAGGGGGCAAGCTTGTGACCGGCGCGGGGGCGCCCGCGATCGCGGTGATGTTCGGGTCGCCCTGGTAGGTCACGCGCCAGATGCGGCCCTTGACGTCGTCGGCGATGTAGAGGGCGCCGTCCGGGCCGACCGCGAGGCCCATCGGCCGGTGGTCGGCGCGACCGGGGTCCTTGCGCGCCCCGGCGAAACCGTCGGCGAAGACGACGAAGGGGCCCGACGCCCTGCCACCCCGCAGGGGCTGGAAGACGACGTTGTAGCCGTCCTGCGCCGCCGGACCGCGATTCCACGAGCCGTGGAAGGCGATCAGGGCGCCGCCCCGATAGGGCGCGGGGAACGCCTTGGCGTTGTAGATGGTCATGTCGTTGGGCGCCCAGTGGGCCGGGAAGGCGGCGACCGGCGCCGTCCTCTGGGCGCAGACCCCGACCTTCTTGCCGCCGTCGCCGCCGTATTCGGGCGCCAGGACCAGCTTTTTCTGGAAGTTGTCGTAGTAGCACTCGGGCCAGCCATAGTCGGCGCCGGCGGTCAGCCGCACCAGCTCTTCCGCCGGCAGCTCCACCGTGTGCTGTATGTCCGGATAGAGGGACGGCCAGTTCTGGATCAGCTGGTCGCGGCCGTGCTGGGTGGCGAAGAGGCGGCCGCCCTCGTCCCAGGCCAAGCCTTCGCCATTGCGCAGGCCGCTGACGAACCGCGCCTTGGCCGAAAACACCTGGCCGAGCTTGTTCGCGTCATAGAGCCAGATGCCGGCGCGGGTCTCTTTTTCGACACAGGGGACCGCACCGGGAATATTGGGCTGGCGGTTCTTCGGCTGGCAGGAATTGGTCGCCGAGCCGACATCGACGAAGAGCTGGCCCGTGGGGCTGATCACGAAGGGGTGCATGTTGTGATCGCCGGTGGTCGGCAGGCCGGAGACCACCACCTCCGGCGGGCCTTTTGGGATCACCTCCCCGGGCGCCAGGCGGTAGCGGACGATGCGGTCGTTCGCCTCGGCGTAGATCATCCCCCGATAGAAGGCGACGCCGGTGCCGCCCTTGGCGCCCTGGGCGGCGGTCTCGCCGAAATGGGTGATGGCGCCCGCGTGGTCACCGTCCTTGGCTGGTTGCAGCGCGACCAGGAAACCGTCCTGCGGCTTGGGGCTGCCGGGATAGTAGGCGCCGCTCCAGAGGTTGGCGTAGACCACCCCGTTCGGCGCGACGATCAGGTGGCGCACATGGCCCAGATTGTCGGCGAACACCGTGGCGCAGAACCCCGGCGACAGGGTCAGGCCGCCATTGTCTCCGGGGCATGAGGAATCGTCCTGCGCCGCCCGCTGTGGCGCGGCGCGAACGGTCAGGGCGGCGGCGGCGACGACCAGCATCGTCGCTCCGAAGGCCAGGGCGACCGACTTGCCGATCCGGGCCGGGTTTGTCTGACTGATCATGGCTCGCTCCCGCCGTACGACTGTGGGGTTCCGTCTCTTGGCGCCGTAGCCGACGATGACGCGGAACGCCGCCGCCGAGCCTAGTGGGCGCGCTCCGAGGCGTCCATTCATGGATTTCGCGGCTTGAAACGCCGCCGCCTTGGGCGCCGGCTATCGCGCGGTCGTCGCCCCTAAGCCCTCGTAAACTCTAATTAACGGCGCGTGTGGCATCATTGGGCAATTGACGGGACATCCGCCCCAAGGTCACCGGCCGACCCCTCATGTCACGACGCATTCTCCGGTTCATCGCCAAGGCCGAGCGTCGCCCGAGCCTCACCGCGTTCGCGGGTTTCCTTCACCGGATTCGGTATGACCGACGCGGCGTGACGGCGATCACCGTGGCGCTGTGCTTGCCGGTCCTGATCGGCGCGGTCGGGGGCGCCATCGACTATTCCCGCTACCTGACCTCGGCGACCAAGCTGCAGGACGCCGTCGACGCCGCGAGCGTTGGGGCCGTCGCCACCAACTCGCCCGGCTTCATCGCCGGACAATCGATGACCGGCAACGGCTCGATCGCCGTTGGCGTCACCAACGCAACGGCGATTTTCAATCGAAATGCGCCAAGTGCTTCCGTTGTATCCAGTATGAGTGTCAGTTCGACTGTTACAAAATCGAACGGATACATAAACGCCACTGTAACGGCGACCGCCAGGTATTCACCGATATTTCTGGGAATATTTGGGGTTAGCACCCTTCCCATGACGGTGACGGCGTCCGCGCAGAACGGGATGCCGCCCTATCTCGACTTTTACCTGCTGCTCGACGTGTCTGGATCCATGGGATTGCCGTCGACGGCGGATGGCCAAACCGTGCTGGCTTCGATCAATCCGGACGATAAGTCCCAATATCCGACGGGTTGCACCCTGGCGTGCCACATGTCCGGGAGTTCGGGGTACGCGCTTTCCCGGCAATATGGAGAATCCGCGCCCGGCGTGGCGCACAACAACGGCTCCTCCGTCAGCTTTTGCGCCACGGCGGGCACGGCGGCGTGCATTCAGCTGCGCCTGGACGCCGTGGGCTATGCGGTGCAGCAGCTTATCCTGACCGCCCAGGCCACGCAGAAATACACGCACCAGTTTCGCATCGGCCTCTACCCATTCATCCGTTACGCCTATGAATACAATGCGTTGACCTATACGGACAACACCTCGGGCATGGCCACCCTGAACACGGCGGCGGGCAATCTGCCGTCGTTGCTGGACACGGGGGTGAACGCCAGTCTCGGCTCGGGGGGCACCCATTTCGAGAACGCCCTGCCCACCGCCCAAACCATCATCACCACCTACGGCATCGGCACGGGCACGACGGTCACCAGCCGCCAGCCCTGGGTGTTTCTGGTGACCGACGGCTCGCAGGACAGCCAGTACTATTGGAACGGCTCATGGACCGGGAGCAATCACGCGACCACCCTGGACTCAACCCTGTGCACGACCCTGAAGTCGGCCGGCATTCGCATCGCGGTGCTCTACATACCCTACCAGACGATCACCAACCCCAATGCGAGCTTCTCCGGCAACGAGGACGGCTACGCCAATTCCAACATCCCGAATATTCCCCCGGCCCTGCAGGCCTGCGCCTCGCCGGGTTTCTACTTCACGGCCAATGCGCCGTCGGACATCACCGCGGCGATGAATACGATGTTCAACGCCGCCGTCGCCACCAACCACATCACCAACTAGGGGCGGCGGATGGAGAGGCTCATCATCCAGTCCGCACGCCGGCTTCCCTGGGCCGGCCGCCGTGGCGGGTTCTGGCGCGACGAGCGCGCCGCGACGGCCGTTGAATTTGGGCTGATCGCCCTGCCCTTCATCATGCTGCTCATCGCCATCATCGAGATAGGGCTGGTGTTCATGGTGGCGACGGCGCTGGAAAGCGCGACGGACGTCGCGGCGCGGCAGATCCGCATCGGCGCCTTGCAGAGCCAGACCACGACGGCGACCGCGGCCGCGTTCAAGACCTCGATTTGCAACAACATGGTCTGGCTCTCCGGCAGCTGCGCCGCCAACCTGGAGGTCGATGTCAGGACCTTCACCCAGTTCCAGAGCGTGTCGCTGCCCAGCCCGATCTCCAGCGGCGCCTTGCTTCCGCAAAACCAGCTGCAGTTCAGCCTCGGTGGGCCGGGCAGCATCGTGCTGGTGCGCGCCTACTTTCCGTGGACGCTGATGGCGCCGATGCTGGACAAGATGGCGACCCAGACCAGCAACGGTCAGATCATCATCACCGCCACCACCACCTTCCGCAACGAACCCTATCCGTCGTCGCCATGACCCGGGGGCGTTGCAGAACATTCGCCGGCGATCGGCGCGGCGTCGCGGCGGTGGAGTTCGCCCTCATCGCGCCGTTCTTGCTGGCCTGCTACCTGGGGGTTTCCATCTTGGCCAGCGCCTTGCTGGTCCAGCGAAAGGCCGAGCACGTGGCCTCGTCCCTGGCCGATCTCACGGCGCAGCAGGCGACCACGGCCCCCAGCGAGCTGGCCGACATCTGTGCGGTCTCCGATACGATCATGCAGCCGTACAGCACCGCCTCGACCGCCCTCACCATGCGAGTGTCGTCCATCCAGGAAGACGCGAGCGGCCACCTGACCGTCGGGTGGAGCTACAACTGCCAGGGCACGACGGCCCTGACCAAGGGCAGCACCTATACCGGCGCGGCGAGTTCGTATCTGACGACGAGCCAATCGGTCATCGTGGCCGAGGTGACCTATACCTACACCTCGCCCCTGGGGACGACCAACTACAGCTGGCTCCCGGGCTCCTACGCCTTTCCGAACACCTTCTACCTGCAGCCGCGCGAGAGTCAGAATGTGACCTGCGCCACCTGCACCTGACGCCCGAGAGACCGCCTAGGCGCCCGAGGGTGACACCACCAGCAGGTGGAAGCTGCCCGGCAGCATCTGCGGCCGACCGCCGGCCGCCGGAGGCGGGCCGTAAGACGCGGCGGGCAGGTAGATCTTGCCGGTTTTCGGGTCGACCATGCCGGTCCGGGCGCCACGCTCGGTGGTGGCGACCTGGATGATCAGGGCGTCGGCGCCCTTGCCGACCTTGATTACGTCGAGAACACCGTCGCCGCCGCAGGGGATGAAAGCCAGACCCCGGACCGGGTCGAAGATCACCGCGTCCGGACCCTTGCCGATGGCCAGGGTGGCCAGGATCTTGCCGGTGCGGGCGGAGACCACCTTGGCGACGCCGCCGTCGCAGGCGGCGATCAGCACCCCGGCCTTGGGGTCATAGGCGAGACCGCCGGGGGAGTCGCAGCCGTCGAGCTTGTAGCGGGCGCTCACGGTCTTGGTTTTCAGGTCGAGGACGGCGATCTCGTTCTTGCTCTCGACGTTGACGAACATGTGGCCGTGGCCGTCGCCGGCCAGGAACTCCAGCTTGCCGCCGACGGGGATGGAGGCGACGACCGCCTTGGTCGCCGGGTCGATGATCGTCGCCGTACCCACGGCGCTGACCACGACGGCGAGGCCCGAGCCGGTCTCGAAGCCGGCCGCGTCCGGCCCCGGGCCGGTGGGGATCTCGCCGGTCTGCTTGCCATCGGCGGCGTTGATCACCAGGGCCGTGCCGCTGGCGCCGTTGGTGACCAGAAGCGTATCGCCGCCGGGCAGGACCAGGGGCTCGTGCGTGCCCTTGCCGTCGGCCAGGTGCGGGGTGACGACGCCTGAGTCGACGTCGAGGGCCAGGACCCCGTCTCCGCGGCTGACATAGAGTCGGCGATGGACCGGGTCGAAGCTGACATAGTCCCAGCGGCCGTCGGGTCCGGCGATCTTGCCGGAGACGGCGTAGGTGGGCTCGGCCGGAGCCGCCGCGGCGGGCAGGGCGCTCGCCACCAGGGCGGCGAAGGAGAGTGCAGCGGCGCAGGCCGACGACCGAATATGCAAAGGACGGCTCCTCAATCTGAAATTGGCGCTATGAGATAGGGCGGTGAAGCTGACGTGGTCCTGACGCGATGAAGGTGCTGCTGGT
>FTAI01000085.1_pt1 | contig 10932 bp, 14 predicted proteins | sample 1638941 | NCBI WGS metagenome assembly FTAI01 (sample SAMEA3914813, study PRJEB12502) | metagenome | biome: forest; material: soil | place: Canada | collected 2011-07-07 | depth 0.3 m | reverse complement strand
CCTGGCCACCGTGCACTCCGCCGTCGCGAACGGGGCGGGCACCGCGGAGCCGGACCCGGACACGCCGACCTGGACGTTCCTGCACGCCAGCTACTCCAGCCCGTACCTGGCCTTCTCGCCACTGGAGATCCACTCGAGGATGTGCAGCGGGAAGCCGAGTATGGCCTCGAGTTTGCCGAAAAAGCGCGGTTCGGCCTCGTCGCAGACATCATCACCGCGCAGCTCGGGCTCATTCGGACTCTTCGCGGATTGATTCCTCGCTTTGGCTCCTTTGACGACGCGCAGTTCGATGAGCTTGGCTTCGAGCGCCATTTGGCAGGTGATCCGCGCCTGGCGCTGCCGGAGTGCTGGTACTGGATTCGAAAGCTGCAAGCTCGCTTCTTCGCAGGCGACTATTCTGTGGCCCTCGAGGCATCCTTGAGAGCGCAACAGCTTCTTTGGACATCACCATCTTTTTTTGAAATGGCGGAGTATCACTTCTATTCTGGTCTTTGCCACGCGGCCGCCTGCGAGGCTGCATCCCCCGCCCAGCAGAGCCATCATGTCGAGGCTCTGGTCGCCCACCATCGGCAGCTTGAAATCTGGGCGGAGCATTGCCCGGAGAACTTCGAGAACCGCGCTGCGCTGCTGAGTGCGGAGCTGGCGCGCCTTGAGGGCCGCGCGCTTGATGCCGAGCGGCTTTACGAACAGGCGATCCGCTCGGCGGATCTAGGCGGCTTCGTCCACAACGAGGCGATCGCCTTTGAGCGCGCTTCGGCATTCTACCGGGCGCGCGGGTTCGACCAGTTCGCGGAACTGTACCTGCGCAACGCCCGCTACGGCTATCTGCGTTGGGGAGCCGAAGGCAAGGTGCGACAACTCGATCAACTCTATCCGCACCTCCGGAGCATGGATCTGGCGCCCGGTCGGACGGGCACAATGATGGCGCCGGTCGAACACCTGGATCTGGCCACGGTCATCAAAGTCTCGCAGGCCATGGCGGCCGAGATTCTTCCAGAGAAACTGCTGGACACAATCATGCGCACCGCGATTGAGCAGGCGGGTGCGGGGCGAGGCCTGCTGATCCTTTCGCGAGGCGACGAGCATCGGATCGCGGCGGAAGCCACCACCGAGGGCGACGCCGTCATCGTTCATCTGCGCGACGAGGTCGCTACGGCGGCGGCGCTGCCAGAGTCGGTCCTCAACTACGTCCTCCGCACCCAGGAGATCTTGGTTCTCGACGATGCCGTCGCCCGGGGGCCGTTCTCAGCCGATCCATATGTCGCTCGGCAGCAGGCTCGCTCCATTCTCTGCCTGCCGCTGCTCAATCAGGCCAAGCTCGTTGGGGTCCTCTACCTCGAAAACAACCTGACCCCGCTCGTGTTCGCGCCGGCCCGGATCCCGGTGGTGAAGCTGCTTGCCTCGGAGGCCGCGATCTCACTGGAGAACACCCGTCTGTATCGCGATCTCGCGTCCCGCGAAGCCAGGATCCGGCGTCTTGTCGACGCCAATATCATCGGGATCATGCTCTGGGATCTCGACGGTCGGATCATCGAAGCCAACGACGCGTTCCTCCGGATCGTGGGATACGACCGGGAGGATCTTGTCTCCGGTCACCTCCACTGGACGGACCTGACGCCGCCGGAATGGGGCGACCGCGACCTGCAACAGCGGGCGGCAGAGCTGAAGAAGGCCGGCGGCCTGCCGCCGTACGAGAAGGAGTATTTGCGGAAGGACGGCAGCCGTGTGCCCGTGCTGATCGGCGCCTCGAGTTTCGAAGAAACCGGCAGCCAAGGCGTCGCCTTCGTGCTCGACTTGACCGAGCGGAAGCGGGCGGAAGCCGAAGCCCGCGAGAGCGAGAGGCGCTACCGCGAGGTTCACATGCAGTTGGCGCATGCGAACCGGGTCGCCTCAATGGGTCAGCTTGCGGCCTCGATCGCCCACGAGGTCAGCCAACCTCTGGCCGCCGCAGCCACCAACGCTGATGCGGCCTTGCGCTGGCTCGGCGCACGACCGCCCGATCTTGAGGAGGTGCGGCAGGCCCTCGACCGGATCATCGTCAGCGCAGGCCGGGCAAGTGGAGTCGTCGGCCGGATTCGGGCCCTCATCAAGAAAGCGCCTCCACAAAGGGACGCCCTGGAGATCAACCAGGGGGTCCTTGAGGTCATTGCCCTGACCCGGAGCGAAATGGCGAAGAACGGCGTCCTGCTGCAGATCCAGCTGGCGGACGGATTGCCGCTCATTCAAGGCGACCAGGCCGAATTGCAGCAGGTGACCCTCAACCTCATCCTCAATGCGCTCGAGGCCATGACCGGCCTCACCGAGGGGCCAGGAGAACTACGGATCAGCACGGGGACTGATGCCTCGGGGGGCGTGCTCGTGACCGTGCGGGATTCAGGGCCGGGGCTATCGCCGGAGAGCATGGATTCTGTGTTCGAGCCCTTTCACACAACCAAGCCCGATGGCATGGGCATGGGCCTGGCCATCAGCCGCTCCATCATCGAGGCCCACGGCGGGCGGATGTGGGCCAGTGCGAATGACACCCGGGGCGCGGTCTTTCAATTCACCCTTCCTGCAGCACCAGCCAAGACCGGTCAGGCCACGTAGGCCCATCAGGGCCAGCGTGAGTGGGCCGATGTTGGCACCGGTCCCAGCTCTCGGCGATGGGGAGCGAAGCAGCCCGCTCAGCCGGACTGGAATGTCTCCTCTGGCGCCATGGATGTCACTCGCGCCGCTGCCGACGATCGACATCATCGGGGGGCTGGGGCCTGACGCGCGCCCGACCGCCGGCACGTCTTCTGCATGGATCTTCCCCGGTTGTCGTTCCCTCAAAGACCGACGCTACCTGCCCCGGTTGTCCCGTCAACGGCGCCGCTTACCGTCACGATTGCAGTGGGGGGTGCGAAGTGTCAGGCTCGAAACAAACCCCCGGAGGATCCCATGCGCCTGGCCACATTCGCAATCGCCCTGTCTCTTGGTCTGCTCGCCGCGAGCGGAGCCTCGGCCAAGGCCGCCCAGTGCAAGGATGCGCACGGCAAGTTCATCAAATGCCCGCCCGCGGCGACCGCGGCGGCCGCACCGGCGCCGGCCGCCAAGCCGGCGAAGGCCGCCCCGTGCAAGGACGCCAAGGGCAAGTTCATCAAGTGCGGGACCGCCTCGGCCGGCGCATCCGCCGCCGCGGCGACCACGCCGGCCCGTCCGTCCACATCCGCGCCAAAGCCTGTAGCAACAACAACCACGCACGCCGCGGCCACCCACACCGCGACGGCGACCACCGCGCCGACGACATCGGCCGTCGGCGCCCCGGCGGGCGCCACCGCCAAGTGCAGGGATGGGACCTGGTCCATGAGCAAGACCCACAGCGGTTCCTGCTCCCACCACGGGGGCGTCGCTTCCTGGCTGAAATAGCAGTCCGGCGTCGTCGTCTTGGCTGAGGGTCAACGCGCCGTCACCCTGAAGCCCGCCGCTAGGCGTTCGATAAGCCTTCTGCGCACGTGAGGATTTCCAGGGCATGCCCGGAGGGGTCGAGGAAGTAGAGGCCCCGCCCGCCAGCGTTCGTGTTGATCTCGCTCTGTCGCTGCCGCACCGGGTCCGCCCAGAAGGCGATGCCACCTTGTTTGATACGGCCGAATATGGCGTCGAATTCGTCCTCGGAAACGAGGAACGCATAGTGCTGCGCCGCGATCGGTTCGGGGCTGGTCATGAAGTCCAGGCTGACCCCGTTCGCCGTCCGAACCACGAGAAAGGGTCCCGAAGGTCGCGGCGCCGGCAGATCGAAGGTTTCGGCCAGGAAGCGGGCGGCGGCCTCCCGGTCGGCGGAGTGAACGATTGTGTGATTGAGTTCGATGGCCATGCGGCGCTCCTGCGTCGTGTTCAGGTCTGCGGCAGACATTGCGCGAGCGCCTACGCCCCCGCGTGCGTCGCCGGCGGAGGCTGCCGGTACATCCGCTCTGGCTTGGCGCCTGCGGATTGGCCCCCATCGATCGGCAATGTGACACCGGTGACGAAGCTGCTCCTGTCCGAGGCCAGCCAAAGAACGGCGTCAGCGACCTCCTTGGATGTGCCGACGCGCCGCATCGGCGTCGCCAGTGCGGCCTGCCGCTGCGCCTCTTGGCCCGCCGCTTCCAGGTGATGGGTGAGGATGGGGCCAGGCGCGAGGACATTCACGCGGATGCCGCGGTCTGCGTAGTCGAGTGCGGCGACCTTTGTGAGCGCGATGACGCCGGCCTTGCCCGTCACATAGCCGGCGAGATTGGCCACGCCTTGGACGCCCGCCAATGAAGCCATGTTGATGATCGAGCCGCCGCCAGATGCGAGCATGGCCGGAATCTCGCACCTCATTCCCAGGAAGGTCCCGCGGACATTTGTCCGGATGGCCCGATCGAAGTCGCCCACTTCCATGTCGGCGAGGGCCTGAGGGGTCGAGCCGTCGGTTGCGTTGTTGAACGCCACGTCAAGCCGTCCGAAGTCGTCGAGCACCCGCCTGACCATTTGCTCGACCGAGATTTCGTCGCCGACGTCGAGGGTGACGAAACGAGCTTCCTGTCCCTCGCTGCGGATCTCCCCCACGACCGCCTCGAGGGCGTTCCCATCGCGCGCCGCAAGCACCACCTTCGCGCCCGCCCGGGCCAGGGCCTTGGCCGTCACCGCGCCGATGCCACGACTTGCGCCGACCACGAGCGCGACCTTCCCGTCAAGCAAGCCGGACCGGTCATCGTCGGACGCCTGGCTCATGGTTCAACCTCCTGGTGATCTTGGGGCGGCCGCTCGGCCGTCTCAGTGAAGTCCTTGGCGAGCCGGCCGAGATACGTCCGAATCAGCCTCAACTCCGCGTCGCTGAAGCTGCCGCGGATGCGCTTGTCATGTTCGGCCGCGGCGCCTCGGAGCCGATGGAACATCGCAACACCGGCCGGCGTGAGACTGGCGACCTGCACGCGGCGATTGTGGGCCGGCCGCTGGCGCAGAACGAAGCCTTGGTGGGCCATCGCATCGAGATGGTGGGTGAGGGTAGGGCCTTGGATCCCGACGCGATGCGCCAGCTCGCCGTGACTGAGGCCGTCCTCGCGCATCAGCGACATCAGGATCAGCCACATCGGCAATGAGCCGCCTGCGGCTGCAAGCGCATCATCGAAGGCTCGGCTCAACCGCTTGGCGGTGTGGCTGAGGAGCAAGCCCAGCGGAGGGTCTATTGGCGGTCCCATTCGCTATAAATAGATATCGAACAGTTCGATGTCTAGATATTAGGGTGCGGTCTGTGACGCTCGCCGGGAGGATCGAGCAACCCGTTCGACCCGCGGCCGAGACTCGACAGCAACTCATGCGCGTGTCCTGATGGCCGCCAGGTCTGGGGGAGGATCGAATGCGGCGGATCGCGGCGCTTACGCTGATCGCCCTCTTTGCCTGCACCGCGGCCGACGCGCGCGGGGTCGGGGGCGATTACTACACCAACAGCCAGGGGCATCAGGCGCATCGGCCGGTGCATTCTACCCAGGCGCCCCGCGGCGCCACCGCCAAATGCCGGGACGGAACCTACAGCTTCAGCGAAAACCATCGCGGGACCTGTTCGCACCACGGCGGCGTGGCGGCCTGGCTCTAGAGGCTGCGGGCGCCTCGGCGCGGCCGGCGTCCTCCGGTGCATCCTGGACGCCGTCCACGTGGACGCCGTCCACGCAGAAACCTTCAAAAAAGTGGGATAGGCTGTGCGTATGAAGCGGGTTCTGTCTGTCGTTTTGGCCGGTCTGCTGCTTGGCTTCGCCGGTCCAGCCGCCGCCTGGGGAGACCTTGGTCACAAGGTCACGGCCCTGATCGCCTATCGCCACCTGACGCCGGCGGCCCGGTCGAAGCTCGACGCCCTGCTTGCGGCGGACACCGACGCCCTGACGGCGCCGGACTTCGCCAGCCGCGCCACCTGGGCGGACAAGTACCGCAACGATCACCGGGAAACCGCAGCCTGGCACTTCGTCGACATCGAGATCGATCAGCCGAATCTTACGTCGGCCTGCTTTGGATTCCCCAGCTTGGGCGTCGGCCAGACCGCCAGCGCGGGACCTCCCCAGGACTGCGTCGTCGACAAGATCGGGGAGTTCGAGGCGGAGCTGCGCTCGCCCGCGACGCCAACGGCGGAGCGCCTGCTGGCGCTGAAGTTCCTGATCCACTTCATCGGCGATGTTCATCAGCCGCTGCATGCCTCCGACCACCAGGACCGGGGCGGCAACTGCATCGACCTGTCGCCGTCACCCGATGGGTTTTCGAAGAACCTGCACAGCTATTGGGACACCGGGGTGGTGGAAATGCTCGGGCCTTCCGCCGCCGCCATTGCTGAGACGCTGGATAGCCGGATCACGCCCACCCAGCGCAGGGGCTTGGCCGTAGGCGATGCCAAGACCTGGGCGCTGGAGTCCTTCGCGCTCTCCAGGAAGGACGTCTACGCCCTACCGTCAAGGCCGACCTGCGAGGCGCACGGCTCTATAGCCTTGTCGGACGCCTACCAGGTCGAGGCGAAGAAGGATGCGGCCCTGCAGCTCGAGAAGGCCGGGATCCGGATGGCGGTGGTGTTGAATCGGACGCTGGGACGTTAGGAGGGGAAGGCCTTCCCGCGCTGTCGCGATCCATCTTGGAGACGAGGTGGTTCTCCTCGCCGCCGTCAGGCTCGGGACGCCGCGCCTTCGCTCACCTTGGCGCGCAGGCGGCGCATGCCCGACAGCCAGCGGTCATAGTCGGCGGTCTTTCGCTGCATGTGGGTCAGCACCACTGGATGCGGCAGGATCAGGAAGATCTCGGCGGCCAGGCCCTGGATGACGGTTTCGGCCACTTCGTCGGCGGTCAGCACACCATCCAGGCTCTGGGGGGAGCCTGAGCCGCCGGCGCGCAACATGGCCGTATCGACGCCCTGAGGGCACAGGATCGAGACCTTGATGCCCTGGTCGCCGTGCGTGATCGCCAGGGACTCGGCAAAGCCGACCGCCGCGTGCTTGGTGGTGGAATAGACCGCGCCGCCGATCTGCGAGAGCAGGCCCGCGGCTGACACCGTGTTCAGGATATAGCCGCCGCCCCGCGCGGCCATGCCCGGCGTGACCGCCCGCGCCGCACGGACATGGGCCATGACGTTAACCTCCCAGGCCCGTTGCCACACCGCGTCCGGGGACGAGGCGGCGTTCAGGCGGTCCGGGTCGCCATCGCCCACCCCCGCGTTGGAGCAGAACAGGTCGATCCGCCCGTGGCGGGCCTCGATGTCAGCCACCATGGAGGCCATGGCCTTGCCGTCTGTCACGTCGAGCGTCACGGCCCCGCCGCCGATCTCCCTGGCGACGGCGGCTGCGCCCTCACCGTTGCGATCGACCACGACCACCCGCGCCGCGCCCGCCTGGGCGAAGCGGCGGCACAGGGCCGCCCCGATGCCGTCGGCGCCGCCCGTGACGACGACGACCTTGTCCTTCACGTCCATTCCAATCTCCTTGGTCTCGCGCCGATCAGCTCGCCTCGGCGTATCCGCCGTACGAGTGCTTCAGCGTGGCGTGGTTGAGCAGCATCTCGGCCAGCTGGCGTTCGCCCTTGGCATCGAAGATGTGAGTGCGCACCCAGTAGGACTCGGTGCGCTTGCTCTGGGCCAAGGCCACGATTTCGCGGCGCAGCACATAGTCCTCGCCCGCGAAAAGCGGGCCGTCGATCAGGCGGATCTCCTGGTCGGCGAACAGGCCCACGGCCGGCCCTTTGATCGGGAAGCCGGCCTGGCGGCTCGAATATTCCGCCAGCACGCTGATCATCTCCAGCGGGATGATCGGGCGGCCCCAGGGCGAGGCGGCGGCGTTGGAATACCAGTCCGAGTTCTCGGTAATGACCGCCAGCTTCTGGTTCAGGCTGAAAGGATAGAGCGCGCCCATAGGCTGGTCGGGATCCATCCGCACCCGCTCGTCCCGAGCGCCGGTCATGCCGACTTTCAGATCTTCCAGGATGAGCAACTTGCCGGGCGCTCGCAACTCGGCCATCCGCCGATCCAGCAGGGTAGGCCCGGCGTCACGGCCCAGGCTCGCGCTGGCCTCCAGGACGGGCGTGCCGTCGGCCTTCTCGGCCCAGACCCGCGTCGTCTTCGCCTCGTCAGGCGGAATCTCGGCGAAGGCGCGAACCTCCTCGCCCTCGACCACCATGTTCAGATAGTGCGCCGAAAGGCAGCCCTGCTCGAACCAGGCCCGGCCCCAGATCTTCCCCAGCAGGGGCGGGAACAGGCTGAAGTGGGTGGGACCCTCGATCGGCCCGGCGCGAAAGCCCAGCTTTTCGGCCATGGAATCGTCGTGGATCGAGGCGTGGCCGCCATACTCCTGGTCGCCCAGCATCTGGCGGGGACGACGCAGCGGGCCTGCAAGGGTGAGGGGTGTGGCAAAGGTCATGGTCAGTCTCCGGGCCTTAGGCTCGCGGCCGACGGCGGCGATCGCGAAACTCCTCCGCAACGCCCAGACTTGCAAGCGAGGCCGACGGCGTCGACGACCTTGTCACCGCGGCTGGCGCGTGCTGGCTTCTGCGATCACCCGGCTGGATTTAGGACGACGGCGCGTCCGCCGAGCGGCGGCGGCGCGGCGGCGAGGACCCTCGCGAGCGACCACGCCGCCGGCTGGCGTGGAGCTTATTTGGTCTTCGACGTCCTCGCCTTGACAGCCGGCTTGGCAGGCGGTTTCGCCGCTGGCTTCGCCGGCTGACGTCCGCCGGCGCCAAGGCCCATCTTCTTGGCCAGATCGGAGCGGGCCGCCGCATAGCTGGGCGCGACCATTGGGTAGCCCTTCGGCAGGCCCCACTTGGCCCGATAGTCTTCAGGGCTCAGATCGTACTTGGTCCGCAGATGCCGCTTCAGCGACTTGAACTTGCGGCCATCCTCAAGGCAGATCAGGAAGTCAGGCGTGATCGAGCGGCGGATCGCCACGGCCGGCTCGCGCTTCTCGACCACAGCTTCGGCGGCGCCGGTGGTGACGCTCGCCAGGGCGCCGTGAACGGATGTGATTAAGGCCGGCAGCTCCGCCACGGCGATCTTGTTCTGCTCAAGATAGGCCGAGACGATGTCGGTGGTCATTTCGATCAAGGCGGACTTGTCCTGCGGTTCGCTCATGAGGGCTCCCTTCGATGGACGGCTCTTCTACAGCTTGAATATACCTGACGCTATCGCGACCACTCTCAGGCAAAGCTGAGGACCGTCGGTCCGGCCGCCAAGAGAAGTCCTGAAGTGGCATAGGCTTCGGTCCCTAGGGCTGTGCAGGTCCTGGACCTTGCGGATTGGCGCATCGGCAGCGCCGTCGGTTGAGCGAGTGCTAGCAGGCCAGCGTCCGAACCTGACACGGCCAGGGACGCTGGAGCAGCAGTGCTGGCGTCGTCTCAACTTGGTTCGACGGGCGCGCGCCCGAACCCCGCGCCGCCCGCGCATAGGGCATCAGGAAATCGGCGAGCTCCACGATCACGACGTCGAGGGTCGGCGGGGCCAGCTCCAGGGCGGTCGCCAGTGATTCAGCGCCTCCCCCAGCAGCGCGGATCGCCCCCAGTTCTCATCGGGCGTTGCTGCCGCCGGTCCCCACGGCCTCGACGACCGCGTCCGACGCCAGGCCTAGTTCGTAGAGGCGTCACCGGCGATGACGACTTCACCCGGCGCACCGCCGTCAGTTCCCACGAAAGCCAACCCTCCTCAAAGCTGGTGGCGCAGGCGGCCAGCATGTCCGCCGGCGTGAAGGCCCGGACGGCTGCAACACGGACGATGGCGACGGCTCAACCGTCCGGGTCTTCGTCGCCCTCGTTCATGAGGTAGCGCGCATTCTGGACGATCAGCAGGTCCTCGTCCGGCCCAAGACGGGTCCGCCAGCGACGCACCTCGATCGTGTTGATCCCACCCGCGATCGTCTGGCCGCCCGGACGTACAATGGACAGCGCTCGCATGTATCCCCCGTCGCCCACCGCGCGCGGGCATCTAAGCGCCCCCGACTTCCAATTCCCCCCACCTAGGCCAATCCTAAGGTCCGCTTCGGGGGTGGGCGCCGAGGGACCGCTTGACGCCGCTGCGGTCCAGCTCAAGGCGGACGGCCATGGGAATGCAGCGCAGGCTGGCAACGGAGTCGTTTTCGAAGGCGAAGAGATGGGTGTGATTCATGAGGCGATCTGCTGGGCGCGGCGCGGCGCGAGATCGATCGCCGCGTCAGCCTGTGAAGCGACCTCGCCGATGAGGATCACCACCGGGCCGGTCGGGGCGGCCGTGATGACGGCGTCCGCCAGCTTGTCCAATCTGGCGGGAATGGCGCGGGCCTCCGGATGGCCGGCGTTCTCCACGGCGATCGCGGGGGTGTCCGATGGGCGTCCCAGGGCGATCAGGCGAGCGGCGATGGCCTCGACCTGATCGCGGCCCATGTAGAGGGCGAGGGTCGTCTGCGGGTCGGCCGCCGCTGCCCAGCCGTCCTCCGGGCGCGCGCCCTTGCCGATGGTGGCGGTGGAGATCAGCAGTCGGCGGGCCTCGCCGCGGTGGGTGAGTGGGAAGCCGAACTGGGCGGCCGCGGCGCTGGCGGCGGTGATCCCGGGGATGATTTCGGTCTCGACGCCATGGGCGGTCAGATAGGCCTTCTCCTCGCCGACGCGGCCGAAGATCGCCGGGTCGCCGCCCTTGAGCCTCACCACGGTGAGGCCGCGGCGCGCGAGCCGCAGCATCAGCCGGTTGATGGCGTCCTGGGGCATGGAGGCGGCGCCGGCGCGCTTGCCGGTGCGGATCCGCACGCAGGTCTGGGGGGCCAGGGCGACCACCTCGTCGGAAACCAGGGCGTCATAGAGCAGGGCGCCGGCGGTCTCCACGGCGCGCAGGGCTCGCACCGTGAGCAGGTCAGCCGGGCCAGGACCCGCGCCCACCAGCAGGACGCGGCCGGCGGGGGTGTCATGCGGCATGGCGGGTCTCCTTTGGGGGGGGGGTCAAGGGGGGGGTTTTTGGAAGGGCGGGGG
>FTAI01001596.1_pt1 | contig 10946 bp, 7 predicted proteins | sample 1638941 | NCBI WGS metagenome assembly FTAI01 (sample SAMEA3914813, study PRJEB12502) | metagenome | biome: forest; material: soil | place: Canada | collected 2011-07-07 | depth 0.3 m | reverse complement strand
ACGTGGCGGCCCGCTTCCGCGCCTACGGCTGGGCGACCCTGGACGTGGCCGACGCCAACGACACCGAGGCCTTCGCCCAGGCGGTCGAGACGTTCCGCAAGACCTCCGACCGCCCGACGTTCATCCGGGTGAAGAGCGTCATCGGCTATGGCTCGCCGCACAAGCAGGGCACGTCGAAGATCCACAGCGACCCTCTGGGCGCCGAGGAGGTGCGGCTGACCAAGGCGGCCTACGGCTGGCCGCCGGACGCCCAGTTCCGCGTGCCGGACGAGGTGCGCGCGCATTTCGCCGAGACCCTGGGCGCGCGCGGCAAGGGGCTGCGCGAGGCGTGGGAGGCCGACTTCAGCCGCTACCGCGAGGCCGAGCCGGACCGGGCCCGCGACCTGGACCTGATGCGGGCCGGCGACCTGCCGCAGGGCTGGGACCGGGACCTGCCGAGCTATCCGGCCGACCCCAAGGGGATCGCCAGCCGCGAGGCCTCCGGCAAGGCGCTCAACGCGGTCGCGCCGCATATCCCCTGGCTATTGGGCGGGGCGGCGGACCTGGCGCCGTCCACCAAGACCACGCTGGAGTTCGAGGGGGCGGGCACGTTCAGCGCAGAGGACTACGGCGGCCGCAACCTGCACTTCGGCGTGCGCGAACACGCCATGGGCGCCGTCGCCAATGGCCTCGCGCTCTCGAACCTGCGGCCCTACGCCGGCACTTTCCTGATCTTCAGCGACTATATGCGACCGCCCACGCGGCTGGCCGCGCTGATGGCGCTGCCGGTGGCGTTCGTGTTCACCCACGACTCCATCGGGCTCGGCGAGGACGGGCCGACCCACCAGCCGATCGAACAGCTCGCGGCGCTCAGGGCCATTCCCGGCCTGATCACGCTTCGCCCCTGCGACGCAAACGAGACCGTCGAGGCCTGGCGGCTGATCCTGGGCCAGTCGAAGCAGCCGGCCTGCCTGGTGCTCTCGCGCCAGGCGCTGCCGACGCTGGACCGCGGCCGCTACGCCGCCGCCGACGGCCTGCGCCGCGGGGCCTATGTGCTGGCGGACAGCGGGGGGACGCCCCAAGTGATGCTGATGGCCACCGGCAGCGAAGTCTCCCTCTGCGTCGAGGTCTACGAGCGGCTGACGAACGAAGGCGTCGCCGCGCGCGTGGTCTCCATGCCGTCGTGGGACCTTTTCGAGAAACAGGACCAGGCCTATCGCGACCAGGTGCTGCCGCCAGAGGTCGTGGGCCGCGTGGCCGTCGAGCAGGGCGCGGCCCTGGGCTGGGACCGCTATGTGGGCCTGGGCGGGGCGATCCTGGCGATGCACACCTTCGGCGCCTCGGCCCCGATCGCCGACCTGAAGACCAAGTTCGGCTTCACCGCCGACCATCTCTACGAGGCGGCCAAGGCGCAGGCCGCGCGAGGCAAGCCATGACCAATCCGCTGCTGCAACTGGGGGAGGCCGGCCAGGCCGTCTGGCTCGACTTCATCGACCGTAAGCTCCTGGAGAGCGGCGGATTGAAGCGGCTCATCGCGCAGGACGGGCTGAAGGGCGTCACCTCCAACCCCTCGATCTTCGAGAAGGCGATGGGCGAGGGCGGCGACTACGACGATCGCCTGCGCGCCTTCCTGGCGCAGGGCCAGGCCAGCGCGGTGGAGGTCTACGAGCACCTGGCCATCGGCGACATCCAGGACGCCGCCGACCAGCTCCGCCCGGTCCATGACGCCACCGGCGGCGCCGACGGCTTCGTCAGCCTGGAGGTCTCGCCCCACCTCGCCATGGACACTGAAGGAACGGTCGCGGAGGCCCGGCGGCTCTGGGCGGCGGTCGACCGCCCGAACCTGATGGTGAAGGTCCCGGGCACGGAGCCGGGCGTGGCCGCGATCCGCGCGCTGGTGGGCGAAGGGATCAACATCAACGTCACCCTGCTGTTCGCGCTGCAGGCCTACCTGGCGGTCGCCGAGGCGCACGTCGCCGGCCTGGAGGCGTTCAAAGCCGGCGGTGGCGACGTGGGCAAGGTCGCGGGCGTGGCCAGCTTCTTCGTCAGCCGGATCGACACCCAGATCGACAAGAAGATCGACCAGCGCGTGACCGGCGGCGACCCGGACGCCGAGCGGCTGAAGGCCCTGCGCGGCAAGGTGGCCATCGCCAACGCCAAGGTCGCCTACCGGGAATATCTGAAGCTGATCGGGACGCCGCGATGGAAGGCCCTGGCGGCGGCGGGCGCGCGGCCGCAGCGGCTCCTGTGGGCGTCCACCGGGACCAAGGACCCGGCCTATTCCGACGTGCTCTATGTCGAGACCCTGATCGGCCGGGACACGGTCAACACCATGCCCCCCAAGACGATGGACGCGTTCCGCGACCGCGGCCGGGTCGCCAACACCCTGACCGAGGGCGTGGCGCAGGCCGAACGGGTGCTCGCGGAGGCCGAGCGGCTGGGCCTGGACCTCGAGGGCGTCACCCGCGATCTGGTGATCGACGGCGTGAAGCAGTTCTCCGACGCCTTCGACAAGCTGTTGGCCGCGGTCGGCGCGAAGCTTGGGCGTCGCAAGTCCGGCTAGGACGCGGCCGGTGGGATTTTCCAACAGAGAGGAATACGCGATGCAGCTCGGCGTCATCGGTCTGGGGCGGATGGGCGGCAACATCGTCCGGCGGCTCATGCGGAACGGACATAGCTGCGTCGTCTGGGACCGCGATCCCGCGGCGGTGAAGGCGCTGGCCGACGACGGCGCGGCGGCGGCGGTGACCCTCGATGACCTGGTGGCCAAGCTGTCGGCGCCGCGCACCGTATGGGTGATGCTGCCGGCCGGCGCTCCGACCGAGGACGCGATCCAGCAACTGGCCGGCCTGTTCAGCTCCGGCGACACCGTGATCGACGGCGGCAACAGCTTCTACAAGGACGACATCCGGCGGGCCCAGGCGCTGAAGGCCGACGGTCTGCACTACGTCGACGTGGGCACGTCCGGCGGCGTCTGGGGCCTGGCGCGCGGCTACTGCATGATGATCGGGGGCGAGAAGGCCGTGGTGGACCGGCTGGACCCCATCTTCCGCACCCTGGCCCCCGGGGCGGGTCAGATCCCGCGCACCAAGCGCCCGGACGGCGCCGACCCGCGCGCCGAGCTCGGCTATATCCACGCCGGCCCCGTGGGCGCGGGCCACTTCGTGAAGATGATCCACAACGGCATCGAGTACGGCCTGATGCAGGCCTATGCCGAGGGCTTCGACATCCTGCGCAACAAGAGCTCCGAGGCGCTGCCGGCGGACCAGCGCTACGACCTCGACCTGACCGATATCGCCGAGGTCTGGCGGCGGGGGAGCGTGATCTCGTCCTGGCTGCTCGACCTCACCGCCTCGGCCCTGGCCGGCGACGCCAAGCTGGAGAAATTCACCGGGGCGGTGGCCGACTCCGGCGAGGGGCGCTGGACCATCGAGGCGGCGATCGAGGAGGCGGTGCCGGCCGAGGTGCTCTCCGCCGCGCTCTACGCCCGCTTCCGCTCGCGCCAGGAGCACACCTTCGGCGAGAAGCTCCTGTCGGCCATGCGGTTCGGGTTCGGCGGCCATGTGGAAGGCCCGCCGGGGGGCTGAGCGAAGATTCTCTTGAGGGATGCCGGGCCTGGCGCGTCGGAACGCCAGGCGCGGTCCGCTTGCCGTCCGGGCCGGCCAAGACCATGCTGGGCGAGGGCAGGGGGTGACGCGATGAGCGGGCGGTCTGGCCCAGCGCCGGCGGGGGTGGACCGGGAGGCGTTCCTCGAGCGCCTGTCGCAGAGCTACCGCCAGCCGCTGATCGCCTATTTCCGGCGCCGGGTCGGTTCCCGCGAGGAGGCGGAGGACCTGACGCAGGAGGTGTTCCTGCGCCTGGTGCGGCGGCTCGACATCGAGACGATCGACAATCCCGAAGCCTTCGTCTTCCGGACGGCCATCAACCTGCTGCGCGACCGCTCGCGGCGCGGCAAGACCTCGGCGGGCCACCTCTCCGAGCTCGCCGGCCAGCACCCCTCGGTTGAGGAGTTGTCGCCGGAGCGCGTCCTAGATTCCAGGCAGTCCCTGACTTCGGTGCTGCGCGCCCTGGACGAGCTCGACGAGCGGACCCGGGACGTTTTCATCCTCCATCGTCTGGAGGGCTTGAAACACGCCGAGCTCGCCGCTCTCTACGGGGTGTCGGTCAGCTCCATCGAAAAGTACATCATGAAGGCCCTCGCGCGCGTGGCGATGCGGGCTCGGGCCCCTTGAGAGCGTGTGACCGTGGCCAGACCTGAACCCTTGAACACCGTCTATGAGGAGGCCGCCGCCTGGGTGCTGCGGCTGGCCGATGCGGAGGGCGAGCCCGAGCTGCGGGCGGCCTTCGAGGGCTGGCGCGGCGAGAGCGCGGAGCACGCCCGGGCGTTTGCGGACGCGCAGGCGAGCTGGAGCCTGCTGGGAGAGCACGCCGCCGCGCCGGAGCTGCTGGCGCTGCGCCGCGACGCGCTGGACCGCGCGCGGCGGACGGGCCGCCGGCGGTGGGTGGGCGCGCCGGACCGCCGGGCGATCGCCGCGGGCGCAGCGGCCCTGATCGCCGCCCCCTTCGCCGCCGTCTGGTGGATCCGCTCGCGGCCGCCGGCGCCAGCCGAGTTCGAGACCGGCCACGGGGAGCAGCGCACGATCGTGCTGGCCGACGGCTCGCGCATGTCGATGGACGCCAGGACCAAGGTGAAGGTCGCCTTCACCCGCGACCTGCGCGGCATCGAGCTGGTCGCCGGCCGGGCGAACTTCGAGGTCGCCAAGGATATCGCCCGGCCGCTGAAGGTGCATGCCGCGGGCCGCACGGTCACGGCGCTGGGCACGGTCTTCACCGTCGAGCAGCAGCCGCACGCCGTGGTGGTGACGCTGGTGGAGGGCCGGGTGGCGGTGAGCCGGCAGGGCGTTCAGCCGATCGAGATGTCGGCGCGCCGGCAACTGACGATGGCCGACGACGGCGCCTCCAGCCTGCGCGACATCGATCCCGAGGAGGCGCTGGCCTGGCGCGAGGGGAAGCTGATCTTCGACGACGAGCCGCTGGCCGCCGCCGCGGCGCGCATGAACAACTACGGCGCCCCGATGCTGGTGATCGACGGCCGCGCCCAGGAGCTGCGCATCTCCGGCGTGTTCCGCGCCGGGGACACCGGCGCCTTCGTCGAGGCGCTGGAGGCCTATTTCCCGGTGGTCGTGGAGCGGAGCCAGCAAGCGATCACCATCCGCCTGCGCGACAATGTCCGACGACTGTAGAGTTTGATTTGAGGGAACCCACGCGGCCCGCGTCGTAACCAACAGCCTGCCGCCCTGCGGTGAGACAGGCGGAACGACACGGCGAATGCCGGGGGGAGGAACTATGAAGACCGTTCACGGGGCGCGCCGGCGCGCCCTGCTCGTCAGCGCGGCGCTGGCCGCGATCGCGGCATGCGCCCTGGCTCCGGCGCCGGCGGCCGCCCAGTCGGGCGCGGCCGTGCAGTTCAACATTCCGTCCAGGGACCTCGGCGACGCCTTGCGGATCTTCGGCGAGCGGTCGAACACCCAGATCCTGTTCTCGCAAGGGCTGGTCAGGGGCCGGCGCAGTCCCGCCCTGCGGGGCCGCCTGTCGCAGGACGACGCCCTGAAGATCCTGCTGTCCAACTCGAACCTGACCTTCCGCCGCACGGCGGCCAACGTCATCCTGGTGACGGAGGTCGGAGAGGCCGGCCCGCCCCCTCGGGTGGAGAAGATCGCCCAGCGGTCGGCGCCCATGCTGGCGGCGGCCGCGGCGAGTCCCGCTGAGCTGCGCACGGTCGAGGAGATCGTGGTCACCTCCGAGAAGCGGCTGGAGAACGTGCAGGACGTGCCGTCCTCGGTGCTGGTGGCGACCGCTGCGGCGATGGAGCGCGCCAACGTCCGCGACTTCGACGACCTGGTGCGGATCGCGCCCTCGGTGACCATCACCAAGACCAGCCAGCCGGCCAACAACAGCATCAATATCCGCGGCATCGGCACCTACGCCTATTCGATCGCCACGGAATCCAGCGTCGCGGTGGTGATCGACGACATCCCCCAGGCCTTCCAGGCCGCGGCCTTCGCCGCCCTGGTGGACGTGCAGCAGGTGGAGGTGCTGCGTGGGCCGCAGAACACCCTGTTCGGCAAGGCCGCCTCGGCCGGCGTGGTCTCGATCACCACCCAGGCCGCCACCGACCACTTCACCGCCCGCGGCGAGGTGATGTTCACGGACGATCACGAGCAGCGCTACCAGGCCACGGTGTCGGGCCCGCTCAACGACACGCTGAAGTTCCGCCTGGCCGCCAACTACAGCGACTACCGCGGCAACATCTACAACCTGACCACCGGCCACTGGCTGAACGGCCAGTCGGACACCACCCTGCGCGGCAAGCTGGTGTGGACGCCCACGGCCGACTGGACGGTGACGCTGTCGCCCTACATCACCCGCACGATCGCCTCCTGCTGCGCGGGCGCGGAGCTGTTCGTCAGCCCGGGGGTCACGGTCGGCAAGAACAACGTCCCGCAGTCGGTGGTCCTGGCCGGCATCACGCCCGGGCCGGACAACCACAACGCCCGCTATGACGTGGACGCGCGCGGCAATGCGGAGGACTACGGGTCGGGCCTGAAGATCGTCCGCGACCTGGGCGGCTTCACCCTGGCGTCGATCTCGTCCTACGACCGCTATTACCTCTACGACCGGCAGGACACCGACTCGACCGACATCGACTTCTCGCAATTCGCGCCCACGGCCCCGAAGGGCGGCTCGGCGAACGGCGGCTACTTCAAGGTCAATTCGGTGACCCAGGAGCTGCGGCTGACCTCGCCCGACGGCGGCCGGCTACGCTATGTCGGCGGCTTCTACTACAGCCGCACGGGCTCGCAGCGCTACTTCGTGCGGGGGTCGAACAACCTCGGGACCTACAACGGCCTGACGTCGCTGCCGACCACCAACAGCACGGCCTATTCGCAGTACCTGTCGCGGGCCGAGGCCACCAACTACGCGGTGTTCGGCCAGGGCTCCTACAGCCTGACCGACAAGCTCAATCTGCTGGCGGGCCTGCGGGTCAACAAGGAGGACATCCGCTACACCTTCTTCGACCTGGGCAACAAGGTCGCCTACGGTGACCCGGAGTGCTCGACGAAGACGCCGACGCTCGACATCAAGACCTGCAACAGCGACACCGCCGTCACCGGGCGCGCCGGCGCCCAGTACTACGTCACGCCGACGTTCATGACCTTCGCGACCTATTCGCGGGGCTACAAGGGCATGGCCTACGACCTGACCAGCACGCTCACCACGCGCACGCCGCTGGCCAGCGGGCCGCTGAAGGGCGTGCCGACCGCCGACGCGGTGGCGGCCAAGCAGCCGATCGCGCCGGAGACGGTGGACAGCTACGAACTGGGCTTCAAGAGCTCGTTCTTCGACCACCGGCTGACGTGGAACGTCACCGCCTTCGACATGATCTTCCAAGGCTTCCAGGCCCAGAGCCGCGACCAGATCACCAACCAGAACGTGCTGAACAGCATCGGCAAGGTGACCTCCAAGGGCGTCGAGACGGAATTCGCCGCCCAGATCGGAGACCGCTTCACCCTGAGCGGCGGCGGCGCCTACAACGAGGCGACCATGGTGTCCTTCCCGAACGCCGCCTGCTTCGGGGCCCAGACGGTGGCGCAGGGCTGCGTCAACTCCGTGCAGGACCTGTCCGGCAAGCCGCTGTTCAACGCGCCCAAGTGGAACCTGTACGTCAACGGCCAGTATGAGGTCCCGCTGGCGCTGGCGGGCGGGAACTACACGGGCTTTTTCTCCGCCGGCTACCACTGGCAGTCGAAGGTGATCTTCAACCTGCTGCAGGATCCGGACTCCGTGCAGGACGCCTACGGCATCGCCAACATCTCGGGCGGCATCCGAAACGACCGGTGGAAGCTGACGCTCTTCGTCAACAATCTGTTCGACAAGAACTACGCGCTCACCCGCGGCCGCGAGGCGCAGTGGAACATCAGCCAGACGGCCACGCCGCCGACGGACGCGATCAACTGGAAGCCGGCCCGCGACAGCGCCCGCTACGTCGGGATCCGCGCGGCGGTGAGCTACTGACCGGGAGCGGGCGGCTGTTCCGCATCCGACCCGCGCTGCTGGCGGCGGGGCTGTGCGCGGCCCTGTCGGCCCAGGCCGCCTTTGCGGGCGTCGCCGCGCCCCGGCCCCTGAACCAGGTGGTGGAGAGCCAGATCCAGCCGCAGGCCGAGCGGCTGCTGGTCCAGTTGGTGAAGGAAGGCCGCGGGCTCAGCATCGACGGGACGCCGGTGTTCAACGGCTCGGACCGGTTCCTGCCGGGGAAGATCGCGCTGGGCCTGGCGGACTTCCTGACGACGCTTCCCGACGGCGATCCGCGCCTGCCGGCCTATCTGGCCGACTTCCGCCAGGTCGCCAGGCTGACCGTCGACGACCCGAACGACAGCTGGGGGATCTACTACTACGTCTCGGCGCTCAACGCCCTGAAGGGGCGGGGCTGGCTGGCGGCGGCGGTCGATCCGCTGACCCTGGCCCGGCTGCGGGTGCGGCTCGACTGGCGTTCGTTCGTGGACGCCGACAGCTATCGGCTGATCGAGCACCCCAACAACTACTACTGCGTGGCCTTCGGCATCGCGCGGCTGCGCCAGCGGCTGGGCTGGGAGGACGCGCAGGGCGCCGACCGCCTGCTGGCCGCCATGATGGCGCACTACCGGCAGTATTCCGGCGCCTACGGCTTCGCCGACGAGACCGACGGCGAGGGCCGCTTCGACCGCTACAGCGTGCTCCTGGCCGCGGAGATCGCCGAGCGGTTCACCGAGACCGGCGACCGGCCGCCGGCCGAGGCGCTGGCGTGGCTGCGCAAGTCGGCCGAGGTGATGCTTCCGCGGCTGAACCCGTGGGGCGAGGGCTTCGAATATGGCCGCAGCCTCGGACCCTACAGCGAGACGGCGATCGTCGAGGTGCTGACGGCCGCAGCGGGGCTGGACCTGCTGAGCCCCGAGGAGAAGGCGCTGGCCTATGGCTTTTCGAGCCGGGCGGCGGAGCGCTACGTGGACTTCTGGCTCGACCCGCGGACCGGCTCGGTGAACCTGTGGGACGGCGGGCGGCGCACCGACGGCTATCGCGGCAAGTTCCGCATCCTGGGCGAGAACCTTTCGCTCGCCCACCAGTACGTCGCGGCGGCGGCGGCCTGGGCGCGGATGGGCTACCGCAACCGGGCGCCCGACCCCGGATTCGAAGCGGGCCTGGAGGGCCTGCCGACCCGCACGGTGACCTGGTTCGCCAAGGGGGAGTACGACCGCCTGCTGGTGACCCTGCGCGACCGGGGCCAGGTGATCGGCCTGCCCTTGATCAGCGGCGGAGCCGAGCAGCACATGCACAGCCCCTATTTCCCGATCCCCTTCTCGCCGGGGATGATGGCGGGGGTGGCGGACGGGGCCGCGCCCCTGCTGACGCCGCGGTTCACCCTCGCCGACGGCTCGGTGCTGATGCCGCTGGCCTTCTTCCGCGACGCCAAGGTGACGAGCCAGGGCGCCCGCACCGTGGTCAGCTGGCGGCAGGGCGAGATGGACCGGATGGGCGGGCCGGCGCCGATCGCCGACGGCCGGATCGCGCTGAGCGCCACCTATGTCTTCGAGCCGGGGCGGATCACCCGCACGGACGTCTACACGCCAAGGCGCGCGGCGCAGGTGAAGGACCTTTCGCTGGAGTTCGGCTCGTTCTCCGGCGCGCCGGAGGTGAGCGGCCTCGCCACGCGGTTCGGCCAGGGGCAGGTGCGGCGCTTCGAGGTCGAGGGCCTGGAGGCCTGCGACGCCCGCCCCGCCGGGGCCGAAGACCGGACCCCGAACGGCGCCATGACGAGCGTGGTGGCCTGCCGGCGCGGGGCCTTTTCGTTCACGCGGCCGATCACCGTGAGGTGGATCCTGACCTACGACCCGCGCGCCCGCTGAACGGCCACGCGCCTTGTCCGGACGGACGATCGCGCTGTCCCCACAGGATGCCGGTTGAGCGGCGGGCGGAAGCGACCCACTTCGATGGGGCAGGGCGCGCCCGCCCTGCTTTGCGGACCTCGTTCGATGACATCACGGGCCACCGGCGCCTCGAAGGCGAAGACCGCCCAGGCGGGAGAGGTCGTCGAGACCGCCAAGACGCTGGTCTATGCGCTGCTCATCGCCCTGGTCCTGCGGGTGATCGTCTTCCAGCCCTACACCATCCCCTCGTCCTCGATGGAGCCGGGGCTGGTGACCGGGGACTATATCATGGTCTCCAAATGGCCCTACGGCTGGAGCCGGGCCTCGATCCCGTTCGACCTGCCGCTGTTCCCCAAAGGGGCGGGGGGACGGATCCGGGGTCGCGATCCACAGCGCGGCGACGTGGTGGTCTTCCGCCTGCCGCGCGATCCGGGGGAGGCCTACATCAAGCGGCTGATCGGCCTGCCGGGCGACCGGGTGCAGGTGGTCGGGGGCGAGGTGCGGGTGAACGGCCGGCCGATCCCGCGCCGGTTCGCCGGCCTGGCGCAAGACCACGACGCGCCGGGGCGGATCGTGCCCCGCGTCGTGGAGACCGCGGCGAGGGGCAAGCCCTACGTCACCTTCGGGGGGGCGCGGGACGGCGAGGGCGACAACACCCAGGTCTACGTCGTGCCGCAGGGCCACTATTTCATGATGGGCGACAACCGCGACAATTCCCTCGACAGCCGCTGGCCGCAGGACGTGGGCGTGGGCTTCGTGCCGGCCGAGAACGTCGTGGGCCGGGCCGAGGTCGTGATGCTGTCGTGGCGCGAAGGCGCGTCGATCTTCAAGCCCTGGACCTGGTTCAACCTCGACGCCGCGCGCTTCCTGCAGCGCGTGCGGTGAGCTATCGGCCCGGCGCGGTCCCGTAGCGGGCGCGGAATTCGGCGAAGCTGACCTTGCCGTCGTGGTCGGTGTCCATGCTGGCGAATTCGGCCACGCTGATGCTGTGGTCGCCGTTGAGGT
>FTAI01000214.1_pt1 | contig 10953 bp, 10 predicted proteins | sample 1638941 | NCBI WGS metagenome assembly FTAI01 (sample SAMEA3914813, study PRJEB12502) | metagenome | biome: forest; material: soil | place: Canada | collected 2011-07-07 | depth 0.3 m | reverse complement strand
TCCTAGGATCGCGGCCGTAGTTCAGAGGTAGAACGTCAGCTTCCCAAGCTGAATGTCGGGGGTTCGATTCCCCCCGGCCGCTCCAGTTTTCCAACGGGTTAGCCCGTTGGCCTCCCCGCCATTTTGGAGCGTTTTGGAGGCATTTTGGAAAATGGTTCTCTGGGTGTTCTGGCGCGCGCCGCGAATATCGGCTTCTGACTCAAGTCGAACTTGGGAATGTTCGCAGTTCGGCGAGAAGCTGGTCCACTGGTCCAGCAGCTCTCAAGCAATGCGGACTATGCGCAGAAGCTCGGAACCTACGTCAGCCGCCTGACCCAATTGCTGGGCGTTGTCGATGTGGACCTTCACGTCGAGGAGGTGAGGGCCAGGAACAACAGCTCAGTCTTGCGGGTCTTAACCACTTGCTGCAGGTCCCGCGCCGTCTGCTCGTAGTCGAGCGACCCAGCGAACGGTGGGTTGGCCAGGATCATGTCCCTCGTGACGGCCGGCCTCTTGAACAAGCAGATCGGCGGTCGTCTCGGCGTGAGCGAGATCACCGTGAAGCGGCACAGAGCAGCCGTGATGCGCACGATGGCCGTCAGGACCTTGGCTGAACTGGTTCGCACGGCCGACGCGATAGGGGAGGCATGCACAAACCTGTCCGTCCCTACCGTTCGAGATCACCGACCAACGCGCGAAGCATTGGTCTAGGCGAGAGCCTCGAAGTTGAGCTTTGCGGTGGGGGCTGCAAATCCGGATGTTGAAGGACCGATGGTCTCTAAGTTGTGGACGAACCTCTCATCCAGACGCTCGGTGTCGAGGCCCTCCCCGGCTTGGTATCGGCCTTGAGCGCGGCTACGACTTCGTAATAGCGCGCCGCAAGATCCTCGATCTGTTCGCGAACCGGCGAGAGCTGCTGATACGCGGCCGCGGTGAAGTAAAGTCGCCCGTGCTCCCGAACGAGCCAGCCGGCTTCGGCAAGCTCTGTCACCTTGCGCCGGATCGTCTCTTTCGGAAGCCCAAGAATTTCAGCAATGGAGCGGACGCTGACGGGCAGGCACGGAAAGATGGGGATCTCGCCGCTGATCAGCTGTTCCTGGGTAAAGTGTCCAAAATCACGATGCATGGTGGTTCGCACGGCCACGACCAGCATGACCATGAATTTCGTGATGTCACAGCCACAGACCTCGACGCAGTGACTAAACAGGCTCAACAATGGCTTGAGAAGGTCGCGAGCAATCTGAGGGTAGTAGCGAGTGACAAGCGATTTCGTATCACTGATCACGGTGTCCGGATAACCTGTTCTCTTATATTTCGCCAATTGTTTCGAATACCATTTTTGATGACCGATATGGATGGCGATTTGTCGCACACTACATCTGAAATCCCCAATATGGGGCTTTCGGATTGCGTGATTCTCTAGATCGGTTTGTTTCGTCTCCTCGTTGTTGTTGATCTACCGAGGGGGAGGCATTGTGAAACACATCCACGTTCTCGAAGACGAAGCGACCGCCGACCCGCTCGAATGGCGCGCGAGCTTGAGCGGTCAAAAGGTCCTGCTCATCGATGACGACATAGAGCTGCTTCGTCTCGTGGCTGCCGGCTTTCGGGCCGCGAGCGCGGAAGTCGAGGTGGCGATCGATGGCCAGGCCGGTCTTGCGCGGTTCCGGACACGCCCCGCGAGCCTCGTCGTGACCGACATCATCATGCCCAACCGGGAAGGGATCGAGACCATCGTGGCGCTGAAGAGGATCCGCCCCGGAATCAAGATCATCGCCATTTCGGGCGGCTATCGCGTCGGACCCCAGGACTTTCTGGAACTTGCGCGTCATGTGGGTGCGGACGGAGTCCTCGCCAAGCCCTTCCGCATCGCCGAGCTGCTCCGGCTGGCCGCGGAACTGCTTGGGTCGCCGGTCCACGTTAGCGCGGCGTGAGCCGTCGAGGCCGCGCTGACCTCTCCAAGCGATGCCAGGCGCTGAACAACCTGTTCGTGAAGATCCTGTGGGCGTCCGAGCTTGCTCTCGAGCAGACGCCGGCGTCTGAGCTGAGGTCGGAACTGGAGACGATTGCACGGTTGGCGCAAGAGGGCGGCGGCCTGGTTGAGAACCGGCCAAGGCCGGCTGCGTGAATTTCCAGGGTGACGTGCAGATAGACCGACACTTGCGTTCGACTCCTACTCCAGCGGCATGCCGATGATGGCCGCGATGTTCTTGTGGACGTTCTGCAGGGCGATCTCGTTGCGGCCGTAGACAACCCGGAAGCCGTCGGGCGCATAGCGCAGGTTGCGCTGCCCCTCCTTGGAGACGCTGTAGTCCTCGGTGGTCACCACCTCCTGGATGAAGTCGTGGGCGACCTCGAAGGTCTCGTCGGGCGTTTCCGGCGACGAGTCGGCGGCGCGATAGACCGACATGACGGTGAAGGACTTGCCCGGCCCCTCGCCCGGATAGATCCGGTACATGCCGATCATGCTGCCGCCGTCGCCGATCGGCGCGCCGTAGACGATGGAGTTGGGGAACACCAGGTGGCTGCCGCCGTAGGGCGTCGCCGGCCAGTCCTTCTCATCGACGCCCACCAGGTCCCTATAGGCGGCGTTCGTGAAATGCACCCGATAGTGCGGCTCGAAGTGATCGTAGAGGATGACGTTGGAGACCGTCGTGACGCCGAACGTCGTCGGGTGCAGCGAGGCGAAATGGTAGCCCTCGCCATAGGTGTCGAGCGCGTATTTCCAGCTGGCGTCCACGTCCACGCGGCTGTGCTTGACCAGGGTGGCGCCGGCCAGATTGAAGTTCAGCAGATGTGGGGCCATCGGGCCCAGCCAGGCTTCCACGTCGATGGCTTCGTCGCCGGCATGCGCCTTGACGAAGACCATCCCGCCCCATTCGCCCACCGGCACGCGGACCAGGTTGCGCGTGGCCCGCTCGATCCCCTCGAAGGAAGCCTCGCCCGGCTGGGCCACCAGCTTGCCGTCCAGATCGAAGGTCCAGGCGTGGAACGGACAGGTGATCAGCTTTCGGTGGCTGCAGTCGCTGACCAGGCGGGAGGCGCGGTGCGTGCACATGTTGAGGAAGGCGTTCAGGACGCCTTCCCGGTTACGGACGATGAGGATCGCGGGGCCGGCGCTGTCGAACAGCATGACGTCGCCGGGGTTGGCCACCTCGCAGGAAAGGCCGGCCAGCAGCGGGACCTTGCCGAACAGCTCGCGCCGTTCGGCCTCGAACCGCGCCGGGTCGGTGTATTCGCGCGGCGAGATCGTCAGCGGGGCGGGGCCCCAGTCCGTTGTCCCGCCCGCAGCCAGGTGAGCGACGGTGCGGCGCTCCAGGGCGCGCATGGGTGAATCGGCGGGCGGAACGGTCGCTTCGGCCGGGGGCGCGGCGTCGAGAGTGTCGGACATGGACTTGCTCCATTTCAGGAGGCCCAGTGACGGGCCTCAGTAGCGATAGGTGAACTGCAGGGCGACGGTGCGCGGCGGACTGACGTTGGCCACGAGGTCGGAGTGGACGCCCAGCGCCGTGCCGGTGCCCTTGCCGGAACTTGGGGCGTCGCCGTACGCCGTCGCCACGTATTCGTTGCCGAGGTTCTTGCCGATCAGCGCCAGTTCCCAACGCTCCTTCTCGTCGCGGACGCGCAGGGCGAGGTCGAAGACGGCGTAGGCCGACTGGACGGCGTTGGGATTGCCGAACGGGCCGCCGAAATAGCTGCTGGAGGCGTGCAGATTCCCCGAGGCGCCGAACACCAGGCCGTTTACCGGCTGGCTCTCGTAATCGGCCTCCAGCGAGCCGGTCCACTTCGGGGCGTTGGCCGTGGCGTGGCCGCTGAGATCCTGAACGGTCCGGCCGTCCGGCAGGGTGGTGCATCCCTCAGGGATGGTCTGGCCGCCGTAGCACGGAGCGCCGGCGAAGGTGTCGTAGGTCGCGTCATCATAGGCGAGGGCGGCGCGCAGCGTCAGGCCGCGGGCGAACCGCGGGGCCCATTCTGCCTGGAATTCGACGCCCTTGGTGACGACCGAGCCGGCGTTCTTGGTGATGTACTGGATCTTGGTGGCGTCGAAATAGTCGATCTGGAAGTCGGAGTACTTGTAGTCATAGGCGTCGATGGAGGCTCGCACCGTGCCGTCGAACAGCGTCGTCCGCACGCCGCCCTCGAAGCCGGCGGGCTTCTCCGGATTGAAGGCCAGATCGTTGGCCGTGGTGTTGCCGATCTTGCTGTTCAGGGCGCTGATGGAAAAGCCGCCCGACTTGAAGCCCTTCTTGTAGGCTGCGTAGACGGTCCACCGCGGCGCCGGATGCCAGGTCAACGTCACCTCCGGCGAGAGGTTGTCGAACGTCTGGTTGTCGGTGAGCGGCGCGTTCTGGCGGAACACGGCCTGGTAGGCGCTGACCACGTACGGCTGGTTGAAGACCGAGTCCTTGGTTTCGTGGGTGTAGCGCGCGCCGACGGTGGCTTCCCAATCCTCGTGGATCTTCCAGATCGCCTGGCCGAAGCCGGCGAAGGTCGTGCCGTCGGTTTGCGACAGCTTCTGCAGGGTGATGTAGCGCAGGGCGGCGGGCGCCGTTGAATCCTCCAGGGCGCCGGGGAAGATGATCTGCTGGTCGAAGTTCAGCTTGGTGTTCTGGTAGTAGACGCCGACCATGAAGTTCACGGGCGAGTTCAGCCGCGTCTGGGCGCGGATCTCCTCGGAGAAGGCGCGGTATTCCGAACGCTCCGAACCCCAGGTGCCGCCGTTGGCCGCGCCGGTGAAGTCGTAGTCGCCGAGGAAGTAGTTGACGAAGTGGTGGTAGCCGGTGACCGCGGTCAGGTCGACGGCGCCGGGGTTGTAGTCGGCGATGCCGGTGAAGGAGTAGGAGTCGTAGTCCTGGTAGAGCTTGCCGTCATGGCGGCCGAGCAGCGGGTTGGTCGCCGCGATGTCGGCGGGGACGTCGTTCTGCTGGATCTTCCAGTTGGTGTTGCAGACCTCGGCCGGATTCACCTGCGCCCGGCCGCCCACCGGACACCTGGCGATCTCTCCGTTCCAGGTGGCGTCGGTGACCCGGTAGCGGTCGGCGGCGCCTTTGAGGGTCAGGGTGAACTGGTCGTTCGGCTTCCACTGGGCGGTGAGCCGGGCCACCAGGTCCTCCTCGGCGGGGATGTCCTTGGTGGGCGCGGCGATGGGGTGCGAGGTCAGGACGCCCGTGGCGACATTGAACGTCGTCAGGCTGGTCGCCGGCGCCAGGTTCTCCACATAGCCGCCCTGCATCTCGGAGGCGCGGATCGCCAGCCGCAGGCCGAAGGTGTCGGTGACCGGGCCCGAGACGGTCGCCTCGATCGACGGCGTCCTGGAGGTGAACTCGTAGCCGACCCGGCCCAGGGCCTCGAAGTGGTCGCCCGGATTGGCCGAGGTGAAGGACAGCACGCCGGCGGTGGCGTTCTTGCCGAAGAACAGCGCCTGGGGACCTTTCAGGATCTCGACCTGCTTCATGTCGAAGAAGCCTTCGTTGATGATCCGTCCCTGGCCGTAATAGACCCCGTCCACATTGACCGCCACCGACTGCTCGATGCCGATGCTGGTGTAGGACGAGCCGATGCCGCGCAGGCTGATGGTGGCGCCGCTGCCGCTGCTGCCGCGGGTGACCGACAGCTGCGGCGTGTTGGCGGAGATCTCCTCGATGGAGTGCAGCGAGAAATGCTCGAGCTGCTTGGCGGAGAGGGCGGTGATCGCCACAGGGATGTTCTGGACGTTCTCCTCACGCTTGCGGGCAGTGACGATCACTTCCTCCAGCGCCGTGGCGGGCGCGGCGTCGGCCGCCCGGGCGGGCAGGCCGGTGGCGACGGACGCTACGGCGGCGGCCAGCAGCGTCAGGCGCAGGGTGCGGGCGTTGCCGGACCGTGAGGCGCACTGCGCGATATCGGCTCGATCGTTCATCTGGTCTTCCTCCCCCGAGGCGTTGTCGTTGTTGTCGTTGTGGGGTTCGGCGTCGCCCCCAGCTCCGGGCGTCAGTCGAAGACGGGTGGGAACGGGCGGCCCAATTGCTCGCCGATGCGGGCGCCGCCGTATTCGCCGGCCGACAGCAGCGTCAGGCGCTCAAGGCGCCAGCCCTGGGCTGTGCGGACGAACCGGTTCTCGTAGCGGCCCCATCGGTGGCAGTCCGCGGTGACGGGAAAGCCCTGGAACCGCTGCCACGAGTACATGTAGCAGTGGAGCACGACGCGGTCGGGGGTCTGGAAGATCAGCTCGGCATTGCTGATGTGGTGGCTGCCGCTGACGGTGACGCCGAGGGCCCCCTTGCGGAAGGACCGCAGCGCCGCGTGGCCGCGCAAGGTGGCGTCGCCGCCGCCGGGCATGAAGTTCGCGACGCAGTCGTCCACGAACAGGTCGGCCATGGCGTCGCCGTCGAGATTGTCGGCGTGCCGGCAGTAAGCGTACATGGTCTGGAGGATGTCGACGCGGTCCTTGAGCTCTCGGACCGTCGCCGCCAGCGAACTGCTTTCCTGCGTGTGTTCAAGACGTTGCGTGTCTGCCGCTATCGACATGTTGATCACCTGATCTTGAGCCAGACGGTCTTGGTCTGCGTGTAGTGCTCCAGGGACGGGGCGCCGAGATTCCGTCCGTAGCCGGACTGTTTGACGCCGCCGTACGGGATCGACGGATAGACCCGCTGGTAGGTGTTCACCCAGACCGTGCCGGCGCGGATCGCCTGGGTCATGCGGTGGGCGCGCGAGAGGTCCCGGGTCCAGACTCCGGCCGCCAGGCCGAAGTCGGTGTCGTTGGCGATGGCGACCGCCTCTTCCTCGGTGTCGAAGGGGATGACCGCCATCACCGGGCCGAAGATCTCCTCGCGGGCGATGGTCATGCGGTTGTCCACGGCGGTGAAGATCGTCGGCTGGTGGAAGTAGCCGGCCTGGCCGTGGCGGTCGCCGCCCAGCGCCACCTCGGCGCCTTGCTGGCGGCCGAGCGCGACATAGCGGCTGACCCGGTCCAGCTGTTCCTGCGACACCAGCGGCCCCATCTGGGTGTCCTTGGCGAAGCCGGAGCCCAGCCGGATCGAGCGCGAGCGCGCCACCATCTCGGCCACCAGCTCGTCATGCACGCCCCGCTGGATCAGCACCCGGGTCCCCGCCGTGCAGACTTGGCCGGAGTGGCCCCAGACGGCCCCGGCGACGGAGGTCGCGGCGGCCTCCAGGTCTGCGTCGTCGAACACCACCTGCGGGCTCTTGCCGCCGAGCTCCATGCTCACCCGCTTCAGCGTGGGCGCCGCGGCGGCCTGGATCCGGCGGCCGGTGTCGCCGGACCCGGTGAAGCTGATCGAGTCCACCAGCGGATGCTCGACCAGCGCTGCGCCCGCGACTTCGCCGATGCCCTGCACCACGTTGACGACGCCGGGCGGTATGCCGGCCTCCAGGCACAGCCGGGCGGTGACGATGGCGGCGAGCGGCGTTTGCTCGGCGGGCTTCAGCACCACCGAATTGCCGCAGGCCAGCGCCGGGACGATGCCAGCGACCGCCGCCGACGGCCCGTTCCAGGGGGTGATGACGGCGCACACGCCCACCGGCTCGCGCACCTCGTGGACGATCACGTCCGGCGGGCAGGCCGGCGTCGAGCCGTGCAGCTTGGTGGGCCAGCCGGAATAGTAGGCGACCGCGTCCTGGCCGAACTTGACGATGAATTCCGAGTAGGCCCGCACCAGCCCGCCGTCGAGCACGTCGAGGTCCATCAGCAGGTCGCGGTTCTCCTCGATCAGCTGTCCCAGGCGGCGCAGGCGGCGTTCCTTTTCCAGAGGCTCGAGGTTGCGCCAGCGGCCATCGTCGAAGGCCCGCCGGGCGGCGCGCACGGCGCGATCGACGTCCTCCACGCCCCCCGCCGCGCAGCGGCCGAATTCCTCGCCGGTGGCCGGGTCGTAGACCGCGAAGGTCTCGCCGGAGGCCGACGGAACGGTATCGCCGTCGATGACGTGGCCGAAGCCGCCGTGGCCGAGGAACGCCCGCGTCGCGGCGGACAGCCGGTCGTCGTCCGGGGCCTTCACCAAGGTCTGGGTCGTCTGCATGGTCGCGTCCGTTCAAAAGCCTAGGGGCAGGGTGGCGGCGCAGTCCGTCATTCGCTCCGGAGGGGCCGGAGCGGCTGGTAACGCTGCGAAAAACCAAGCAAAAAGCTGAAAAAGCGGGCGGGCGCGCCGCTGCCGGCTTGCGCGCCGATTTGGACCGACTAGGAGTCTACGGGAGCTTTCATCTTTGAGTTTCCTCTGCCCTCAGTTTCTTATAATGATCATCATGTGACCGCTGTTATATGACAAGCGTTTTATAAGGGTGTCAATGCCGGTTTTTGTCGATCATGAAGAACGACGGCGACAGGTAGTTGCCGTGGCCTCCAGGCTCATCGCGCGGGCGGGGCTGGACGCCGTGACGGTGCGCGACGTGGCCAATGCGGCCGACTGCAGCACCGCCATCGTCTCGCACTATTTCCACAACAAGAAGGAGCTGCTGTTCCTGACCTACCAGGCCAGCATCGACCGCGCGACCGGGCGGTGCGACGCGGCGCTGGGGCCGGAGCGCGTCGACCTCAGGGCCTACCTCGCCGAGATCATGCCGCTCGACGAGGAGCGGCTCATCGAGTGGAAGATCTGGGTGGCGTTCTGGGCCAAGGCGGTGTCCGAGCCGGATATCGCCGCGGCCCAGCGCGATTGCGTCCGCCGCACGCGCGCCAACATCGTCAAGGTGCTGAACACGCTTCAGGCAAACGGGGCGCTGGTTCCCGACCTCGTCCTCGCGGACGAGACGCGCCGGCTGCTGGTCATGATCATGGGCATGGCCGTGCAGGTGATGTTCGATCCCGAGGATTGGCCGAACGCCCGCCAGCACGCCCTGATCGACGGCGAACTGCGCAAGCTCTATCGGCCCGACCAGCTTCCCCACGACCTGGCGGAATCCGCAGAGCCTGCGAAACGCGGCAGGCCGGCCGCCGCCCTGGTGGCCTCGAAGTAGGCCCAAGGGGCTCAGGTCTTCGTCCGGTAGTCTCCGAAGGCGGCGTCGCGGGCGCTTAGACCCTCGGAGACATTTTCCCGGATCTTTGCGAAGGTCTCGCGGCTGGAGGCGGTGGTCAGGGCCAGCGCCTGGATCTCGGCCCCGGCGCGGATCGCGGCGCGCAGGCCCATGATCTCCATGGCGCGGTGCACGGAGCGCTTGTTCATCTGCTGCACGTCGGTGGGGATCTTGGCCACGCGTTCGGCCATGGCCAGCACCTCGGCCTCCAGCCGCTCGGCCGGGAAAGCGCGGTTGGCGAAGCCCACGCGCACGGCCTCCAGGCCGTCGATGGCGTCGCCGGTGAGCATCATCTCCATGGCCGGGCGCAGGCCGCAGAGCCAGGCGTGGAACTGGTTGTCCGGCGGGCTCATCATGCGCACCGGCGGGTAGCCGATCCGGGCGTCCTCGGCGACGTAGACCAGGTCGCAGGCGGTGGCGAGTTCGGAGCCGCCGGCCAGGCACCAGCCGTGCACCTGGGCGATCACCGGCTTGGCCAGGTCCCAGACGCGGAAGCAGCCCTCGACCACGTGGCGCGACCAGTGGCCCGCGCCCGCCGCGGTATGGAACGGATAGGGCGGGGCGGTCCCGCCGCCCAGGTCGTAGCCGGCGGAGAAGCAGGACCCGGCGCCGCGCAGGATCGTCACCCGGATCTCCGGATCGCGGTCGGCCGCCTCCAGCGCCTCGAAAACCTGGCCGCGCAGGGCGTTGGACAGCGCGTTGCGCTTGTCCGGGCGGTTGAGCGTCAGGCGGCGCACGAACGGCGCCGGATCGTCGATCAACAGGATGGCTGCGCTGGTCATGGGGCGTCTCCGGAAGCTCGCAGATCGGTCAGGGGACCCGGGCCGGCCGAGAAGTCGCGCACCGAGCCGTAGCGGCGCAGGGCGTGCTCGGCCACGCCGGGGCTGAAGACGAAACAGGCGCGGCCCCGTCCCATGGCGCCGGCGTTGGGGAAGCGGTCGACGTCCCAGCCGCGCGCCCCCCCAAGGGCGATCGCGCGGCGCAGGATCAGCAGGGCCTCGGCCTCCTCGTGCGGCAGGTCCCGCAGGGCGCTGCTGCGGAATTCCGCCGGCCGCTGGCCGCCGCGTCCGTCCGGCTCGACGATCGCGCCGTCGCGGAGCGTCCAGCGGACGACCGTCTCACCGTCGCGGACCAGCTCGACCTCGACGCGGCCGTCGATCGGGTCGCTGACGGAGACATCCCACCGCCGCTCGCCGGGCCCACGGGCCGCCTGGGTGACGGCGAGGCCGGCAATCTCCAGCATGTGCGTACATTGGGCCAGCGGATCGAGGTGGCGGTAGACCGCCGTGGGATCCGTGGAGATGGCCAGCCCGCGAAGGGCTAAGAGCGCCCCGGCCGCCAGCGGGCACTTGCTCCACGGGTAGCGGTCGGCCCGGCCCTCGACGTCGGTCACCTGCACGCCGTCATGGAAGACGGAGACCGCGAAGTGATGGAAGTCGTCCTCGATTTCCGCGTCGGACCGACCGTCGGCCGCCCGGATGCGGATCGCGCGGCGATAGCGCCCGGTCATGCCGGCGCGGCCGAAACCGCCTCCTGCCGCGCCGCCGGCTCGCCGTAGAGGGTGGTGCGCTGGCGAAGCGGCCGGCCGGCCAGGGCCGCGGCCCGCTCCAGGTCGGCGACGGTCAGCTCCTGGCCGTGGGCCGCGCCCGCCGCCCGGCTGATGGACTCGTTCATCAGCACGCCGCCCAGGTCGTTGACGCCGGCGGCCAGGCAGGCCGCGGCGCCTTCCAGCCCCAGCTTCACCCAGGAAACCTGGATGGAGCTGATCGCGCCGGCGAGCGCGATGCGGGAGATCGCGTGCATCAGCACCGTCTCGCGCCAGGTGGGGCCCCGGCGGGCCTGGCCGCGCAGGTAGACCGGCGACTGCATGTGCACGAAGGGCAGGGGCACGAACTCGGTGAAGCCGCCGGTCTTCAGCTGCAGCCCGCGGATCGCCAGCAGGTGGCGCGCCCAGTGCTCCGGCCG
>FTAI01001469.1_pt1 | contig 10976 bp, 10 predicted proteins | sample 1638941 | NCBI WGS metagenome assembly FTAI01 (sample SAMEA3914813, study PRJEB12502) | metagenome | biome: forest; material: soil | place: Canada | collected 2011-07-07 | depth 0.3 m | reverse complement strand
GCCGGGTCGGCCGTCGTCAACCCTAATCCAGGTCTGACATCGAGGAGCGGATGAGGCCGCGCTCCTCTCGCCTCCAGACGCCGGGCGGGCGTCCCACTTCTCGATGAAACACCCTCGAGAAATGGGCCTGGTCGGTGAAGCCGCAGGCCGCTGCGATCTGGCTCAGCCGCTCGTCGCTTCCCGCGAGCAGTTCTCGCGCACGGGCCAGCCGCCGGACCATGACATAGGCGTGCGGCGGCATGCCGAACGTGCCCTTGAAGGCCCGAAAGAAGTAGCTCGTGCTGAGCCGCGTGATTGCGGCCATGTCGTCGATCCGGATCGGGGCCTCGAGATTTTCATCGATGTGAGCGCTTACCCTGTACGCCTGCCACGGCGCGAGCGCACGACGGGCCTGCAGGAGGTCATCCGGTCGTGCGTCCGCTCGAAGCGGGGCTCCCGACAGCAATTCCAAAGCCCGGTGGATATCGCGCCGCGCGGCCGCCGCGTCGCGGTCGAGGGCCAGGCACGCCTCCCTCAGGAGCCGGGCGATGATCGGGGCGACCGTTTCGGTCAGGGCCGCATCGCCTATCCCCTGGAAGTCGTCTCGCATCGCGGACATCGGACCTCGTTCCCAAATCGGAGCGAAATCATCGCGCGCGTCAGGTCCGCGATCCATTGATCGGGCGGCGGGCATTTCCACAGCGCGATCGAACGGCGCCGACCTCGTCCTTTCGGAGGAGACGATCTTCGGCGCGCAGGCGCTCAAGGCGCGGCGACGCGGTCGGATTCGGCGAGGCCGCCTACAGACGTATGAGGCCGCGCCGGCTCGCCACCGTGATCGCCTCGGTGCGGCTGAGGACCTGAAGCTTGCTGAAGATGCTGCGCAGGTGGGATTTGACCGTCGTTTCGCCGATGTTCAGGCGTGCGCCCATGTCCCTGTTGCTGTGTCCCCGCGCCAGCATGGTGAGGACCTCCAACTCACGGCTGGTAAGGGCCTCGCCGCTCACCCCCGCGGCGAGTTTCGCCACGAGAGACGGCGGAATGCGTGTTTCACCGGCGTGGACGCCGCGGATGCAATCCAGCAGTTCCTCTCGCTGGGCGTCCTTCAGCAGGTATCCCTTCGCTCCGGCCATGATCGCCCGCGAGATATCGTGATCGGTGTCGAAGGTGGTCAGGACGATGAGCCGCGCCGAGGCGTCCTCGCGACGGATCGCCTCGATGGCGCCGACACCGTCGAGGATCGGCATGCGCAAATCGAGCAGGGTCACGTCGGGACGGCTTTCGAGCCAACAGTCGACGCAGTCCCTGCCATTGGCGGCTTCTGCGATCACGACCATGTCCGGCTGCCGCCCGATCATCGACGCCAGGCCTTCGCGAACGGTGACATGGTCGTCGGCGACCAGGACCCGGATCGGCGCCGGCGATGGCTGGTTCGCCTGGGAGATCGGCGATTCCATCACCGCGATCCTGGCGCGTTGGGCGAAGGTTCCGGCAAGCGGATCGAAATCGCCGCGCCGCGGCCTTTCGAGCTGCGGATGTCCAATTGGCCGCTCATGGCGTCGACCCGTTCGCGCATGCCCACGAGGCCATAGCCGTCGCCCTTCGCGGCCGGATCGAAGCCGCGGCCGTCATCGGTGATCTCGAGCCGAACCTCATCCGGACTGAAGGTGATCGCGGCGGAGATACGGCCGGCGCGGGCATGGCGAAGCACATTGGTGAGCACCTCCTGGGCGATCCGGAACAGGTTCTCCTCCCAATCGGCGGGCAAGGGCCTGGGTTCGCCCAACACCCTGAAATCGGCCTGCAGCGCCACGCCCTCGGTCATCTTCCCGAACAAGGCCCGCAATGCGTCGGTGATTCCGCCTTCTTCCAGGGGCAGGGGCCGCAGGGCCTGCACGGAACGCCGGGCTTCACTCAGGCTCTCGCGCGCCAGGTTTCGCGCCGTGACGACATGTTGCTCCGCCTCGCGCGCGAGGCCCCGCCGAGTGGCGTCTTCCGCCGCTTCCAGCTGTACGATGACGCCGGTGAAGCCCTGGGCCAGCGTGTCGTGGATGTCGCGCGCGATGCGGTTGCGCTCACCCACCACGGCCGCATCGCGACTCTGGGCCGACAATTCCGCCAATCGGATCATCAGCATGACCTGGTTGGCCAGGGCCTGCGCGAGCTCAACCTCCTCGGTCCCGAAGGCCCGCGCCTGCTTGAAGCGAAGTCCAATGGCGCCTTCCAGCTGCCCGGCGACCGTCATGGGAACCAGCAGAACGGTGATGATGCCCAGTGGCAGCAACCGATCGCGCAAGGCGAACGGCGGAACCGTCCGAATGTCTTCGATGACGCTGGGTTCGCCGGTGCGGAACACCTCGGGCCATGGCCAGATGTCTTCCATCGGGAGCAACAGGTCCAGGCCGGCGAACCGCGGATCGTCTTTCGAGACGAGGCGGCCATCCTCGAAGGCGAACTCGAGCCCGACCATTCCGTCGGGCTCGCCGCGGCGCCAAACACTGCTGCTGTGCGCCCCGAACTGTTCCGTGAGCGTGCGCAGAATGTGCGCGACCAGGCGATTGGACTCCGGCTCCATCGCGAGCGCGTCCAAGGCGCTCTTGAGCGCGTCGACCTGTCCGCGGGCCAGTTGCTCCGACGCCCGCAACGCCTTCTCCGCCCGCTTGCGCGCCTCGATGTCGATGTTGGAGCCGTACCACCTGAGGACTCGGCCGGCTTCGTCCAGGAGCGGCGCGCAGCGAAAAAGGAACCAACGGTACTCGCCGTCGAACCGGCGGATCCGCGCCTCGTGTTCGTCCGGCGCGCCAAGGGCCAGCGTTGCGCGCCAGTGCGCGTCCAGGCCTGGAAGGTCGTCCGGATGGACCGTGCTGGTCCACCCCCAGCCCAGGGCGTCCTCGATCGAAAGGCCCGTATAGGCGCACCACTGGCTGTTCAGGAACTCGGCGGACCCATCCTTGCGGCAAAACCAGGCCAGGCCCGGTATCGTATCGATCGCGTCGCGGAAGCTCTTTTCCCAGTCCCGAAGGTCGCTTGGGGCGCCTGGGCTCGGGGCCCCGGCCTGTTGTCGGTTGGCGGCGTCCATCACCATGCGAGACATCCGCGTAGCGCTTCCCATCATCGCGAGGCCGAGGATCGCCCCGGCCGAAGCCTCCAGCCTAACACGCCGATCCGCAGGGGCTTGAAGGAACCTATCCCGGCGTCGTTCGCCCACGTCCAAATGTCCTGGAGCTCCGCCAGAGCACGGATCGACAAGTCCGGCGCCGACGGCCAAGCCGGGCATTGGATGAGCGCCTAGGTTCGCCCCTCGTGAGGGACCGCGTTCGGCGGTCTGCCCAACGAGGTCATCATGAACCGAACACTCGCATCCTCGCTCGCCCTCGGCCTTCTCCTGTTGGCGTCGCCCTGCGCGGCGCGGGTCGAGCCCTACCCCGCGTCTTTCAAGACCCAGACCATCGCCACCAACGGCACGAAGCTCTTCGTCCGGGTCGGCGGCCACGGCCCGGCGGTCGTCATGCTGCACGGCTACGGCGAGACCGGCGACATGTGGCAGCCCCTGGCCGTGGCGCTGGCCAAGACCCACACGGTGATCGTGCCCGACCTGCGCGGCATGGGCCTCTCCGCCCACCCGCAGACCGGCTACGACAAGAAGACCCAGGGCCGCGACATCGCCGGCGTCCTCGACGCCCTGCATGTCGGCAAGGTGGACGTGGTCACCCACGATATCGGCAACATGGTCGGCTACGCCTTCGTGGCCGAACAGCCCGAGCGGGTGACCCACCTCGTCCTGATGGATGCGCCCATCCCCGGCGTCGGCCCGTGGGAGGAGATCCTCAAGAACCCGCTCCTCTGGCACTTCCGCTTCGGCGGCCCGGACATGGAGCGCTTGGTGAAGGGCCGCGAGCGCATCTACCTCGACCGCTTCTGGAACGAGTTCTCCGCCAATCCGAAGAACTTCGATGAGGCAAGCCGCGTCCACTACGCCGCGCTCTATGCCCGGCCGCACGCCATGCACGACGGCTTCGAGCAGTTCCACGCCTTCGACCAGGACGCCATCGACAACAAGGTCTTCCTCGCCAAGGGGCCCCTGACCATGCCGGTGCTGGCCATCGGCGGCGAAAAGTCTTTCGGCCCGACCATGGCGGTCGTCGCCAAGGCCGCGGCCAGCAACGTCCAGGGCGCGGTGATCCCCAACGCCGGTCATTGGGTGATGGAGGAGAACCCGAAGGCCACCGTCGCTGCGGTCTCGGAGTTCCTCCGGTGAGCGGCCCGGAGAACCGCAACCGGCGACGCGCGGGGGTGCTGCTCCTACTGCTGTTCGCGGCAACGGCTGCCGGCGCGGCCGCCACCAATGGACAGTTGCGGCTCGATCCAAAGGATATCGCGGCCCTGTCGAAAGGCGGCGCGGGGGCCGGCACCTCGGGCGTGGCCGGCATCCAGACCACCGTGCTGTTCGGCGATCCGACGGCGGCGGGCCCCTACACCATCGCGCTGCGGGTGCCTGCCCACACCGTGATCGCCGCCCACACGCATCGCGACAACCGTTCCGCCGTTGTGGTCTCGGGGACTTGGTGGTTCGGCTATGGCCCGGTCAACACACCGGACAAACTCAAGCCGTTGGCGCCTGGCAGCTTCTACACTGAACCCGGCGGCCAGGCGCACTTCGCCCGAACCCGGGATCAGGCGGCGGTGGTCTACATCACCGGCGTCGGCCCCACGGACACCCGCTACCTCGACGCCGCCGCCGACCCGCGGCGCCCCTAGGCGTGTTGCGCCTCCTCCAACGGATTCATCTCCGAGCACAATCGCGAAGCTCTATGGACTCCCGGTCGTGCTCGCGACGGTATCCGGCCTTCCAACCGCGAATGCGCTCACGCAACTCTTCGAAAAAGGTCCGATCGGCGGCTCTCGAAGGTGGCGAAGACGCGCCTTCCAGCAAAAGGCGCCTGAGCGTTCTCGATCCTGATCTCGCTGGGTCACGAGTTGCCGCTCTCGGCGCCGACCTTCGGCCAACGCGCATAGGCGAACCCCCATAGCCCGAACCAGCCCACGATCGGAATGACGCTCAGGATCGACCACCACGGGCTGAGGCCAACCCGCGACAGGGCCTTGGCAGCGGGAATGATTGTCGCAAGCGCAGCCAACACCACAACCCAATGCCAAATCGATAGCGTTTCCATGCGCCCCCCAGGCGAAATTGACCCAATTGACCGCCGGAAGGGCGGCGGGTGAGGCAGCGTACAGGCTGCCCCCGCCGCGTCAAGAACGGACAGGGAACGTCCAGCGACTCAGTTGCTCGAACGCCCAGACGCCGGGAAGGGATCCTTCAGGTGAAAAGGCTTGAAACGTCATCGACCTGCCTCCAGATCCCAGGCGCCCCGGGGCGGTGATGGCAGGATCAGAGCTGAGGTCCGCGCGGCGATCTATTGGACCTTGGTATAGCCGATACCTTAGTCGAATCGCCGGCGGGTCAATCGACGGTCGGTGGCCCCAGGCGCTGGCTCATCTTGACCAGCTCGGCCAGCGACCGCGCGCCCAGCTTCTTCATCACGCGGCCCCGGTGGGCCTTGACGGTGATTTCGCTGATGCCCAATTCGCCGCCGACCTGCTTGTTCAACAGACCCGATACAACCAGGGCCATGACTTCGCGCTCCCGCCGGCTAAGCGCTTCATAGCGGTCGCGCAGCAGGCGCGATGAGGCCTGTTCGCCGACGGATGCGCGGCTACGCTCCAACGCCTGCCCGACGGCCGCCAGCAGGACATCGTCGCCGAAGGGCTTGGTCAGGAATTCCACCGCCCCGGCCTTCATGGCCCGCACGGTCATCGGAACATCGCCCGCACCCGTGATGAAGATGATCGGCATGTCGGTGCGCTCGTGCGCGACGGCGGCCTGCAGGTCCAGGCCGTTCAGGTCCGGGAGGCCCACATCCAGCACGAGGCAACTTGGACCTGTGGCCGGCGCACAGGCCAGAAAGGCCCCGGCCGAGGAGAATGTGAGCGCCGCCCAACCCTCAAGTTCAATCAGGGCTTCCAGCGACTCTCTCACGGAGATGTCGTCGTCGACGACGTAGACTATGGGTCTTGTGTCCAAGGCGGCGCGCCTCATCGATGGAATGTCTGGCCGGATACTCTCGCTGATCAGCTGTTGCATGTCTCATTCCTCCGCCCTTGAGAGCGCCGTCCTGACGGCTTCCAGGATGGCCTCTTCGCTGAAGGGTTTAATCAGATAGGCGATCGCTCCGCGGCGCAGAACCGTCGGTCGAACCCGCTCCTCCGAATGCGCGGTAATGAAGACGATGGGTATCGCGCGCTTGAGCCGGGCGAGCTCCAGCTGAAGTTCCGGTCCTGACATCCCTGGCATCGAGACATCGAGGATCAGGCAGCCGGTGCGGTCGAGGGCGTCCGACGCCAGGAACGCTTCGGCCGACTCGAACGGCTGCGCCTCTAGTCCGTACGAACACAGGAAGTCCGGTAGCGACTCGCGGACGGACTCATCGTCATCGACGACGGAGACCAGGTTTCGCGTCATCACTAGGCAGTCCGCAAAAGGCATGTCGCTTCCAAGCCCACAGATCGTGCGCCCGGCCGAGTGGGGTCGGGCGAGTTTGGGGCGATGTCCATGGGGGCCTTTCACTGCGAACGCGGCGACCTGAAGATGAGGCCTTCCGGGCCGCGCGTCGATGATACTTAAGTATTGGTTTGGGGCCCTTTGACCGGGGAATCGAAGGCGATGACAGTAAATCGGGCGCCTCGGACGCGTCTGAGCGTCTCCTGCATTTGGCCCTGCCGAGAATGCCCGGGATTCTCATGAAACACTTATAATAGTGCCGTTCGTTGATTCCAGTTTCTGTGCGCGTCGCAGAATGCGCCAGGCCCGCGAGACCTACTCGACGACCGTGGTTACCTCCGGACAGCGGTCGGAGTCCGGTTGGGCGGCCGGTGTGCGCTCGGTCGGAATGCAGAAGGAAAAGGTCGCTCCGGGACCGTCCGCGTTCTGCGCCGCCCAGAGCTGGCCTTCGTGATTTTCGATGATCGTACGGCTGATGGCCAAGCCGATTCCCATCCCCTGGGGCTTGGTGGTGAAGAAGGCATGGAACAGTTGCTCCAGCTTCTCCGCCTCCACGCCAACACCGGAGTCCTCGACGGAAAGCCTCACGTGGCTGGTTCCTTCGCGGGCGGTTTCAAGGCGTAGGTTCCGCGGCCGGTCCTCGATATCGCACATCGCGTCCGCCGCATTCAGCACCAGGTTCAGTATCACCTGCTGCAGCTGGACCCGGTCACCGCTGATCGCCGGCAAGTCCTCCGTGAAATCGATACTCACCATGACACGGCGTTGCTGTAGCTCTCCCGCGGAGATGGCCAGAACCTCGCGAGCAGCGTCATTCAAGTCCACGCATTCCAGGCCCGGCGACTGCCGCGCGAACATGGCGCGCAGTCGCTGGATCACCTCTGACGCGCGATTGCCGTCCCGAAGGGTGCGCTGCAGGGTCGAGCGGACACCGTCCAGGTTCGGAGGGTTCGCCGCCAGCATCCGCAGACCTGTGGTGGCGTTCGTGATGATGCCGGCGAGCGGCTGGTTCACTTCATGGGCGATCGAAGCGGTGAGGGCGCTCAGGGTCATGGCTCTGGACACGTGGGCGAGCTCCGCGCGAGCGCGGTTAAGGGCTTCCTCGGCATTCTTGCGCTCGGTGATGTCCTGGACGGCGCCGAGGAACACGATCCGGTCGGTGACGTCTTCGACACGGCGTCCGACGATGTGCACGTGCTTCAGCAGGCCGCTCTTGGTGATGATGCGGAGCGCGGTTTCAAACCGATCCTGATGCAGCGCGCCGCCGATCACCTGCTCGGCCAGCGGCATGTCGTCGGGGTGGATCGTCTCCAGGATCATCGGCATCGTGATCTTGGCGTCCAGGCCGAACTCCCAGATGCGCCGCTCTTCCGCGGACCAGTTGTGTTCGTCACGCTCGACATCCCAGGTGAAGCTGCCTGTGCGGCTCAGTTGCTGCGCCTCGTTGAGATGGGCGTGGGCCTGCAGCAGTTCGGTCCGGCTGGCCTGCAGGGCCTCTTCGGCCAGCTTCCAGTCCGTCACATCCTGGGTCGCGCCAACATGGACGACCTCGCCGGCGCTGTCGGTATAGCTCTGCGTAAACGTCCGCAGATACTTCAGCCCGCCGCTCGGTGTGATGATCCGGAATGCAATGTTGAAGCCGTCTCCCGTTGCCTCTGAGGCGGCTCTCGCCTCTGCGACGAGCGCTCTGTCGTCGGGATGCACGCGCTCGAGGATCCGCGCGTTGGTGATCCGCTCCTCGCGGCCGAACTCGTAGATCCGGTATATTTCTTCCGAAGGTGTTCGCGGCTCCTGACCTGGCACACGGGCAAAGCTGCCGGTCTGGCTCAGTCGCTGGGCGTGGTTCATGTATTGCAAGGTCCGCCGCAGCTCGTCCTGGCCGGCGGCCACCGCCTCTTCGGCCAGTTTCCAGTCCGTGACGTCCTGGGTTGCGCCGACGTAGACAAGGCGGTCGGGGAGGTCCGTCTGGCGTTGGCTGAACGTCCGAAGGTGCTTCACGGCGCCGCTGGGCATCACCATCCGGTACGAGAATTCATAGTCTACCCCCGCAGCCTGGGCGGCCGCCTGCGCGTCCACGGTGGCCTGCCGATCCTCGGGATGGATGCGGTCCAGGACCATCTCGTGCGTGACGGGCGCCTGCGGATCGAACTCGAGGATCCGGTACATTTCCTCCGACAGGACTTGCTCATCCGACGCGACGTCACGGGCATGGCTGCCGGTGTGGCTCAATTGCTGGGCGAGCGTCATGTATTTGAGTGTGCGCCTGACCTCCGCCTCGCTGGCCTCGAGAGCTGCATCGGCCTGCGCACGCTCCATGGCGATCCCGGCGATATGCGTGAAACGATCGATCAACTCCAGCTCATGCGGGGTCGGCATCGCAGGCTCGCGGCGGTAGATGGCGAAGGCCGCCAGGGCGCCGCCATTGGCCGCCAAGATCGGCGCCGTCCAGCTGGAGCGCAGCCCGTGCGCCGCCATCCTTCCGGGCCATGCAGATGCCGCCCATCGGGGATCGATTCGCGCATCGGCGACGATGATCGGCGCCTTTTCGAAGATGCACCGGGACAGTGGGCCGTAGTCGGGTTCGATGGGCTTGCCGTCGAGAAGGGTCCTGTAACCCTCCGGCAGCGTCGGCGCGGCGCCGAGCTTGAAGTGCTCCCGGCTCTCGTCGACGATCAGGATGGTGCAGTAACAGCCGGGGACGAGCGCCTCCACGGCCCGCGCCAGCTCGTCCAGCACCACGGGCAGGGTGACGCCCTTGGCGACCCGCTCCAGCAACTGCTTCTCGCTGGCCAGGACCGCTTCACTGGCTTTCAGCGCCGCGTCGGCCTGAGCGCGTTCGATGGCGATGCCCTCGCTTCGGCGCACCGCGGCCTCCGCCTGCACGCGGTCGTCAATGTCGAAATTGATCCCGCACCAGCGGGTGATATCGCCCGACGGGCTGGGCATGGGGCAGGCGCGGAACAGGAACCAGCGATAGACCCCGTCATGCCGACGCAGGCGGGCTTCCACTTCCCCCAGTTGCCCGGAGGTGATGATCTCCGTCCACCTCGAGAGCAGTCGTGGCCGGTCATCGGGATGGACAGCCTCGATCCAACCCGCGCCGATCGTGTCGTCAAAGGCCAGGCCCGTATATTCGAGCCACGGCTTCCCCACGTATTCGGCCCGACCGTCTGGAAGCGCCGTCCACGCCAGCCCCGGAATCGTGTCGAGCAAAAGGCCGAGATCGTTCTCCATGCCTCGCATTCACGTGGACCCCGATCTCCAACGATGAAGGCCTCGCCGCGGGCGTGTCCATAGTACCTTGGTATCGGTTGGCGGGCGTAGGCCTGCGCACGATATTGCGGGGCATGCAGATCGCTGTCCTGACCTTCGACGGGTTCAACGAATTGGATTCGTTCATTGCCACGTGCATCCTCAACCGAATGAAGGCCAAGGGTTGGGGCGCGTACATCACCTCGCCCACCGCCCAGGTGACCTCGATGAACGGGGTCGTGGTCCAGCGCCAACGTCCCCTGGAATTCGCCACCGAGGCGGACGCCGTCCTGATCGGCAGCGGCGTCAAGGCGAGGGAGATTGCCGCCGATGCGGATCTTCTTTCCCGGATCCAACTCGACCCGGACCGGCAGCTCATCGGCGCGCAGTGCTCCGGAACCCTGCTTTTAGCCAAGCTCGGATGGCTGGGCGAGCTGCCGGCCTGCACGGACCTGGCGAGCAAGCCTTGGGTGATCGAGGCCGGCGCGAACGTGATCGAGGCGCCCTTCGTCGCGGACGGCAATATCGCGACCGCCGGCGGATGCTTCGCCGCCCAGTACCTTGCGGCGTGGACGATTGCGCGGGGAGCCTCGGTCGCCGACGCCGAGGCGGCCTTGCGCTATGTCGTCCCCGTGGGCGAGGGGGCCGAGTACATCGCGCGCGCCATGGCTACGGTGTCACCCCATCTGCCGAGGCCCGGGAACGCCGCAGCCTAGTTGCTGCAACAATCGCCAATACCTAAGTATTGGCGAGACCATGGTATGATTGACCCCAATAGGGGCGACCATAAATCCTGCTGCGAACGACGAGCTTTTGCCGAGTACGGCAGCTCCCAGCAGGAGATTTTACCGTGACCTCAGATTCCTCTCTGACGACCCGTCGGCGCTTCTTGGCGGCAGCAGCCACGGTGGGCGCGCTGAGCCTGGCCAGCGCTGCGCCTGACGCCTTCGCCGCTGAACAAGCCGTCGGCGGCGGGTCGGCCCCTGCGAGAGACCGCACCGCCATCCGCCCCTTCCACATCCAGATCCCGCAGGCGGCGCTTGCCGATACCAAGCGGCGGATCCTGGCCACCCGGTGGCCGGAAAAGGAGACCGTCGCCGACACCTCCCAGGGCGTGCGGCTGGAGACCATGAAGGCGCTCGCCGAGTACTGGGCGAACGACTACGACTGGCGCAAGTGCGAG
>FTAI01001221.1_pt1 | contig 11026 bp, 10 predicted proteins | sample 1638941 | NCBI WGS metagenome assembly FTAI01 (sample SAMEA3914813, study PRJEB12502) | metagenome | biome: forest; material: soil | place: Canada | collected 2011-07-07 | depth 0.3 m | reverse complement strand
CGCCGAAGAAGCGGCCGGCGGGGTTGTCGGGGGTGGGGCCGGGGCGCGGCGGCGGCGCGGTCATGCCCGCCCCCTGCCCCGCGCCAGCACGGCGGCGCCGGCCGCCCCCGGGCGATAGAAGGTGTTGTAGGTGTCGAAAGGGACGATGGTTCCGTCGGGCTGGACGAAATGGACGCAGGAGCGCTTGACCGTGCCCAGGTCGAAGTTGAAGCGGTCCAGGAACTGCATGATCACCACCCGGAAGGTCTGCTCATAGGCGATGGTCTCGGGGACCACGGCGTGCGGCAGGCAGCAAAGCACGCTGGCCAGCTTGTCGGAGGTATCGGACTGGGCGGTGGACAGCGACAGCAGGTCAAAGACCCGGGCGCGCAGCTCCGGATAGGCCTCGAAGGCGACGGTGTTGGGGGCGGCGGCCACGGCCAGCTCACGCGGCAGCATGGCGGTGATGGGGGCGACGTCGGCGCCATTCCTCAGGCCATAGCCGATGCTGATCTGGTCGGGATTGCACGGCAGGGGGATCATGTCCTCCAGGGCGAAGACCCCGGCCTTGGCGACCTCCCGGCGGATTTCGGAGAGCACCATGCGGTGGGCCCCCGGCTCGAAGCCGTCGTTGCGGCCGGCATCCTGGATCGGCTGGAACGTGACCCCGCGCACGCAGCGCCAGGTCAGGGCGTGGCGGATGATGTCCGGGATGTCCTCGTCGTTGACGCCCTTCTTCACCGTGACCACCAGGGTGGTGGAGATGTTGTGGCGCTCCAGCGCTCCCAGGGCCCTTGTGCGGATGGACGTCAGGTCGGCGCCGCGCAGGTCCATCAGCGCCTCGCGGCGCAGGCTGTCGAACTGCAGGTAGACCTCGAACCCCGGCATGTAGGTCGCCAGGCGCGCCGCGAAGTTGGGCTCCTGGGCGATGCGCAGGCCGTTGGTGTTGATCATCAGGTGGCGGATCGGGCGGCGTTTGGCGGCGTCGAGGATGTCAAAGAACTGCGGGTGGATGGTCGGCTCGCCGCCGCTGATCTGCACCAGGTCCGGCTCGCCCTCCGAGGCGACCACGGCGTCCAGCATGGCCTCGATCTCGGCGAGGGAGCGGTGGCCGTGGCGCTTCACGGAGCTGTCGGCAAAGCAGACCGGGCAGGAGAGGTTGCAGGCCTCGTTGACCTCGATGAGGGCCAGGCACGAGTGCTGCTCGTGGTCGGGGCAAAGGCCGCAATCGTAGGGACAGCCGTGGTCGGTGCGGGTGTGAGGCGCCAGCGGGCGGTCGCCCGGCTTGAGCCAGTCGCGCTGGGACTTCCAGTAGGCGACGTCGTCGCTGACCAGGGTCTTCTGGACGCCGTGGTCCCTGCAACGTTTCTGGAAGAACACCTTGCCGTGCTCGGCGATGACCTTGGCCGGGACCAGTTCAAGGCAAGTCTCGCACAGGGAGGTGGTCTGGCCCAGGAACAGGTACGGCGCGCTCTTTCGCTGCACCGGCGCGCTCGCGGGCGAGATCTCGGACAAAGTAGACACAGCCATAGATCACCAGTCCGATGCACAGCAGATGGAAGAGGTTAAGCGGTCCGATCAACCTCGGATAGGGCTTGAGGAACTCCCAGAGAAATCTCTGCGCGCCATACCAGGCGACGAAGACATAGAAGCCGCGCCGCAAGGCCCAGGGCGCGCGGACGGCCAGTCCCGCTAGGTAGAGAGCCAGGAAAAGCGCCACCGACAGGCTTTCGTAGACCTGCACTGGATGGCGTCCGATATGGTCGCCCAGGTCCACCGCCCAGGGCAGGGTCGTGGGGGTACCGTAGGTGAAATCCGGCAGGCCGGCGAACAGGCAGCCGAAGCGGCCGACGATGACACCGGTGGCCAGGGAGCCGACGAAGACGCCGCCCGTGGAGCCCCGGACGCCGCGCACGGCCTTGTAGACCTCCACGCAGACGATGGCCCCGGCCAGGGCGCCGGCGATGCTGTGCGACAGGGTCCGCGCCGGGCCGCTCAGGGTGTTCAGCGATCCGGCCAGCCACGCGCCGATCACCGCGCCGACGGCCAGGGCGGCGAAGTAGCCGGGTCCGGTTTTCGTGGCGACCTCGGCGACGGCGGCCTTCAGGCGCCAGCGATAGAGGCCGTAACCCACCGCCGCGCCACTGGCCCAGGCGGCCAGGTCGAACACCGGATGCCAGGCGGGGTTGGCGGGGATGGCGATCATGGGGTGAGGGTTGCGGGGGATGGGGGCTGTGGCAAGGTTCAATTCTTTCCTCGCTCCGCTCCGGGGGAAGGATTGAGACCTCGCTTGCCGCGCCATCATCCTCGGGCCTAACCTGCCGGCTCCGGCCCGTCCGCGCGGCAGACTGCGGCCCGTCGGAACAGGGAGACGGCCATGTCCATCACCACCGAACCCCATGAGATCGCGGGTGATTTGCGCCGGCCCAGGAACACGGCCTCCAAGGCCAAGGGCTCGATCCACGACGACGCCACCGCCTCGAAGCTGGGGTTCCGGGGCGGGACTGTGGCCGGCTCGCTGCATATGGACCAGTTCATACCGCTGCTGACCCAGGCGTTCGGGACGGACTGGCTGGAACGGGGGAACATGTCGCTCTACTTCCGCCAGGCGACGGTGGACCAGGAGGCGGTGCGGGCGTTCGTGACCCCTTCGATCGGGGAGCCGCGCGCACGGTTGCGAATGGAGAACGAAGCCGGCGACCTGATCAGCGAGGGCACGGCCAGTTGCCTGGGCGCCGACGAGAAGACCGAGCTTTACGGCCGCGCCAAGGCCCAGACCCCGGCGGTTCCTGGCGCACTGCGGTTGCTGGCCGCCTGCCAGGTCGGGGACGAGAGTGCGGATGTGCCGATGAGGGCGTCGGCGGAGGCGGTGGCCACGCGGCTGGAGACCATCCCCGAACGCATCGACGCCTATGGGCCCAGGGACGGCGCGCCGGGCGTCCTGCCGCCCTCGATCGCGGTGCAGCTGTTCCGTGAGGTGGAAAAGACCCTCTGGTCCCGGATCGAGCCGGTGGTGGGACTGTTCGGCGCCATCGAGCTGCAGTTTCTGCGAGGGCCGCTGCGGGCGGAGACCGACTATGTCGGGCGTGGGCGCATCCTGGCCCTGAGCGAGAGCCCGAAGACTGAGAACATCTGGTACCAGTCCTGGGCCCGCGATGCCGCCACGGGCGAGGACGTGGGCTGGATGATCATGTACCTGCGCTTCCTGAAGGCCTCCTCGCAGTTGTGGGCGGGGGCCGCGTAGAGCCGGCGGCCCGTCGCCTGCCTGACGGCCTTTGTCAGAAACTGTCGGCGACTGTCAGTGTCGCCGCCCGGGAAGGCGGCCTAGCGTTCCGCTGCCAGCCTGCCGCGAGGTCGCGTCGGGGGCAGACCAAGGGATCGGTCCGATGGGCCACACAATCGCAACCGCAGCGGCGGTCCTGTCTTCGGGGCTGGTCATGTTGGCCGGAGGCGCGGGGGCGATGGTCGCTCACAGTTCCGCCCCGGCCCCTGCCGGCGCCCCCTCGAAGGCCGACGAGAACCGGACGCCGATCAGCGAAACCCAGGTCCCCAAGATGAAAACCGGCCAGTGGCGCATCACCATGGCCATAGCCGGACGCCGCCCGCAGACGGCGGACATCTGCATGCGGGCCCACCCGGTGACGCCGCCGCGTGAGGGCCGCTGCGACCGGTTCACGACGTCGCGCACCGCGTCGGGGGTCATCCTGAGCAGTAATCGGTGTACGGACGACCATGGCGTCGTGTGGACCGTGATGGCCCGGACCTGGGGCGACTTCAACGCCAGCTATGTCCAGGACGGCAGCATGAAGGCCAAGGCGCCCGGCAAGGGCGCGGAGGTGATCTCGGGCCACACGACCTACCAGTACCTGGGCCCCTGCCCAGGCGACGGGCCCAGGAAATAGGCCCTGACCCGGCTCACACCGGCGGCTTCAGCCGCCGCTTCGACAGGTGGAACATCGGCCCCTCGCCCGCCTCGCTCTTGGGCCCGCCCTGCCCCCGCACGTAGGTGCGTTGCCACTTCTCGGCCATGGCGGCGTCCTCGCGGGCCTTGAGGCGCTTGGCGAAATCGGCGCGGCTGGAGGCCCACCCTTCGAAGGCGGCTTTCAGCTCCGGGTCGGTGTCCAGCTGGCGGACCACGGGCTGGACCGCATCGAGCTGGGCGTGCGGGACCAGGGTGAGGAAGGCGAAGGGCTCGCCGGCCTCGAAGCGGATGACGCCGGGCTTGAGGAACCGCCAGTTCATGGTGAAGGGGAACGGCAGCCAGTCGGTCTCCACCAGGCCGTCCAAGGGCGCGATTCCGTCCTTGCCGGTGTTGGGCGAGCCGCGTGTCCAGACCGCCCAGCCGGGGGGCGTCTTGAACAGCCAGCCGGTGTGGAAGGTGATGATGCCGCTGCCGAAGTGCGAGGTGGCGAAGTGCGGGACCCGTGGATCGGAGGAACGGAACTGGATCGCCTCGGTCCCCGCCCCGCCATACCAGGCCGCCTCGAAGGCGAAGGGCATGTGCAGCTCCCAGCCGCTGGAATTGGCGATGGAGAGCGGGATGCAGCGGTAGGCGTAGCGCTCGGGCGTGGCGTCCATCCAGGCGCGCTCGGGGCGTGCCGGGACCAGGGCCGGCGGATCGGGCCAGAGGGGATAGCAGGTGAGGCCGGGAGGACCGAGGGCCTCGGCGGCTTCCGGCTCCGCGCTCTTGCTCCCCTGCCCCATCGCCAACGCCTCCGCCCAAGGATCGAAGGCTGGAGGGATAGACGATGGCGCGGGGCGGCGCCACCGGCTGGCCTAGTTCAGGTGTTCGACGATCCAGGGCGCGATGTCATCGGGCCGCTCTTCCACGAAACCGTGGCCGCCGCCGGGGACGATGCGCAACACGGCGTTGGGGAGAAGGCTCTCAAGGCGCTGGCCAACAGTGACAGGACTTATCGGGTCGGCGTCGCCCCAGAGCAGCAGGGTCGGCTGGGTGACGCCCGCGAGGGCGGCGGTGTGGTCTGGCCGCTCGTCGGCGATCCAGGCGGCGGCCTTCGGGTGGTTGGCGCGGTAGGTGGCGCGCCAGTCGGCGGCGCCCAGGCCGGTCATGTCGACGCCCCCGGACGTGACGGCGAGGACCAGGCGGCGGACCTTGTCCGGATTGCGCAAGGTGACGGCCATGGCGACAGCGCCGCCCATGGACTGGGCGAGCAGGTCGACCGGGCGGTCGCCAAGCTGGGCTTCAACCAGACGGACCAGGTCGGCGATGCCGTTGACATTCGGATCGGCGGGTTGATGGCCCAGGCCCGGCCAGCCAAAATGGACCTTGTCCCATGCGGCGGGGAGCCGGTGGGCGAGCAGGCGCCAGAAGGCCGGGTCCGCGCCGGCGCCGGGCAGGAAGAGAAGCCGTGGGGTCATGGCGTGGAAATGCGGGGATCGCGGTGACGCGTCAACGGCGAAGCTCGACCTTTACCGGCGGCGCATTTGCCGCTAGGGAGCCGGTCATGTGGATGAACGCCATTATGTGCGCGATTAAAACCACCGGGCCTGCGGGGCCGGGGGTTGTGCGCGCGCGTCCAGCGTAGCGGCAGACCCCAAAGCCCCGCCGGATCGGTCGGGGCGCATCTCTCTGCATAGCCAGACGCCTCGCCTCCCGGCCCCATCCAGGAGAAGAGACATGAGCCTTGCCAACCAGACCTCCGCCGAGCGCGGTCGACGACCCCTGACCGTCGCCATCGTCGGCGCCACCGGCGCGGTGGGCGCCGAACTGATCGACCAGCTTGAACGACGCAGGTTTCCGGTGGGCGAACTTCGCCTGCTGGCCTCGCCGAGGTCGGCGGGGCGCGGCCTGGCCTTCCGGGGCAATCGGGTGGTGGTGCAGGCGTTGAGCGAAGCGGCGTTCGAGGGCGTGGATGTGGCCTTCTTCTCGGCCGGCGCGTCGATCGCGCGGCAGTACGGACCAGTGGCGGCCGCGGCCGGCGCCCTCGTGGTGGACAACTCCTCGGCCTTCCGGATGGCCCACGGCGTGCCGCTGATCGTGCCGGAGGTGAACGGCGAGGGCCTGGCCGGGCGGACCGGCGTGATCGCCAATCCCAACTGTGTGGCCGCGGTGGCGGTGATGGCGCTGGGGCCGCTGCACCGGGAGCAGCCGATCCGCCGGGTGACGGCGGCGACCTATCAGGCCGCGTCCGGGGCCGGGGCGGCGGCGATGGAGGAACTTCGGGCCTCGACGGCGGCGTACCTGAGCGGGGGGCGGTTCGAGCCGAAGGTGCTGCGCCACCCCTACGCCTTCAACCTGTTCAGCCACGACGCGGCCGTGGACCCGGCCACCGGCTACAACGGCGAGGAGACCAAGGTGATGGACGAACTGCGCAAGATCCTGGGCGCGCCGGAGCTGCGCGTGGGGATCACGTGCGTGCGGGTGCCGGTGCTGAGGGCCCACGCCATGGCCCTGACGGTGGAGTTCGACGCGCCGTTCGCGGCGGATCGGGCGCGGGAGCTGCTGGAAGCGGCGTCGGGCGTGCGGGTGGTGGACGACGTGGCGGCCAACCACTTCCCGATGCCGAGCGAGGCTTCCGGCCGCGACGAGGTCCTGGTGGGCCGGATCCGGCCCGACGCCGGCGATCCCAGCGGCTGTTCGCTGGCGCTGTTCGTGGTCGGGGATCAGCTGCTGAAGGGCGCGGCGTTGAACGCGGTGCAAATCGCCGAAGCGGTGGTGGGGGTCTAGACTTGGCCTTCCAAGCCCTCGGCCAGCCCAAAGGGTGGGGAGGACTAGAAACGCTGTAGCGCCGCCAGCAACGCCCCAACATCGTCTGCCGGAACCAGCGTGAGCCCCGGCTGTGGCTCCAGTCCGCAGGCCTCCGTGGCGATCACGGGAATTCCTACGGCCAGGGCTGCAAGCAGCCGGCGCGGCTGGTCCTCGACGAGGGCGGGCTGGACCACGGCGGCGGCGGTGCGCCAATCGGCGCTGCTGGCGCGAATGCCTTGCCAGAAATCCGGACCCTCGAGTTCGGCGCCCAGCGGCAGGACTTGCAGGTCGAGGCTGCGGGCGGCATCGCGCAGGATGTGGGCGCCTTTGCGCGCGACCGTTGGGCCCGGGAAGGCGATGCGGCGGGGGACAGCCGGCAGGCGCCGGCCGACCGGCAGGGCCTGCCACGGGAGATGGACGGCCCTCTCCCCGAACCACGCGGCGATCTCCGCGTGCGGGGTGATGATCTGGACGGCCTCGGACAGGGCCGCCGCCTCGGCTTCGGCCAGCCAGGCTGGGGCGCGGAAATCGGCCAGGGTGGCGCGGTCGGGATGAGCCTGCGCCGCCGCGTCGAGGCGGGCCTGCAGGACGGTCATCGGCAGGCGGGTCATCAGGACCGACACCTGCCGCCCGCCCAGGCAGCCGGCGCGCCAGAGAAACGGCAGGTAGGACTGGGCGACGGTCAGCGCCGTCACGTCCCGGCTCAGGAGGCGCCGCGCCAGGATCGCCGCGATCCGCTCGGCCGCCTCCAGCTCCGCGCCGCGGCGGGCGGCGCCCTGGAGGCCGGCTGACCGCTGAGCCGCCGTCCGGCGGAGCGCGGCGATGGGGGCGTGCGCCGTGCGCTCGAACCCGGCGGTGGGCCAGGCGTAGCGGGCCAGACGCAGGCGCGCGCCGTCCAGGGGCAGGCCAAGCCGATCCTCCGGGGTGTGGGCCCAGGCCACGTGGGCCTGGAATTCCGGCCAGGCCTCGTCGACCAGAAAGGCGCGGCGGCCGGGCATGGCGGGCGCGGCGCGCTCGCCGTGTTCGTGCAGGAAACATTCGGTCTGGTCGCAGGAGACGCAGCTTCGCGCAGCAGCGCCCGGCGGGACGGCGGCGTTGGGGGATGTCGGTTCGGAGGGCTGGACGTCCGCGCGGCCGAGAAGGCGGATCACTAGGCGGTCTCGGTCCAGGCGCGCGGTCAGGCGCAGCTCCTCCGCCGGCGCGAAACGCAGGTCGACGTAGTTCCAGGCCACCGTGGCGTCGCGGCCCCAGGCGGCGGCGGAGCCCGGCACGATGCGGGAGTGGGGATGCCGTTCGAGGATCCGGCACCCGGCCTGGAGGGCGGCGTCATAGAGGGCGCTGGAGAGCTGGCACAGGCCCCCGCCCATCGCCGGAACCATGCAGCCCTGCTGGAGCATGCGGCCGGCGACGAACCCGCGGGCGGTGGTGGGCGGGCCGACGTGCCGCCAGAAGCCGAACACCGCCGCGGCGGGGATGACCAGGCCGTCCAGGCGGCGGCAGGCGGCGCGCAGGTTGTGCACCTTACCTAGCTGGTAGGCGCGCTCGGCCAGGGTCTCGTCGGACCAGAGCGGAGTGATGGTCTCAGCGACGGCGATGCTGAATCCGTCCGGTTCGGCGCGGGCCAGACGCGGCGGGCTGGCGGCCAGGTCCCGCGCCGCCTGGCGGACGCGGAAGACCGCGACCTTGGCGGCGAAGATGGCGGAGGCGACGCGCGTGGGCGGCGTCCACGTCGGCTGGAGTGGACGCGCGCGGGACGAAGCCATGACCGTCATTGGGAGTGGGCTCTCATGCAGAACCTCCGACGTCCAGGATCATAGGTTGTGGCCGGCGGCTGTCCAACAGTTGCGCTTGATCCGGCCGGGCAGGCGCGGTCAGGTGGCGGCCGTTTCCCTGGAGAGGCCCCATGAGCGAACCGGTCACCCATGTCAGCGGCGCGTCCGACGGCGAGCCCTTCGCCACGGCGATAACGCACCGGGACCACCAAATGGTGGCCGACGAGCCGCACGCCCTGGGCGGCGCCAACACCGGCCCCCCGCCCTTCGCCTATCTGCTGGCGGGGCTGATCGCCTGCACCTGCATCACGCTTCGCATGTACGCGGCGAAGAAGGGCTGGCCGCTGACGGGTATCGCGGTGGAGGCGGACTACCACCACCTGCCGGAGGGGGCGTTTATCGCCCGGGTGCTGCATTTCGAAGGCGGGCTGGACGAGGCGCAGCAGACGAAGCTGGCTGAGGTGGCCGAACGGACACCGGTGACCCTGGCGCTGAAGGGGGCATCGGATATCCGGACGAGCGTGGGTTAGCCTAGCGCTCTCTTCCCCCGAGCGAAGATCCCTTGGGATCTCCGCTCGGGGGGGAGAATGGCGCTCTACCTCCCCGCCGTCAGATGATGCAGGGCGATGCCGCTGGTGGTGGCGACGTTGAGGGAATCGAAGCCGGCGGACATTGGGATGGTGACGCTCGCGGCGCGGTCGATCAGGGACTGGGGCAGGCCGGGGCCCTCGGCGCCCAGCAGCAGGGCGGCGCGGGGCGGCGGGGAAAGATCGGTAAGGCGCGTGCGACCAGCGGGGCTGAGCGCAATGGGGCCGAGGGCGTGGCGCTCCAGGAGGGCGATAGGGTCCTCGCCCGGCGCCAGACGCGCGAAGGGAACCAACAGCGCGCCGCCTACCGAGACGCGGATGGCCTTGCGGTAGAGTGGGTCGCAGCAGGTGGGGTCCAGCAGCACCAGATCGACGCCGAAGGCGGCGGCGTTGCGGAACAGGCCGCCCATGTTGTCGTGGTTGGCGATGCCGAACAGGGCCAGGACCAGGGCGCGGGGATTGTCCGCCAGGCCGGATAGCGCCTCGCCGACCCCGCGTTCGGGCGCTTGTTCGCCCAGCGCCAGGATGCCGCGATGGATCGGAAAGCCGACGATGGCGTCCATCACCTCCTGGCCGGCGGCGTAGACCGGTGTGTCGTCCGGGAAGCTGCCGATGAGCGGCGCCAGGGCCTGGGTGCGCTGCTGGGCGATGAGCAGGGCCGCGGCGCGGTGTCGCGGGGCGCGGGCCAGCGCACGCAGGACCACCTCGCCCTCGGCGATGAATCGGCCCTGGCGGCCCACCAGATCGCGCTCACGGATATCGCGAAATTCAGCGATCCTCGGGTCTTGCGGGTCTGATATGGGAAGGATGGCGGGCAAGCGTCCCTCTTAGCGCGCGGCGCCGGCTCGCGCGACCGCCGCGCCGACCCTACCCGCGCGAACCCTGCGACGTTACGTCTTATGGTGCCAAACTGCGCGCGTCGGTAGTTTGACACTATCATGACTCTACTGACGGCATTCACCCTGAAATGTGCTGCGATCGGCTTTGCCGGCGCCGCGGCCCTTGCCTGCCTGCTGGCCGTCGCCTCACAGATGATGAGCGCCAGCGGGTTCTAGCGCCCCTGCCCCGTCCCCCTAGAGGCGCGTGGGGATGACCACCGACATGCGCTCATAGCCCTTCACGAAGGCCGAGTAGTTGCGCTTGGGTTCGCCCACCACGTTGATGGTCGGGAAGCGCTTCATGATCTCTTCCCAGATGATCTTCAGCTGCAGTTCGGCCAGACGGTTGCCGACGCACCGGTGGATGCCGAAGCCGAAGGAGATGTGGTGGCGCGGCCGCTCGCGGTCGATGATGTAGGCGTTGGGATTGTCGATCACCTCTTCGTCGCGGTTGCCCGAGACGTACCACATGACGACCTTGTCGCCCTTCCTGATCAGCTTGCCGTTCAGCTCGAAGTCCTGCAGGGCGGTGCGGCGCATGTGCGCCAACGGGGTCTGCCAGCGGATGGTCTCGGAGACCATCGAGGGGATCAGGTCCGGGTTGGCGCGCAGCTTGGCGTACTGGCTGGGGTTCTGATTGAGCGCCAGGACCGAGCCGGTGATGGTGTTGCGGGTGGTGTCGTTGCCGCCCACGATAAGCAGGACGACATTGCCGTGGTATTCCCGCGGATCCATGTTCCGCGTGGCTTCGCCGTGGGCCAGCATGGAGATCAGGTCGCCCCTGGGCGGGGTGTTGACCCGCTCGTTCCACAGCTGGGTGAAGGCGGCGAAACATTCGTGGATCAGGGCCTGCTTCTCTTCCATCGACTTGAGGAAGCTCTGGCCGGGGATGCCGGTGATGGCGTCGGACCACAGGGTCAGCTTGCGGCGGTCCTCGAAAGGGAAGTCGAACAGGGTGGCCAGGGTCATGGCGGTCAGTTCCATGCTGACCTTGTCGACCCAGTCGAACTCCTCGCCGATAGGCAGGCCGTCCAGGATCTCGCCGGCGCGTTCGCGGATCATCGGCTCGAGGATGTGCAGGTTGGCGGGCGAGACGATGGG
>FTAI01000065.1_pt1 | contig 11046 bp, 12 predicted proteins | sample 1638941 | NCBI WGS metagenome assembly FTAI01 (sample SAMEA3914813, study PRJEB12502) | metagenome | biome: forest; material: soil | place: Canada | collected 2011-07-07 | depth 0.3 m | reverse complement strand
TCGCGCAGCAGCAGCGCCTCCTCCACCTTCAGGAACCGGCTTTCCCGGTGGCCGGGATTGAGGGCGGCGAGGGCGGCGATACGGACGGCCCGCTCCTTGGGGGTCTCGGCGGTCTTCAAGTCGCGCCAGGTGAGCCACAGGGCCGGGTGCGGCGCGGCCTTCCAGGCCTGTTCGACGATGGGCATGGCCTTGGGCGCCTTGCGGTCGGCGACCAGCATCCGCGCGGCGATCACCGCCCCAGGGGCGAAACCGGGATTCAGCTTGGCGGCCTCCAGGGCGAAGTCCAGCGCCTCGGCGCGGCGCTTACGATCAGTGGTGGTCTCCAGGCTGGCGGCGGAGGCGGCCAGGAGGGCGCAGCGGGCGCGCTCGGCGCTGATCGGGGAGACGATCTTGCGGTCGACACCGCTTTGCACGAGATCCAGCGCCGCCGGCCAGTCGCCGGCCTCCAGCCGGTCCTCCAGCAGGGCGCGCCAGGCCCAGCGGGCGGTGTGGGCGAGGCTGTAGGCGGCGCGGGCCTGGGCGAGGGCGGCGGGCCGGTCGCCCTGCGTGGCCGCAAGCTGCATCAGGCCGCGATGGCCGGCGAGGCGCATCTCCGGAAAGCCCAGCATGGCGGTGTAGGCGGCGGCCGCGTCGGCGTGATCGCCGGCGGCCTCGGCGGCCTGGGCGGCCAACACGCGCACAAGGCCGGGGGTGTCGTCGGCCATGTCGGCGGCGAGGCGGGCGAGGCGGCGGGCCTGGGAGCCATCGCCGGCCGCCGCGGCCAGGAAGCCGCGGGTGAGGGCCTCGGCGCCCTGCCGACGGCGCGCCTCGGCCTGGAGGTTGGCGTTGCGGCTGGGGGTCTCCAGCACCCAGAGCGCCAGGCGCCACAGGCCCACGGCCAGGAAGGCCAGCACCAGCACCGCGCAGACGGCCGCGGCGGCGGTCATGCTGACGCGCCAGCCCAGCCATTCGACGCTGGCCCGGCCCGGCTCGCCGATGAGGCTGAACAAGACGGCCGCCAGGGCGGCGATCAGAACGGCCAGGAACGCGCCTCGGATCATGGGTTCGCGCCCCTGGTCGCCCCGCTGACCGCCCCATTCGCCGCAAGGTCGCGGACGGCGGCGGCGCGGATGTCGGCCACCCGCCGGTCGATCTCGATGCGCCGGCCGGCCTCCCCGCGCCAGCCGGCGAGGGCGTCGGCGCCGGGCTGGGGCAGACGGTCCAGTTGTTTGAGGGCGCTCTCCAGGTCGCCGGCGTCCACCGAGCGCTGGGCGCGGGCGAGAACGGCGTCGGGGCCATCGCCGGTCAGCCGATCGACCCGGCGCACGGTGAACACCGAGGCCAGGGCGTGGATCAGGCGGGCGAAGGGCCCCGCCCCCCGCGGCGGGGTGCGGGCGGCGACGGCGGCCCGGTCGGCCACGTCGGCGAACTCGGCGGCCAAGGCTTGACGCGTCGGCGCCCCGGTTTCGGCCAAGGCCCGCAAGGCGCGCAGATCGGTGGTGTCGGGGAGCAGCTGATCGAGCCCCGCCAACTGATCGTCAAAACGCCGGGAGGACTGGGAGGCCTCGCTGAGCGCGGCGGCGGCCAGGGCCTCGCCGGCGGCGCGGGCGGCCCGCTGCTGGTCGGCCTGCAACCGGTCAAGCCGCGCGCCAAGGGCGGCGACCTCGGCGGCGGGGGCGACGGGGGTCGGGGCCGGGACGATCGACGGAGGGGCTGGCGGGCCGGTCACGGACGTTGTCGGCGCGGGCCCGGCGCCGCCGGTCTGGGCGGGCGCCTGCGCCGCCGGACCGGGCGGAGCGCTCTGCATCGGGAACAGGCGCGCGCCCAGGCGGGCGAAGGCGAAGCCGGCGAGGACCAGGATGAAGCTGATGGCGATCATCGCCCAGAAGGCCGCGCCCAGGCCGCGTCGGCCAAGGCCGTATTCGGCGGGATCGCGGGGCAGGCCGGGACCTTGGATGTCGGCGGGGTCGGGGGCGCTGGTCATGACCTTCTCGTGTGACACGACGGATGATGCGGTCAATCGTCTAACAGATTCAACAGCGACGGCTCGTCGGGATTCGGGGCGACCGCGAGGGTCATGAAACCGGTCTGGCGCAAGGGTTCGGCGACCGCCGGCGAAAGGACGTAAGCGCCCATCTGCCTGGCCTTGTTTCCGCCGACCAGGGCCGCGACCAGGCGGGCGGCCTTGGGAGAATGAACCAGCACCGCGTCGACGGCCTCCGGCGCCGCGTCCAGGCCGGTCGTAATGGTGCGATAGACCGGCTGAGCGCGGGCGGCGATTCCCGCCATGGCCAGCAGGCCGGCGAGGTCGGCGGCAGGCTCCAGGGCGCCCGGATGCAGCACCACGCGGGGCCGCTCGGCCGCGGCGACAATGAGGGCGGCCAGGGCCGAGGCGTCGCCCCCGGCCGAGCGCACCTTTCCAAAGCCGGCGGCGCGGGCAAGGGCGGCGGTGACGTCGCCCACGGCGAAGACAGGAAGATCCCGGCGCGGACTCAGGGCTGCGAAGGCGGTGATCGCCGCGCCGCTGGTGAAGGCGAGGGCCTCGACTCCGCTCAGATCGGGGGTCGAGGCTTTAAGGGTTTCGGCGCGAAGCACAGACTGGACGACGGGCTCAAAGCTACGCTCAAGCAGCCGCGCAGCCGTGGCGTCGGCGCCGGGCTGGCTGCGGGTGATCCAGATGCGAGAGCCTGTGCGCACGAACCCCAGACTAGACGCAACTTCACCCGGCGGCGCCAAAAAAGAAGAGGCGGCCCGGGGAAGGCCGCCTCTAGGTGCGCATCATCGAGAATAAGGGGTGCGGAGGCGGCAGACCGGCTATCGCCGGCCTCAAGTCGGGGGGGCGTCGCCGCCTCCGCATCTTGAGAACGAGGCGCCCCCATGAACGGTTCCCAGCGTTGCCGAATTTTTTCGGCGCCTTGCTTCCCGCACCCATCGGCGCCGAACCTTTCCACGCCGGGCGGGTTCTAGGATGAGAAAAAGGAAGCCTCGCCATGGTCGATACCGATCACGAACACAGCCCCGAACTCAGCGCCCAGGACGCCCGTCAGGCGCGATGGGGCCAGCCGGTCTTCGTCGTGCTGATCGTTTCGACCCTGCTGGCCTGCGCCGCCCTGCTGGCGGCCTGGGCCTGGCGCTCGGGCGATCTGGCCCGCGTCCAGCCCCATGCGGCTACGCCCGCCGTCGGACAGTTCAGCGCCCCCGACACCAATCGCGGTCCGACCCAGGCCGCCACGCCGGCGACCAGGCCGAGCCCGCCGCCCGAATAGGCCGGCGATCTAGGGCGCCGTCGCCGCCACCGCTCGGGGCAGCCCGCCCACCGGGTGTTCGCTGGCCTGGCGCAGATTGATCAGGGTGTGCGGCAGATCCTTGCGCAACACCGCCCGGACGATGAATCCCGGCGCCGGGAAGGGCGCGGTCATGCGGCTCTCATAGGTCACCCGGGTGCGCGTCCCTCCGTCGAGGGGCTCCAGTAGCCATTGCCCCTCCAGCACCTTGAAGTCGCCGTCGACGCGATGGAAGCGCACGCTGCGCGGAAAGTCGTAATCCGATCGCAGCACCGTGCGCACGGCCGGGAGCAGCGAGGCGTTGGTCAGCTGTTCGCGCACATCCCATCGGCCGGCGGGATCGTGGCTGAGAACGCGGCAGCTGCGGACGTTGACCATCAGTCGCGGTACGGCCGCGCAATCGATCAGCACCGCCCAGACCCGGATCGGCGGCGCATTGATCTCGATGGAGGCGCTCACGTCGCCGGAGGCGCCGTGGCCGTCGGGCCGGACATCGATGGTCGGCGGAGGGCTGGCCGGACCAGCCTGAGCCGCCGCCGCGATCAAGGCCGCGGCGAGGGCCAGGGCGACCACTGGCGCGGCGGAAAAGTCTGCTCGTCCAGCCATTCGATCATCTCCGCGCGCCGGATCGGCGGGGGGGTTACGCGCGGAGGACCCAATTGGATGCGAACGATCCCGCCATGTGTGGCAAATCGACTCGGCGCCGTCGGCGGCGCGGTCAGCGCCCTGTTCGTCCCGACCGAACAGGCGCATCGTCACCGGATGATGACCGCGACCGAGTGCACCGCCAAGGCCGAAGGCCTGATCGCCGCCGCGTCTGGCATGGCGGACGGACCCTTGCGAGCGCAGTTGGAGGCCACCTCCAAGGAGTGGCTCGCCCTGGCCGTCACCGCCCGGGCCCAGGAAGATTTGCAGCGCGTGCTGCTGGGCCACGAGCCGTCCTGATCCCCCGATAGATCGGATCGATCAACCGCCGGCGCGGTTTTCCACCAGGTCGGCGACCACCGCCGGATCCGCCAATGTAGAGATGTCGCCCAGATTGCCGATGTCGCCCTCGGCCACCTTGCGCAGGATGCGGCGCATGATCTTGCCCGAGCGGGTCTTGGGCAGGCCCGGCGCCCACTGGATCACGTCCGGCGCGGCGAAGCCGCCGATCTCGTGGCGCACCCACTTGATCAGCTCGGCGCGCAGGGTGTCGCTGGGGGTCTGGTCGGCCTTCAGGGTCACATAGGCGTAGACCCCCTGGCCCTTGATATCGTGCGGATAGCCGACGACGGCGGCCTCGGCGACGGCGTGGTGGGCGACCAGGGCCGATTCGATCTCCGCCGTCCCCAGGCGGTGGCCGGAGACGTTGATCACATCGTCCACCCGGCCGGTGATCCAGTAGTAGCCGTCGGCGTCGCGGCGGCAGCCATCGCCGGTGAAATACTTGCCGGGATAGGTGGTGAAATAGGTGGTGATGAACCGCTCGTGGTCGCCGTAGACGCTGCGCATCTGGCCGGGCCAGCTATCGGTGAGGCAGAGGTTGCCTTCGACGGCGCCCTCCAGGACCTTGCCCTCCGCATCCACGATCTGCAGCTTCACCCCCGGCAGGGGTTTGGTGGCCGAACCGGGCTTCAGGGCTGTCGCCCCCGGCAGGGGGGGATCAAACAGGCGCCGGTCTCGGTCTGCCACCAGGTGTCGACGATGGGACAGCGGCCCTCGCCCACCACCCGGTGGTACCAGAGCCAGGCCTCCGGATTGATCGGCTCGCCCACCGTGCCCAGCAGGCGAAGGGACTTGCGCGAGGTCTTGGTCACGGGGCCGTCTCCCTCCCGCATCAAGGCGCGCAGAGCGGTGGGGGCGGTGTAGAATATCTCCACCTGGTGCTTGTCGATCACCTCCCAGAACCGCGAGGTGGTCGGATAGTTGGGCACGCCCTCGAAGATCACCGCCGTCGCGGCGTTCGCCAGAGGCCCATAGACGATATAGCTGTGGCCGGTCACCCAGCCCACGTCGGCGGTGCACCAGAAGACCTCGCCGGGGCGATAGTCGAACACCAGTTCGTGGGTGTAGCTGGCCCAGGTCAAATAGCCGCCGGTGGTGTGCAGCACCCCCTTGGGTTTGCCGGTGGAGCCGGAGGTGTAGAGGATGAACAGCGGATCCTCAGCGCCCATGGCCTCGGGCTCACACTCGGCGGAGACCGTCAGGCGCGCCTCGTCATAGGCCACGTCTCGCCCGGGGATCATCGGGACATCGGCGCCGGTGCGCTTGATCACGATCACCTTACCCACGTCCGGGCAGGCCAGCAGCGCCTCGTCCACATTGGCCTTCAGGGGAACGATCTTGCCGCCGCGCAGGCCTTCGTCGGCCGTGACCACCAGGCGGCTGTCGCAGTCCTGGATGCGGCCGGCGATGGAGTCCGGTGAAAAACCGCCGAAGATCACCGAGTGGATGGCCCCGATCCGCGCGCAGGCCAGCATGGCGAAGGCCGCCTCGGGGATCATCGGCATGTAGATGGTGATCCGGTCGCCGCGCTTGGCCCCGTTCGCCTTCAGCACATTGGCCATGCGGCAGGTCTCGGCGTGGGCCTCGGCGTAGGTGATCTTCCTGCTGTCCTTGGGGTCGTCCCCCTCCCAGATGAAGGCTGTCTGGTCGGCCCGGTGCGGCAGGTGCCGGTCCAGGCAGTTGACCGAGACGTTGAGCTGGCCGTCGGCGAACCAGCGGATGTGGAAGTTGTCGCGGGCGTAGGAGACGTCCTTCACCACCGTGAAGGGCTTGATCCAGTCCAGGCGCGAGGCCACGTCGCGCCAGAAGCCGTCCGGGTCGGCCTCGACCCGCTTCCAGGCGGCGTCATAGGCGGCCGCGTCCATCAGCGCCTTCTTCGCCCAGGCCTCGGGGACCGGAAAAACCTCTGGCTGGCTCACGCGCGCGCTCCCTTGCTTGTTTTCACGTCGAGTAAGCCAACGAGTGGCTTTGACGCAAGCCGGCCCCGGGTATTATGCGCCCGCCCGGCCGCCCAAGGCCCGGCGGGAGAGCCCCTATGCTGCTGCACCTGTCCACCTGGCCCGAGACCGAGAAGTTCCTTGAGCGGTCCAAGACCGTGATCATCCCAATCGGGTCCAATGAGCAGCACGGCCCCACGGGCCTTCTAGGCACCGACTGGCTCTGCCCCGAGATCATCGCCCACGAGGCGCAGAAAACCGCCGACATCCTGGTGGGGCCCACGTTCAATGTCGGCATGGCGCAGCACCATTTGGCCTTCCCGGGCACCATCTCCCTGCGCCCCTCGACCTTCATCGCCGCCATCGGCGACTGGGTGCGCTCCCTGGCCGGCCACGGGTTCGAGAAGATCTTTTTCCTCAACGGCCACGGCGGCAATGTCGCCACCATCGAGGCGGCCTTTTCCGAGCTCTACGCCGAGGCCAGCTATACCGGCCGCCGCTCAACCTACGCCCTGAAGCTGAAGAACTGGTGGGACCTTAAGGGGGTCATGCAACTGGCCAACCAGCAGTTCCCCACCGGCCACGGCAGCCATGCGACGCCGTCGGAGATCGCCGTCACCCAGTGGGCCTATCCCGACGCCATCAAGTCGGCCAACTACGCCCCCCAGATCGCCCCCACCGGCCCGATCCGCGAAGCCCTCGACTTCCGCGCCCGCTACGCCGACGGCCGCATGGGCTCCGACCCAGGCCTCGCCACGCCGGAAAAGGGCGGCGCCCTGGTGGCGATGGCCTGCAAGGCGTTGGTGGAGGAGGTCGAGGCGTTCGGGCGGGAAGTTCGCCCCGGCGACGAAGGCTAGCGCCCCGCGCCCCAACCCTCCGGCATCGCCGGCCAACGGCCGACGCCGCCGTTGTCGATCAACATTCCGCTGAGCGTCCGGTCGGCGTTCCGCGCGCGCCAGGTCAGCAGGCGCTGCGCCTGTTCAAGAACCACGGCCGGATCGGTCTGCGGCGTCCGCCAGGTCGGATCGGCGGCGAGGTCGAAGCAAAGCCAGGTCCCGTCGGCGAAATGGACGTAGCCGGTGGCCGCGTCGCGCGAGGCCGTCAGGCTCCGGGTCTCCAGCCGCCGGTCCCAGGGCCACGGGTGCGGGCCGTCACGCAACTGACCGGCGCGCCAGTCGAACTCCCAATGGGCCGCCTCCCGCCACCAGGGCGGCGCCTCGCCACGCAGGAAGGGGGTCAGGGGCGCGCCGTCGCACTGGGCGGGAACCGCCAGGCCCATGGCCTCGCAGAGGGTGGGCATGATGTCGACGTTCTCGGTGAACCGGTCCACCACCGCGCCATGCTGGGACGGCGCGCGGGGATCGCGGACGATCCCCAGCACATGATAGCTGGCCTCGAACCAGGCCAGCTTGCCGATCAGCCCGTGGTCGCCCAGTTGCTCGCCATGGTCGGAGGTGACAACGATCAGGGTGTCGTCCCAGGCGCCCGCCGCCTCCAGCGCCGCCCAGACGCGGCCGAGCTGATGGTCGACCTCGCTGATCATGCCGAAATACTGCGCCGTCAGCGCGCGGACCTGGGCCGGGTCCTGGGGCGCGGCGAAGCCAGGGACCGCGAGCAGACGTTTATGCAGCTTGTGGCGCGGCGCGGGCGCTATGGGCGTCGGCATGGCGTGCGGGTCGTACATCGTCGCGAAAGAGCCGGCGGCGGCGTAGGGCGGGTGCGGACGCAGCTGGCTGAGGTGGGCGAACCAGGGACCGTCCTGGGTTTGCATCCAGTCGGTAAACCGGTCGGTGAGGAAGGCCGAGAGGCTGTGTTCGGCGGGGCGATCCGGTTCGCTTCCCACCGTCGCCTCCCAGTCGTCTGCGACCGCATAGCCCAGGCCGCGCAACCAGTCGTACCAGGCGCTCCCGTCGGTGGGTTTCAGGGTGCAGCCAACCTCGAACCCCGGCAGCACCTCCTCGTAGGTCGCAAAGCGCGGATCGTCCGGCCCGTCGGTCTCGCGGGGATCGACGGCTTGGTCGGTGTAGCCGAACAGGGTCGGGACATAGCCGGCGCGGCGGGCGGCGTGGGCGATGTTATCGAAGCGGGCGTCCAGGGGCGTGCCGTTGGCCACCACCCGGTGGTTCATCTGGTAGAGGCCCGTGTAGAGGCTGGCCCGCCCGGGACCGCAGGGCGCCGCCTGGCTGTAGTGGCGGGCGAGGCGCACCCCCTCCCGCGCCAGCCGGTCGAGATTCGGGGTCTTGACGATCGGATGGCCGGCGATACCGAGGCAGTCGCCGCGAAACTGGTCGAGGGTGATCAGGAGGATGTTCAAGGGGTGGTCCCTGCGTCGGCGGCCTGCCCATGAAGCTAGGCCACAAGGCCGGCCGGCGACAGGTCGATGAATTGGCCGCGGTCCCTGCATCCACGACGGCCGGCGGCGGCGACTTAGCTGTAACCGCGTTCGGTCAGCCCTCGCCCCAGCGATGGAGGAAACTTCCATGGCCTATGCCGATCTCGCCGAACCGGTCCTGGCCGGCCCCACGCCCCCCGCCAAGCCGCCGTCGTTCCTGAAGGCCCTGTCCATGGCCGGCGACGACCAGTTGGCCATGTTCCCTCAGGCCGCCTACGAGCAGCCGGCTTTTGAGTTCAACACCTTCGGTCGGTTCATCCTGATCAACGATCCGGCGGCCATCAAGGCGGTGCTGCTCGACCGGGTCGAGAACTACCCCAAGCATCCGCAGGAACAGGAGACCCTGGGCGCCCTGTTCGGCGAGGGGATCCTGACCAGCGGCGGGGAGAAGTGGCGCGCCCACCGCAAGATCATGTCCCCGGCCTTCGATGTGCGCAGCCTGCGCGCCTATGCGCCGCAAATGGCCGCGACAACGGAGAGTTGGATGGCCGGTTGGGACGCCCTGCCGGGCGGCTCGGGCGTCGAGGCCCTGGCCGCCATGACCGACCTGACCTTGCAGATCATCGCCCGCACGGTGTTCTCCAGCGACGTGGGCCATATGACCAGCCTTGTTGGACGCACCTTCAACGAGGCTGAAGCGGCGCTGGACTTCGGATTGGTCGACATCCTGCCGGTTGTCGGGCCTTGGCGCCGGCGCGAACGGCGGCGGGCCATCCAGGCGGTGTTCGCCGATCTCGACGCCGAGATCGCCCGCCTGGTCGCGAAACGCGTCGCCCATCGCGCAGAGGCTCAGCCGGATCTGTTGTCGCGGCTGGTGGACGCCCAGGACCCGGACACCGGCGTCGGCATGACCGCCGCCGAGGTGCGCGACCAGATCGTGACCATCTTCGTCGCCGGCCACGAGACCACGGCCGTCGCCATGACCTGGATCTGGTATCTGCTGGCCCAGCATCCGACCGAGGAAGCCTGGTTGCACGCCGAACTCGACGCCGTGCTCGGCGGGCGAACCCCGACCTATGAGGACCTTTCCCGCCTGCCCTACACCCGGTGGGTGATCGAGGAGGCCATGCGCCTCTATCCCCCCGCGCCGGGGCTATCGACGCGCATCGCCCTGGAAGCGGACACCCTGGCCGGGGCCTCGATTCCCAAGGGCGCCATGATCGGCGTCACCCCCTGGGTGCTGCATCGCCACCGGGACCTCTGGGAGCAGCCCCTGCGGTTCGATCCGGAGCGGTTTTCGCCGGAGAGCGCGGCGGGGCGGCATCGCTACGCCTACCTGCCCTTCGGCGGCGGGCCGCGGGTCTGCATCGGCATGGCCATGGCGATGAACGAGACGATGATCATCCTGGCCACCCTCGCCCAGCGGTTCCGGCTGCGGCTGGCGGAGGGAGCCGTGGTCGAACCGGCGGCCAAGATCACCCTGCGGCCCAGGTTCGGCATGCCGATGGTGCTGGAGCGGCGCTAGGCCGCCCGCACCTCGCCGTCCACCACCTCGATCGCCCACGGCCATAGGGTGCGCCCCTCGCACGGGCCCGCCACGCACAGGCCGTCATCGATGCGAAACAGCGCTCCGTGAGACGAGCAGAGGATCAGGTCGTTCTCGCGGGTGAGAAACCGGTCGCCCATCAGGGCCAGCGGCATGCCGGCGTGCGGGCAGCGGTCGATGTAGCCGCGCACGTCATCGCCGCGCCGAACCACGAAGCCGGCGAACAACAGCTCCTCGACGCGGAACATGAACCCCTTGGCGCCCGGATCGGCTACCTCCGCCAAGTCGCAGAGCCTGGTCCCCGGCGCCGGCTGGGCCGGGTTCACGCTATGGCGCCGACCGTGACCTTCCACGGCCGGACCTCGACGCGCTCGAACACATTGGCCGTCCGATAGGGGTCGCGGGCGGAGAAGGCCTCCACGGCGGCGCGGTCCGCCGCCTCGATGATGAACATCGAGCCGGCCATGTCGCCGGCGTCGTCCAGCAAGGGGCCGGCCAGGCGCACCATGGCGATGTGTTCGCGCACATAGGCCAGATGGGCCTCGCGCACCGACATCCGCCGCTCCAGGGCGTTGGGATGGTCGATGCAGGTCAGGACGAAGAGGGCCATGGGTCAGTCTTCCCGTTCGGAGCGCAAGGGTCGGGCGAGCAGGCCGAGGATCGCTTCATCGAGGTCGCGCTCGCCGGCCAGCACCGCCGCCACCGCCTCGCAGATCGGCGTCTCCACGTCCAGCTTTTGCGCGAGGGCGCGGACGGCGGGGGCGGATTCGACCCCCTCGGCCACGGAGAGTTTGCCGGAGAGGGCGGCCGCCAGGGTTTCGCCCCGACCTAGGGCGAGGCCCACGCTCATATTGCGCGACTGGGGGCTGGAGCAGGTGAGCACCAGGTCGCCGAGACCGCAGAGGCCGGCGACCGTCTGGGCCTCGCCGCCGAGGGCCACGGCCAGGCGGGTGAGTTCGGCAAAGCCGCGGGGGACCAGGG
>FTAI01000912.1_pt1 | contig 11073 bp, 6 predicted proteins | sample 1638941 | NCBI WGS metagenome assembly FTAI01 (sample SAMEA3914813, study PRJEB12502) | metagenome | biome: forest; material: soil | place: Canada | collected 2011-07-07 | depth 0.3 m | reverse complement strand
TCGCCGAGCGGGCCTCGGACCTGATCCTGGGCAGGTCGGTCATGGCGCCGCTGGACGTTCCGGTCTTCGGGGCGGCGGCCTAACCGCCGCGCCTCAGGATTTCTCAGCCGCGCGTTCGAACTTGGGGCGCTATAACCCGCTCCGCCCGGGGCACGCAGAGAGAGATCACACATGGAACATCGCAAACTCGGCCGTTCGGAAATCGCCATCGCGCCCCTGATGCTGGGCGGCAACGTCTTCAACTGGACGATCGACGAGGCGACCTCGTTCGCCGTGCTGGACGCCTTCGTCGACGGCGGCTTCAACGCCATCGACACGGCGGACGTCTATGCCCGCTGGGCGACCGCCGGCGCCGGCGCCTCGGAAACGGTGATCGGCGCCTGGCTGAAGCGCACCGGCAAGCGCGACAAGGTGGTGATCGCCACCAAGTTCGGCATGGACATGGGCGAGGGCAAGAAGGGCTTGTCGGCCAGGTGGATGATGGAGGCCGTCGAGGACTCCCTGAAACGCCTGCAGACCGACTATATCGACCTCTACCAGTCCCACGCCGACGACGCCGACGCGCCGCAGGACGAGACCATGGAGGCCTTTTCCCGGCTGATCGCCGAGGGAAAGGTGCGGATCATCGGGGCCTCGAACTTCGAGGCCTCGCGCCTGAAGTCGGCCAATGCGGCGGCGACGGCCCACGGTCGGCCGCGCTACGAGACCCTGCAGCCGCTCTACAACCTGTATGATCGCGCCGACTTCGAGTCCGGCCTGGCCGCTCTCTGCCGCGACGAGCAGATCAGCGTCATCCCCTACTACGGCCTGGCCAGCGGCTTTCTGACCGGCAAGTACCGGTCCGAGGCGGACCTGGGCAAGAGCCCGCGCGGGCGCGGCGTGAAGCGGTTCCTGGACGAACGCGGCCTGCGCATCCTGGCGGCCATGGACGAGGTCGGGGCGCGCGTGTCGGCCACCAACGCACAGGTCGCCCTGGCCTGGCTGATGGCCAAGGTCACCGCGCCCATTGCCAGCGCCACCTCCGTCGAGCAGGTCCAGGAGCTGGTGAAGGCGGCGGAGGTCAAGCTCGACGCCGCCGCCGTGGCCGCCCTCGACGCCGCCAGCGCCCCAGCGCCGGTTCCGGCGCAGGCGGAGTAGGGGATAGCCCATCTTCTCCCCTCACCCCGGCCGCAGCGAAGCGAAGAGCCGGGGCCGGCAGGGCCACTGCCAAGACGACCTCCAGCGAGGAGCTGGCTTGGCTGGCCCCGGATCGGAGCCGCTTCGCGGCTTGTCCGGGGTGACGGGGGCGGAGGGGATAGTCGGAAGCGGCCCCCGCCCTACGCGATCCTTCGCCCGTCCAGCGCCGCCAGCCTCAGCCGGGGCGTGGCCCGCAGGTCCGCGCCGCCGACGGCGCGGATCAGCAGTTCGCGCACCGGCGCGCCGCGCATGGAATGGACGGCGGAGGTGGGCTGGTAGAGGCCGATGAAGCGGTCGGCGTAGCCGCCGGGCCCTGACAGCGGCGCGAACAGGATCTCGAAGCGAGCGCCCAGGCCCGCGTCGGTGCGGGCCTCGGCGCTGATCACCAGGGGCTGCGGCTCACGCAGCGCGCCGCCCAGCGCACTCTGCAGCTCGACCCGGTGCAGGCGCGACCACAGGTTCAGGATGTTTTCGCCCCGCAGGCCGCGGCCATGCAGGTCGATCACGAATTCGCCGGCCAGGCGCACGGGATAGACGCCCGGGCCAAGGCTGCCGGCGATGAAGGTCTGGGGCAGCAGGTGCGCGAAATCGGCCGGATCGACATCGGTGCGAGCGGGCACGGCGCCTGAACCGCGTTTGCCACGCCAATAGTCTATCAACAGTTCCGTGTTGGAATGGAACATCGACGTCGTCCCACGCCCTCGGCCCATCGCGGCCGCATGAGGGTTGCAGGGAAGGCTCGGGCCAGGTGCGCGACGTTCCAAAACGGGACACTCCCGGACGCCGCGCGGCTGGCTTTGGTGACTACGAGGGAGCCGTTCATGTCCGGCAAGACGACCCTGTTGGCGATCATCGCGGGCTGCGCCATGTGGCTGCTGGCCGCGGCCGCGCCATCGACGGCCTTCGCGCAGTGCTGCGCGCCGCCGCCGCCGCCGCCGCCGTGTAACTGCTCGCCGCCGCCGTGCTGTTCGCCGCCCGCGCCGCCACCCTCGAGCCCGCCGTGCTGCACGCCGGGGCACAACATCAACATTCCGGGGGTCAATGTCTTCGTGGCCCCCTCGGTGCAGGTCAACGTCAACGCCCAGGCCCGCGCGTCCGCCGGGGCGTCGGCCGGATCCACCATCTTCTACAGCGGCGGCGGGGGGGGCGGTTACTACGGTGCGCCGGCGGCCACCGGCGTGATCCAGGGCCTCAACGTCGAGGGCATGCGCCGCACGGCCTACGAGGCCACCCGCTCGATCTACAAGAAGGTGGTCATCCAGGCCTTCTGCTTCGACGACAAGGAAGTGCCGCACCCGGCCTCCCAGGTGACGCCCGACCGCGATATCGACGACGTCTACGACGGCGAGCTCTACCGCTGCATCGCCGGCGCGCACATGCAGATCACCGTCGCCGAATGGAAGGAGCGCGTCTCCTTCGAGGGCGGCCAGACCATCAGCTGCCAGAAGGGCGAAGCGCTGTACCACGTCCCCGGCCTGGCCGGCGGCGGCGCTTCGGCGGCCGGCGGACACGCCGGGGGCGCCAGCCTGCAGTGCCGTCCGCAAAAGCCGGCCCGCGACTGCAACGAACGTTCGCTGCTGCGTCGCTTCGGCGCGGGGATCAAGGTCCTCACCATCATGTATACCGAGCGCTACACGGCCTACCGCGAAGAGAGCACCTCCTCGTCGGCGGCGCTGGGAATGAGCCTTGACGGGGGTGTCGGCGGCGTCGCTTATTGACGCTTGTTGTGGCGTACAGCGAGCGCCTTCGGGCTGATCGCTTAGGAAGGGGCGCCTCCGGGGGGAGCGCCCCTTCCTTGATTCTGGGCGGGGCAAAGCCCTACTTCGCCATCCGTTTCAGCTCCGCCCGCGCGGCGGCGGCTTCGAAGAAGGCGCTGGGGCAGGACTTCACGGCCGCCTCCAGCAGAGGCCGGGCCTGGTCGCTCTGGCCCTTGGTGATTCGGTCTTCGCCCAGATAGAAGCTCGCCTCGCAGGACTCGCTGCGGGCGTCCCTGGCCTGGGCCTGGGCCGCGGCGCCCACGGCCTCGGTCTCTGGGATCTTGCCCAGGTAGTAGCTGATCATCGGCCCCGGCCAGGCCGCCAGGTCCACCGCGCCCACCTGGTGGGCCAGGGCCTGAGGGTCGGTTGGGCCGCCGCGCTGGCTGGCCAGGCGTCGCCACAGCACCGCGTAGGACTGGGTCGGATCGAGCTCCAGGGCGCGGTCGAGATCGCGGCTGGCCTTGTCGTAGTCGCCCATGACAAAGTAGGTCGCGCCGCGGCCGAAGTAGCTGGTGGCGTCGCTGGGATTGAGCTTCAGGGCGGAGGCGTAGTCGGCCAGGGCCGCCTTGAACGCGCCCTGGCCCAGCTTGACAGAGGCGCGGTCGGCGAAGGCCTCGGCGTTGTCGTCCTTCAGCTTAATGGCGGCGTTGAAGTCTGCCAGGGCCGCCGACTGGTCGCCCTTGTAGGACAGCGCCAGGCCGCGCCAGACGCGGTAGTTCGCCTCCTTTGGCTTGAGCTTGATCGCCCGGTCGTAGTCGGTCACGGCGTGCGGATAGTCGCCCCGCTCGCGGTAGAGCGCCCCGCGCATGGCGAAACCGAAGGCGTAGTCGGGCGCCAGGGCCAGGGCGGCGGACAGGTCCTCCAGCGCCTTGTCGGACTGATCCAGGCGCGCGTAAGCCTGTCCCCGGTCCACGTAGGCCTGGGCGTCCTTGGGATTGAGCCGGATGGCGGCCTCGAAGTCGGCGACGGCGCCGGCGCCGTCGCCGGTCTCCAGCCGCGCCTCGCCGCGTCCGTTGAGCGCTTCGCCAAGCCTGGGGTCGATGCGCAGGGCGGCGTCATAGTCGACGATGGCGTCGGCGGGTTGGCGCATCTCGCGCCTGGACCAGGCGCGGCGCAGGTGGGCGGCGGCGAACTGGCCGCGCCGGTGGATGGCCTCGCTGAAATCGTCGATGGAGGCGGTCCAGTCGCCCTTGCGCTGCAGGGCGATGCCTCGGTCGACCCAGACGTCGGCGTCGTCCGGGGCCAGCTTGATGGCGACCGAGAAGTCCGCAATCGCGCCGTCGAAGTCGCCGGCCTCCAGCCGCAGGCCGCCGCGGTTGACATAGCTGACGGGGGTATCGGGGCTCAGGCGGATGGATTCGGCCAGGTCCGCCATGGCGCCGCTCCGGTCGTTCCGAGCGGCGCGGGCCAGGGCCCGGTCGCGGTGAGCCAGGCTGTCGCCTGGGGTCAGCTTGATGGCCTGGTCGTAGTCGGCCAGGGCCTTGTCCAGCTTGCCGAGGCTGGCGTTGGCGACGCCGCGGTTCAGCCAGGCGACAGCGCCGCCCGGGTTGAGCTTGATCGCGGCGCTGTAGTCCGCGACCGCGGCGGCGTGGTCCCCCTTGGCGTCGTTGACGAGGCCGCGGTCGACGAAGGTGGTGTCGTCCGTCGGGTCCAGCTTGATGGTCGCGGCCAAGTCGGCGAGCGCCTCGTCATAGCGGCCCTGGTCGGCCAGGGCCTGGGCCCGGTCCACCAGGGCGTCGTGGAAGCTGGAGTTGAGCTTCAGGGCCGCGTCGAAGGCAGCGACGGCGGCGGCCGGATCGCCCTTGGCCGCCAGGGCCTCGCCCCGGTAGAGCGGCGTGTAGGGGTCGGTGGGGTTGACCCGCGCGGCGGCCTCGAAGTCGGCCAGGGCGGCGGCGTAGTCCTTGACCTGCGCGCGGGCGCGGCCACGCAGCTGAAGGGCGCTGGCGTCGTCCGGCTTGATGCCCAAGGCGGCGTCATAGTTGGCGATGGCCCCCGCCGCGTCCCCCTTGGCGGCGTAGAGCAGTCCGCGTTCCGCATAGGCGTCGGCGTCCCGCGGCGCCAGACGCACCGCCGCATCGTAGTCGGGCAGGGCGTCGTCATAGCGGCCGAGCCTGAGCTTTGCGATGCCGCGCTCCAGCAGGGCGTCGCCGTAGTCGGGCTTGAGGGCGATGGCCCGGTCCTCGTCCGCCACCGCCTGGGCGTAGTCGCCCTTGAGGCGGTGGGCGTAGGCGCGCTGGTGCCAGGCCTCCGGCACGGTCGGCGCAAGGGTTATGGCCGTGGTGAAGTCGGCGATGGCATTGTCCAGCTGGCCGCCCAGGACCAGGGCGATGCCGCGCTGGAGGCGCGCGTCGGGGTCGTCGGGGTTGATGGCGATGGCCTTGCCGAACTCGGCGACGGCTTCGGCGAAGCGGGTCTTGTGGCTGAGGGCCACCGCGCGGTCGAAGTGCGCGAACTCGTTCTGGGGCGCGACCGCGATGGCGCTGTCCAGGTCGGCCAGAGCCAGGTCGAACTTGCCCGCCTCGTCGTAGAAGACGCCCCGCGCGATCAGGGCGTCGGGCGACTTGGGATCTGTGGCGATGGCGCGCGCGTAGTCGGCCAGGGCGTCGTCGGACTTGCCCAGCGCCTTCTCGGCCTGGGCCCGCAGGGTCAGCGCATCGGCCCGCTGAGGGGCTGTCAGGTCGGAAGAGGCGAGGGCGGATTCGATCAGCGGCAGGGCGGCTTCATACTGGCCCTGCTGTTCGGCGGTGCGCGCGGCCTCGAGGTTGTGCTGCCCCGCGCCGATGGCGCCGGCGACCAGGGTAAGGAGGAACAGCTTCATCGACGCCAGGGACCTATGCCGCCTCCGGAGCAAACCCCAATTGAGGGTTGCGGGCAATGGGGCGCGCGATCACGCGCGCCCCTGAATGGCCCGGCGGGAGACCGTCCTCAGGAAGCCGGCGTGACCTCCAGTTTCCACTGGGCGTCGTCGCGCAGGTACTGCTGGGCCGCCTTCTGGACGTCGGCGGCGGTGATCTTTTCCATGCTTGGCAGTTCTGACCGGATGGCGTCGAGCCGGCGGGGGTCCAGTTGGGATCCGGACAGGGCGTTGAGCCAGTAGCCGTTGGTCTCGCGAGACTTTTCGGCCTCTTCAATGCGTGGCTTCTTGGCCCTTTCCAGCTCGTCGGGGGTGACTGGGTGGTCCCGCAGGTCAGCGGCGATCTTGTTCACGTCAGTGAAGAAGGAGGGCAGCTTGGCCGGCGGCACCTCGACGCTGGCGCTGAGATACCCCCAGCCCTTCCAGGTCATGCTCGAACTGTAGCCAACCTGGGGCGAATAGGTGACGGACTGTTCCTTGCGGAAGGTGTCGAGCAGCCGAAGTTGCATCACCTCGCCCAGGATGGAGACGTTCCGCGCGCCCTGCGGGTCGGCGAAGAAGTCGGTGGTGCGCCAGGCGGTGTAGCCCACGGCCTGGTCCGCCCGGCCGTGGTGGGTGAGCACCAGGGGCTGGGCGTTGGGAGCCGGGAAGCTGACCGTTGTGGCCGGATCGGATGCGCCCGCGGCCTGCCGAGGCGGCAGGGCGCCGAAGGTGGACGCCACCGCGGCGATGGCCTTGTCGACGGTGATGTCGCCCACGACGACGACCTCGATCGGACCGGTCGTGACCGAGGCCATCTGGGCCTTGAGGGCCTCCAGGTCGGCGGTGCTGATCTCATCGCGGGTGGGGAAGGTCCAGCGCCGGTCGCCGGCGTGCATCAGGCCCGGCAGGTCGCGGCCCAGCACCCCCGAGTCGGTGGCGCCGTACTGATCCAGCAGCGTGGTTGTATAGGTCTTCATCCGCTGCAGCGCCTCCGGTCGCCAGCCGGGCTCTGAGACATAAGCGGCCAGGACCTGCATCTGGGTGTCCAGGTCACCGCGGCGGGTGGCGCCGGAGAGCACGTTGGCGTCATCCTCGATGCGGTAGTCGGCGCCATAGACGCTGGAGGCCAGGACGCGCTCGGCATCGTTGGCGCTGATCTTCTTCAGGCCGCCCTCGATGAAGGCGTAGCCGGCCCAGTTCAGGCTCTGGCGGCTGGGCGGCAGGCCCCGCAGGCCCGAACCCACACGCACCTTCACCAGCACCTGGTCGTCGCGGAACTTGGTCGGCTTGATGGTCAGGCGCACGCCGTTCTCAAAGCGCAGGAAGACGGTGTCGAGGTCGGCGACCTCGCGCCGCTCGGCGACCTTGCCGGGCGTTCCAAAGTCGGCGTAGGGCCAGGTCAAGGCCGCAAGGGCCACGGGGGCGGTCACGTCCTTGGCGTGGGCGGTCTCGTAGGCGGTCTGGATCGCGCCAGGGCCACCATCCAGCGCCGTTGGCGAGGACACAGCGATAAGGGGGCCGGCGCCCTCGAAGGCTTGCCTGAGGGCAGCGGACACCTGCTCGGCGGTCAGGCCCTTCACGGTGGCGTCGAAGAAGGCCAGGTCCTCGGCGGGGCTGGTCTCGACGTCGCGCTGGCCGGTGGTCGAGTCGATCTCGTCGGCCAGGCGCGGGGTCACGCGCGTGGAGGTCTCGGCCGCGGCCTGCTTCAGGGCGGCCTCGTATTCGGAGATCTCCCGGGCCAACTCGTCCGCCCGTACGCCGAAGTGGACGGCGCGGCGTTGTTCCTGGTCGACGGTGGCCAGCGCGGTCTGCCAGCCGGCGCCTTCGGCCGTAACAGACAGCACGGCGATCCGGGCGGCGCGGAACTGGTCGGCGCGGAAGCCCACGGCGCTGATGAAGGGAGGGTTGTCCGTGCGCGCCAGGCTGCCCAGGCGGCGGTTCAGCACCGCGAAGCCCAGGCGTTCGATGAGATCGCGTTTGCGCTGGGCGGTGTTGTCGGGGCCGAGGTCCGGAGGCGTCATCCACGCGATCTGGATGGTCGTCGGCGCGCCGGCCTCGACGGTCAGACGGGTCTGCAGCGCGCGCTTGGCGACGACGCCCAGGCCAGGATCCGCGCCGGCCGGGCCCACGCCCTGCCAGTCGGAGAACTTGGCCTTGATCTGGGCTTCCATCGCGTCGACGTCGACATCGCCCACCACAATGAGGGTGGCGCGCTCGGGCCGGTAGTACTTGGCGTAGAAGTCGGCGATCTGGGCGCGCTGGGCGTTCTGGATGATCTCGACCTTGCCGATGGGCAGGCGCTCGGGCGGCCGCTGGCCGGTCAGGAAGAAGCCCAGCCGGTCCTTGAATATGCGGTAGTAGGGGGTGTCGCGCAGCCGTTCTTCCGACAGGATGACTCCACGCTCCTGATTGATGGCGTCCTGGCTGATGGTCAGGTTGCCGGCCACTTCCCGCAGCAGCATCAGGGAGGTGTCGACGGTGTCCTGGTCGGTCTTGGGCAGGTCCAGCTTGTAGACGGTGTCGTCGAATTCGGTCTGGGCGTTGGTGTCGGCGCCGAAGGCCAGGCCGTGCCGCTCCAGGATCTTGATCATCTCCCCGTCAGGGACGTTCTTGGATCCGCGGAAGGCCATATGCTCGAGGAAGTGGGCCAGGCCCTGCTGGTTGTCGGCCTCCATCAGCGAGCCGGCGTCGATGCGCAGGCGCAGGGACGCCTGGCCGGGCGGGGTGGCGTTCTTCATGATCGCATAGCGCATGCCGTTGGGCAGGGCGCCGAAGCGGATGGCGGGGTCGGGCGGAAGGTCGGAATGGGCTTGCGGCCACTCGCCGGGCTTCTGGCGCGGCGCCGGCTGGGTGGCCTGCGCCGTCGGGGCGGGCTTGCCGAACTTCGGAAGGCCAAGAGCGTTCGCGCCGGACAGGCCGACGCCGGTGATCCCTAGGGCGACGATGCAGGCAGCCGCCGCGCGGGAAATTCGAGCCATATGTATCTATCTCTGTCCTAGGAGTTTCGCCCCGGATGATGGCGGACCATGATCTTTGCTTGCGGCCTCTTCAAGGCTGAACCCCGCACGGATTGTCGCATTGGCGCCGCCCCCAGGTTGCAGGGACGGGCTGAAGTTTGCGTCTGGCCGGGATGGGCTAGTTGCCGGGCTGGGTGACGTAGAAGCTGGCGTTGTTGCCCACCGCGGTGGCCGTGCCGCGCACCGAGCGGGCGCTGGTGGTGATCGACGTTGTCGCCGTAGCCGACGCATCGCCGTTGTTGGTCTGGCTGTTGTGAACGCTCATCACGCCGCCGCAGGTGGAGCAGGCGTAGCCGGTCGCCGCGTTGCCCATGGCCGTGGCCGAGGTGAAGGCGTCGAAGCCATTGTCGCCGGTGAAGCTGGCCGTAGACTCCACTCCGCCCGCACCGTTCACCTGAGTATTGGTCAGGTTGAGGCTGGGCCCGGCATTGCCGGCGAACGTGGAGTTGCCCACGCCATAGGCCGATACGGTCGCCCCGCCGAATTCGAAGGAGGTTTCTACGCTCTGGGCGTGCACGAAGGCGTCGTTGCCCTGGTCGACGCCGACGACGAAGGCGCCTTGCTCGTTCGTGGCGTTGAAGTTGTTGGCGGTGGCCGTAGCGCTGGTGTTGGTGTCCTGGCTGTTGCCCAGGTTGGTGAACTGGGCGCCCTGGACGAGGACGCCGGTGTTGCGCTGGGTGACACCAAGAGTCTGGACGGAATTGCCCACGCCGACCGCGGTCACATTGTTGCCCACCGCCGCGGCCGAGAAGCTGCCCTGGTCGGCGACATAGCCATACACCGTGCCGCCGTTGGCGGTGGTGTCGGCGGCATTGGTCTGGCTGACCGTGGCGTTCACCGTCGAGCCGGTGGCCCCGAAGCCCTGGCTGTTGCCGATGGCCTGTACCGCCTGGGCGGCGTCCGCCGTCTGGGCGTCGGCTCCGTTGATCTGGTCCTCGCCGGTGATCGGACCGCCGGCGGTCGTCTGCACGAACGAGCCGCTCAAGGCCCCGCCGCCGCTGATGCCGGCATCACCGGTGTTGCCCGTGGCCGCCGTGGTCGAAGTCAGCGACGGGCCGGCGTCATTGGCGACGTTGATCGTGCTCTGGGCAGCGACGGCCGCGGCCGATGACTGTGTCGACTGGATAACAACGCCGCCGCTAACCACCGACCCGGTCAGGCCGTTGCCGGTGGCCGTGGTGACCGCCGTCGTGTCGCCGGTGTTGGTGACAACGTTCAGGGTCCCGGTCGCGAAGACGTCCCCAAGCTGGACCTGGGTGTTGTCGACCGTGCTCTGGCTAATAGCGGTCCCGGCGAGGAGCAGCGACATCGGGATCGCGGCCATCATGCCAGCGCGCAGGGTCTTGGCGGGTCGCTGCATTGTTCGTTTCCAGGTTGTTGTAGGCGGGCACGAAGGCGCCGGTCGTCCCGGTGGTCACGGCGCGACCCAGGAAGTCGTCCTGCATGCAGGATTGCGGTCCGGGCATGCCGTACAGGTTGGACACCATCTCCACCGTCGCCCGTTCGATCACCGAGCGGACGCCCAGTTGCAGCGGCTCGAGGGCCCCATCGCCGGCCGACAGGTCGAAGGCGGTGTTTCCCGTGATCTTGAAGAAGTTGGCGCTGACCTCGTGGGCCACGATCTGCTTCTGGTAGGAGATGACGTCGACGACCTCGAGGGTGCGCGTGTTCACCAGCCGCAGGTCCAGGCCGACGTTCATGATGAACACCCGGCCGCTGAGGCCCCCCTTGAGGTCCTTGGTTCCAAGGCCGCCGGCGCCGGCGTCGAGGCCGGAGGAGCGGATGTTGAAGTTCAGCTCGGTGATGCCGCCGGCCACATAGAAGTCCGAGCCCGGCACCTGGCCGGCCAGGATGCGGCGGTATTCCGCCGGCATGTCCGCCTGGGCCGAGGGGTTGTCCGAGATCAGCTTGTTGTTGGCGTACTTCAGCTCCAGTTCGGAGACCGAGGTGTCGAAGCGCTCCACCAGCGGCACGCCGGCCTTGGCCAGGGCGCTCATGGCCATCAGGGAGGCGCCCTGGGTGATCTTGCGGCCCGAGCCGTCCGACTCTTCCTTGCCGGTGTAGTCGGCGATGCGGCCGACCGCGATGCGGGGCGCATTGACGTTGTTCTTGCGGGCGTACTCCGCCAGGCAGACCAGCGCTGCCGAATAGGGCGTCGGGTTGGCCGTGACCGGGGCGTTGCCGGTGGGCTGGGCGTACAGGCCGCTGGGTCCGGCCACCGGGCTGGCGCAGGCGCTCAGCAGGGATGCGGCGGCCGACGCCATGGCGACGATGCGCGCCGACCGGC
>FTAI01000727.1_pt1 | contig 11075 bp, 10 predicted proteins | sample 1638941 | NCBI WGS metagenome assembly FTAI01 (sample SAMEA3914813, study PRJEB12502) | metagenome | biome: forest; material: soil | place: Canada | collected 2011-07-07 | depth 0.3 m | reverse complement strand
TTCCTGCCCCCGCCCGGCGCCGCCCGCGACGCCGCCTTGTCGGCCGTCGAGGGCGAGATCGGCCGCTTCGACGACAGCACGCTCGCCGCCTTCCTGGTGATCCGCGACGCCGCCTCGATCGCCCAGGCGCGAAACCAGCCGAAGGGCGTGCGCTGGTTCTTCGACGCCGACGGCCACGTCAGCCGGCTCTACGGCGCCCTGGACGAGGCGGGGGACGAGCATCCCTATTGGCTGCTCCTGGATCCGATGCACCGGGTGCTCGCTGCCTTCCCCATCGGCCGGACCGCGACCCTGTTCGGCGAGATCGAACGCCTGCCGCCGCTCGACGCCCATGCCGGCACGGAGCTCAGCGCGCCGGTGCTGATCGTGCCGCGCATCTTCGAGCCGGAGCTCTGTCGGCGCCTGATCGCACTCTATGAGGCCGGCGGCGGCCAACCCTCCGGCGTCATGCGCGACATCGACGGGCGCACGGTCGGGGTGCTGGACGACTTCAAGCGCCGCAGGGACGTCTCCATCGAAGACTCGGCGCTGCAGCACGAGCTCCTGACGCGGATCAGCCGTCGCCTCGTGCCCGAGGTGGCAAAGGTCTTCCAGTTCCGCGCCACGCGGATCGAGCGCTACATGGTGGCCTGCTACGACGCGGCCGAGGGTGGCTATTTCCGGCCCCACCGGGACAACGAGACCCTGGGTACGGCGCACCGCAAGTTCGCCTGCTCCATCAACCTCAACGCCGAGGCGTTCGAGGGCGGCGACCTGCGTTTCCCGGAGTTCGGCCGGCGCACCTATCGCCCGCCCACCGGCGGCGCCGTGGTCTTCGCCTGCGGCCTGCAGCACGAGGCGACGCCGGTCACCCGCGGACGCCGCTACGCCTTCCTGCCGTTCCTCTACGACGAGGCCGGCCAGCGGACGCGCGATGCGAACCTCTCCGCCCTGGCGGCGTCCGACCCGCCGGACGCACGGCCCTTACCTTGAGATCGACCTCCCGCGCCCCCAACTCCGCCTCAATCCCATGTTGCAAGTGAGCCGATGAGACAATCGATCTTCCGCCTGGCCGCCCCCTTGCTCATGCTGCCCTTCGCCGCGGTGATGGCCGCCGCGGGGCCCGCCGCGGCCCAGAGCGCCATCAGCCCCGGCTATTGGGAGACCACCAGCAAGGTCACCTCGCCCTTCCCCACCCAGAAGACCGAGCGCCGCTGCATCAAGCCGGCGGACGTCGCACAGTTCATGGAGGGCAAGATCAACCATATCTACACCTGCACCTATCCCACCAAGGAGATCGGCGCCGGCAAGATCCGGCTGCAAGGCACCTGCGCGACGCGCGACGGTCCGGCGATCCCGATCACCGGCCAGGGAACCTTCGGCAGCGACACCATGCATCTCGAGGCGCGCATCGCCCCGCAGATCGGCGGCCTGACCATTCCGGTCCGCGCCAGCACCGACGCCAAGCGGCTGGGCGACAGTTGTCCGGCCGATACGGCGGCCGCCGGCTGACCGAGCCGATCTAGAACGGGATCTCGTCGTCCAGGTCGGCGGAGAAGTCCTCGCGCGGCGCCGAGCTTTGCGCGCGGGGCCCGGAGGAAAAGCCGCCGTTGTAGCCGCCGGCCTCGCCCTCACCGGCGTTCTCGCCGCGGCCGTCCAGCATCGTCAGCTCGCCGCGGAACTTCTGCAGCACGATCTCGGTCGAGTATTTCTCGACGCCGGACTGGTCCGTCCATTTGCGGGTCTGGATCGCGCCCTCGACATAGACCTTCGCGCCCTTGCGCAGGTACTGCTCGCAGACCTTCACGATGTTCTCGTTGAAGACCACGACCCGGTGCCACTCGGTCTTTTCCTTGCGCTCGCCCGAGCTGCGGTCCCGCCAGCTCTCCGAGGTCGCGATCCTGAGGTTGGCCACCCGATCGCCGGAGGTAAGCGAGCGGATTTCGGGATCGGCCCCGAGATTGCCCACCAGAATGACCTTGTTGACGCTGCCCGCCATGTCGATGTCCTAAGCTTCCGTGGTTGCGGGCCGCGAGGCCCCATTCTTCGTCAAATACCGGGCCGCACGGCCCGTCGGCACGCTAGCGGGCGGCCAACCTCCCGGCAAGGACTTTGTTCCTGTTCCGTTCAGGGTCGTACGGAACCGTCCACAGGCATTCGCGAGGTCTCGGCCAGCTATTGCGAGGGCGCGCTCGGCATCGCCCCCGGAATCGCCAGCCGCCCGTCGCCCGTGCGCACCAGCGCGACGTAGCGCGGGCCCTCAAGGCTGGTGGAGGTCAGCACGCCCTCCTGCTGCAGGAACAGGAAGTTGGCCTGGTAGGCTCCGTAGATATCCTGCTGCGTGCCCCCCATGCGCAGGAACTTCAGCCGCATGGCCTCCAGGTTCGCCGCGCAGGTTTCCAGGTTCGGCGCGACCACCAGCCTGTTGTATTTCAGCTTGCCGCCCTTCTGCGGGACCACGTGGTAGCAGACCCCCACGTCACCGGGAGGCTCGGTTCGCTGGCTGCAGGCGGACAGAACCGCGGAAACGGCGACGGCGGCGATCAGGGCGAGGCGTTGCATAGGCCGAATCCTACACAAGCCGGCCGGAATGCGCGAGCCGTCAGCCCGACGACGACACGGCGCACGCCGGCTGGTCGATGAGCGTGCGGAAGCTGTGATTGTCGGCCGAGATCTCCACGCGGCCGGCCACGAGCCGCAGCGTCTGCTGCTGCCACCGGCCATAGGCGGCCTCCCCTGCCCGCTCGCAACGCCCCGCGAACAGGGTCTGGGCGCAGGCCCCGAGGCCCATCTCGGCCGGCAGCTTACGCCATTGGCCCTCGGCGTAGCGCCAGCAGGCGCCAGGCGAGCCGCTGACGATCTGCGGCAAGGCGACGGCCGCCGGCGCCGCCTCGGCGGGCGCCTCCTCCGGCCCCTTGGCCTGGGGCGGCGGCAGCGGCGTCAGCACCGCGCCGGCGGGATCGGCGGCGGCCAAGGCGCCCGTCTGGTCGACGCCCACGTCCAGGGCGTCCGTCGAGACGCCGTTGCGCTTGGCGCATTCGCTCAGGGTCAGCTCGCCCGCCGGCTGGCCCGCCACGAAGCAGCGCAGGGGCTTGGCCGGATCCATGCGCGCGACGTCGGCGGCGTCGGCCGAGTCGATCACCAGTCCGGCGCGGGAGGCCGGCGGCGGCGCGGCCGTCTCGCCGCGATGGCTGGAGATAAGGGTCAAGGCAATGACGAGGCCGGCCAGCAACGCGACGGCTGCGCCGGCCAGCACCAGCGCGGTCCTGCGGTCCTTCAGGAAGTCCATGACCCTGGCTAGACCCCGCCCGCGCCCGATTCAAGGCGCCGGGAGGGCGCGGCCCGGATGCTTCAGCCCTATTGGCCGGTCAGGCGCGACAAGGCCGCCGAGTAGTCGGCGATCCTGGCGGTGAGGTACGCCGGCACCGGCCCCGAAGCGCTGCCGTTGTTCACGGCGCTGGTGGCGCTCTTCGGCGTGGCCGCCGCCACCAGGCCCTGGTAGGCCGAGCGGACGACCCCCATGGCGGCCGAAACCTGCGCCAGGGCGTGGCTGATCTGCGCGGGGTCGTTGAGGTTCAAGGTGCTGGAGAGGCCCAGGCCGTAGAGCTGGCTCTTGCCGTCGCCGGGCACGACGGCGCCGGCGGAATTCGTCGTGGTGGAGCGCACGAGGCCTTCCGGAATCCCGAGGATCGCCAACGCATCCTTGCTGGCGGTGCCGGCGCCGATCGCCACGGTCATTCGCGCATTGGCCGGTGTGATGTGCAGCGCCTGGTGGCCGTCCAGCGACGTCCCCACCGTGACCGTGGCTTCGAAACCCGAGGCGCGCTGGATCTTCGTCGCGAGGGTCGCGAGGGTCTCGCCGGCATCGATGGTGATCGTCTTCGCAACGCCGTCGCCAGGCTTGACCGTGAATTGGTCCCCGGCGCGCAGCGAGCTTTGCGCCGTCAGTTGCTGGGAATCCGCGAGGCTGAGTGTCCCGCTCGGCAGGCCGAGGCGGTCGAGCACGCTGGCGCCGGTCGGAGCCACCGCGATCGAGGTCGGGACGGCCATGTTGGACTTGCCGGTGAAGCGCTGTGACCAGTCGATCGAGCCCGTGGCAATGTTGATATTGGCGAGATAGCCGTCCTTGGTCCCCACGGCGGGCTGGCCCGGCAGGTCCGCGCCGGCGCTGCCGGCGATCCAAACCTTGCCGTTGGCGACGGCCACGGAAGTCGCCGTGTCGTTCCCGGTTCCGCCATAGTAGGCGATTGCGTCGCCGGGACCTGTGGAGAGGTTGGCCGACATCGTCGCGGCGAAGGCGTCCGTCCCGCCCGAAGCCGCGCGGGTCACCGTACCGGCGGACAGCGCGCCGTTGGACGTCGTGCCGGCGATCACAACCTGGCCGCCGTTCATCGACAGGCCCGCTATGCTGCCGCCCTGCAGGTCGCCCAGGTCGCGGGTCGAGGAGAGCACCGGCGAGCCCGAGGAGACGTCATATCGGCGCAGGACCGCGTGACCGTTCTCGTTGCTGGCGACGATCAGTGACGTGCCGTCCACCACCAGGCCGGCCGGCTTGTCCGGGCCGGTCGTGCCAAACGTCTGTGTGAACGTCGCCTGCGCGTTGCCGGTGGCGCTGGTCTTGAACGCCTCGATATAGCCGTCGTAGCCGCCGATGGGCGTCGAGGTCCCCGGCATCTGCCCTTGCGCGCGGCCGGCCACATAGACCGTGCCGTCGGCGCCGAACGCCACCTGGTTCGCCTCGTCGTTGAGCCGTGACCCGCGCCGCTGGGTCCACACCTCGTTGCCGCTGGCGTCATAGAGCGTGACGAAGCTGTCGGAATTGCCCGAGAAGGAGCCCGTGGGCCCCGAGTTGAGCGCGCCCTCGGTGACGCCGGTGATCGCGCCGGTCAGCGATCCCGTCACCGCCACCTTGCCGTCGGCGGCGACGGCCAGCCCAAGGCCGGTCGCCGATCCCGCGGCGCCGAGGGTGCGCGTGTAGATCAGCTTGCCGGCCGAATCGTACTTCAGCAGGGCGGCGTCCTGGGTTCCCTGGATCGCCTGGCCGCTTGTCGTGCCGGTGACGTCGGCCAGCATATAGACCGAGCCGTCCGGCCCCACCTGGGTCGCGTGGACAGCCTTCACCTCGGGCCCCAGCGTGTTGGCGAAGGTGCGCCCGTCGACGAAGTTGGCCTGGCCGGGAATCTGCGGCGGCGCGTCGACGCTGGTGGTGTCCGTCTGGAACTTCAGCAACTGCTGTTGTGTGGTCGAATCGTTGGTCGTGGGGTCCTTGTCCGGATTTGGATCGCCGATCGTCTGGGCAAGATAGACGGCGTTGGCCGTCGACGGGGCGCTGAAGGTCACGGTTTCGCTGGTGCCCACGGTCACCTTCAGCGCGTACTGGTCCGGCGTGTTGGTCGGCAGGGTGACGGTCTTGCCCCCTACGGTGAGGGTCTGCGGCTGGCCCGCGGTTCGCTGGGTCCCGAACCGCGTCTCCACGCCCGCCGCAGCCAGCTGCTGGTTCACGAAACTGGTGACATTGGCCAGGGTGCGGGGCTGCGTCCCCATACCGTTGAGGTCGATCGCAACGTTATGAGTTATTCCGATCCGCTTGATTGATATGTTGAATTGTACGTTGCCCTGAAAATTGGCGACAGGGGTCGCTCCCGACGTCGCGACAGTGGGCGTGACGTAGGTGGTCGCCGCCTTGGCGACCTGGAGCTTGGTGGCCGCGATGCTCGACAATGTGCCGTCGGCGAGCCTGAGCTTGTCGAAGCTGGTGGTGTCGACGAATTTCGAGACCTCGCTCAATCCGCTCGCGAAGGCTTTCGCGAGTTGCGACTGATCCAGCGCCGACGTGCCCTTGGCGGAAGCCCGCTGGCCGAGGTCCAGCAAGGTGTTCAGGCCCTGGTAGAGGGCGAACAGCTTCTTGTAGTCCGCGCTGGCGCCGGGCAGGTCGAGTTGGGCGGCGTTGACGTCCACCAGCGAGTGGCCGGCCAGGGCGCTCTGCACCGCCGCGCTCGCCTGGCTGGTGGTTTGCGGCGAGGTCCAGGGCGCCGTGGGCGCCACCGGCGTGGCCGGCGTGTTGGAACCGGCCGAGCCGCCCGTCACCAGGCTCGAGAGATCCATGCTGATGATGCCATTGCCGTTGGTGTTCGACGAGTTGAACAGCCCCAGCACATAGCTCTGGTTAATCTGCATGGTGCGCCTTTGACGGACACGGCTCCGCGGCGCAAGCATGCGCAGAAGAGGGCTTAAGCTTCGTTAAGAAGTGCGTGGCGGCGAAGAAACAATCTGCTGAAAAAGCTCAAGAAAAAACCCGGGCGCCGAAGCGGCCCGGGTCGTTCCTTAGGCCCCAACGGAAACCGCTTATTTGAACAGCTGCAGGATCACCTGCGGCGCCTGGTTGGCGATGGACAGCGCCTGCGTGCCGAGCTGCTGCTGGACCTGCAGGGCCTGCAGCCTGGCGCTCTCCTTCGCGAGATCCGCGTCGACGAGGTTGCCGACCCCCGCCGTCAACTGATCGGTGAGCTTTGAGACAAAGGTCGCGTGATTGGTGATCTGCTTGCTCTGCGAGCCAAGATTCCCCAGCGCCTGGTTGGTGTTGCTGATCGAGGTGGTCAGCTGCGCCAGCACGGCCGTCGCAAGGGTGATGGTGCTGAGCGAGGCGGTCGAGGGGACGGTGATCACCGAACCTCCGAGCGACAGGTTCTGGCTCGACAGGGTGATGAAGCTGTTGGCCTGGGCGTTGGCGATGAATTTGATCTGCGGAACGCTGCCGTCCAGCATGTTGGCGCCGTCGAAATTGGCGTTCTGCACGACTTGGCCGATCTGGCGCAGGATCGATTTGAAGTCCGAGTCGAGTGCGGTTCGCGAGGCGGTGTCGATGGACGGGTCCATCGCGGCCACCACCTTTTCCTTCATCTGCACCAGCAGGTCGGAGATCGTCGAGCCGGCCGTCGAAGCCACGTCGGCGATCGATGTCGCCCGGTCGAGGCTCATCTTCACCGCGCCGAGCGATCCGATGTCGGCCCGCTGCCCCTGGGCGATCGCCCAGACCGAGGCGTTGTCCTTGGCGCTGTTGATCGCCAGGCCCGTGCTGATCCTGTTCTGGACGGCGCCAAGATCGGAAGCCGTCTTGGTCAGGTTCTGAAGCGCGATGAGCGCGGCCTCGTTGGTATGTACGCTCATTGCCATCGGACAGGCCTCCTTGTCACCGGATCGTCGCCCGCGGTCGGACGAGTCGCCTGGCGAACTCGAAGGTGAAGCTATGGAATCGTGGTGAGCAGAAGGTTAACGCCGAACGCGTTTTGCCGCCGCCGGCGCACCAGGGCGGGGAATAGAGTTTGGACCGGCCCCAAATAGGGAGCGGGGGTCAGGCCTTGGCGCGGACCACATCTCCGGCTTCGTAGTTGAGCGCCTCACGCAGCTTCAGGACTTCGTCCCTGGGCAGCTGCTGCACCACCTTGCCGGTGCGGCGATCGACCGTTTTGTAGACGTAAGAACCGCTGGCCTTGTCCTCTTCGATGACCAATCGCATGTCCGCCGGATCCGGGCCTTGAGCTGCAGCGCCGGAAGATGTCCCGGTGTCGGGACGCGGCGCGGCGGGCTTCTGACCGAATGTCGGATCGGTGGTGGCTGCGACGATCGCAACCTTGCTTTCCATCTCTGCTGTCGTGAGCGCTTGACGCGCCTACGCTCCAAATGAAGGGAAGAAGCGGGCGGTGGGAGAGCGAAACCTCCCACCGCCGCTAGACGACCTACCTGAAGAGGCCGAGAAGGACCGACGACGACTGGTTGGCGATAGATAGCGCCTGGATCCCCAGTTGCTGCTTGGTCTGCAGCGCCTGGAGGTTTGCGCTTTCCTGCGCCAGGTTGGCGTCCACCAGGTTGCCGATGCCGGCATCGATGGTGTTCTGCAGGCTCTGGATGAAGGTCAGGTGCGAGGCCAAGGCCTTGCTGCCCGTGCCCAGCTTGCCCATCGCGCTCGAGATATTGGCGATGGCGGTGTTGACCGTCGAGATCATGGCGGTGGCCGAAGTCACCGTGTTGATCGTGGCGGTCGTGCCGAGGCTGGCGGTCAGGACGGAGCCGCCCAGAGACAGGTCTTGAGACGCGACCGTGATCACCGAGGTGGCGTCCGCGTTGCCCAGGGCCTGGATCGTGGTGCCGCCAGACTTGATCATGTTGGCGCCGTTGAACACGGCGTTGTTCACGACCTTGTTGATCTGATCGCGCAGCGACGTGAACTCCGCGTTGAGCGCGGCGCGGCTGTTCGTGTCGAGCGTGCTGTCCGACGCGGCGAGAGCCTTTTCCTTCATCTGGTTGAGCAGATCGGCCACCGAGGTGCCGGCCGACAACGCGACGTCGACGGTCGACTGACCGCGTTGCAGCGAGGAGACGACCGAGTTCAGCGAGCTGGAGGTGGCGCGTTGGTTCTGGGCGATGGCCCAGACCGCGGCGTTGTCCTTCGCGGAGGCCACCTTGAGACCGGTGTTGATCCGGTTTTCAGTGGTCGCCAGCGACTGCTGGGTCATGTTGAGGTTTTGCAGCGCGACCATCGCGCCGACATTGGTGTTGACGGAGAACGACATGGAACTTCCTTTTCTCAGGTCTTCGGCCGTCATTTTGACAACCGTGAGCGTCTTGCTCGGTCCCGTAGGCAGCAAGCTTCGGGCCATTTCGGCCGTAAATAGTGACGCTTTAAATTATTGAATTTGCACCGTTATAGGTCTGTTATCCACGTTCAGACCCGGCAGTTTCTGCCGACCCGCCCGTCCACTCGGCAATTCCTGCCGCCCGCCTCGGCAAAAGACGCCTAGGCATGGCAAGGCACGCCTTGAGGGTTCTCCGGCGGCGGACGTACGGCGGGTTTCGTTGGACTTGGCGTCAGGCCGCGGCGGTCTGGGCGCCGACCGCTCCAGGGGCGAGGCCCTGCATGATCAACCGGTTGATCTCGATCAGGGGCTCGATCTCTTCCCGGCGCCGGATCACCGCGCTGGTGTGGCGCCCCACCCAGATGGCCAGCGAAATGATCGAAGCGCGCAGCGGGGCGGGCAGCGCGTTCGCCGGATTGGCGCAATCGTCGCTGAGCGCCGTCCAGACGCGACGGTTCCAGTCGAGCGCATCGACACGCGCGGCGACGTCGCCGGGATCGGTCTTGGCCGCCTCCATCAGCGCCATCGTCACCTGCGCAAACAGGCGGTATTCGGTTTGGCGCGGGCTCTCAGCCCGCGTCGCCGCCTGGTGGTACGCTTGAAGGGACATTCCCCAACCTCTCGCCTTCGTAGTCGATAAGCTTCCGACACCGCATCAGAGCCTTGTAATATTCCCGCTCCATGCAGTTCTTCGATATTTCAATGCACTCGGTAAGAATTGCCGGATTTCCAATGACATTCATGAATTCAGTCAGGCGCCGGACAAATTCGTCGTAGTACCGATCGGCCCCAGCCTCATCCAGGTACATCATCATTACCGGGAAATAGATGCGCCGCGCCGGTGTGGTCGCCTCCTCCTCCTGCATGATGTCCTTTTCACGCAGGACGGAGGCCTTGTTCTGCAGCACCAGGACCCCCCGGCGGTCGCCGTTCTGAACCACGGCCCCGTTGAGAACGAACTTCTCTCCCGGCTTTAGCGACAATTTGAGCGGCAAAACCGCCTCCCGATCTCAGTGCGTACGAACCGGCGTCGCGATTCGAATGGCCCATTGTCGCCTTCGGACGGGCCGGACGCACGACAGAGTTAAGCCGGCGCCGGTTAACGTCGCCTTGCTGACAGACAATCGCGCTCGACAGTCCATCGGCCGCGGGTTTCGCGGGCGATATTAAGCTCCCGTTAGCCATGTTCGCCGAGGAGTCAGGACTTCCATCGGAGACCCTCGTCCCATGTCGCGTCAGGCCCTGCCCAGCGCCACCTCCGCCCAGGCGTTGCAGACCGCCGCTCCGACCCCGGCCAGGCTGACCGCCGATTCCCTTGGCAAATCGGGATCGAGCGACGCCCTCGCCCAGCTCAACAGCGCGATCTCGGAGCTGAAGGCGCTCTCGGCCGCGCCGATGCTGCAGCGGGCCGTAGAAGCGATCCGCGCGGAGGATGCGAAGACGGCCTGCGATTGGGCGTTGAAGGCGCTGGAGCAGGACGAGCGCAGCGGCTTCGGCTGGTACCTCCTGGCCATCGCCCTGGAGCGCGCGGGCGACTTCGCGTCCTCCATCCAGGCCTACGAATCGGCGCTGAAACTGCTGCCCGACCATGCCGAGATCGCCAACGACCTCGGCCGCCTGGCCTTCCGTCTCGGCATGACGCCGCAGGCCGAGGGCCTCTTCCGCCACTTCCTGACCCGCTATCCCGAACACCCGGAGGGATCCAACAACCTCGCCTGCGCGGTCCGCGACCAGGGCCGGCACAGCGAAGCCGTCGAGATCCTGCGCCCGGCCATCGTCAAGGCGCCCGAGATCGCCATGCTCTGGAACACCATGGGCACGGTCGTGGCCGACCAGGGCGATTTCAACAATGCGCTGGTCTTCTTCCAGGAGGCCCTGCGGCTCGATCCGACCTTCCCCAAGGCGCGCTACAACCTCGGAAACGCCAAATTACTGCTGGGCGACGCGGAGGGCGCAATCGTCGACTGCGAGGCCGCGGTGACTGGCGTCCTGGCAGAGGACGAGCGCCAGATGATGCGCCTCGCCCGTTCCACCATCCTGATGGCGCTGGGCCGCATCGGCGAAGGCTGGGACGAATACGAGGCGCGCCTGCATCCGCAGTTCAACGAGCGCACCCAGTTCATGTTCGACGGCCCCCGCTGGGCGCCCGGCTGCGACATCGAGGGCAAGACCCTGCTCGTGGTCGGCGAGCAAGGCCTGGGCGACGAGGTGCTGTTCGCAAACCTGCTCTCCGACGTGATCGACCGGCTCGGCCCCGCCGGCCGCCTCATCCTGGCGGTCGAGACCCGCCTCGTGCCCCTCTTCCAGCGCGCCTTCCCGACGGCCGAGGTCGGCGCGCACGCGACCTATATCGTCGGTGGACGTCTGACGCGGGTGATCCCCTTCGCCGACCACATCACCCACATCGACCTCTGGACCCCGATGGGCTCGCTGCTGCGCGAGTTCCGCCGTTCCATTGACGCC